>Ga0307505_10000829_pt1 | contig 29946 bp, 32 predicted proteins | sample 23_S_MG_FD_202183 | JGI IMG/M metagenome (GOLD analysis project Ga0307505, IMG submission 202183) | Soil microbial communities from Populus trichocarpa stands in riparian zone in the Pacific Northwest, United States - 23_S | ecosystem: Environmental > Terrestrial > Soil > Riparian zone > Trees... | reverse complement strand
ATTTCGATCCTGCGGAGATGCCTGCCGCTCGCAGGCTGGAACTCTCGCTTGGAATGGCGAGTGCTGAAACTCATGCGTTTGTCGAATACCCCGCGACTGGCGGTGTACAGGCGCACAGCGCCCACTACAAGAACTCCGAGGAGATGCACGCGGAGGACAACTTCCTCGCGGCCCTGCCCGCCCGGCTCGCGGCGTACCCTCCCGGCGAGATAGTACCGATTCGAATGAGCATCAACCGAACACCATGTCCCCGGTGCTCTGTTCTGCTAGCAGCGGCGATCGCGAGTCCTTATCGCGGCGGTAAGCGGATCACGCTGACGGTGGCGATGTCGAGTATCTATGGCAAGAAGGAAGCGAACAAGCGAACGGTGAGGGCACAGACGACTCCTGAGACTCTGGCTGTTCTCGCGCAGACGCCCGGAGCGACGCTCGAAGAGTGGAAGGTCTGGGATGCAGTGAAGTCGCGGATGCTAGAAGATCCCGCGCTCGCTGGCTTGGATAGCAGTCTCGTCGAGGAGCATCTCAAGCACTCCCGTCAACTGACGGGCTTCATCGCCGAAGCACGCACGGCGATCAGGTATGGCTCGCGATACTAGATCGCCGCCTGCCCGTTCGCGCATCCCGTTCGCGCAAGATGGGCTACCCGATTGGAGGCCCGCGTGGACTGGGGACCGGGGCATCCGTCGATCGATCCTTTAGTCACGGGCACGGTGCCCGCGAGCGAAGGAGCAGTCGATGCCCACGTATCTCTCACCCGGGGTCTACATCCAGGAGCTCGACGCGGCGACACGGCCGGTCGAGGGCGTCGGCACCGCCGTCGCCGCCTTCGTCGGATTCGCCCCGCGCGGCCCGAAGAATGCGCCCACACTCGTCACGAACTGGACGCAGTACGTCGACCAGTTCGGCGACATCGAGCAGGGCTCGTACCTCGCGCTCGCCGTCTACGGATACTTCCTCAACGGCGGCGGGCGGTGTTACATCGTGCGCATCGGCGCCGAGCAGCCTGGGCCGCAGGGCGCCGGCAAGCAGCAGAAGCAGGTCGCCGCCTCGCAGACGGCGACAGTCGGAAACTACGTCTTCACGGCGAAGAACGCGTCGGCGAACGCCAAGGCGCTCACGGTCGAGATCGGTCCGCCCGACGGCGACAGCCCGCCCGACGACGAGTTCAAGGTGACGGTCCTCATCGAAGGGAAGCCCCCGGAGGTGTGGGGCAACGTCTCGTCGAAGCCGGATGCCGACAACTACGTCGTCACCCGCGTGGGCGGCGAGTCCAAGGTCGTCACGGTGGAGGCGGCCCTCCCCGACGTGCAGACGAAGCCGAAGACCGGCAGCGTCGCACTCGCGGTGCCCGAGCCGAAGAACGAGCCGATAGTGCTCGAGAAGCAGCAGGTGTCGGCCGCGAACTACATCGGCGACTCCGCCGACCGCACCGGCTTCAGCGGGCTCGAGGAGATCGAGGACGTCACGATGGTGTCGGTTCCGGATCTCATGGCCGCATACGAGCAGGGCGCGATCGACCTCGAGACCGTCAAGGGGGTGCAGCTGGCCATCGTGGCCCACTGCGAACTCATGGGCGACCGGATGGCGATCCTCGACCCCCCGCCCGGGATGAGCGTTCAGGACGTTGCGAAGTGGCGCACGAACGATTCGGGGCTCGACTCGAAGTTCGCCGCGCTCTACTACCCCTGGGTCAAGGTGCTCGATCCGGTGACCGGATCGTCACGCTTCATTCCGCCCTCGGGTCACATGGCGGGCATCTGGGCTCGCAACGACGACGAGCGCGGCGTGCACAAGGCGCCGGCGAACGAGGTCGTCCGCGGCGCGATCGACGTGCAGACCAAGATCACCCGTACCGAGCAGGAGAGCCTGAACCCCATCGGGGTCAACGCCGTCCGCGGGTTCCCGGGCCGCGGCATCCGCGTCTGGGGGGCACGTACCCTCTCGAGCGACCCGGCGTGGCGCTACGTCAACGTCCGGCGCCTGTTCAACTATCTCGAGAAGTCGATCCTGCTCGCCACGCAGTTCGCCGTCTTCGAGCCGAACGACCAGGCGCTGTGGGGCAAGCTCAGGCGGACCATCGCCGGATTCCTCACGAACGAATGGCGTGCCGGCGCGCTGTTCGGCGCGGTTCCCGAGCAGGCGTTCTTCGTCAAGTGCGACGAGGAGACCAACCCCGCCGAGTCGATCGACATCGGACGCGTGGTCTGCGCGATCGGGGTCGCGCCCGTGAAGCCCGCGGAGTTCGTGATCTTCCAGCTGTCGCAGTTCTCGGGCGGCAGCAGCTCGGTCGAAGAGTGACCGCGCCCGGCATCCGCAATTCATCACCAGCACGAAGCAGGAGCACACGATGGCACTCGAACAGTTCGACAACGCACCGGCCTACAACTTCAGCGTGACGATCGACGGCGTCCAGATGCCGCTCGTCATGGAAGTGAGCGGCGTCAAGATGGAGGTGGACAAGATCGAGACGAAGCAGCAGGTCGCCGCCGACGGCAAGTACGTCACGAGGCAGATCCCCGGTCGTCCCAAGGTGGGCGAGATCACGATCACCCGCGGCCTCACCGACTCGAAGGCGGTGGTCGACTGGCTGAAGACGGTGATGCAGGGCGATCTCGCCGCCTCTCGGAAGACCGCCGCCGTGAACGTCCTCGATCACACGGGCGGGATCATCAAGACCTTCAACTTCACGAACTGCTGGGTGCGATCGGTCGAGGTCAACTCGCTCAAGGCGGGCGCGACCGAGCAGGCCACCGAGAAGGCGACGATCTGCTTCGACGAGTCGTCCGTGGCGTGACGTCATGGAACGGGTCATCGCCACGCGTCCGTCCTCGCCGGGCGCAGCCGCCGAAGAGGAGCGGATGCGCACCGAGTTCCCCTTCGAGCTTCCGCGCGGCTATGTATCGCCCGACGGGGCGGTGCACCGGCAGGGCGTGATGCGGCTCGCGACGGCACGCGATGAGCTCCTCCCGCTCTACGACGCCCGAGTGCAGGAGAACGCCGCCTACACGACGGTGGTGCTGCTCGCCCGCGTGATCACCCGGCTCGGGACCCTCGGGGGCGTCGACGCGACGATCGTCGAGAACATGTTCGCCACCGACGTCGCGTTCCTGCAGGACTTCTACCGCCGCATCAACGCCGAGGGACACACGCGCATCGCGGTCACGTGCCCCGAGTGCTCGCACCGGTTCACCGCGGATCTCGCCGGGAGCCGCCTGGGGGAATCGTGACGTACGGGACCGACCGCCTCGTCGAGGAGGTCTCGTACATCGCCTACCACTTCCACTGGCCGCTCCACGACATCTACGACCTCGAGCACCCCGACCGGCTGCGCTTCGTCACCGAGATCGCGAACATCAATCGCCGTCTGACCGAGGGAGGGTGACATGCGCTGGCCGTGGCAGCGAGCACCTGAAGTGCGACGAGCGGATGCCGCTCCCGCACCGTCTCCCGCGGGGTGGGCGTTCCTGCCGCCGCTGGTCGAAGCCGCGCCTGCGTCGCCGTCGATCCTGAGGACGGACTTCGTGACCCGGCTTCCGACCAGGGCGGTGCCTGTCCAGCTCACGAGCCTCGGTCACCTCGTCACCGACGACGCGCCCCGCGCGACCATCGGCCTCGACGCCTCTCCCGCACAATCCGAGGCGGCGGCGACCGGCGGGGCGGAGCGCTCGGCTGCCGCGGAGCTCACCCTCTCCGGAGGACCGAAGGAACGTCCGGCACGGGAACAGCGCCCGACGACATCGGCGAGGAGCGTTCAGCGTGCGGCGACCGAACCGGCTGCCGTCCCGCCGGCGCCGAGGGTCGGGCCTTCTCCGGATGCGGGGGAGCCGGGAGGCGGCGACCGGTCGACGCACCCCCGCGAGCAGGCCGTCCCCGCCCAGAGGCTCGCCGAAGCGCCGCCGGTGGAGGCCGACGCGCCGGTGGTGGACGCCGACGCGCCAGGCGTGGAGCCCGACGTCGTCGGCGCTGAGCCGGACCGGGCGATCGACGATGTCGCGATCGCCCCCCTTCTCGCGTCCGCGACATCGGGGCTCGGCGACGTGAGCGATCCGCCGGCGGCACCGCCCGCGCGCGACGATGCCGGTTCTGCACCCACGATCAGGCATCTCGCGACGCCGCTGCGCTCGCAGTCGTTCGCTGGTGAACTCCCGTCGAGCAGCGAGGCGGTGTCGCGCGCCGGAGCCCGCCGAGAACCGACTCCCGTTGTGCAACGTGCAGCGGCCGACGCTCCGGCCCGAGCGCTGCCCGACGCTTCGGCCGGGGCGCTGCCCGACGCTCCGGCCGACGAAGTGGTCGACGCCCCGGTGCAGCGACGGCCCGTGCTCGGTCTGGGCGCTCCACTCCCGGCGACCCGGGAGGCGCGGCCGACGGATGATCCACCGGTCGTGCAGCGCAGCGACGCCGCCGGCGGCGCGCCGGCACCGCCAGATGTGGCGCGCCGCACATCCGGCTCGGCGGTGGTCGACGTCGACACCGCTCCGAGCAGCTCACCGATCGACGCGCCGATCGACGCGCCGAGCACCGCTCCGACCGCCGCGCCGAGCAGAGAGGCGCGCGGCACTGAGGTTGCTCCGATCGTGGGCGACGCGCGCGCGACGCTCGCCGGTGGAGATGCCACGAGCCTCGGCGACCTCGACCGCCCGGGGGCGCCTCGCGGGCTCGGCGCGCCGCTGCAGCGCACGTCGGCGCGCGGTGGGCCCGAGTCGATGCCGTTCGTGGCCCCGGTGGACGCGCGCGGCGCACTCACGGCGGATCGAGTGCCGGCGGGTGCCTCTTCGCCGCTCACGGCGACGGGGGCGAGTGAGAGCGAGCCGCGGGAGATCGACGCCCCAGCCCCGCCCACTGCGCGGACAGAGTTCGATCCGTCGCCGCCGGCGCCCGATCTCACGGGCGAGGTCGCCCCTGCCGACGGCCGCGTTCACGCGCCGGCCGACACGATCGTCCCGCTCATCCTCCAGCGACGTCTCGCGCCCGGAATGCAGGCAGTCGACGCTCCACTCGCACGCCCCGGCGCTCCCAACGGCGTCGCGCTGCGCGCTCCCGCAGTGCCCGCCCAGGTGCTTCCCGGACATGCCGTGCTCCCCGGCGTCGAGCAGCCCGCGGGAGCGGGTGCCGGAGCCGCGCGCGGATCACTCGCTCCGTCGCCACCGGTGCAGCGTCGTGCGCAGGGCACGGGAGACGCCGCCCCCCGCGACCAGGCGTGGTCCGGAACCGTTGGAGACGTCGACATGATCGCATCCGGGTCGCTTCCCGGTGCGGCGACCGCGGCCGCCACGATGCCGCTGCAGCGGACCGCGGCATCCGCTGATCTCTTGAGAGACGACCTCTCGAGTCGTGCGATCGCCCGCTCTCCCGCCGCGCCGTCACCGGCGTCGATCCCCGGTGTGGACAGCGCCCAGCTGCGCGCCGTGCAGCGGGTGCTCGCGCGCAACGCGACGAGGAGTGAGACGCCGGAGCATGCCGAAGCCCCCGTCGACGTGCAGCGCGAGGAGGCGATCGAGGCCGACTCCGCCGCGTCGGGCGATCAGGTCGCGCCCCCGCCCGAGCGGCCGGCCTCGGCGGCCTCACCGTCCGCAACGGCGCCCGGGGGAGTGGACGCCTCCGATCCGCAGACGCCGGCGCAGGTGCAGAAGCTCGTCGATCGCATCTACGCGCCGATCGTCCGACGTCTGAAGGCTGAGATGCTCATCGATCGCGAACGCCGCGGCGTGCGCATCGACCGGATCTAAACGGAGACAGACGGATGCCGATGCGAGAAGCGGTGGACTGGGCACTGACGGTGTCGTACCAGGTGCGCCTCGACAACGAGGAGCTCGGCGACTTCGCGACGTGCGAGGGACTCGGCATCGAGGTGGTCATCGAGACACGCGAGGAGGGCGGGAACAACGACTTCGTGTGGGCCCTGCCTTCGCGCCTGAAGTATCCCAACGTGAAGCTCACGCGCGCGCTGAGCGCCGATGCCGCGAAGGTCGTCCGCTGGATCTCCGGCATCGTCGAATCGAAGGATCGCAGCAACGGCGAGATCATCGCGAAGACGAGTGCGGGCGAGACGGTGCTGACGTGGTCGCTGGCGGACGTCGTGCCGGTCCGCTGGACCGGGCCGTCGCTCAACTCCGACTCCTCGAAGGTGGCGATCGAGACACTCGAGCTCGCCCATCACGGATTCACGGTGGCCTGACATGCCCATGACCGAAGTCGCGGGCAGCTCCGGGACCCTCGACCACGCTCGGCTCGAGGTCTACGAGCCGGGCGAGAAGCCCGGACAGACCGGGGCGTTCCGGGAGACGATCAAGTTCCAGTTCAACCCCAAAGAGCTCACGATCACCAAGGGCGTCAAGTGGGACGCGAAGGACCAGAAGAAGGCGGGATCGGCGCCGCCGACGAGCTTCACGAGCCCGGAAGCGCAGAAGATGACCCTGGAGATGTTCTTCGACGCGACGCGCGTGCCCGGCGGGAACGTGGTCGGTCAGGTCGAGGCGCTGTTCGCCACGCTCGTTCCGACGCCTGCGTCGCTGGGGAAGACGCCGTCGCCGCCGTTCGTGAAGTTCTTCTGGGGACCGCTCACCGGCTTCCTCGGCTACGTCCGCACCGTCGCGGCGAAGTACACCCTCTTCGGCAGCGACGGCCGCCCGCTCCGGGCGGTGTGCACGGTGTCGCTGGAGGAGCTGCCCTCCGAGCTCGGAAAGCAGAACCCCACCTCGGGCGGGCTGCAGCCCCGGCGGGTGTTCACCGTGCGCGAGGGCGACAGCCTTCCCGTGATCGCCTATCGCGAGTACGGTCAGTCCGCCCTGTGGCGCCCGCTCGCGCAGGTGAACGGCATCGACGACCCCATGCGGCTCCGGCCCGGCCGGACGCTGTATCTGCCGACGGCACAGGAGCTGGAGCGGCCCGACGCCCGCGACGACGCCGGCCGGGAGGTGGCCCGTGCCCGCTCTTGACACCTATACGAGCCTGCTCGTCGTCCAGGCGGGCGGCTCCGAGCTGCCGAGCGGGATCTCGGGAATGCTCGTGCGGGGGCGCGTGACGGACGGAGTCGACCTGCCGGACGCGGTCGAACTCGACTTCGCCGATGAGCGCGGCGAGGTGGCTGCGCACTTCGCGATCGGCACCGAGGTGAAGGTGCGGGTGTCGCAGAACGGCCCCGGCGGCGTGCGCGACCTGTTCGACGGCGAAGTGACCTCGCTCGAGCGCGAAGACCTGGGAGGGTCGCTGCACACGAGGGTGCGCGCGATGGACGGCGCGGCGCGCCTGATGCACGGCACGCGCGTGGCCGCCCACGTCGACAGCACCGTCGCCGACGTCGTCCGCAAGGTCGCCCAGGCGGCGGGTCTGACGGTGGGCAGCATCGAGGCATCCGGCGGGGTCATCCCGCACATCGCGCAGGACAATGTGAGCGACTGGGTCTTCCTCTCCCGCCTCGCGCGCATGTCGGGAGCGACCTTCACGGTCACCGGCAGGCGGCTGGATTTCGGCCCTCCGACGCCCGCGCGCGACGCGCCCGCGGCCACGAACGCGCGCGACGATCCGGTCGTCATCGAACACGGCGCGAACGCGCAGTACGTGCGGGCCGTCATCACCGCGGCGGAGCAGGTCTCGAAGGTCTCGGTGCGGGGGTGGGACGTCTCGGCGAAGCAGGCTGTCGTGTCGACCGCTGACGCGGCGACCCGCAGCGCGCAGCTCGGCGCGATCACACCGGCCGAGCTCGCGAAGAAGGTGGGGTCGCGGGAGTACATCGAGACCTCGGGCGACAGCCGCGTCTCGTCGCAGGACAAGCTCGCCGCGTCGCTCGCCGATCGCCTGGCCGGCGGCTTCGCCGAGGTGGAGGCGGTCGTGCTAGGCAATCCCGACATCCGATGCGGGGTCGCGGTGGCCCTGACCGGATTCGGCGCCCCGTTCGACGGCCGGTACACCGTCAGCGAGACGGTGCACGAATTCTCGTCGGAGCTCGGCTACGCGACCACGGCGACCGTCTCCAACGTCTCGGATCGTTCGCTCTTCGGCGTCGCGGGCGCCGGCGCAGCGGCGCGCGAACGGGCTCTGGCCGGAGTGGTGAGTGCGCTGGTGACCGACAATCTCGACCCTGACAAGGCCGGCCGCGTGAAGCTGAAGTTCCCCTTCGCCTCCGACGACTACGAGAGCGGGTGGGCGCGCACCGCGCACGTCGGCGGCGGGAAGGAGCGCGGGTGGGTCTGCCTGCCCGAGATCGGCGACGAGGTGCTGGTCGCGTTCGACCACGGCCTCTTCGATCGCCCCATCGTCATCGCCGGCCTCTTCAACGGGGAGGATGAGCCGGGCGGCGGCTGGGGGGATCACGTCGGCTCGAGCGGGGTCAAACGGCGGCGGCTCACGTCGCGTACGGGAATGCGGATCGAGTTCGTCGAGGACGGATCCGCCGAGAACGTGCAGCTGACGACGAACGACGGGGCGCAGCGCCTCACCGTGCGCCAGGACGGCGAGAAGGGCATCGAGATCGTCTCGGAAGGACCCGTCTCGGTGACCGCGAAGCAGGATGTCACGGTCAAGACCACCAGCGGCAACGTGAGCATCGCGGGCGCGAAGGTGTCGATCGAGGCCACGGACGCCCTGGAGCTCAAGGCCACTCAGCTGAGTCTGAAGGGGTCGGCGAAGGCGGAGCTGTCGGGTGCGCAGGTGACGGTGAAGGCGGATGCCGCGGCCGAGGTCTCGGCCGGCGGACCGCTCACGGTCAAGGGCGCGATCGTCAAGATCAACTGAGGAGAGGCATGTCCAAGGAGTTCGTCGGCCGGGGCTGGTCATTCCCCGTCGAGACCGACCGCAGCGGTCGGATCAGACTCACGCGGGACGACCGCGAGATCGAGGACAGCATCCGGCTCATCCTCGCCACGTCGCCGGGCGAGCGCCCGATGCGGCCGGAGTTCGGCTGCGCTGTGCACGACTACGTCTTCGCGCCCGCCGACGCGACCACCGCCGGCGCCATCGGCGACGCCGTGCGGACGTCGCTGCGCTTCTGGGAACCGCGCATCGAGCTGGACGCCGTGCACGTCGACTTCGACCAGGTCGAGCGCGGGCGCCTGCTCATCGACATCCGCTACCGGATTCGCGGCGACAACGATCCGCGCAACCTGGTGTTCCCGTTCTATGTGATCCCTCGGCAGGAAGGTGGACAGTGATGCTCCCGGCCCCCGATCTCGATGATCGTCGATTCCAGCAGCTCGTCGACGACGCCAAGCGCATGGTGGGCGCTCGGTGCCCCGAGTGGAGCGATCACAACGTCTCCGACCCCGGTGTGACGCTGATCGAGACGTTCGCGTTCATGGTGGACGAGCTCTCCTATCGGCTCAACCGCGTTCCCGATCGCCTCTACCTCGCGTTCCTCGATCTGCTGGGTGTCACCCAGCATCCGCCGGCCCCGGCGCGCGCCGACGTGCTGTTCCGGCTGTCGGCGCCCCGGTCCGAACCCGTGGTCGTCCCGCTGGGGGCAGAAGTCGGGACGCGCCGGACGGAGTCGAACGAGTCCATCGTCTTCGCGACCGAGGCGGAACTGGTCGTCCCGCCACGCCGGCTGACCCACGTCGGCACGGGCGATCCGGCGGACGTGCGAGCGGTCCGCGAGGAGAACGCGCTGCCGGGAGAAGGCACCATCGAGGCCTTCCAGCCTCACCCCGAACCGGGGGATGCGCTGCTGTTCGGCCTGGACGACGCGGCACCGGACTGCCTCGTCGCCGTAACGCTGGAGTGCAGCGTGAACGGCGTGGGCGTCGACCCCACCGACCCGCCGTGGGAGTGGCAGGCGTGGACGGGACGGGCATGGACCCGATGCCGAGTCGTCTCGGATGGGACCGGCGGATTCAACCAGGACGGAGAGGTCGAGATCCTGCTGCCTGCGGCGCACGCCGCATCGATCATCGCGGGCGTCCGCGCCGGCTGGATCCGCTGCGTCGTGACGGAGCCGGCGCACGACGCCCAAGCCCAGTACACGGACTCGCCCCTCGTCCATCGCGCGTCGGCCGCGGTCGTCGGAGGCATGACGGGAGTCGTCCACGCCGAGACGAAGACGGCGGAGATCCTCGGGCTGAGCGAAGGCGTGCCCGGCCAGACCTTCCCGCTCGAGTCCTCGCCGGTGCTCGCGGACGGGCGGCAGCTCGTCGTGGAGGTGGCCGGTGGGGCGGGTTGGGAGGACTGGCACGAGGTCGACCGCTTCGCGGGTCACAGCGCCGACGACCGCGTGTTCACGATCGATCGTGCGCGCGGGGAGGTGCTCTTCCCCCCCGCCGTGCGTGCGGCGGACGGGACTCTCACGCAGTTCGGCGCCATCCCGCCCGCGGGTGCGCCGCTGCGGATCGCGGCGTACCGCGTCGGCGGCGGATCCCACGGAAACGTCAGCGCCGGATCGATCAACACGCTCCGCACGACCGTTCCCTTCGTCCGGTCGGTCGAGAACCTCGGCGCCGCACGGGGCGGCGTCGACGGCGAGACCATCGAGGAGACCAAGCGGCGCGGCCCCCTCGCCCTCCACACGCGCGACCGCGCGGTGACGGCGCGGGACTACGAGCAGCTCGCGAAGGCGGCGCGTCCCGGCATCGCCCGCGTGCGCTGCGTTCCCGCGACAGCGGAAGGATCGGGCGTGCGTCTGCTCGTCGTGCCCAGCGCCGCACCGGGCCCGGACGGTCACATCGAGTTCGCCGACCTCGTTCCTCCCGACGACCTGCTCGCCGGCATCGCGGAGGAGCTGGACGAGCGACGCGTCGCCGGCGCCCGCCTTGTCGTCGAGCCTCCCTACTACCGGGGCGTGACCGTGGTCGCAAAGGTGATCGCGCGGCGGCAGGCGGTGCTGGAAGACCTCGAGCGCGCCGCCCTCGCGGCCCTGTACCGTCACTTCGATCCGGTCTTCGGCGGCCTGGTGGGCGGTGGCTGGCCGTTCGGGCGCCCGGTGCTCGCCGGCGAGGTGTACGCCGTGCTGCAGGCCGTTCCGGGTGTGGAGATGGTGGAAGACCTCAAGCTGTGGGAAGCCGATCCGGTCACCGGCAAGCGAACCGGCGAGGCGACGGGAAGGATCGCGCTCGACCCGAACGCGCTGGTGTACTCGTATCGCCATAGCGTCCGCGCCCAGGCGGGAGCCTGAGATGCGCGGCGTCGTGGAGGGACTGCGCAGCCCCGTCCCGTTGATCACGCGCGTTCCGGGCGTCCTCCAGGAGGACGACTTCCTGCGCCGCTTCCTCCCGGCCTTCGACGATGCGATCGCCCCGATCATCTCGACGCTCGACAATCTTGCCGCCTATCTCGACCCTGAGTTGGCGCCCGACGACTTCGTCGCCTGGCTCGCCTCATGGGTGGACATCGAGCCGGACGGCGGATGGACGCTCGCTCAGCGCCGTCAGATCGTCGCGGAGGCGGTGCTGCTGCACCAGCGAGCGGGTACGGTGCGCGGCATCCGTGATGCCGTCCAACTGGTCGCTGGTCCGCGGTCTGCGGTCGAGATCGAGGAGAGCGGCGGCGCGGGGTGGTCGTCGACACCCGGCGGAGAGCCGGCGGGAACGACTCCGGCGTACGTCGAGGTGCGGGTGACGGGCGTCGCGAAAGACGAGGATCTCCGTCGGCGCGTCGAGCGAGTGCTGGACGCGTTCGTGCCCGCGCACGTTCCGTGGCGGCTCGTGGAGGCGGGGTCCGGCCGTCCGGACCACGAGGAAGGGGGTGCGTCGTGACGGCACCTGCCGGATACGTCGTCTGCGTCGAGTGCGGCGGACGCAACCAGGTCGGCGAGGATTTCTGCGGTGACTGCGGCGCCTATCTCGCGTGGGAGGATGCCGCGGCGGACAGCCCCGGTCCTGCCACCGGTCCCGCAGACGCGAGCGCATCGGACGGCGCGACCGCCGACGCCCCCGCCGCGTCGACCGCGGAGCGTCCTCCGGCACCCCCCGGTGCCCCGCCCTCGTCGACGCCATCGCCGGAGACCTGGTCGGTGCCGCCGGTGCCGCCGCTGCCGCCGAGACCGTCGCCCCCCACCCCTCCGGCGGAGACGACCCTGCGTCAGCCCACCGCGCCGCTGGCACCCGCCGTCCGCCGCCGACGTCCGGCTGCAGCGCCCGAGGAGCCGCCGCCGGCGCCGGATGACGTCATCTGTCCGAACTGCGGCGCCGGAAACCGTCCGCAGCGACGGTTCTGCCGACGCTGCGCGACCCCGCTCACCGAAGCCGTCGCGCCCGCCGCGTCGTCGCAGCCGGCGGCGGGCGCTCGTCCGAAGGGGCGGAACACCCGGTTCCCCCTCACCGCCCTCATCGTGCTGCTGGTCATCCTCGGCGCTCTGGTCGTCGCGTGGCTGAATCGGGACGCCGTGATCGCCTGGGTGGAGGGAGTCGTCGGCTTCGTCTTCTCGTCGACCGGGGGGTGACGCGGCTCACCCGCCGATGATGACCACCGGGCACCCCGGCCCGGGCGCGATCGGCACGCCGTGCATTGACGTGTCGGCGAGGCGAGCCGCGGGGAACCCGCCGATGAGCACGGTCGCACTCCCCATGGCGATGCCGTTCGGGGCCGGCGAGACGCAGACGATCCCGCCCGGTGCGGCGTTGGCGACCGCGGCCGGCTGACCCCCGATGAGCACCGTCAGCACGCCGGCAGCGGGAGTGATCACGCCCCCGACGTGAGGCTTCGGTCCGTCCATCATGGGGCACAGCGCGCTGTCTCCCACGCGCAGGGCCGGTCCGGTCGGCATGCGTCACTCGGCCGGCGGCGGCGTGACCACCGCACCGGTGATGAGGATCCCAGCCGCACATTGCGTGGGCGTCCTGCCGGTGGGCTGGCCGGGCGTGATGCACGTGAGCGTGCCGGTCAACGTCTGGCCGCCGGGGATCTGGATCGGCGTCACGAAGTGCAGGTCGAGATCGCGGTAGTTCTCGGTGGCGAGCGAGAGCAGGGTCGTCGTGCCGTACACCAGTCGCAGATTTGCGATGTCGCCTTGCGGATTGTTGAAGACGATGTCGGTGATCTCGAACACCGACCCGTCCGGCACGGCGTCGCCGATGTTGCGCTGCGCGTTCGCGCCGGGTCCCGCGGCGATCGTGACGGGGTACGTGCGCGCCTCGGCGGTGGCTTCGGGTGCAGGAGGCGTCGGTGGCGGCGTCTCGCCGTCACCGTCCTGCTGCGCCGCCTCGGCGGCCGCCTGGGCTTCCTCCGCGGCCTGCTGTGCCGACTCCGCCTGCTGCTGGACGGCGGCGAGCGGCTCGACGATCGCCTCTCGCGCGGTGTCCTCGATCGTGGGCTTGAGCAGGAGGTGCCACAGCAGGATCAGCAGCGCGATGAGCGCGGCGAGCGCGAGCAGAGCCTTCCAGAACCACGACGGAAAAACCACATCCTGAAGATGCGAAGCCTCGGCGACGACGGGCTCGTCTCCGTGCGGCGCGACGACGACCGAGTACTGATGACTCGCGGGGGAGCCTCGCCAGATCCGTCGACGCGGTCGGAGCACGATCGAGACGAACTGCGCGCGGCCCGGCTCGATCGACACCTCGGGATCGCGCACCGCGATGCGCATCCGGTCGTTGGGCTGCGCGATGAGCGACGCCGCGAGCGGGGCGTTGCCGTTGTTGTCGACCGCGAGGCGCACGCGCTTCCGCCCGCGCGATCGCGATACGGCGGGCACGAGCTCGGCGTTCACCGACACGAACGGCTCGACCGTCAGCATCGCCTCGGCCGTCTCGGCATCCTCCGTCGCACGCGCGGGGGCACCGTCGTCATCCATCTCGTCCGCGGGCGCCGGTGCTCGTGGGGCGGGCACCACTCGCACACCGAGCGGATGCTCCTCGGCGGTGATGTCGGACGTGCGGGGGAGCAGCACGCGCACGGTCGCCGTCTCAGTGCGCCCGGGGTACACCGACAGGCGATCCGGAGTGAGGATGACGTGCGGTGCCAGAGCGCCGACCGGCGACAGGAGGTACTGCTGCACGAACTCGCTGTCGTTGCGCACAGTCAGCGTCAGCTCGAGGGGCGTGCCCGGCACCACCGCGGCGGCGGCGGGCTCGAGCGTGACGGCGATCACCATGGACGTGACGTTACGGCCGCCGGGCCGGCGCGGGCATGGCCTGGAGGTCACCCTCGCGTGCAGTGCCGGTGCCCCTTCGGAGCGGTCGACTCTGCACTTTCAGCACCCCGCCGGTGTCGGCGGCGAGGTCGCGCTGCCCGGCGCGACCTATAATGGGGGGCTGACCAGTCGGTCATCACTCTCCCCGCCTCCCGTACCGAACGGACGTCTGCTGTGCTCGCCGTGCACGACCTCGAGATCCGCGTAGGCGCCCGCGTCCTGATGTCCGACGTGTCGTTCCGCGTGAGCAACGGCGACAAGGTCGGGCTGGTCGGCCGCAACGGGGCGGGAAAGACGACCCTCACCAAGGTCCTCGCGGGCGATCTGCTGCCCGCCGAAGGCAAGGTCGAGCGCTCCGGCGAACTCGGCTACCTGCCCCAGGACCCGCGCTCGGGTGACCCGGAGATGCTCGCGCGCACGCGCATCCTCGACGCCCGCGGGCTCGGAACCATCGCTGTCGGCATGCACGAGGCATCCCTGGCGATGGGAGACACGGATGCCGCCTCCGCCGCCCGCGCGATGCGGAAGTACGCCAGCCTCACCGAGCGGTTCGAGGCACTGGGCGGCTACGCCGCCGAGGCGGAGGCCGCGGCGATCGCGCACAATCTCTCGCTGCCCGATCGCATCCTGGATCAGCCGCTGAAGACGCTGTCGGGCGGCCAGCGCCGCCGCATCGAACTCGCCCGCATCCTGTTCTCGGACGCGGAGTCGATGATCCTCGACGAGCCGACCAACCACCTCGACGCCGACAGCGTGGTGTGGCTTCGTGAGTTCCTCAGGAACTACAAGGGTGGTCTCATCGTCATCAGCCACGATGTCGAGCTCGTGGGTGAGACCGTCAACCGCGTGTTCTACCTCGATGCGAACCGGCAGGCCATCGACGTGTACAACATGACCTGGAAGAACTACCTGCGCCAGCGCGTCGCCGACGAGGAGCGCCGCAAGAAGGAGCGCGCCGGCGTCGAGAAGAAGGCGACGGCGCTCCAGCTGCAGGCCGCCCGCTTCGGCGCGAAGGCATCGAAGGCCGCCGCGGCCCATCAGATGGTCGCTCGCGCGGAGAAGATGCTGTCGGGCCTGGACGACGTCCGTCAGGAGGAGCGCGTCGCGAAGCTGCGTTTCCCGAAGCCGGCGCCGTGCGGAAAGACCCCGCTGATGGCATCCGGACTCTCCAAGTCGTACGGCTCGCTGGAGATCTTCACGGATGTCGACCTCGCCATCGACCGCGGATCGAAAGTCGTCGTGCTGGGTCTGAACGGCGCAGGCAAGACCACCCTGCTGCGTATCCTCGCCGGCGTGGATCTGCCCGACACCGGCGAGATCCAGCCCGGGCACGGGCTGAAGGTGGGTTACTACGCGCAGGAGCACGAGAATCTCGACGTGTCGCGGTCGGTGCTCGAGAACATGATGTCGGCCGCGCCCGATATCACCGCGACCGAGGCCCGCAAGGTGCTCGGCTCGTTCCTCTTCACGGGCGACGACGTCCTGAAGCCTGCCGGCGTGCTCTCGGGCGGCGAGAAGACGCGCCTGTCGCTCGCGACGCTCGTCGTGTCGAGCGCGAACATGCTCCTGCTCGACGAGCCCACCAACAACCTCGATCCGGCGTCGCGCGAGGAGATCCTCGGCGCCCTTGCGCACTATGAGGGCGCGGTCGTCCTGGTCTCCCACGACGAAGGCGCGGTCGAGGCTCTGAACCCCGAGCGGGTGCTCATTCTGCCCGACGGCGTCGAGGACCTCTGGGGACGCGACTACGCGGATCTCATCGCACTGGCCTGACTGTCCCTCCGCCGCGGCCAGGGCGCGTCACCGGCCGCGAGACTGCATCCGTGCACCGAGACCGCAGTTCGTAGCCGCAGTCTCGGTGCACCGATGCGGTCTCGCATGGTGGGGGAGTGGCGACGCGCTCAGCGGGAGGCGTGGTCCAGCAGCGCATCCTCGTCGTCGGCATCGCGGTCACGGCGCCGCGTGGCACGGGATGCCGCTGGAGCGGCATCCGTCGCCGTCGGCTCGTCGTCCTCGGCATCCTCTCGTCGATGACGTCGCTCCGTGCGGATCACATATCCGATGAAGACGAACCCCATGATGGCGAAGAGGATCCACTGGATCGCGTACGAGAGGTGGGGTCCGGGGTCCTCTGACGGGGCTTCGAGAGCCTCCGGCCGTCCGTCGGGTGCGGGATCCTCCGAGACCATCACGCCGTATGCGCTCTGCTCCAGCGCATCGCCGGTCGCCGGATCGACGGCGGCTGCGATGAGCGGCAGATGGATCGTGGGAACCTGACCCGCGTCGGCGGATCGTCCGGACGAGGGGAGCGGCTCGCCGGGTCGCAGTCGCACGATCACGACCGCATCGCCCTCGGGCGGCGCGGGAACCGCGTCGGGCCCGGGCTGGTCCGCGCCGGGCGGCACCCAGCCGCGATTGACCACCAGCACCCGGCCGTCGTCGAGCCGGAAGGGAACCAGCACCTCGAACGCGGCGGTGCCGCCGTGCGGCCGGTTGCGGACGAGGAGCTGGTCCTCGGGAAGATAGGATCCGGTCAGCCTCACCGGCCGCCACTCGTCGCCGGCGTCGAGCGTGCCACCCGACGGGATCAGCTCGTCGAGGGCGACGACCTCGGCGTCGTAGTTCGCCTCGACGAGCGCGAGCTGCGAGCTGCGCTCCTCATTCCGTGTGAACTGCCAGTGCGACAGGAACGCGCACGCCACGGCGAACACGATGGCCAGCGCGAGATAGATGGTCCATCGGCCGGCGGTGGGAAGGTCCTGCATGCTCACCGCGCGTCGAGGGCTCATGGTGCGACCGCCGCGTTCGAGGTGCCGAGGGGGTGGACCGCGACCGGGAAGTCTCGTGCCGCCAGGAATTCCCGCAGGTAGTCGCGGTGCTCGTCGCAGGCGACCCAGGATTTGGTGCGGTCGGCGCCGTGAATGCGCGGGTTGCGCCAATCGATCCGCCAGCGCGCCGCGGCGCGGCATCCCGCCCGCGAGCACTGCGGCTCGTCGCGCACTTCGGTCATGCCGGCTCTTCCGGTTCGCCCCCGCGCGGTTCGTCCGGGGAAGCCCCGCGAGGTGCCGGTCTGACCTCGTCGATCCGGACCACCGGGACGTCGTCCGCGGCAGGATGCTCACCCGGCGTCGCGGGAAGCGCGCGTTCGGGACTCTCCGGGGCGACGTTGCGGACGTTCTCACTCACATTGGCCGTGACGACGGCGATGTACGGCAGGAAGATCGCCGCGGCGCCGAGCACCCAGGTGTACCAGCCGTACGGCGTGATGAGCACCATGAGGACGAAGCAGACGATGCGGACGCCCATCATCACCAGATAGCGCTTCGAACGCGCGCCGGCATCGTCGCGCGGAGCGCGCGGCAGCGACGTGGCCGACGGGGGCCGATGGGAACTCTTCACGGTCGTTCCAGACTACGCCGCGCCCGCCCTCCCGGTCGCTGTGCCGGACGGCCTCGGCCGCGGACTCAGGTGCGCGGGAACTGGTCGATGTTCGCCACGAGGAATCCCCAGAAGGCGATGGCGACGATCAGGCCGAGGATCGACAGCACGAGACCGACATATCCGATGATCAACCCCGCGATCGCCAGTCCGCGGCCGCCCTCATTCGACTTCTTCAACTGCGAGAGCGACATGTGACCGGTGATGATCCCGACGATCGAGCCGATGATGTAGATGATGACGAATCCCGCGATCGACGAGATGAGCGAGACGATCGCGAGCGTGTTCGTCTTTGGGGGCGCGGGATACCCGCCGTAGCCGGGAGCGGCACCATAGGCGGGAGCGGCGCCATAGGCGGGGGCGGCGCCATAGGCCGGGGGCTGACTGTACGCGGGAGGTGCCGCCTGGGCGGGCGGCGGGTACGCGCCGGGCTGCGCAGCCGGGTCGGGCGCAGGGGAGTTGGTGTCGCTCACGGGGTGACCTTTCGTCAAGGGGCTGACCCCCAGCGTTCCAGCGTGCGCCATGGGTGTCAATCGCGCGCCGCTAGGCTGGTGCGGATCCGTCACAATCCCCGGGAGCCGCACCATGTCCACCGATCGCGTCGTCCTCGTCACCGGCGGAAATCGCGGCATCGGTCGTGCGATCGCCGAGCGCTTCGTTGCGGCCGGCTACCGGGTGGCGGTGACCGCGCGGTCGGGCGAAGGCCCGGCGGGAACGCTCACGGTTCGTGCGGACGTGACGGATGCCGCGGCCGTGGACGCCGCGTTCTCCGAAGTCGAGGCCGCGCTCGGGCCCGTGGGGATCGTCGTCGCCAATGCCGGCGTGACCAGGGACAAGCTCCTGCTGCGGATGACCGAGGAGGACTTCGACAGCGTCGTGGCGACCAACCTCGGCGGCGCCTTCCGGGTCGTCAAGCGTGCCTCGAAGGGGATGCTGCGGGCCCGGTGGGGCCGCGTCATCCTCATCTCGAGCGTGGTCGGGCTCTACGGGTCGGCGGGTCAGATCAACTACGCCGCGTCCAAGAGCGGGCTGGTCGGCTTTGCGCGGTCGCTCACGCGTGAGTTGGGGGGCCGCGGCATCACCGCGAACGTGGTCGCGCCCGGCTTCATCGAAACCGATATGACCTCGGCGCTGCCCGACGACACCCAGGCCGAGTACAAGAGGAACATCCCCGCGGGCAGGTTCGCGACCGCTGACGAGGTCGCGGGCGTGGTCGCCTGGATCGCCTCCGACGACGCCGCCTACATCTCCGGAGCGGTCATCCCCGTCGACGGCGGCCTCGGAATGGGGCACTGACCCCGTTCCCGAGGCTGTCGACGGGTCAGCCGATCGCGGCGACGATCGCCTCGCCCAGGGCGGCCGGCTGCGAGAACTGCGGCCAGTGACCCGTGCCGAGGCGCACGATCTCGGCATCCTGGATCGCGTCGAACTCCGCTGCGTACGGACCCCACTGGGCGATGGCGCCGCGGAAGGTCGCGTCGTCCATGCCGCCCGAGAGGATCGTGACCGGTACTGAGCCGCGCCCACCGCCGCTCAGTGCGATGGGATCGGTCGGCACCCGCGCCGGCACCGACCTCGCGAGGGGCGCCGTGCGCGCTCTGGTGGCCGCGTCGAGGTCTTCGACATCCTCGTCGTCGAAGAAGTCCCAGCCCGGAAAGGGGATCACACCGTCGACGACCTCGAACTCGGAGATCTGCCCGCCGTCAGGCGGCGGCACGGTGTCGACGAAGATCACGCGCGTGACGCGGTCCGGCCGCGCGTCGGCGGCACCCCACACGACATTGCCGCCGCCGCTGTGGCCGACGAGGACGGCGGGTTCGTCGCGCGCGTCGAGCTCGGCGACGACGGCGTCGACCCAGTCCCGGATGCCGATCTCGGCGGACTCGGCCGCCGGAGCGCCCACTCCGGGCATCGTGAGCGGGCGGGGTCTGTGACCCGCGGCCTCGATCGGGGGGATGACGGCGTCCCACGACGACGCGTCGAGCCAGAGTCCGGGAATCAGGATGACGTCCATGACACCGACGCTACGGCGGGCCACCGACATCCACGAACGGTCACGGCAGCAGCGGGATCACTTCGCGCAGATCGACCGGCCCGACGATGAGGTCGGCGAGAGCCCGCACGGCGGGCTTGGCGTTGAAGGCGAGCCCGAGCCCTGCCACCGCCATCATCCGCAGGTCGTTCGCACCGTCGCCGATCGCGATCGTGCGCCGCAGCGGCACGTCGCCCTCGGCGGCCCACTCCCGCAGCGCGGCGGCCTTGCCCTCGGCATCCACGATCCCGCCGTCGACCGTCCCCGTCAGCGCACCGGCCGCGACCGTCAGGCGGTTCGCGCGCCACATGTCCACCCCGAGGTCGGGCGCCACGGTGTCGAGGATCTCGTGGAAGCCGCCCGAGACGACGCCGACCCGACCGCCACGCGCGTGCACCGCGTCGATGAGTTCGCGCGCTCCCGGCGTCGGCTCGATACGCGAAAGCACACGCGCGAACGCCGAGAAGGGAACGCCCTCGAGTGCGCGCACCCGCGAGCGCAGGCTCGTCGCGAAGTCGACCTCGCCGCGCATCGCCGCCTCGGTCGCCGCCGCGACCTCGGGTCCGCGGCCCGCCTCGTCGGCGATGAGCTCGATGACCTCGTTGCGGATGAGGGTCGAATCGGCGTCGAGCACGACGAGGAACGGCGAGGGCATGCTCACCAAGCTAGCGCCACGGCATCGGGCTGACCGATCCCGCCGTCACCGCTCGACGCGGACGCCCTTGCCGACCACGGTGATGCCCGACTCGGTCACGGTGAAGCCGCGCGCGATGTCCTTCTCGCGGTCCACGCCGATGGTCGCGCCGTCTGCGAGGAACACGTTCTTGTCGAGGATCGCGCGGTGGATGCGCGCGCCGGCGCCGACGTGCACGTGATCGAAGAGCACCGAATCGGTGATCGTCGACCCGCCGCCCGCGAGCGTCCAGGGTCCGACGACGCTGCGCTCGAGATGCGTACCCGAAAGGACGGAGCCCAGCGACACGATCGAGTCGATCGCGTTGCCGATGCGACCGACCGAGTCGCGCACGAACTTCGCCGGGGGCGAGTTGACCGCCTGCGAGTGGATCGGCCAGTCCATGTTGTACAGGTTGAAGACGGGCAGCGTCGAGATGAGGTCGCGGTGCGCGTCGAAGAACGAGTCGATCGTTCCCACGTCGCGCCAGTAGTACCGGTCGCGATCGGTCGAGCCGGGTACGTCGTTGCGGTTCATGTCGTAGACCCCGGCCTCGCCGCGTCCGACGAAGTAGGGCACGATGTCGCCGCCCATATCGTGATTCGACGTCGGCAGCTCGCCGTCCGACTCGACGGCCTCGATGAGGGCCTCGGTGTCGAAGATGTAGTTGCCCATCGACGCGAGCACCTCGTTCGGCGAGTCGCCGAGACCCTTCGGACTCTGCGGCTTCTCGAGGAACTCGCGGATCTTCGCCGGGTCCTCGTCATCGACGTCGATGACCCCGAACTGGTTCGCCATCGAGATCGGCTGGCGGATGCCGGCGACCGTGGCTCGTGCGCCGGACTCGATATGCGCGGCGAGCATCTGGCGGAAGTCCATGCGGTACACGTGATCGGCGCCGATCACGACGACGATGTCGGGCTGCTCGTCGTTGATGAGGTTGAGGCTCTGCAGGATCGCATCCGCCGACCCCGAGAACCAGCGCTTGCCGAGCCGCTGCTGGGCCGGCACCGACGCCACGTACGAATCCAGCAGCGCCGACATGCGCCACGTCTGCGAGATATGGCGGTCGAGACTGTGCGACTTGTACTGCGTCAGCACCACGATCTGGCGCAGCCCCGAGTTGATGAGATTCGAGATCGCGAAGTCGATCAGCCGGTACTGACCGCCGAAGGGCACGGCGGGTTTCGCCCTGTCCGCCGTGAGAGGCATGAGGCGCTTTCCCTCGCCACCGGCGAGGATGATTCCGAAGACCTTCGGCGCTGCAGGCATGGCACCACACTATGACCCGTGGCGGCCGCTGTACTAGCGTTCGACACATGCGCGTCGACATCGTCACCAAGGAGTACCCGCCGGAGATATACGGCGGAGCAGGCGTCCACGTCACGGAACTCGTGAAGGCGCTGCGATCGTCGATCGACGTGCGCGTGCGGGCGTTCGGCGGCCCGCGCGACGAGGACGGCACGACTTCGTACGGGGTGCCCGCCGAGCTGACGGCGGCCAATCCGGCCGTGCAGACGCTCGGCACGGACCTCGAGATCGTGACCGATGTTGCGGGGGCCGATGTCGTCCACAGCCACACCTGGTACGCGAACTTCGCCGGTCATCTCGCGGGGATGCTGCACGGCATCCCTCACATCGTCACGGCGCACAGCCTCGAACCGCTCCGGCCGTGGAAGGCCGAGCAGCTCGGCGGCGGGTACGCGGTGTCGAGCTGGATCGAGAAGACCGCGTACGAGGGCGCCGCCGCTATCGTCGCGGTGAGCGAGGGGATGCGCACCGACATCCTGCGCAGCTACCCGGCACTTGATCCCGAGCGGGTCAGGGTCATCTACAACGGCATCGATGTCGACGCGTGGCACCCCGTCGAGGACGCGGCCCTCCTGGCCCGGCTGGGCATCGATCCTGCCCGGCCCTCGGTCGTGTTCGTCGGCCGCATCACTCGCCAGAAGGGCCTCCCGTACTTCCTCCGTGCCGCCGAGCGCCTTCCCGCCGAGGCGCAGGTGATCCTCTGCGCCGGCGCGCCGGACACCCCGCAGATCATGTCGGAGGTCGAGGGACTGGTCCGCGGGCTGCAGGAGTCGCGGGACGGCGTCGTGTGGATCGATCGGATGCTGTCCCGCCACGAGCTGTGCACCGTCCTGAGCGCGGCGACGACGTTCGTATGCCCCTCGATCTACGAGCCGCTCGGCATCGTGAACCTCGAGGCGATGGCGTGCGGCGCCGCCGTGGTGGGAACGGCGACCGGCGGCATCCCCGAGGTGATCGTCGACGGCGTCACCGGACGCCTCGTTCCCATCGACCAGGTGCAGGACGGGACGGGGACTCCCACCGACCCCGAGGCGTTCGTCGCCGATCTCGCGCGCGTGCTGACGGAGGTGGTCGCCGACCCCGAGCGGGCAGCGGCCTATGGCGCGGCCGGCCGCGAGCGCGCGGCGACCGACTTCAGCTGGGGGCGGATCGCCGAGCAGACCTCGGCCCTGTACGCGGAGGTCGCCGCCGTCGGCCGTTAGGCTGGTCGCATGCCGCAGGTGCTCGAGTTCTCTGACGTCGTCGTCCGCAGAAGCGCCCGGAACATCGTCGACCACCTCGATTGGACGGTGAGCGACGACGAGCGCTGGGTCATCCTCGGTCCGAACGGCGCGGGTAAGACGACCCTCCTGCAGCTCGCAGACACGCTGCTGCACCCGACCTCGGGCACGGTGACGATTCTCGGCGAACGGCTCGGCCGCACCGACGTGTTCGACCTTCGTCCCCGCATCGGCTTCGCCTCGACGGCAATGGCCAAGCGGGTTCCGTTGGAGGAGACGGTCCTCAACGTCGTGCTGACCGCCGCGTTCTCCGTCCTCGGCCGGTGGAACGAGGAGTACGAGAACATCGATGAGCGCCGTGCGCTGCGGGTGCTGGCGGAGTGGAAGCTCGATCACCTCGCCGATCGCACCTTCGGCACCCTGAGCGATGGCGAGCAGAAGCGCGTGCAGATCGCGCGGGCGGTCATGACCGACCCCGAGCTGCTGCTGCTGGACGAACCCACGGCGAGCCTCGACCTCGGCGCACGTGAGGAGCTGCTGGCGCTCCTCGGCGGCTATGCGCAGGCCCCGACGACCCCCGCGATGATCATGGTCACCCACCACGTCGAGGAGATCCCGGTCGGCTTCACGCACGTGCTGCTCCTGCGCGACGGCGAAGCGGTGGTCGCCGGGCCGATACGCGAGACGCTGACCGCGGATGCCCTCACCGAGACGTTCGGGGCGCCGATCGTACTGACCGAGGCGGACGGCCGCTACGCCGCCCGTGCGTCGTCGACCGGTTCCTGAGCCTGTCCACCGGTTCCTGAGCCTGTCCACCGGTTCCTGTGCCTGTCGAAGGGCACGATTCCACATGACGCCCCGAGGCTGATAGAATCGATCCTTGGTGCATTCGCACCGCAGACTTTCACGCCCTGGCAAAATCCAGTGCACCACTCCCTAGAGGATCACAATGAAGACTGACATCCACCCCGACTACCAGGCGGTCGTGTTCCGCGACCTCGGCTCGGGCGAGACCTTCCTCACCCGCTCGACGGTGACCAGCGACAAGACGGTCGAGCTCGACGGCGTCGAGTACCCCGTCATCGACGTCGAGATCTCGTCGGCCTCGCACCCGTTCTACACGGGCAAGCAGCGCATCATGGACTCGGCCGGTCGCGTCGAGAAGTTCAACCAGCGCTTCAAGAACTTCGGCTCCAAGTAAGCCGCGTACACGAGGGCCCCGCTTCGGCGGGGCCCTCGTCGTTGCGCGGCGTTTCGTCTCGCTGCGCTCGCTCAACGACCGAAGCTGGTCCCTGAGCTTGTCGAAGGGTCGTCGTGGCGGACCGCCTCACCGCACCGGCCAGGTGCCGTCGAGTCGCTCCTCGGGATCGAGGCGGCCGATCTGGACGAAGTAGTCCGTGAGGCTCGCCGCCTGCGCGCGCGCCCAGCCGATCTGGCGGGTGTGCAGCTCCTCCGCCGTCTCGGGCAGCCAGGGTGCGAATCGCTCCACGAGCGCCTGAGCGACGCGGCCCGCAGCGACCGCGTCGGCGGACGCGTCATGCGCTCCGTCGAGGCGCACCGCGTAGTGCGCGGCGACCACCGCGAGCGTGCGCTTGCCCCGCCGGTACCGGTCATAGCGCTTGTCCATGATGAGAGGGTCGATGACGGGCGACGGGGCTTCCAGCGGTGGGATGCCGTGGCGAAGCGCCTCGTGCTTGAGCAGCGAGAAGTCGTACGCCGCGTTGTAGGCGACGACGGGGATTCCGGCATCCAGCAGCGCCCCCAGCGCCTCGACCACCTCGGCGACCACGGCAGCGGCGGGGCGGCCCTCCGCGCGCGCCCGAGCGGTGCTGACCCCGTGGATCGCGGACGCGCCCTCGGGGATCTCGATACCGGGGTCGGCGAGCCAGTCGCGGGCCCGGACGATCGAGCCAGCGGCGTCGAGCAGCCCGACGTGCGCGGTCACCACGCGATCGGCCGTGACGTCGACCCCGGTCGTCTCGAGATCGAAGACACCGACGACCTTGATCCACTCCGGCCTCTCGAAGAGGGGAAGTGGCTGAGGCTGCCAGCGGTCCATGCCTCACACGGTATGCGCCGCCTCCGACATCCCCCGGATCGAGCAGCGGCGGGTCGCGAAGCGGTCCGCCGCGTATCGGCAGCCGCGTGTCGGCAGCCGCGCGCGGCACTCCGGCGGCATCCCGACCGTCCGGCTCGTAGACTCGACGCGTGGCCGCTCCGAACCCCTATGCCGAGCTCCTCGACGCGATCCCGGTGCAGCGGCGCGAGATCGACGTCCTCGGCGGGACGACCGCGTACTGGGTGTACGGGCCGGACGACGCCGACACGACGATCCTGGTCGTGCACGGCTTCCGCGGCGAGCACCACGGTCTCGAGCCGGTCGTGGCGCAGCTGCCGGAGTTCCGCGTGATCTCGCCCGACCTCCCGGGGTTCGGGGAGACACCTCCCGTCCCCGGGCGCACGCACGACCTCGAGCTCTACGCGGAGTGGCTCCGCGAGTTCGCCGCCGCGGCGGCGCCCGGCGCGATCGTGCTGGGTCACTCGTTCGGCTCGATCGTCGCGTCCGCGGCGGTGGCGGACGGCCTTCACACCGAGAAGCTCATCCTGATCAACCCGATCGGGGCGCCGGCGCTCGAGGGTCCTCGCGGCATCCTGACCCGTCTGGCGGTCTTCTACTACTGGGCGGGCGCGCGGCTTCCCCAGTCGCCAGGCGACGCTCTGCTGCGCAACGGCATGATCGTGCGGGTCATGAGCGAGTCGATGACCAAGACGAAGGATGCCGAGCTGCGCCGCTTCGTGCACGACCAGCACGACACCTATTTCTCGCGCTTCGCCGACCGCGACGTGCTGCGCGACGCCTTCGTGACGAGCGTGTCGCACGACGTCCGCGCGTTCGCGCCCCGGATCTCGGCGCCCACGCTGCTCGTCGCCGCCCAGCAGGACGACATCACCCCGATCGAGGCGGAGCGCCACCTCGCAACGCTGTTCCCTCGTGCGGAACTGGTCGAGATCCCGGGTGTCGGGCACCTCATCCACTACGAGACGCCCGCACCCGCCGCCGCGGCGATCAGGCGCTTTCTCGCGCCTTCCGCTCCCGGTACGCGTTGACGTTCATGCGATTGCCGCAATTGCCGGTATCGCAGTAGCGCTTGGATCCGTTGCGCGAGTAGTCGATGTAGACCGACTCGCAGTCATCCGCCGAGCAGACGCGCACGCGGTCGTACTCGTCCGACCGAATGACGTCGACGAATGCCATCGCCGCCTCGACGAGGATGCGTGTGGCCAGGGCCGCCTCGTCGGAGGTCGCGTGGATGTGCCAGTCGTACGCGTTGTGCCGCACCAGCCGGGGGAGGGCGCGGCCATCGCGGAGCATTCCGTTGACGATCGGCACCGCACCGTCACGGTCGACGTCCCACAGTCCGCGCAGGCGGGAGCGGATGCCGCGCACCGCCGCCACCTCGGCGTCGTCGCGCCGGATCGTGCCGGTGTAGGGGTTGACGGCGAGGTAGTCGTCGAAGTCGGCGAGCGTCGTCAGCGTGTCCTGGCCGTCGTACCCGGGCAACGTGTTGACGAGGTATACGGCGGCGGTCAGCGACTGCCGCGTGTCATGGATGAATACCATGTTGACTCCTGACAGTGGACGCGATACTGTCACCAGTGTACGCGTCCTTCACTCATGACAGCGTGCCACCTCTGTTTCGACCGACACCGATCCGTGGGATCCCGCATGACCTCCTCGACCGCCTCCATCCCCGTCATCCGACCCGTCGAGGTGCCGCGCGTGCGCACCTCCGGCATCGTGCTGGCCGTGGCATCCGCCCTCGCGTTCTCCTCCAGCGGCCCGCTCGTCAAGCCGCTGCTGGAGGCAGGCTGGTCGCTGGGCGCCGCGCTCCTGGTCCGCATGGGCATCGCGGGGCTCGTCCTCTCGCCCGCCCTGATCGTCGCGATCCAGCGGGAGCGGTCGTTCGTGCGCCGCCACTGGCGTCTCATCCTCGGGTTCGGGCTCACCGCGGTCGCAGGCTGCCAGATCTTCTTCTTCGCCGCGATGCAGCGGATGCCGGTGGCCGTGGCGCTGCTGATCCAGTACCTCGCTCCGGTGCTGCTGGTGCTGCTGGCCTGGGCGCGCACCCGCCGGGCGCCCTCGAAGCTCGTGATCGGCGGTTCGCTCGTCGCGGTGGCCGGGCTCGTCCTCGTGGTCGACATCTCCGGAGCCTCCTTCGATCTGCTCGGCACGCTGTTCGCCCTCGCCGCAGCGGTGTGCGTCGGTGCGTACTTCCTCATCGCCGAGCGGGCCGGGGTCGACCTGCCGCCGCTGGCGCTCGCCTCGGGCGGCCTGCTCGTGGGCGCGGTGCTCATGGCGCTGCTCGGCGTGCTCGGCATCCTGCCCTTCGTCGCGCCGGCCGTCGAGGTGACGCTCGGCGCGATGACGCTGCCGTGGTGGGTGCCGCTGCTGTGGGTCGCCGCGGTCGCCACGACCGTCGGCTATGCGTTCGGGGTGATGGCCGTGCCGCTCGTCGGATCGCGGATCGCGTCGTTCGTCGGTCTGTCCGAGGTGCTGTTCGCCCTCGGGTTCGCGTGGCTGCTGCTCGGCGAGGTACCTGCGCCGGTGCAGTTCGCCGGCGGCGCGCTGATCCTCGTCGGGGTCGTTCTCGTCCGGCTCGCAGGCGACTCGCGCGAGGTCGCTACGGCTCCCGCCGTGCCAGCTCCATGAGGGGTGTGACGCGATGGGGGATGACCTCGCCCATCACGAGCGACGTCTCGGTGCGCTCCACGCCGTCGATCGCCAGGATGCGGGCATCGGTGTCGAACAGGTGCTGGGTGTCGCGGCAGGCGACCCGCACCAGCAGATCGACCTGACCCGACAGTCCATGAGCCTGCACGATCTCCGGCACACGCAGGAGGTCGGCAGTGATGCGGGGAAGTTCGGCCTGGCGCACGATGACGCTGATGAAGGCCTCGATCGGGAATCCCAGCGCCGACGAGGAGATCGCCCTCTCGTAGGACAGGAAGACGCCCGACCGCTCCAGCCGCGCCATGCGCGCCTGGACGGTGTTGCGCGACAGTCCGAGCCGTTCCGCCAGAGCGACGACCGTCGCGCGCGGGTCGGCCGACAGCGCGGCAAGCAGCTCCAGGTCGACGTGATCGAGGGCACTCATAGTGCGAAACGTTAGCACGGTCTCGGAGTCTCTTAGTTGGCAACATGCTCAAGCGGATGCTCGAAGGTTGAGCGAGGTGCGACACCGACGTAGTCTCAGGCATGTCGGTGACGATGCCGGCAGTCCACGACGCGTCCCCTCACGAGGGGGACCGCACCGAGGAGGGATGACGATGACGCACACCCTGAACCCGATAGCCGATCTCGCGACAGACACGGACGATGTCGCGCGGCTGATCACCCCCGACGGCGAGCGCATCGCCGATCCCGAGCTCGATCGGTGGGTGCGCGACATCGACTCGGCAGCCCTCCGCTCGCTGTACCGCGACATGGTCCTCGTGCGCCGGGTGGACACCGAAGGCGTCGCCCTCCAGCGACAGGGCCAGCTCGGACTGTGGGCGCCCTGCCAGGGGCAGGAGGGCGTGCAGGTCGGCACCGCGCGCGCCTGCCGGGCGGACGACTTCGTGTTCCCCAGCTACCGAGAGATCGGCGTGAACTACGTCCGCGGCGCCAAGCCCGCCGACTTCGTCCTCGCGTGGCGCGGTGAAGCGCATTCGACGTACGACCCGTACGAGATCAACACCGCGACGCCGCAGATCATCATCGGGGCCCAGGCCCTGCACGCCGCGGGCTACGCGATGGGCATCCAGCGGGATGGGACCGACCAGGCCGCCATCGCGTACTTCGGCGACGGCGCCTCCAGCCAGGGCGACGTCAACGAGGCGATGGTGTTCGCATCCTCCTTCCGCTCGCCGGTGGTGTTCGTGTGCACGAACAACCAGTGGGCGATCTCGGAGCCCGTCACCGTCCAGGCGAAGTTCCCGATCGCCGGGCGCGCACCCGGCTTCGGCATCCCGAGCATGCGTGTCGACGGCAACGACGTCCTCGCATGCCTCGCCGCGATGCGCTGGGCGCTCGACAACGCGCGGACGGGCAACGGCCCGGCGTTCATCGAGGCGGTGACCTACCGCATGGGCCCCCACACGACCTCCGACGATCCGACCCGCTACCGGGACAAGGACGAGGTCGAGCGCTGGCGGGGCCGCGATCCCCTCGCGCGCGTCGAGGCGCTGCTGCGCGCCCAGGGCGCCTTCGACGATGAGTTCGCCGCAGAGGTGGCCGCCGCGGCGGACGAGCTCGGCGCCGGCGTCCGCGCCGCCGCACTGGGTGCCGTCACCCGGCCCGCGATCGAGGTGTTCGACGGCGTCTATGCCGAGCCGCATTCGGGACTGGAGGAGCAGCGCGGGTGGTACGCCGCGTATCTCGACGGGTTCGCTTCCACGGAGACCAGCGGGGAGGCCGGACGATGACGCAGCTCACGATGGCGAAGTCCATCAACGAAGGTCTCCGTCGCGCCATGGCGGACGACCCGAAGGTCCTCCTCATGGGCGAGGACATCGGCAAGCTCGGCGGGGTCTTCCGCATCACCGACGGCCTGCTCGACGAGTTCGGCGCGCAGCGCGTCATCGACACGCCGCTCGCCGAGGCCGGCATCATGGGCACGGCGGTCGGCCTCGCGTTCCGGGGATACCGTCCCGTGGTCGAGATCCAGTTCGACGGTTTCGTCTACCCCGCGTTCGATCAGATCGTCTGCCAGGTGGCGAAGCTCCACTACCGCACACGCGGCAACGTGAAGATGCCGATCACCATCCGCATCCCGTGGGCTGGGGGAGTCGGCGCCGCCGAGCACCACTCCGAGTCTCCCGAGGCGTACTTCGTGCACACCTCCGGGCTGCGGGTCGTCGCGGTGTCCAACCCTCACGACGCGCACGTGATGCTCCGCCAGGCCATCGCGTCGGATGACCCGGTGGTCTACTTCGAGCCGAAGCGGCTGTACCACACCAAGGGCGAGGTCGATCTCGATGTCGACCTGGCCGATGCGCCCCCGATGGGGCTTGCCCGGGTCGCACGCGAGGGAAGCGACGTCACGCTGGTCACGTACGGCGCGCAGGTGACGACGGCGCTGGATGCCGCGAGCGCCGCCGAAGACGAGGGGATCTCGCTCGAGGTCATCGACCTCCGGTCGATCTCGCCGGTCGACTATCGCACCGTGACGGCATCGGT
>Ga0307505_10000828_pt1 | contig 29970 bp, 31 predicted proteins | sample 23_S_MG_FD_202183 | JGI IMG/M metagenome (GOLD analysis project Ga0307505, IMG submission 202183) | Soil microbial communities from Populus trichocarpa stands in riparian zone in the Pacific Northwest, United States - 23_S | ecosystem: Environmental > Terrestrial > Soil > Riparian zone > Trees... | reverse complement strand
TAGGAAACGAGCAGGTCGACGGGATTCTCCTCCAAGCTGGCCACCACCCCCTCGGTGACCTCATGACAGACGCCTACGGAGGTCACCTCTGCGTCGGGATCGCCCAACTGCAGCCCGACCGGGTCCCACACGGGGGTCAGCTCGGGGTTGGTTCTGGAGGCGATGGATTCGGCTATTCCACGGACCGTCGGCACTGTGGGCCATCGTAGGCTCACCCCGTGGATCGAGGATCGGCACTGCGATGGGAACCGCCGTCGGGCTGGGAACGGCTAACCGTCATCGAGGCCCACACGGGGGGCGAACCGTTTCGCGTCGTGGTCGACGGGCTGCCCCGGATACCTGGGAACACGATGTTGGAACGATGGCAATTCGCGAGGGAGCATCTCGACCCTTTGCGCAAGGCGATGATGTGGGAACCGAGGGGACACGCCGACATGTACGGGGGCTGGCCGGGCACCGCGGTATCGGAAGACAGCGACCTCTCGGTGCTCTTCGTCCACAACGAAGGGTTCTCGACGATGTGTGGGCACGGGATCATCGCCTTGTGCAAGGTGGTGCTCGACACCGGCATGGTTCCGGCCGATCAGCCAGAGACCACGCTTCGGATCGACACGCCGGCAGGTCAGGTGACTGCAACCTCGCAAGTCGTCGATGGTGTGGTCCGAGCAACCAGTTTCCTTAACGTGCCATCGTTCGCTGCCGCTCTCGACGCGAGCGTCCAGGTTGAGGGTCTAGGCGAGATCGTCTACGACTTGGGCTTTGGCGGAGCCTTCTACGCCATCGTCGACGCAGGAGCGGCGGGTGTCGACCTCGACGACGGCGCCGCTCTGATCACAGCGGGACGATCGATCAAGGAGGCCATCGTCGGCAGCAGGGACATAGAACACCCCACGCACCCGGACCTGGGATTCCTCTACGGCGTGATCTTCACCGGCCCGCCGCGCGCCGGGGGCGCCCACAGCCGGAACGTCTGCGTGTTCGCCGACGGGGAGATCGACCGCTCCCCCACCGGGACGGGAGTGAGCACCCGTCTCGCCATCCTCCACGCTCGTGGCGAGGTCGATGTCGGGGAGACGCTGACCATCGAGAGCATCGTGGGCAGCCTGTTCACCGGGAGGGTGGTCGGCACGACGACGGTCGGCGGGCACGCGGCGATCATCCCCGAAGTAGAAGGGAGTGCCCACATCACTGGGCGCGCCGAGCTGTGGATCGACCCCGACGACGTTCTGGGCAGCGGTTTTCTGATCCGCTAGCCGTCCCTTCGAGTAATTCAGCTTGATCCTGTCAGGAGTTGGCCGGGATCCTCGCCCGGGCCGGCTCGTCGATGACGACGCAACCGGGGATGGTGAGGGCAAAACATGCCCCGCCCAGTCGCTCGGAGGTCCGGTAGTCGGCTCGTCCGCCATGTGACTCTGCGACGGCTTTCACGATCGAGAGGCCGATGCCGAGACCGGGGGTCGTGGAGTCGAGACGATGGGCACCGCGTTCGAAGTGCTCCCAGATCATCGCTTCGTAGCGGGTGGGGACGCCGCGACCATTGTCGTGGATCTCCACGATGAGGTCGCGGCCGTCGACCTGTGCCACAACGAGGCAATGGTCTCCGCCATAGCGGATGGCGTTTGTCATCAAGTTGCCCAATGCCTGCTTCATCCGGTCGGGGTCGACCCGTACCACCACCTCGGCGTCGAGCTCCTGGTCGATCCTGGCATCCCCCGAGTCGACGCTGCGTAGTACGGAGGTGACGACCGACATCGCCCTCACCTCTTCGATCTCGAGGCTGAGTTGACTCATGTCTCCCTTGGCCAACATGAGGAGGTCGGATACCAGCCGCGACATGTGGCGGGCCTGAGTGGCCGCCTCGGAGATCATCTCTTGCTGGGCGTCGGCGGGAAATTCGTCAGCGTGGTCGTCGAGGAGAGTGAGGAACCCGACCATCGCGGTAAGTGGGGTGCGCAACTCGTGAGAGACCGATGCCACCAGCTCGGCCCGCTTTCGGTCGACCTTGTTCCTGTCGCGGTAGATGACATAGACCTGACGAACCAGGATCACCACGAGGATGGCGATCACGGCGTCGAGTAGCAGCACTTCGTCAGGGCCCGAGTTGAGCTGGCGATAGGTCTGTGAGTGCACCGCCAGGAGTAGGCCGGCGAACAGGTACGGCCACATGAGGGCCCAGATCGGGGTAGGTGCTTCCGGGAACTCCTGCTTCTTGGGCAGCCAGTCGACGATGGACGCCCCGAGGATCAGGAAGATCGTGGCCAGGATATTGAGCGCCCAGACCGGCTCGGCGGTGGCGATGTTCTTGCCCAACCCGTTCCCGATGAACATGAAGTCGGCCATGACCTGAGCACCGGCTCCGAAGCCGAGGAAGGTGAGTCGAAGGTCGAGTCGGTAGTTGGACCTCCGCAGGACCAGTATCAGAAGGGCAACGATGATGGTGACATCGGCGATGGGATAGGTGATGGCTATCGCCGCTTGCCACCATGTGGCATCGGCCATTTGCTGCACCAGTTCATGGGCCACGAAGTTCCACACCAACGCGGCCACGGCGATGCTGCCCACGAGGGCGTCGACCAGGGTGAGCACCCACTCCTGGCCACCGGTGTCGAGCCGCATCAACAGGTAGAGGCCGTAGATGAGGAGGCCGTAGCCGAGCAGGAAGAAGACGTCGAGGGGCCCGAACGCAGGCATGTTCCTGCCCGCCGCTGAGAGACCGCCGACTATAAAGATGCCGCTCCACATCGAGATGAGGGCATATCCGATGAAGCGCCAAGCTTTCTTCTCCCTGGGCTCGAGATGGCGGGAGCGACGGATATAAAGGGTGGCTGCGGTGCCCAGGCCGAGAAGCAGGCCGAGAAAACCGATGGTTTCCTCCAATTCGGGCACTACGAAAGTGACCGCCAATCCGGCTACGAGGATGAAAATGATGGAACAGGGAAGAAGCCACCTCTGGTTTCGACCCATCAACGGGATACCCACTCCCCCCTATCGGCAGACTACGAGCCGGTATTTAGCGCGGCGGCAACCGTTTCACGTCTGCGGCGCCGGGGCGTGATCGTCCTCGAAAGCGGTGAGGTCGATGACCGTGTCCGGCCCTTCGTGGGCCTGTCGCACCTCGAGCAGCGTGTCGAGCATGTCGACGATCTGCTCGGGGGTGTTGTAGCGGGTGACCGTGAAGCGAACGCCGCCCTGATTTCTCGGCACGGCCGGGAAGACCGCGGCATTGAGGAAGTAGCCCTCGCGCAACATGACGGCCCCGGCCGAGATGGTGCTCATCACGGGGCCGACCCGCACGAAAAAGAGCGGCGTCTCCTGCCGGCTCACCAGGGGGAGGCCAATCTCGTCCGCATAGTCGTTGACTAGCCGGATCCGGTCCAATAAGTCGGCCTGCAACACGGGGAGCTCGTCGGAGAGATGTATGTCCGCAGAGGCGATGCTCGCACCCAGCATCGGCGGAGGCAGTGGTCCCCCGAATATCATCGGACCGCCCGTGACTTCGACCTGTTCGATCAGCTCCGGATTCGGTGTGGCCACCACACCGCCCAGCGTCCCGAAGGACTTGGACAACCCGTAGGCCATGACCAGTCGGGGGTGCCATCCGGCACGCTCCAGGAATTGGCCACGTCCGTGGGTACCGGACCAACCCATGCTGTGAGCGTCGTCGCAGTATACCCAGAGGTCCTCACGAGAGTCGAGTAGCGAGCGCAGGTCCTCGGCGGGGGCAGTCATCCCCTGCATCGAGTAGAGGCCGTCGCAGAGATACCAGGTGCGTCCAGGTGCCGAATCGGCGATATCGGCGAGACGCTCGAGATCGTTGTGGGGAAGCTGGTGGATGGCTGCCCCATTGGCGCCGAGCGTGGGGAGGACACCGAGAAGCGAGGCGTGGGCGAAGGCATCGATCACAACCGTGTCACCGGATTTTACGAGAACCGGAAGAGCCGACATGTGAGCCAGAGTGGTGGTAGCGGCGATGACCACAGGGGCGCCGAACATGGCCTCGAGGCGCTCCCGCAGCGGTCCATAGAGGGAAAGGGAGGTGTAGGCAGTCGATGAGGAGTAGGAGTTTCCAAAGCGTCGGACGGCGTCGACTGCGGCCTCGACGAGTCGGGGGTCGTCGCCGAGCCCCAGATAGGAGCAAAGCCCGAAGTTGGCCACTCGCTGGCCCCGGATGGTGATCGAGTCGCCGTGGAACTCTTGGTCTTCGATGACCTGTCGGCTGATGCCCAAATCCCTGCCGAGACGCGTGTAACGGAGGAAGTGATCGACAGCTCGCGACGAGCTCGTGTGCGTGGGTGACCTGCTCATTTGTTCCTGGCGGCCGTCCCACACCTAACGGCTCGGTTTCACCCTATCACGGCGAATTCTTCACCCGGGGTGTTTCCCAGTCACGTGACGTGACGGTTTCCGACCCACTTCTTTGGGATAGGGTCCGGGGGTGACCGCCGCTCCTAACGACCTCCCCTTCCTCGGCCGTCAAAGGGTCTCGGCGCAGTGACCCTCATCTCCGACGACCAGACCTGAGGACAGTCGATCGTGAATCAACCCCTCGCTCGATCCCTCGTTTTCCTCACGTCCGCTGCCGTCCTGGTGCTCGAGATCCTGGCGGTGCGACTCCTCGCCCCATATCTCGGAGTCAGCCTCGAGGTGTTCACCGGGGTCATCGGGGTGATCCTGGCCGGGATCTCGGTCGGAGCGTGGCTCGGGGGTCGTGCCGCCGATCGGGGCGACCCCCGTCGCCTACCCGGTCCACTCCTAGTCGCCGGTGGGCTCACCGCTCTTGTCTCCCCTTTGATCATCGATGCCATCGGGCCCTCGCTCTCCAGTGACGCGACATCCATAGTGATCGCCGCACTCACCGGCTTCTTCGTGCCCGCCGCCCTCCTTTCAGCCGTGCCCCCGGTGATCGTCAAGATCCAACTGAGCTCGCTCGATGCCACCGGGCGGATCGTCGGCTCCTATTCCGCCATCGGGACTGCGGGAGCGATCCTGGGGACGTTCGCCACTGGCTTCGTCCTCATCGCCGCCTACCCGACCCGCCCCATCGTGCTCGTGGTTGGTGCGGTCCTCACCGTGGGCGGCATCCTCCTGTGGTCGACGAAGGCGACCTGGGCCGTCGCCTCCCTCGTGGTCATGGCTGTGCTGTCAGTCGCCCTCCTCGGCTTGGATGGCCCGTGTGAGTTCGAAACCACCTACTCATGCGCCATCGTGGAGGAAGACGAGACCCGTCCTACGGGCCGAACCCTGCTCCTCGACCGGGTACGGAACAGCTATGTCGACCTGGCCGACCCCACCTACCTCGAATTCCGGTATATCCGACTCATGGTCGACGTCATCGAGACCGAGGCGCCCCAAGGGAACCTGAACGTGGTTTCGATCGGTGGCGGCGGTTTCACCCTGCCCGGCTACATCGAGCACACCCGGCCGGAAAGCGCCAACACCGTGCTCGAGATCGACGCCAAGCTGGTGGACATCGGGCGCGACGAGTTGGCGCTGAGCGACGACATCGAGGTGGTCGTCGACGATGCCCGGGTCTCCCTCAGGGATGTACCCGACAACCATGCCGACGTGGTCATTGGCGATGCATACAGCGGGACATCTGTCCCGTGGCATCTCACCACGGTGGAGTACACCGAGGACATCGACCGGGTCCTCTCCCCCACCGGGATCTACACCATGAACGTCATCGACTACGACGACCTCGACTTCATCAGGTCGGAAGCGGCCACCATCCGCGAGGTCTTCGCCGAGGTGGCTCTTTTCGCCCCTCCCGACTATCTGACCGGCGTCGCAGGCGGGAACTACATACTCGTCGCCTCACAGGAGCCGTTAGACGTCGAGACGATCGAATCGGCCATTCGGCTTAGGGGTGGAACCGAAATCGGGATCGACGGTGACGAGCTGACCCGATTCATCGGAGATGCCGGAGTTCTGACCGACGACTTCGCCCCTGTTGATCAGATGTTGGGGAGCCTGTAGGTGCCTACTTGCCCTCGAGAAACCAGAACTCCCGGAACGAGGAACAGTGTCCCGCGTCGTCGAACTCAAGCAGATAGGCGTTGTGATAAACCCGCTCCTCGGAGTCGTCGGTCGGTAGATACTTGCTCCATCCCGTAGCCACCGCCTTGTTCCCATCGACTGCGTACGGGGAGTAGCTCGCCTCCCAATCGCCCGGATCGTCCGGGTTCTCCAGCCAACTGGAGACGACTGCGTCGCGCCCTCTGACGGTCACGCGCTCGTCGACCCAAGGGCGGTAGCTGTATACGACGTCCTCACTGAAAAGCGCTGCTATTTCGTCGGCGTCGTTGGAGGACCAGGCACCGATATACCGGTCGAGCCACTCTTGAACTTGGTCGTGAGTCATGGCCGTCAACCTACGCGTCAATCGGACCGGGTCTCGTCGAGATACTGCAGGATCTCGTGCGCGGCGAGCTCGATCTCTTTGTGGTACCACTCCGCCGCCCGGTAGATGCAGCTGATGATCCCCATCCGGTGGAGACGGCGGAAGTCCCCGAAGACGAAGGCGTAGCGGCCTTTGGTCTCCGGCGAGGCGCCTTCGGTGAGGCCTAGATGCCACTCGCCGTACTCATCCCAATCGTGGGACTCCAGGTACGCATCCTCTGTGTGAGCGCTCGGCTGGACGTCGGACCAGCGGCTTCGCAGCACGTACTGACGGCCGTCGATGAGGTCACGGGCCTTGGCCACAGCTACCTCGTTGACCAGGTACTTGGGCATCACCCTCAGGTACCCGTCTTTCGAGCCGGCCAATCGCAAGGTCTCGGATAGCCTTGATGTCATGTCGGACTGCTGCAACCCGATGGGATATGGGGACTTCTTCGACGACAAGCAAGCCCTTCGTAGCTCTCGTCGGTATGAGAAGCGAGGCCTCGACCCCATGGCAAGGTCGATGATCGACTACATGGTGTCTCGGGGAATGGAAGGTCGGTCGGTGATCGAGGCGGGTGGAGGGATCGGCGCCATTCAGATCGAACTGCTCAAGGCGGGGGCGGACCGGACTGTCAACGTCGAACTGTCCGAGGGCTATGAGAGAACAGCGCGCCGGTTGCTGGCAGCGGAGGGACTCAGCGACCGGGTAGACCGACGTGTTGGTGACTTCACCGAGGTGGCACCTGACCTCCAGGCCGATGACGTAGTGATGAACCGGGTGATCTGCTGTTATCCATTCATGGAGCGTCTGATGGGGGCGGCTCTTGGCTCGAGCCGGCGGTTTCTTGCAGCGGCGTTCCCCAGGGATCGGCTCCCCTCGAAGATCGGCCTGACGTTCGGCAACCTCTACTGCAAGGTCACCGGAGTCGACTTCCGTTCCTATATCCACTCGCCGAAAGCGATCGTCGACACGGCGCGTGCTGCCGGTTTCCAACCAGTCCACCAGGATCACGACTTCATCTGGAACGCCGTCGTATTCGAGAAGGTGGCGTAGGGGCCTGAACAAGTCAGGGGAAGAAGTCTCGGACCCAATGTCCAGACAAAACGAAAGTGCCGACAGACCGCTAGGGCCCATCGGCACTTCCAAAACAGAATATATGTACTCCATCCCGGAATGTAAATAGGAACGCGAAAAAACGCGTTATGCCCAAATCAGGCTCTGGCGGCCAGTCGAGGATCGTCGAGATGACGGACCTCCTCGTGGCCTCGGTGAGTGTCTCGAGCACCGGATCCACCACGGAACAGTGCTCGGCGAGACGAGCGACATCAGCCCAACTACAAATGGAGGTTTCCGCGTCTCAGGGGTGTCCTCTGTTGGCACAAGCAACGCAACCTGCCGATCATCAGGGGTTCACCGAGCCGCCACGGCCGGAGCCTGTCAGTCAGGAGGAGTGGAATGCGTTTGAAGCGATGGGAGATCGGTCGAGCGGGAATGCTCTACCAACCGAGGACACGGTGCGGATGAGCGGCGGGAGGCGGCCATGACCGAGCATGCCGTGGTCGTCGCGGGAGGAGGCCCGACCGGGCTGATGCTGGCGGCCGAGTTGGCGTTGGCGGGGACGGACGTCGTCATCGTCGAACGACGGGCCAGCCAGGATCTCGACGGTTCCCGAGCTGGCGGTCTCCACGCTCGGACGATCGAGATCCTCGACCAGCGTGGCATCGCCGAGCGGTTCCTTGCCGAGGGCCAGACGCATCCCTTCGCGGGTTACGCGGGGACGTTCCTGGACATCAGCGACTTCCCTACCCGTCACAACTACCTGCTCGCACTCTGGCAGAAGCGGATCGAGGCCATCCTCGCCGAATGGGTTGGTGAGCTCGGAGTCCCGATCCTTCGCCAGCGCGAAGTGGTGGGCTTCACCCAGGACGACTCCGGCGTCGACGTGGAGGTGTCCAACGACAGTTCGCTCCGAGCCGAGTTCCTGGTCGGATGCGACGGCGGACGCAGCCAGATCCGAAAGGCTTCCGGAATCGAGTTCCCCGGCTGGGACGCGACGTCCAGCTTCCTGATCGCCGAAGTCGTCATGGACGAAGAGCCGGAGATCGGCATGCGCCCCGAGGGTGGTGGCATCGGCCCGGTCAACCGGGAGGAAGGCGGAAACCCATACGGGGTCGTCTTGCTCGAAAAGGAAACCGAGCACACGACTGAGCCCACCCTGCAGTATCTGAGCGAAGCCCTTGTCGCCGCCTACGGGACCGACTTCGGAGTACACAGCCCCACCTGGATCTCCAGATTCACCGACGCGACACGACAGGCCGAGTCCTACCGACTTGGGAGGGTCCTGCTCGCCGGCGACGCCGCACACATACATGGCCCCCAAGGCGGTCAAGGTCTCAACACGGGCGTGCAGGATGCCGTGAACCTGGGATGGAAGCTGGCCCAGGTTGTCGGCGGGACATCACCCGAGAGCTTGCTCGACACCTATCACTCCGAACGGCATCCGGTCGGGGCACGCGTGCTGCAAAACACCATGGCGCAGGTCGCACTCGCTCGTATCGATGAGCGCAGCCAGGCCCTGCGAGCGACCGTGCTCGATCTGCTGACCATGGACGAGCCGCGCAAACGCATCGCCGGAATGATCTCCGGCCTCGACATCCACTACGACCTCGGGGAGGGTCACCCGTTGCTCGGGAGGCGCGTACCGGATCTGGAACTGAGAACCGCCGACGGCGCGATCAGCGTCTTCGCTCTGCTCCACGACGCCCAACCCGTTCTGCTCGTTTTCGGTGAGCCTGGTGGCGTCGATATTTCCGGCTGGGCGGATCGTGTCCGTGTGGTCGACGCCAGCTACGACGGCGTTTGGGAGCTCCCCGTGCTGGGCGAGGTCCCCGCTCCCCCGGCCGTGTTGATCAGACCCGACGGCCACGTCGCTTGGACAGGAGAGCCCAACGACGCATCCCTTCCGGAGGCGCTCAGCTATTGGTTCGGGGCGGCGGTCGCACAGGCATAACCCTCACCCGGGTCTGGAAGTGGGCGTTGACGGACTCGAACCGCCGACCCCTGCCTTGTAAGGGCAGTGCTCTAGCCAACTGAGCTAAACGCCCGGGATACCCGATTCTACGGGCCGCCCGAAGGCGACGCCCACTCCCCCATGAGCAGGCCGGCGGGTTTCCTCAGCCGCGAGCCCGGGCAGAGCCGACGTCGGCCGCGATGAGTTCACCGAGCCGTTCCGCCTCGATGCCGATCTCGCGAAGCCTGCCAGTCGGTGGCTCGTTGAAGCCACAGAAGTAGAGCCCACGCTCGGCGGTGATGTCTCCGGACACGATGGGCCGCCCACCCTCGTCGAGCAACCCGTCGGTGGACTCGAACAGCCGGGCCACGCCAGGCTCGAACCCGGTCGCAAAGATCACCGCCTCATAGGGTTCGGAAGTCCCACCGGTGAACATGACCCCCGTCTCGCTGAACCGATCGATCCCCGGCCGGGCTTTGATCGTGCCTTCACGCAAGGCTTTGACCGTTCCGATATCGAGCATCGGGATCTTGCGCATTGTGGCGATCTGCTCCAGGGGCCCCCAGTCCGCCTGATTCACCCCGTAGGAGGTGAGGTCACCGACGGTCGCCCACAAGACGGGCTTCGACAGCAGGTCGGCGGCACGGGGCGGGAAGATCGACATCCAACGGGCGATGGTCAAGATCGGGATCCCCGCCACATCGCGGGGGACCACCACAGAGGGCCCGCGGACGCTGATGTGAGGAAAGGCCCCGTGCTCGAGAAGATCGAGGGCGATCTCCCCCGCCGAGTTTCCGAATCCAACAACCAACACGTGCTTGCCTACGAATGGGGCGCCATTGCGATAGTCGGCCGAGTGGAGAGTCGATCCCTGATAGATCTCCTGCTTGGGGTATCGCGGCATCCGGGGCACTTCGCTCAGGCCAGTGGCGATCACCACATTGTCGGCCTCGATCGTGTAGCCACTCCCTGTGAGGAGAGCCCAGCGATCACCGCTCTTCCGGACCGCCGTCACTTCAGTTCTCAGGCGAACCTTGACCTTCTCGCGGAGGGCGTAGGACTCGAGATACTCGGCCACCTGGTCCCGGGACGGGTACTTGGGGTAGTCGGCGGGCATCGGCCACCCGGGAAGACCCGAGATCTGCTTGTGGGTGTGGAGGTGGAGACGGTCGTAGTGACGTCGCCAAGCGGGGGCGATGCTGTCACCTCGCTCGAGGACGACCGAACTCAGACCCCGACGTTCGAGGCCCGCTCCGGTGGCGATCCCAGCCGGACCACCGCCGACGATCACCGTGTTGACCCTCTCCAATCGGGGCGACATTACTGCGGGAGATTGGGTCGGTGAACCTATTAAGGCTGTTGTGGATAAGTGTCGATTGGGATATAGACAAATGCCAGAGTCCCGGGGGCCTGGTTCCTACTCTGGCGGACGGCGGTATGAGGGCATGACCAAACGGGCAATTGAACGAGAAATCAGCGACGAGGCGATCCGTCAATACCTGGACGGCATCGGGACCTTCGACTTGCTGACCGCCGAAGACGAGGTCCGTCTCGCCAAGGCCATCGAGACCGGCCGCAAAGCCGAGAGCGCCCTCGAGAGCGAAACCGACCCCACCAAGCGTCGCCAACTCCGTCAGATGGTCCGTGCCGGCGAAGAGGCCCGCCAGACCTTCATCAGGGCGAACCTCAGACTCGTCGTCTCCATCGCCAAGCGTTACTCCCGAGCCCGGCTTCCCTTCCTCGACCTCGTCCAGGAGGGAAATCTCGGCCTCATCCGCGCGGTCGAGAAGTTCGAGTACCGCAAAGGCTTCAAGTTCTCCACCTACGCCACCTGGTGGATCCGTCAGGCGATCACCAGGGCGATCGCCGACAAGAGCAGGACCATCCGCGTCCCTGTCCACATGATGGACACCATCAACCAGATGCAGACCGCCGAGGCCAACCTCACGAAGAAACTCGGCCGCCAGCCCAACGACGCCGAGCTGGCCGAGGAGTCGGGCCTCACCATCGAGAAGATCATCATCGCCCGCAAGGTCGCTCCCGAGCCGATCTCGATTTTCGAGCCGGTTGGCGAGGACAACACGACCCTGGGCGACTTCATCGAAGACGTCGATGCCGCCGCTCCGTTCGAGTTGATCGCCTCGAAGCTCAACATCGAACAGCTTCGCCATGTCCTCGATCGCCTCAACGACCGGGAGCGCACGATCATCGAGATGCGTTACGGACTCGGGGAGAGAGAGCCCGCAACTCTCGACGAGGTCGGTCGCCATTTCAACGTGACCCGCGAGCGCATCCGTCAGATCGAGGCCAAGGCGCTGGCCAAGATGCGTCACCCCTCGACACCTGACGGGCTCCGCGAGTTCGCAGTCGGCTAGATCCCGGCGGCCACGACTGCCAACAGTTCTTTCAGCGGCCGGAGCCGGTGGGTCGCCTAAGCCGACTCCACCAACTCCAGCAGCTCCCCCCGATCCGCCTCCAACGGAAGGTGAGCGTCGGCGTGCCGGGGGCGGCCACGACCGCGACGGCGGTGGAAGGGCTGGCCATCCCAGAAGATGACCCCGCCCCAAACACCCCACTCGAGGTTCTCCTCGAGCGCGATCTCCAGGCAGCGAACTCGGACCACGCACTGGGCGCAGATCTCTTGGGCGCTTGCCAACTCGGCCGGTTTTTCCGAGAAGAAGAGCTCGTGGCTCCCCTCCTGGGTACATCGGCCGTCTTGTTGTAATTGTCTTAATCGGTCATTCATGTCGAAAACCTCGTCAGGTGATTGCGTGTTGCGGCAAACAAAAAGCCGCCGGAATCCGGCGGCCACGAAATCGTCGATTCGTTGGTGAATCACATGACGAAGGGCCGCCGGCGGTTGGAACCAGGCACGATCTCGAGGCCGGTGAGGGCGCACGTGCAGAATTCCGCGGTTGCGGGGTCTGTTGCGGTTTTACGCATCACGATCAACGGCGCTCCTCTCTTCGACGCGGTCATCATGCCCGATCGGGCATTGCGCCGTCAAGGTAATTAGGGAAGTTTGTTTCGACCGCTTGGCGGTTTCGGTGAAATCCACTGCGACGTAGAGTACGAACCCATGTTCAGATTCATTTTCCGGCTATTCCGTCTCGCCTTCGTGTCCGTGCTCGGGGCCGCCGTGGCCGCCAAACTCCTCCTCGAGTCGAACGCCGAGCCCACCACCGAGGAGATCGACCTGGTCTCGATCTTCGAGGGCCAGCATCTGGCCTCGGCGGCCGAGCCCTTCTACGGGGGGAAGGTGATGGCGATGTTCGGCGGGGTGCTGCTCGATCTCCGCAAGGCCACACCGGCGCCGACCGGCATTTACCTCGACCTCGCGGTTGCCATGGGTGGCGTGAGCCTGGTCGTCCCCGAGGGGTGGAGGGTCAAGTTCGAGGGAAACGCCATCGCAGGCGGGTTCTCCGATGACACCCGGACCACCGCCGATCCCGACCAGCCAACAGTCACCTTGACCGGATTCGTCCTCTTGGGCGGTGTGCAGGCCACCACTCGCTCACCTGTTCAAGCCCAAGCCTGATGCCGGTTCGAATCGAAGCGACCCGCCTCATTCCCGGCCGGGGACCGGTTGTCGACAACGGCGTGGTCGTCCTCGACGAGGGTGTGATCGGCTTCGCCGGTCCGTCCTCCGATGCACCGGACACTCCTGACGCCGACGTGGTGAAGACCGACACGGTCATGCCCGGGATGTGGGAGTGCCACGGCCACTTCATCGGCATCTATACCGCCAACATCCCGGAGGCTTTCACCACCCGCCCCCAGCTCTCCTCGATGAGAGTGACCGCCGACGCCAGCCGAGTGCTCGACGCCGGGTTCACCTCGGTACGTGAGATGGGCGGGCTCGGGACATTCCTCGGCCGCTCCATCGACGAGGGCGCAGTAGTCGGTCCCAACGTCTACGGGTCCGGCTCCATGCTCTCGATGACGGCCGGCCACGGTGACTTCCACAGCGTCGGGATGGACATCGCACGAGTGCTCAAAGCCAACGCCTGGGGTGAGGACAACGTCGTCGACGGGCCCGACGAGTGCCGCGCCGGAGTGCGGCGGATGCTCCGACTCGGAGCGAAGGTGATCAAGATCCATGCATCGGGTGGTGTGCTCAGCGAGTTCGACGACCCCCATCTCCCCCAGTTCTCAAAGGCCGAGCTGGAGGCGATCGTCGACGAGGCCACCCGGATGGAGCGTCTGGTCGGCGCCCACTGCCACGGCAAGCGCGGGATCATGGCCGCCCTCGATGCGGGGGTGAAGACCATCGAGCACGGCACTTTCATGGACGACGAGGCAGCGGAGGCCATGGTTGAGACCGGGGCGATCTTGGTGCCCACTCGCTTCATCATCGATCTCCTGGTGCGAGAGGGCACAGAACAGGGCATACCCGAGTACGCCAAGAAGAAGATCGAAATGACCGCGGAGGCTCACGGCGACGGCATAGCCCTCGCCATCGAGAAGGGCGTGAAGATCGCTCTCGGAACCGACATCTGGGCCACCGGCATCTGGGGTCGGAACGCCGAGGAGCTCCCACTCCTGGTGGCGTGCGGCATGACCCCGATGCAGGCGATCGAGGCGGCGACCGCCAACGGCCCGGCCACCCTCGGCCCGCAGGCCCCCAACGCAGGGCAGTTGAAACACGGCATGGACGCCGACGTGATCTGTGTCGCCGGCGACCCATCGACCGACGTCTCCGTGCTCGCCGACCCGACCAACGTCACCCACGTGTTCAAGGGCGGGGTCAAGTACAAGGGCTGACAGAGTCAGGACTACAGCTGCGCGCTCGATTCGACTTCGTGGACCCACAGGTCGCGGTCGGTAGCTCCCACCTCGGCCAATTTGGCCCGCCACGGACCCATGTGAGGCTGGGCGAGATGGTTGTCCAGGTCGGCGCGGCTCTCCCACTGCTCGAAGATGTGGAGGAGGCCTCCGTCCTCGGCGTCGAATGCATAGGAGTAAGCGATACATCCAGCGTCCCGCCTCGAAGCAGCGAGGGTTTCCCTGGCGAAGGGGAGGATCTCCGCGACTGAGGCTTGGGGAAGACGCAGCGTCCCGGCGACGATGATCATGCGTGGGCCGTGCTGGACTTGAACCAGCGACCTCTCGCGTGTGAGGCGAGCGCTCTACCGGACTGAGCTAACGGCCCCGGGGACGGCACACGTTACCGAGGCATGCCCACCTAGTCGATACCGGTCGGCCAGTGAATCAGAGGCGCTGGCGCTGCAACAATGAGCGGCGATGACCTCGATCGATCTCGGTCCCTTCCCCGACGCCGACGGCTACGAAGAGGCGCTCGATCTCGATAGCGACGACGACCTGGCTGGGCATCGTTCGAAATACTTATCGACCGACCCGGACCTCATCTATCTCGACGGCAACTCCCTCGGCAGGCCCCCGGCTGGCGCCGCCGACCGTCTCCACGAGGTCGTAGCTGAGGAGTGGGGTGACCGTCTGATCCGGGCGTGGAACTATGGGTGGTGGGATCTCCAGCTCCGTCTCGGTGACAAGCTGGCGCCCCTCGTCGGAGCCGGTCCCGGCGAGGTGATCATCTCCGACTCGACCTCGGTGAACCTCTACAAGCTGGCCCGAGCGGCAATCGCCGCCGCCCCGGTCGACCGCGACCGCATCGTCACCGACGACCTCAACTTCCCTTCTGACGTCTACGTCCTCGATTCGGTGGCCTCGGAGACCGGCCGGACTCTGGACATCGTCCCCTCCGACGGCATCAATGGCCCCGTCGATCGTCTGGCCGAAGCGATCGACGAGCGGACCGCACTGGTGTCGCTATCACACACCGTTTTCCAGTCGGGATATACCTATGACCTCGCCGCGATAACCGGGCTCGCCCACGAAGCCGGTGCCCTCGTCCTCTGGGACTGCAGCCACAGCGTGGGGGCCGTGCCCATCGACTTCGAGACGGCCGGTGTCGACCTCGCCGTGGGCTGCACCTACAAGCACCTGAACGGCGGGCCGGGTGCTCCCGCGTTCCTCTATGTCAGACGTAGCCTTCAGGACGAGTTGACCAACCCGATCGCCGGTTGGTGGAGCCACGCCCAGCCATTCGCCCTCGACCTCACATATCAGCCTGTTTCCGGGATTCGCCGATTCCACACCGGGACCATGCCCATCCTCTCCCTCTCCGCAATCGAGCCCGGTCTCGACGACGTCATCTCGGCGACGGTCCCCGCGATCAGGTCCAAGTCGGAGAACCTCGGCCAGTACCTGATAGCCCAACACGAATCGCACCTCGCCCCACTCGGTTTCACGTTGGCCAGCCCGTCGGATCCGGCCCGACGGGGCTCGCACTTGTCGCTCCGCCATCCTCGGGCCTGGCCGATCGACCTCGCCTTGATCGATCGGGCAAAGGTGATCCCCGACTTTCGTGGCCCTGACACCCTCAGACTCGGGCTCTCCGCCCTTTACACGACATTCGTCGAGATACACACGGCCGTGCAGCGAATCGCCCAGGTGGTCAACGAGGGTGTCTATCAGGAGTACACAAACGTCAAAGCCACCGTCACATGAGGCGACACCAATTCGAGCGGGAGGTCGACCGGGTGATCGAGGAACTCCCCCGATGGGTCCTCGATGAAATCGACAACCTCATCGTTGTGGTCGAGGACGCTCCCACCGATGAACAGGGTGATCTCCTCGGCATATACGAGGGAGTTTCCCTGGCGGAGAGAGGGGACTATTGGGGGTCGCTACCCGACCGCATTGTCATCTTCTACCAACCCCACCTCGATATGGGTTTGGGAAAACATGAGCTCAAGGACGAGATTCGAAGGACCGTTCTCCATGAGCTGGGCCACCATCTCGGCATCGACGACGCACGCCTCACCGAGCTCGGATGGGACTAGCGGCGACGGGTCTCTTTGATGCCGGCCTCCTTGAGCACAGCCGCCGGCACGCCAAACTCTCGCCAAGCCGTGTAACTCACACCTTTGCGATCGGAATAGGAGGCGACGTTCCCCACGAACCCAGCTTCCAGAACTGCGAAATCCTGGGCACCCTCCACTTCAGCCAGCGCCTTTTCGATGTCCAGCTTGCTCTGAATCAGGTCGACTGTCTCCAGCGGATTCTCCGCCGCACCCAGCTTTTCATTGACCTTCTCGAGCCGCTTCTGGAGGCTGTCCTTGGAGATCGGGCGGCCGGGTCTCCTCGCCTCCAATGCCTCTAGATACGCCTTGATCGCTCTGGACTCTTTTCGGCCCTGGGCGAGGGCTGCTTTGTGTTCGTCTGACATGGCCATAAGACGAATAATGCCAGAAGAAATCCGGGATCGGTAGTGGGGGCGTTGCCAACCGGCGGTAGCGGACCGGGACTCCACGTTGCGTGGGGGGTCATGGGAGGCTACGAGAAGTCCCGGCAGCCCGCTTTGTAAAGCCGGACCAGCGCATTGGTAGGCGGACCTGGACCGACTCGCCGCTCAATCTAAACCGGGACGTGTGCTGGCGGAAGTACCTACTACTCGCCGTGATCGGGTTTCACGTCGAGTGTGGAAGAGATCAACTCGTCGACCACCGCGGGTACTGTCCGCCTGTTCTCCGGTACGACAAGCAAGGATCTCGATGACCAACAACGGCAACGCTCTCCAGGACCGCATGCAAAGCGGGCCGATCATCTGTGGCGAGGGATACCTGTTCGAGATGGAGCGTCGCGGCTATGTACAGGCGGGACCTTTCGTGCCCGAAGTCGTCCTCGACCACCCCGAAGTCGTCGAACAACTCCACCGGGAGATCGTGAGGGCCGGCTCCGACGTCGTCGAGGCCTTCACCTACTACGCCCACCGCGAGAAGCTGAAGGTCATCGGACGGGTAGACGACCTCGAGGAGATGAACCGTCAGGCGTTGGCCATCGCAGGAAGGGTGGCACGGGACACCGGGACGCTTCTCGCAGGGAACATCTGCAACACCAACGTCTACGAAGCCGACGACACGTCGACACATGACGTTGTGCGGTCGATGTTCGAAGAGCAGGTCGCGTGGGCCGCTGAAGCGGGGGTGGACTACATAATCGCCGAGACCCTCGACTGGTACGGAGAAGCGGCGATCGCCCTAGAAGTGATAGCGGCCGCCGGTCTACCGGCTGCTGTGACGTTGTCGGCCCCACGTGAGAGACACTTGTTCGATGGTGTCGACATCGTGGAGGCCTGCGAGCGGCTCTCCTCACTGGGCGCCGATGTCGTCGGTCTCAACTGCATGAGGGGGCCGGCCACGATGATGCCCCTCATCCGGGAGATTCGTGAGAAGGTGAGCACGCCAGTCGCCGCGCTCCCCGTCCCGTACAGGACGACACCCGACGAGCCGACGTTCATGTCGCTCACCGACCGGGAGGGCGACTCCTCGCCGGACGGCAGGCCGTTTCCTTCGGCTCTCGACCCATTCACTGCCACCAGGTACGAATGTGGGGAATTCGCCCGGGAGTGTGATTCGATCGGAGTCGAGTACATCGGCCTGTGCTGTGGCGCCGGGCCGCACCACCTTCGAGCGGTCGCTCAGGCACTGGGGCGCGAGCCGGAGTCGGGCCGGTACTCCCCCGACATGACCCGGCACGCTTTCTACGGAGACGACGAGTCGATTCCGGCCGCCTACCGAGAGCGCGGCGACGCTCTCTGAGGCGTGGTTGAAAACAAAGGGGTGTCCCCAGCCAGACGCAGATCTAGATATCTCTGAGAAGCTGCAAGAGGTCACCCAAATCCCCCGAGTTCACTCCAAGGGGGTTCGGACCTCTATTGATGTGACATCTGGCATCCGGCGATTTGGCTCGCCCCTGCATGGGTAAAACCGGGCGGGCAATGGGGGCGCCCACGGGTTGCTCCCCGGAGTTCCTGGTCCGGGGGGCCACCCAAGACCCCAAGACGTTCTTATCGGTTCCCGTCTTCGCCGTGCCCGATGGGTTTAGATGAGTGTTCGGAGATCGCTCTCGGCCCCCTTAGAGCCATTGGGCGAATGATCTCTGTTCGCAGCCCGCCTGGACTCACAAGAAAACCCCCGTGATAGTGGCGTTTCCGCCCCTACCAGGGGGTTCTCGATGGTGGGCCCTAGAAGACTTGAACTTCTGACCTCTTGCGTGTCGAGCAAGCGCTCTACCAGGCTGAGCTAAGGGCCCTTTGACAGGTGATGGATTGTAGGGCGCGCAGCGATTCGTGAGAAAGCTGATCGGGACATTCCACGCGGAGATCGTCGATCCCAGTCACACCCTGGGCACCGATACAATGTTGCCCTCAGCAACGCTACCGGCCCGATAGATCGGCGTGTGCGACCACATGCGGCCCCCAAGTTCGTGACTCGCCCGGTGGGAGGCAACTGAATGCAGGAGACGTCGAGACGGGACTGGGTCCTGACGGCCCTCGTGGCAGTTGGCGTGATCTTGAGGTTGAGACAGTTCCTCTTCGCACGCTCCATGTGGCTCGACGAGTCATGGTTCGCCAACGAACTAATGGCCTCGCCGCTGATCGACCTGCTCACTCAGACCCAGCGTTACGTCGACCCCGTTGGATACGTCATCTTCACCAAACTCGGGGTGGACGTCCTTGGCCCAACGGAATTCGCCTTTCGATGGATCGCGTTGGTGGCGGGAATTGCTTCGATAGTTGGTTCGGCGCTGCTGGCGAGACGTGTTTTCAAGACGATGGTGGGACAAGCGACCTTCACAGGCCTCGTTGCACTGGCGCCGGTCTTGGTCTACTACAGCAACGAAGCTCAGCAATACGCCTTGGACATATTGGCCACGGTTCTGGTGCTCTTGGTCTTCGTGGCGTTCGAGGATTGGCGACGAGGCTTTGCGTCACTCGTTGTGGTCGGAGTAGTGGTCCCATGGTTTTCCTACTCCTCGGTCTTCGTCCTCTTCGGTGTTGGGTTCGCGTTGGCACTGCGGTGGCTGAAGGAACGCTCGTACCGGAAATGCGCCATTCTCGGGTCGGCATGGGGGTTGTCCGCATTGGTCATGCTCGTCCACGCCCGAAGCATCACGCGCACTGAGTTTCTGGAGGACTTCTGGACGACCGGATTCGCGCCTTTTCCCATTGCCTCTCTGGCGGACCTCCGTTGGTATCCCGAGTCGGTCGCTGGAATCGTCGAAGCGGCATTCTTCATAGAACGAATCGTCCCCATCGTCACAGTCCCATCCCTCGCTGCCTGGTTCATACTGGCCTTGATCGTGGTGGGCGCGGTCCTGCTCGCACGCCGGCGGCCATGGCTGGCACTCGCCTTGGGAGCCATGCTGGTTTCGGGCTTGGTCATTTCTGGGCTGGGCCTCTACCCATTCGCCAGCCGGCCCGGCCTGTTCATGGTCCCGCTTGCCTTCCTTCTCGCCGTCGAACCGATCGATTGGGCGACCGAGCAACGGTCTATGGCCTGGCGTGGCCCCGCGGCCCTCGTCGCCCTTGCTCTGCTCGCCACAGCGGCTGTGCCATCGGCTCGCAGTTTCGTAGACCCGCCCAACCCATACGACATGAAAGGCGCGCTCAGCTTCGTGGTGGACAATGGTGAGCCTGGCGACTGGCTGATCGTGCACGGATGGAGTGCCAGGCCATACACGTTCTACAGGCCCAAATACGACCTAGAACCGTTCATGGTCGAAGAAATGAGTCGAACGTTCGACGCAGAGGAGTTTCTTGCCGAGGCCGGCCCAGACTCAGTGTCGGGGCGGACCTGGTTCGTGTTCACCCACCGTCAACGCCAGGCCGAGCAGTTCGTCGATCAATTAGCCGAGCTCGCGCCGCTTCTCGAACGTTCGGGTGACGGGTCGTACCTCGTGGCACTCTTCGACCTCTCCGCCTTGGGGGAAATGGGTCAAACCGAGGACCGTTGATCAGTCATGATCGTCCGAGGGGCCATCTCATGACGGCTCAAACGGGTGGACTCACCAACCGTTGTCGTTCCAACCGGCAATCGCGCCACAACCCCCGCCGTTGTATGCAGGATTCGAGCGACCGTCGCTGTTGATCCAGTCGACCTGATTCCCCCTCACCTCGATATTGCTGCAAACCGAGTTGCTCTGGTTCCAAACGTAGATCCCCACGTTCGACCACGGCTGTCGGGTCGATAGAACAATGTTGTCGAGGAGTTTGATGTTTGATCCCCCAGGAATGCCGATTCCCACCTGACCCGGATTCGCCAGCCGATTCCTCTCCACCAGAATGAAAGATCCCCCTGCATCTCCCACCAAGATCCCTGACCCTGAGTTACTTTCCCCGGTGTTGTCTCGGACGGTGTTGCCAGCGACCCTGAGCCAACTCCCTGCGGTTCCGCCCGACTTGAAGATGCTGATCATGTCTTCTGCTGGGCTGCTGGCGACGGTGTTGTTCTCGATTCGATTCCCGGATCCGCTGACCTTGTCGAACTGAATCGGGTTCCTCCCCGAATCGGAGACGAAGTTCCCCAATACCGCGATCGCGCTACTGGAATGTCCATAGATTCCACCCCTTGAGCTCTGGGTCCTGACCGTGGCCTGTTGGACCGTCACCCTGGACGACCGATCTATGAACACGCCCCAATCACCACATGGGCCGATCGAGACGTTCCTCAAAGTGACGTTGGACGAACCCAGAATTCGAACACAAGGACCATGAGGGTTGGAGATCGACAGGTTCTCTACGATTACGTCGTTCCTGCCGTCGATCGTGACCGGTCCGCTGCTCTTCAGAACTGCCTCAGGTGGTGTGATGGTAGCGATCCCGATCGCTCTCGCCAGGAAAGTTGCCATCTCGCCACGATTGACAAGCCTGTTGGGGCAGAAGCGCGTGTTGACGGGTGGGTTACAGCCTCTGGTGACATCTGCCTTAGCGATCTTTTGGATGTCCTGTTCGAAAAGGTGTCCATCATCGTCGTTGAACGTGTCGCTATTCGACGTCGGATACTCAAAGCCACGGGCGAGCATCGCAGCCATCTCACCCCGGGTCATGCTCGCATTGGGACAAAAACGGTCGTTGGCCGGGGGATTGCAGCCCTTGGCTATTCCGGCGGCGGCCAAGCGATTTATGACGCCCTCGAACATATGGCCGTCGTCGTCGCGGAAGAAGTCATTGGATGTGGCCGGAAGCTCCAAGCCCCTGGCCAGAAACGCAGCCATGGCACCGCGGTCCACCGGATCGTCTGGGCAATATCGATCATTGATGGGTGGGTTACAGCCAAGGGTGATCTCGCGGGCGGCGATTGCCTCGATGTAGCCCTCGTGAGGGCTTCCATCGTCATCGACAAAGGTCCCACCCGGTGGCAGGACCGCAGCAAACAGGGTAAGGACGAGGGCGGCGATCATCGGCGGCACCCCCATTTCATCGGCAGTCTGGACCCACTGCTAGATGAAGAACGTCGATTTGTGAGTAGACGCCGTTGAACAGGTTGTACGCGAGGTGGAAGGAAGATTCCTCAAGGGTACCCACGCCCATCCCCTGCAAACCTGGGAACATCCAGAATGAGGTTCCCCCATGGAGGGGAGTTGGAGGCGACGACCGGAATCGAACCGGTGTAACGGGTTTTGCAGACCCGTGCCTAACCACTCGGCCACGTCGCCGGATCGTCGTTGGAGCGGAAGACGGGATTCGAACCCGCGACCTCAACCTTGGCAAGGTTGCGCTCTGCCAACTGAGCTACTTCCGCGCGAGACCGTGCATTGTAGTGCCAGGATCACCCCAACCAAAAGGGCTCAAACACCGGTAGAACCGAAGCCACCGTCGCCCCGCTCGGTCACGTCGAGCGACTCCACCTCCGTCCACTCGACCGATGGAACCGGGACGATGGTGAGTTGAGCAATGCGATCTCCCCGTGCAAAAGACACCACCGCGTCACCATGATTGATCAGCAGGACGCTGATCTCGCCGCGGTAGCCGGAGTCGATCAGTCCCGGGCCGTTGACAACCCCAACGCCGTGTCGGCTGGCGTGTCCCGAACGAGGCAGAACCAATCCCGCAAACCCTTCCGGGATGGACACGGCGATACCGGTGGGCACAGCGGAGCGCTCACCCGGCGGAAGGGTCAGATCCACTCTTGAGTGAAGATCGACCGCTGCATCGCCGATATGAGCATTGCTGGGAACAGGCAGTTCCCTGTCGAGACGAACGAAGTTAACCTGCACGGTGTCTAAGGGGCATCGGGCGGAGCACCCGACTGTAAGCGAGTGTCCTCATGACTGCGACCTTCAAGCCACCGAAAGGGGCGAGTCGCCAAACCCTTCGCTTCTCCTCACTGGAGAGCCTTGGGTTCTCTAGTGACGCCTTCACTTGGTCCGAACGTCTGCCGGAGATCGTGGAGACCCAGAAAGGACGTCATGAGGCCACAGTCGCCGACTTGAAGCCGATCGAGTTCGGCAACCACTTCACTCGCGGCAATGTCCGATGGAGCCTGGTGATCCTTGCTGTCCTGATCGGCAGCGCAGTCGCCGCCTTCGGCTACTGGCTCTATCAGCGGCCTGCGGCGGTCGAACAGGGTGCCATCTCGGACCTCGAGGTCACTGCCCGAGCCCTCGACGACGCCCTGCCGGAACTCGCTCTGGCTGCCGCGTCACTCGATATGTCCGAGACCGTCACTGACGGGTCTGCCCTTGCCGATGTGGAGCGAGAGGCGCGCGCTCTCTTCGAAGTCTCCGGCTCGATTGCCAGCTTGGAGACCCGGACCGCTGCTTCCCAGGCTGCCGACTCCACCCTCGACGCACTCCGTCTCGTCAGAGAGACCGGGTCCTATCGGGCCGCAGTGACTCCGGCCCTCGTCGCTCCTCCACTGGAGACCAATCCCGACGCCATCGCCCTCGACGAGGCCGCCCGGTCGTTCGGCGACTGGCAACTGACCTTCAACGACATGCGCACGGCGCTGCCCGACGACGTCCTGCCCGGGGTCACGCAGCGGATCGACACGGTTTCAGCAGGGCTGACATCTGTTCTCACCCAATACATGGACGCTCTCCGCGAAGACGACCAGGGAGCCGCGGCGTTGACGTTGTCGACCCTCGGCACGAGGCTCGCCGAGGTGGGCAAGGTGCTCGACACGTCGATCGATGACATCCAGAGCCGAATTCAGCTGCAGATCGATGAAGCGATAGCTGCGTTGGACTCTCTCGGCAACTGAAGTCGCGAAATCTCACGTACTTTCCTCTAGCGAACACATGTTCGATGCCTTAGCCTGCGGGGATGGCCTCACCCCTCCCCCAAGGGGACCAGTGGAGACGTCTCGACGTCTACCGGCAGCGTTATCGGATCGATGAACGACTCGAGCCGCTGACTGCTCTCGAGCAGTCGATGCGACGCCGTCGGGTTCGCTCCGCGGCCCTGTCGAGGAGACTCGTAGAACTGGAGAAGATGGTGGCAGAGGCTCAACGGGAGTTGAGCGCGGTCGCCTCCGAGATCGAGGGAACGCTTAGAACCGGTGCCCTTCTCATCGAAGAAGTCCTCGACCAGGTCCAGGCAGAGATGTGCGAAGCCTGGACGCCGAGACCCATCCACGGATACCGGGTCTGGCGTATCGAAGACAACGCCATCATGGGAAATCAGGTTCGTTGGGAGTCTCCCACCCTGGAAAGTGCGTGCCTCCGGGAGATTCCCGGCGAGGATCTCCCCCACTCTGTGGATAGATGCGGCCCGCCTGCGTGTGGCATCTACGCGGTCAAGGACCTGGAGATGTTCCCGCCCGAGGTGGCGCGTGGGGCGATCCGTCATTCGGTGATTGGTGTTGTGGCCATGTACGGGAAGGTGATCGAACACGAAGGTGGCTACCGCTCACAAAGGGCGCGGGCGGTGGCGGTCTCGGCGAACGACGGTCGACGGCGTCTGATGACCGACGAGCCCGAGATCATCGAATCGTTGTTCGCCGACCCCGACAACGTGATGGCCGACGCCACACCAGCACACAGCGATGAGAAGTCCCCGACGAGGGAGTTCCTCGCATCAGTCAGAGAAAGGCAGGAGCAATGGACATAGGCAAAGAACTGCGGGTGATCGAGGTCGAAGAGCCTTCGGTTAGCCCCCGGGAGACGGAGGAGATCGTGGTCGAGGTGACGACGTCCGAGCCGGCTGATCCCTACCCCAGGAGAATCTGAGAGAGGACTACTCGGCCGCCTCGAGCTCGGCCATCTCCTTCTCGAAGTCGGCGGCGCCCTGGAACTCCTTGTAGACCGAGGCGTAGCGGAGGTAAGCGACCTCGTCGAGATCACGGAGACGGTCGAGCACGAGACGGCCGATGTCCTCCGAGCTCACCTGAGGGCCGCTGGACCGCACCATCTCTTCTATCTCGTCGACGACACTCTCGACGTCTGAGCCGGAGACAGGCCGGTCGGCGAGGGCCGCGGAGATCCCGGACGCAAGCTTCGTAGTCGAGAACGGCTCCGACTTGCCCGACCGCTTGAGCACCATGAGCTGAGGCTCGAGACGCTCATAGGTGGTGAATCGGTGGGCGCAGACCTCGCATTGGCGGCGTCGTCTGATCGCCATGCCGTTTTCGGCAGGACGGCTGTCGATCACCCTGATGTTGGAAGCGCCACAGGAGGGGCAGAGCATCGCCCCAGGGTAAACGGGAATCGCAAGCTCAGGGCTGTGGGATCTGAAGTACCTGACCAACATGCAAGGAGCTCGACTCGATCCCGCTGCGCTCCTTGATGGCATCGACGACCACGCGGACATCGTCGCCGGCATCGACGTGCTCCGAGGCGATGTCCCAAAGGGTGTCCCCGGCGGCCACCACATGTTCGACGGCAGGCGCCGGTGGCTCTTCGGCTTCAGCAGCCCCTCCGATCAAGAGAAAGACTGCGCAGATGGTTGCAAGGAGCACGGACAGCTGAACGGAAAGCTGTTTACGTGTTATCTGCATGTCTTCCTCCTGATCGGGCCCGCTGGGTTTGGATGACATCCGGAATGATCCGAACGTGCGTTCGACACTGTACCGAACGCCTGTTCGATGTCAAGTCGAAACTCATCCACCAGGAAGAGACTGCCGGGAGGGTGGGACATATTCGTCCGACCCTCGAACATCAGCGGATAGGTGCCACATATGACCCGACGAACCTGAGGTTCGGAAAATCGAACAGATGTTTGGTCGAGGCGACCGTGGGGGCTATCCTGGCGAACACCCGTTCGAAGAGGAGTCAGGATGCTCACGGAGAGACAGCAACAGGTTCTCGATTACATCAAGAGTGCCGTGGAGACCCGGGGCTATCCCCCATCGGTCCGAGAGATCGGCGACGCAGTGGGGCTCAGCTCCCCGTCCTCGGTCCACGCCCAGCTCAACTCGCTGGTCGCTGCCGGCATGATCAAGAAAGACCCGACCAAGCCGCGCGCCATCATGATCACCGACGAGAGCCCGGCACCCGTCGTGAGCGACGGCCGCACCAGAGACGTCCCACTGTTGGGCCGGATCGCTGCCGGCACGCCCATCTTGGCAATCGAGCACGTCGAGGAAGTCATGCCACTGCCCACTGAGCTCGTCGGGGAAGGCCCGGTGTTCCTCCTCGAGGTCAAGGGTGACTCGATGATCGACGCCGGAATCCACGAGGGCGATCTGGTCGCCATCCACAAGCAGCCCGACGCCCGCGACGGCGAGATTGTGGCCTGTCTGATCAACGGTGAGGAAGCCACGGTCAAACGCCTCCAGCGCAAAGACGGCAAGGTCTTCCTCCACTCCGAGAATCCTGCATACGAGCCGATGGCATTCTCCGATGGAGTCGAGCTCATCGGCAAAGTCGTCAGCGTTCTCCGCCGCTACCCCTGATCACTATCTGGGCGACGCTGCCTCCGGTAGCGTCGCCCGGATGAGTAGAACCAATCGGGCGGGCCTCGGCTCACCGAGCTCAGAGAGCGCATCGTGATCACCACCACCAGATCACCCGATTCGGGGACAATTGCTGCCTTCGCCGGAGCCGTGGTCCTCGGTGGTGGCAACTTCCTCGCAGTGCGGGTGAGCAACATGGAGCTGGCCCCGTTCTGGGGTGCAGGCCTCCGCTTCGGGCTGGCTGCCCTTGTCTTCCTCACTCTTGCGCTGACCATGCGTCTGACATGGCCGCGGGGGCGTCAATGGGCTTTGACCGCTCTCTATGGGGTCTTCAGCTTCACCCTGTCATATGCCTTGATGTACTGGGCTTTGGTGCGGGTGACGGCTGGCGTGGCGGCGGTGATCCTCGCAATGGTCCCGCTCATCACCGCACTGCTCGCAGTCGCCCAGCGACTGGAACGATTCGAGCCACGCATGGCCATCGGCGCCCTGCTCGCGCTGGGCGGCATCCTCGTGATGACGGTCGGCCCGGAAAGCCTCCTGCTCCCGGTGGGGGCCCTCATCGCCACCATCCTCGCCGCGTTGAGCGTCGGTCAGAGCGTGATCTTGGGCAAACGGGTATCGGGGTTCCACCCGGTGATGACCAACGCCGTTGGCATGTCGGTAGGCGCCCCACTGCTCCTGGCGGTGTCGGCGTTCGCCGGCGAGCCGTGGCAGATCCCACAGGCTCCCGAGACGATCGCAGTCGTGGCCTACCTGGTCCTTCTCGGGTCGGTGGGGCTCTTCATCCTGACGCTCCTGGTGGTGCGGCGCTGGGCAGCCTCGATGATGTCCTACATATTCGTGCTGTTTCCGGTCGTCACGATGTTGGGTGAGGCTTGGCTGTTGGACGAGCCTCTCACTGCACGGGGCCTCATCGGAGCCGGAGTCGTGATGAGCGGTGTCTGGTTTGGCGCCTTGGCACGACGCCCGATGTCAGCGGGCGCCGAAGTGTCACCGCTCCCCGACGCTGCCCCTGAACGAGTACCCGGCCGGTCCGATGATCCAGACGGTCCCGTCCCTGAGGTCGATGCTCCCCTCACCTCCGGGGACTGAGACGGAGATCGGTGACTCCAGTTCGAAGTTTTCGCCGGCCGCCACTGCGGCCGCAGCCATCCCGGTCCCGCAGGCCATCGTCTCGCCGACACCGCGCTCCCACACCCGCATGGCGATCCCGGAGTCTTGGCGACTCACGAACTCCACATTGACCCCGTTGACGAAGTCGGCCTGGAGGGCGGGGCCAATGGCTTCGACATCGACAGTGGCGAGATCGTCGACAAAAGCGACCGCATGTGGGTTCCCCATGTCGATGATCTGAAAGTCTGTCCCGTGGAGCGTCCGGGTGCCATCGAGGGTGGGCCGGCCCAACTCTGCCTCCACGCGATCTTCGAGCACGCGAACAGCACGCATCCCCACCGGGGTCTGGATTGCGAAGTTGCGGTCACGTGCCCAGCCCCGGTCGTAGGCATAGAGAGCGACGCATCTCAGCCCGTTGCCACACATCTCGGCCACGGAGCCGTCTGCGTTCCAGTACTCCATTCGGATCGGGTCGCCGGGAGTCACCATCAAGACTCCGTCGGCACCCACACCAAAACGCCGGTCACATAGCCGAGCGACTTCCTCTGGGGTTATCTGCTGAGGCCCCTCGAGCACTACGAAGTCGTTGCCCAGACCTTGCATCTTGGTGAACTCAAAGGCTCTCAAGCGAAGACTTCCATAACTCTCTCAACCCGTTGGGACTCGTCCTCGATCCAGGGTATCCAGCGGATCCGCGGGTCACGCTGAAACCAGGTCCTCTGTTTCTTGGCCAGCTTCCTGGTGTGCTGCCCGATGGAGGCGAATGCCTCATCGAGAGACATCTTGCCGGCGAGATGATCGAGCACCTCCCGATATCCCACTGCCGACCGGGCGGTACGCCCCAACCTTGCTCCCAGGCCCCTCACCTCCTCGACCAACCCGCCGCGGCGCATCTCCTCGAGTCGCCGGTCGATCCTGTCGTCGGTGGCCGAGCCAGGGTCGATTCCAACAGCCGTGAACTCGAGGTCGGGGACGTAGCGTTTCAGCTCATCGGCTTCGGAGGAGTGGGCCCGCTGCGATGGAGTCTCCCCCGTCAGCCGGGCGATCTCGAGCGCCCGCACCACCCGCCTCTTGTTGGCGAGGTCCACATGCGACGCGGCGTCAGCGTCGAGCGATGACAGTTCCGCCACAACATCATCGAGCGACCGGTCTTCGAGCTCGGCGCGTAGGGCCTGGTCGGTCGGGGCGAAACTCATCGGATCGACCAATGCCCTGAAGTGGAGACCGGAGCCACCGATGATGATCAATGGCGTCTCCGCGCCGTCGATCACGGCACGACCCAGACGTCGATAGTCAGCCGCCGAGAATTCGTCCTCAGGGTCGGCGACATCGATGAGATGGTGCACCACTCCCCTGCGCTCGACGACAGTCGGCTTGGCTGTGCCCACGTCCATGCCGCGATATACCTGCATCGAGTCGGACGAAATGATCTCCGCCCCGAGGCGACGGGCCGCCTCGATGGCGACAAACGTCTTGCCCGCGGCTGTGGGCCCGACGATGGCGAAGAGCCTTTGGCTCAGACCGGTGTCCCCACCAGGTGGTGCATGGCGGCGGAGTCGACCCGGACGTCGAGGAAAGACCCCGCCCGATGGTGTCCGGCCACGTGCACGACCTTTCCGGTGCGGGTTCGGGTGGTGGCCACCGATTTGTTCTTCCTCGAAGGGCCTTCGGAAAGGACTTCGACCGTCTCGCCGACGTGCTCTGAGTTGCGTTCGCCAGAGATGCGGTTTTGTGTCTCCACGAGCCGGTTGAACCGCTCCTGGATCACGTCGGCATCGACGAACTGGTCGCTCATCAGCGCCGCAGCCGTTCCCGGTCGTGGCGAGAAGATGAACGTGAACGCTTGATCGAAGCGGGCCTCTTCCACGACTTCCATCGTCATCTCGAAATCCTCGTCGGTCTCACCGGGAAAGCCGACGATGACATCTGTGGAGACTGCCAGGCCCGGGATGATGTCGCGTGCCATCGCCAGCCGCTCCATGTACTTGCGTCTGTGATATCCGCGGTGCATGGCAGACAGGATGCGATCAGACCCGGACTGGAGCGGGAAATGGAGTTGCTCACAAACGGCGTCGGTCTCAGCCATTGCCAGGGCCACATCCTCACGGAAGTCGTTCGGATGCGGACTGGTGAACCGGACCCGGCTCAAACTCTCCACCTCACCCACCCGGCGCAGGAGGTCACCGAATATAGGCCGTCGCCGCCCGTCGATGGCGAGATCCCGGCCATAAGTATCCACGTTCTGCCCGAGAAGAGTCACCTCGACAACTCCATCGGCGACAAGACGCTCCACTTCGCGCACGATGTCACCAGGACGTCGGGACACCTCCACGCCCCTGACCGAGGGGACTATGCAGAAGGTGCAGGTGTTGTTGCACCCGACCTGGATGGTCACCCAGGCCGAGTGCTTCAGTTCGCGCCGAACAGGAAGCGACGAGGGCATCGCCTGCAATTCGTCGACTACTTCCGTTATCGGGCCCCACTGCTCGGCGTGGTCCATCAAGTCGAGAACCCGGTCGAGATTGTGGGTGCCCATCACGACATCGACCCAAGGGGCCTTCGACCGGATCATGTCACGGTCCTTCTGGGCGGCACAGCCGCCGACCACGAGCATCATGTCGGGGTTGACATCTTTGACCGCTTTGAGCTGGCCGAGATTCCCGTACATGCGGTTGTCCGCGTTTTCCCTGATGGTGCAGGTGTTGATGTAGACGACGTCGGCGTCCTCGAAGCCAGCCGCTGACCTCATCCCGTCCTGC
>Ga0307505_10000827_pt1 | contig 29980 bp, 29 predicted proteins | sample 23_S_MG_FD_202183 | JGI IMG/M metagenome (GOLD analysis project Ga0307505, IMG submission 202183) | Soil microbial communities from Populus trichocarpa stands in riparian zone in the Pacific Northwest, United States - 23_S | ecosystem: Environmental > Terrestrial > Soil > Riparian zone > Trees... | reverse complement strand
CCGCCGAGCCGCGCCCGCTCGGATTGACCGCGGCTCGGCGGGAGCCTCGCCCTCCTGTTTTGATACGTGTGCTGTTCGCGGAATGTTCTAGCGTCTGTCCCTCAACGCGCTGCCAGAAGGTGTTCCGCGATCGTCTTTGCGGCGAGGTCGTTGCCCTTCCCATTCCAGTGACCGTCGATCTCCCAGTGGAAGGCGCCGCGGCGGCCTTGTGACTTGTCGCGGAAGATCGGCTCGAGGGCGAGGAAGTCGATGCCGCGGCTGCGCGCGTATTCCGCCAGGCGGCGGTCGGGCAGGTCGAGGTCGATATCTTGCCCTACCAGCGCGGGGAAGGCGTTTTCCAGTTGCCGGCGACCCTCCTTCGCTCCCCACACGCCGTGTGGTGTCGACGCGCTGACCAGAATGAAGCGCGCTCCGAGGCGCTCGGTCTCCTCGTTGATCTCGTCCAGCAGTCGAAACGTCGCTTCCCACGCGCGTGTCCAGGCGGCGTCCGGATTCTTGTCGTACACCCTGTAGTCCAGCGGCACTTCGGTGGGTTTCCGCCACGTGAGAAGGGCGATGCGGTGCGATACGAGCTGGTTGAGCACGGACCCGGGGAACAGGAGTCCCGGCGCATCCGCGGCTCGCACACGGACGACGCCGGGAGACTCCTTGAGCATCTGTCGGATCCCGCGACCGTTCAAATCGGGGTCGTTGTTGCGGATGTCGTTGAACGTGAGGACCAGGTAGACGACCAGATCGGGATCCAGCGCCTCGCCGTGCTGCCGCAGAGCGGGAAGCGCATGGCGTTGACCCCATCCCGACTTGCCGATCGAGTAGACGACGTGGCGCCGTCCTGACTCGCTCGTCAGGTGGGTTTGCAGCCGCTGCCCAACCGTTCCGGTGGTTCTGACCCAATAGCCCGCGACGTACGAGTCGCCGAGCAGAACGACGCGCGTCGCGTCGTCATCGGGAGGCGGCCACTCGACATCGTGGAAGCCGTGGGAATTGGTCGTGAGATCCGGAAGGAACTCGATCGGGGGCACGAACTCTTTGCCATTGAAATGAAAGCCAAGAGTCCCGGCATCCAGTCGTCGCGCGACGAGCTCCAGCACGCCGATCAACGCGAGCGTTGAAACGAGCGACAGCAGTACGAGCCATCCCTTCGACGGTCCGGCCGGTCGATGTTCGAGCCGAACCGGCAGCTTTTCCCCCTCGTGTTCGGACATCGACGTGTCAGTTGAATCGCGCGGTGCTCTCACGTTTTTTGCGTAAGATCGCAAGAAAAAGGGGCCCAAGGGAAGTCCCCTGTCCATATTGCCTCACAGTCCCGGCAGTGGGTGGTCGATTGGGCGCCGCCGCGTGTACTCGGGTGGCGGCCGCTGGTAGAAGCGGCGAGATGGCGCAGACTACGGTCATCCGGCCGGACTTCCTCATCATCGGCGCGGGCGTCATCGGTTGCGCGATTGCGCGCGAGTTGGCGCGGCGTCGCGCAGGGTCGATCGTCGTCGTCGACCGGGGTGAACCCGGTGCCGAATCGTCGGGAGCCGCGGCCGGGGTGTTGGCGGTCGCCAGCTCGCGCGCGCCACGCGGCGCGGTGTACGGGCTGAAGCGCGCGAGCGCCGCGCTTTTCCCGGCATTGGTCGCCGCGTTACGCGACGAGACGGGGATCGACGTCGAGTATCGCGAACGCGGACTGTTGGAGCTGGCGATGACCGAACGCGACGCGAGCGCGCTCGCCGCGCTGGTCGCAAAGCGCCAGGCCGACGGGCACGCCGCGCAGCTGCTCGACGCCGCTCAGGTGCGCGACCTCGAGGGCCTGGTTGCGGAGGATGCGATCGGTGGTGCGTTCTTCGCGGGTGACCATGCGCTCAACAACTCGAAATTGGTCGCCGCGCTGCGGCGATCGGCGGAGACGTGTGGCGTAAGGTTTCTCGGTGGCCGGCCGGTGCGCAAGGTCGAGCGCGCGGGCCGCCGGCTGGCGGCTGTATTGGCGGGCGAGGAGCGCTTCGAGCCGGGCGAAGTGATCATCGCGGCCGGGCTGGGATCGCGCGCGGTCGGCGATCTGCTGAAGGCGAAGATGCCGATCCGCGCCGATCGCGGCGAGATGATCGCGTTGCGGCCGGCGGTTCTGCCGCGGCGCACTACCGTTTGGGGTGACGGCTATCTCGTCCCGCGCAACGACGGCGAGTTGTTGATCGGCGCGACCAGTGGTCGCGGCGAGACGGAAAAGGTGGTGACCGATGCTTCGCTCGAACTGTTGCTGTCGCGCGCCGCGCGAATGCTCCCCAGCCTGCGCGACGTGCGGCCGGTGCGTCAGTGGGCCGGATTGCGGCCGATGTGTACGCTGCGGCGACCGATCATCGGGGCGGTTCCGGGCTTCGAGAACGTGACGGCCGCCACCGGGCATCACCGCAGCGGCATCCTGCTCGCGCCGATCACGGCGACGCTGATCGCCGAACTGCTGCTCGGGCAGGAACCCAGCCTGCCGCTGGCTCCGTTCAAGTACCGCAAAAAGCCCTGAAACATAGTCCCTTTGCTGTCGCGCATCGCGCCGCCTCCCAAGCCCACGTCACCCCGGCGAAAGCCGGGTCCAGCGCTGGTAGCCCGGATGGATGCCGGCTTTCGCCGGCATGACGATGAGGATGGAGTGGTTTCAGTGCGCATGATCCGGCGCCCCGCCGGTCGCCCCACGGACTGGAGACTTCGTCCCTTTGCCAACCCGCATCACTCCAGCTTCCACGTCACCCCGGCGAAAGCCGGGGTCCAGCGCTGGTAGCCCGGATGGATGCCGGCTTTCGCCGGCATGACGGTGGGGATCCGGCGGCCCGCCGGTGGCCCACTGGTGGGGGCGCGGCCTTGATGTTTGTGGCGGTTGGAGTAGGTGGAGAGATCGACCCGTTCGCAGGGTGTCGAGACGACCGACCGTCATCTGGATGGAGTGATCCCGAGTGAAAAGCAGGAAGTGGCTGCGCGACGCGCTGCAGTGGACAGCCGGTCTCTTCGTCCTCTGGCTGCTGTTTCGCAATGTTCCGTTCGATGACGCGTTGACGGCGGCGTTGCGGGCGGATGTTCCGCTGTTGCTGGCGATCACGGTCGTTACCTGCGTGGTCTGGTTCTGGCTCGACTCGGCCGCCTTGGCGTATCTGATCTCGCGCTTTCACATTGCGTTCTCGCAGCGCGAGGCGCGGTCGATCCGCGCGCTGAGCTACCTGGTTGCGGCGGTGAACTGGAACCTCGGCAGTGGCGCGATCATGCTGCACCTGCGGCGGACCAAGGAAGTGCCGCTCACCGGCTCGTTGGCGACGATCCTGTTCTACAACTCCCTGGACGGCTTCGTCCTGTTGGCGCTGGCCGCCGTCGGGTTGGCGTTGTCTTCGCAGAACACCGGTGGTTTCGCCGCCGGTGTCGCGATGGCCTTGGCCGCCCTCGTGGCGATCGTCGCGATCCTGCGCGCCGACCGTCCGCGGTGGGAAGTGCTCGAGCGGCTGCGCGGCAGCATTCCGGTGCGGACGATCCGCGCCGCGACGGCTCGCGATTTCGCCCTGGTCGGCGCCGTGCGCCTCGTCTACTTTCTGATGTTCGTCTTCTACTTCTGGGCGGCGCTGCGCGCCTTCGCCGTTCACGTCCCGCCGCTGCACCTGCTCGGCACCGTGCCGCTGGTGCTGCTGTCCGGCGTGTTGCCGTTCACGCCAGCCGGCCTGGGTACCCAGCAGGCCGTGATGCTGTACATGCTGCGGGCATTCGGCGACGAACCCGCCATCCTCGCCTTCGGTCTGGTGTTTCCGTTTTCCTTCCTGATCGCTCGCGCGTTGCTGTCGCTCTTCTATCTCGGCGACCTGGGCGAGCTGCGCACCTCACTCGACGAGGCGGAGTCGAGCACCTGAGATCGGGGCGCGGACCGAGGTCCGTCCTCGAGGTCCCCCTCCGGACCTATTGTCGACGCGAAGGCCGATATGCAAAAAGGGCCACATGCGCGAGTCGAGTGTTTCGAGAGGGATCATCGCGGCCGTGTTGCTCTCGTTGCTGGCGGGCTGTTCCGGCCGCGACGGTGAGTCCGCTGCTCCGATACTGCCGGCCGGTGAGCTGTACACGCTGGTGAATCTGCACGTCGATCCGAAGGGCAATCGGATCTTCACGACCAACTACCAGAGTGCGATCCTACTGCCGCTTTGCACCCGCGTGCAGGTGATCGAGCAGTCGGGCAAGGCGGTGCGCTTCCGCTCGGTCGAGCAGGGCGTCGAGTACACCTACCTCCGGACCAAGCACCTTGTCGCTTCGTTCGCGGACCACCTCGCGAAGGTGTTCGGGGACGAGTGCGTGTCGTCTCGCGTCGCGGCGATGAACCAGATCGACCGCGACGGCATCGCCGCGGGCCGCGCCGTGCCGGGAATGAGCAAAGATGCGGTGATTCTTGCCATGGGGTTTCCGCCGGATCATGCGAACCCGAACCTGGAAAGCGATCTCTGGACGTTCTGGCGCAACAAATTCGTTCGCATGGTCGTGCACTTCTCGGACGGCGTCGTCAGTCACGTCCAGTAGCATCTCCGACCTCGACCGCCCGGTTCTTTCGATCGCGACGGCGCGGTTGCAGGGGTGGTGGATCCGGGCGAGAGTCCTCGCGAGCGCGCGTTCGCCGTGCGCGCCCGGATTGAGGAGGAGCGATGGTATCCGAGATATTCGACACCGAGCGCTGGCAGGCGGTCGATGGCTTCGCGTTGCAGGACATCACCTACCACCGCGCGGTCGACGCCGGTGTCGTACGGGTTGCGTTTCACCGCCCTGAGGTGCGAAACGCGTTTCGCCCGGCGACCGTCGATGAACTTTACCGCGTTCTCGATCACGCCCGGCAGTGGAGCGACGTTGGTTGCGTCCTGCTCACCGGCAACGGTCCCTCGCCGGTGGATGGCGGTTGGGCTTTCTGCGCCGGTGGCGACCAGCGGGTGCGCGGCGCCGACGGCTACAAATACGAAGGCGAGCGTGCGTTGCAGCCCGATCCGAGCCGACTGGGCCGCCTGCACATTCTCGAAGTGCAGCGGCTGATCCGATTCATGCCCAAGGTCGTCATCGCTGTGGTGCCGGGCTGGGCGGTGGGTGGCGGGCACAGCTTGCACGTCGTCTGTGATCTGACGATCGCCAGCGAGGAGCACGCCGTGTTCAAGCAGACGGATCCCGACGTCGCCAGCTTCGACGGTGGATACGGATCCGCGCTGCTGGCGCGGCAGGTGGGGCAGAAGAAGGCGCGGGAGGTCTTCTTCATCGGCGATGACTACACGGCGCGGCAGGGCGCCGAGATGGGCATGGTCAACGCCGTCGTGCCGCACGCGGAGCTCGAGAGCTTTGCTCTCGACTGGGGCCGGCGCATCAACCAGAAAAGCCCGACGGCAATGCGGATGCTGAAGTTCGCCTTCAACATGGTCGACGACGGCATGGTCGGCCAGCAGATCTTCGCCGGCGAAGCGACGCGCCTGGCCTACGGCACGGCGGAGGCCGCCGAGGGCCGCGATGCCTTCCTACAGAAGCGCCCGCAGGATTACTCGGGGTTTCCGTGGCACTACTGAAGGCCATCGGGTCGCCATCGTAGGGGCGGTTCGCGAACCGCCCGCCCGGCCACCGGGTTTGCGGGACGCCGACCATCGCCGTTCCGCCGCGTGCGAATCCCTGAACGCACACATCGATTACCGCAAAACAGGGCGGTTCCCGAACCGCCCCTACGGGTTGCCGGGATTCCCGGCGGCCAGTCCGCCGCCGCCGGAGCGCTCGCAGATGTCGGCGAGGATATCGATTGCCTGGTCGCGCGACAGTTCGGGCCCGAGGCGCAACTCCCAACATGGGACGTCGTGTGTCAGCGCCGCCAGCGCTCGTTCCCGCCGCTCCATCAGGCCGCGGGCGGTGTCGTCCGCGCTGAGTTGCTCGAAGGCGGCCGCGAACGCCCAATACCGTCTCATATCCTTCACCAGTTGGTGGCCGGCGCTGATGCGGCGGTGAGCCTCGGCCGCGGAGATCTGCGCCGCGCCGGCTGGACGTGCGCGGCGCGGTAGCACCAGCGCCACGGCCGGCGCCTGCGCCGCGTGGCCGGGCAGATGGTATCCCTGTCGGTCGAACACAAACTGCCCGGGCATCGGAGCGAGCGTGGCACCGCCGTCGTCGAGCCAGCGGCGGCTCCATTCGTCGAGGAGGACCGGCTCGGGCACGGCGGCCATGTCGCGGCCACGGTGCAACAGGAAGGTCTCGGAGAGCGGCCGGCCGCCCGCCGCGGTGAGCGCGACTGTCAGCGTCGACTTGCCGACGCCGCTGGCGCCGGCCAAAACCATCGCGCCGCGCTCCCCGGCGACGCCGGCGGCGTGCAGCGGGTGGCTGTCGGCCAAGGTCTCGTGCCACCACATCGCCGGATAGTAGACGAGGTAGTAGAGCAGGGTGGCGAATCGCTTCTCCCTGCGCCGAGCGAGTGCGCGTGCTTCTACGACGCGCCGCAGTCGATCGCGCCACGTCGTGCGGTTGAGGAAGAAGTGGTAGTCGCCGCGCACGCTCAGCGTCGAGCCGTCCCAATGCGCTTGCAAGACGAGCTGGCGGAAGTCGTCGATTCGAAACCAGGCAATGCGACCGGCACCGACGTAGAGGTCGCGATCTGGACGCTCCATGTCGTCGAGGCGTCCGACCATCGCTCCGCGCGGCTGCGGTGGTCGCTCGTGCCAACGCAGCCGAGCGACGATCCGCGGCGCGTCGTCCGGTGCTTCGTCGGTCGCGGCTACCAGTGGCGCCAGGTGTTGGCGCGCGTAGTCGAGAAACGCGGCTGAGTCGGCGGCCACGGAGACCGTCGCCGCGCCGATGCGGACGCGCAGAGGATCGTCATTGTTCGGGGCGGTCATCGCGCAACCGGCTCGCAGATGCCGGACGGATGGCCGCGGGGAACTGCGCTCACCCGCGCCGCTCACAGAGAACCATCCACGTCGACGGCGCGCCCCCCGGGACGTGTTCGAGAGCGCCGATGAGCGCGCGGGCCAATCCGCCGAAGCCGCGGTGGCGCAGGCGATTCAACTGTCGCTGCAGCGGGGCGTGGTGGATCATGCCGGTCGATTGCACCACGCGAAACCCGGCACGGTCGAGTTCGCCGCGCAGTTCCTCCGCGTCGTACAGCTGATCGAACACAGGATAGCTGTCGAGCCCGCGTTGCTCGCGGTGGGGCAGCGAGACGGCGCGGTTCTGGGCGTCGAGAATCAGCGCGCCGCCCGGGCGCAGAACGCGGTGCAGCTCGGCGTAGATGCGGTCGCGCTCGGCCGATTGGAAGCGGCGGATGAATCGCAGGGTGAAGGCGAGATCGACGGCCGCGTCGCGCACCGGCAGGGAAAACCCGTCGCCGCGCACGAAGGTCCATCCCGGGACGCCGCGCATCCTTTCACGCGCCGCGCCCAGCATTCCCTCGCTGAACTCGACCCCGATCCCTTGCCCGCTGTGCAACGGTAGCTCGGCCGTCAGGCGAGCCGGTCCGGGAGCCAGCTCGAGCACCCTCGCCCCCGGCCGCTCGGCCAGTGCGTTTCGGAGAAGCCGGATCTGCGCCGCGTGGAGAGTTCCGTTGAGCGGCTGCGCGGTGCGCTTGCGCACGTAGGCATCGACCACCGCTCTCTCGCGGTAGTAACCGGCGATCTCCTCGGGGCGCTCGCGCGTCATCGCCTACACCCGCCGCTCGCACGAAAGATCATCGCGACAAATTCTGGGTTCGCACGAGAAAAAGCAAACCCGAAAGCCGATCGCTACTTGAAGATGTTCAGCGCCTTCAGGATGAAGATCAGCAGGCACGCGCCGCCGACGCCGATCAGTAGGGAGGCGATGCCGCCCGCGGCGGCGATGCCCAACGCGCTCGCCGCCCAGGAGCCGAGCGACGCGCCGATGATCCCGACCAGGACGTTGGCGATGATCCCCATCTGGGCGTTGGTGCCCATGATGATGCTCGCGAGCCACCCGATGATTCCGCCGACGATCGCCGTGAGAATGATGCCCATCGTGTTCCTCCCTGTTCGGGGGCTGCAGCGCCGCCGCTGGCCTCGCGAAGCACAACTGCCTTGCATGAATGGCCGGGAGCCGCCACCGCCTCGGTTGGTTTCCGCAGTGCCCGCGCACCCTAGCACAGGTCGGGTCACGGCAGCGATCTGTCGTGAGTGGACGGCCGACCCGGCTCCCACGTCACCCCGGCTCACACGTCACCCCGGCGAAAGCCGGGGTCCACCTGGTAGCCCGGCTGGATTCCGGCTTTCGCCGGAATGACGATTGGAAACGTGCATGATCCGTCGTGTGCCGGCGGCCGTGATTGCTGACAGTCGCGACCCGTCGTGCTACAGCCGCCGCCATGACTTCGCCCACACTGAATCTGTCGTCTGACGAGCTGCTCTCGACCACCCGCGCCGTGCGCAAACGCCTTGATCTGGATCGGCCGGTTCCGATGGATGTCGTCCGGGAATGCCTGCAGGTCGCGCTGCAGGCGCCGACCGGGTCGAACGCGCAAGGCTGGCACTTCGTCGTCGTCACCGACGCGGCGAAGAAGCAGGCTCTGGCCGAGATCTACCGGCGCGCCTTCGCGATGTATCCCGACATGCCGTTCTCGGCGCACAACATCCACAAGGACGATCCATCGATGGCTTCGCTGCAGGAGCGGATCGTTTCCTCGGCGGAATACCTGGCCGAGAATCTGCACCGCGTTCCATTGATGCTCATTCCCTGCGTGGTCGGCCGGCCCGACGCGGCACCGGCGCCGTTCGCGGTACTGGCGCAGGCAAGTATCTACGGCTCCATTCTTCCGGCCGTCTGGAGTTTCATGCTGGCGGCGCGTTCACGCGGTCTCGGCACATGCTGGACGACGCTCCACCTGTGGTACGAGGAGGAAGCGGCGCAACTGCTCGGTATTCCGCACGCGGATGTCACCCAGTGCGCCCTGATCCCGGTCGCTTACACCGTGGGTACGGACTTCCGCCCGGGCGCGCGCAAGACGCTCGACGGCATCCTTCACGTCGACCGCTGGTGACGGCGGAGTCCGGCTGATCGACCATTCGTCATCGACGAACGTGGCAACGACCGCCGTTCGCCTCGCGGTCTCCGCATGCTATCCGAAGTTCCTCTCACAGTGGCGGAGGTAGACATGTTCACAAGCGACGCGGCGGAACTTCCCGACATTGGACAGGCGCTCGCCCCGGTGCTCGGCCTCGTGCCGCGCGAGCGCCAGCCGCTCTTCGTCGCGCTGGCTGAGCGCATGGCGGCGGAACGTTACCGCGCGTGGGCCGCGCAGCCCGTCGTCGCGGTGTACCGCGCCGACTTGCTCGCTTGTGCCGAGCGCGAGATCGACATCGCGACGCGCATCGAGGCTCTGTACGCCGACGCCGCCGCGATCCAGGACGAGTTGCGCGCCGCGCACGGCGGCTTGGACGACCTGAACCGCGACCTCTTCGCGGGCCGCGGTCTGGCGGCGCAGTTCACGATTCAGGCGCGCGGCGAGCGGCTGGGCGCCGCCACCTGGCGGGCATTTGCCGAACACGCCACCGAGGCCGCGGCGAAAGTGACGTTCAACGAATGCGCAGAGCTGGAGGAGGCGAGTGCGCAAGTCTTGGAGGAGATCCTCGCCGTGGCCGTAGACGGGTCACTCGAAGCGAGGCACCTCGGCACGGCCGAGCTCGAGGCTGGTCTGGAAGAGGTGCGGCGGGCGCCGCGCGACGGTGGGGCGCTGCGGCTGATCGTTCGCCGGCCGCGCGCCAACCAGCGCGAAGAACTCGCGGAAGCGCGGCTCGATCCGGATGAGGGCCTGGTGGGGGACAGCTGGAAGGCGCGGGGCTGGCGCAAGGCCGCGGACGGCGCCGCGCATCCCGACATGCAGCTCAACATCATGAACGCGCGCGCCACGGCGCTGGTGGCGCAGGACCGGCGGCGCTGGGCGCTGGCAGGTGACCAGCTCTACCTGGACCTCGACCTCAGCGGTGCCAATCTTCCCGCGGGAACCCGCCTGGCGCTCGGCGACGCGATCATCGAAGTCACCGCCGAGCCGCACACCGGCTGCCGCAAGTTCGTCGCCCGCTTCGGCGCGGACGCGATGAAGTTCGTGAACTCACCCGTCGGCCGCGAGCTCAACCTGCGCGGCATCAACGCCAAGGTGATCCGCGGCGGCGCGATTCGCGTCGGCGACGTCGCGAAAAAGCTGTGAGGCGCGAGATCTGACGCAATGCTTCGCCTCGTCTCACCGGCCGACGCCGCGGCCATCGCGGCGATCTACAACCACTACGTGTCGAACACGATGGTCACCTTTGAAGAGGAGCTGGTTTCGGACGCGGCGATGGCGGAACGCATCGCGCAGGTGACGCGCACGCATCCCTGGTTGATCGACGAAGAGAACGGCGAGATCCGCGGCTACGCGTATGCGTCGCCATGGCGGCCGCGCGCTTCGTACCGGCACTCCGCCGAGAGCACCATCTACCTCGCGCACACGTGCACCGGCCGCGGCGTCGGTACCGCGCTGTACCGCGAACTGCTCGCGCGCCTCGCCGCTACCGATCTACACTGCGTCGTCGGCGTGATCGCGCTGCCCAACCCTATCAGCGTCGCCGTGCACGAGAAGCTCGGCTTCCGCAAGGTCGGCCACCTCGAGCAGATTGGCCGCAAGTTCGGCACCTGGATCGACGTCGGCTACTGGCAGTTGATGCTGTGATCGCGCCTTGACGCGAGGAAACGAGAACGCGCCCCATCGTTCGGCCACATGGAGCAGTGAGAGATCCGGCTGATCAGCGGCAGGTGCCCAACTTGCACGGATCCTTCATTTTGAGGTTCTCCTCGGTACCGTCCGATTTGCTGCTCCTGGTGACTCTCATTTCCGACGCCCAGCACATGCCGTTGGCGGCGCGAAGCTCGACCTGGCCGACCCTGGTCGCACCAGGCAGGTGGTCGTCGATCGATGGCGGGTAACCCAAGCCGGACCCGGTAGCCGAGAGCTTGATCCGCGACTTGCCGTGCTCGGGGCTCGCGCGCAACTGGATCTTGACCTTTCCCGCGCCCGGCACGGCGCCGTTGAAACGGAACCCGCCGGGTGCGGGCGTCCACCCGCTGCCGGCGGGGATCTCGAGTCCGCCGATGGTCTCAAAGCCGCCGGAGAACCCTGCGCCGAAGATGCAGAGCGTGTAGTCCGTCGAAAGCGTCGGATTGCCGAAGTGCGCCGCCGAGACGGCCGCGCCTTTGTTCCATTTCCAGGTTACGCGGTCCTTGTCGTCGTCGCCGCGGTTGACGAGCTTGGCGTCTTCCTTCGCCGCCATCGCGCATATCCCGGGCTCCGCATGGAGGGACGTGTCGGAAGGCGCGGCGACGCATCCGAGTTGCGAGTCGCACTCTTCGCACAGGCCGCAGGTGACGGCGTTGGCGGTTGCCTCGCATGTGCCGGAGCCGTCGCAAACGTCGAGAGTGCACGCGTCCGCGTCGAGACTACACGGAGTGCCCGCGGCGGTGTCCGCGGCTTGGGCAACACAAACCCCCGCCGCATCGCACAGTGCCAACGTACACTCCGGAGTCGGCGCGTCGCAGACGGTGCCGGTCTCGGACCCACAGGTGCTCGAGCAGCAATCACCATCTTCGCGATTTCCGTCGTCGCACTCTTCGACGGGATCCAGGTTGCCATTGCCGCACTTGGTGCCGAAGAACGAAATTGGGACCGTGCCACACGTTCCACTCATCGTAAAGGTCAGGCTGTCCTGCGCCCCGGTGCCTGTGAGGTCCAGCGGCCGCGGAACTCCTGGGGGAGGCCCCAACACATCACAGGTGCCGGACAGGGTGAAAGCGCCCGAAGTCAGGTCAATCGACCCCGAACCCGAGAGGTAGTTGCCGCCGATGCAGGTCGCAATCAGTGTAAGTGAGGTACCAACCTGAACGACGTTCGCGGTGCATGCGTCGGGGATGGTGAACAAGGTCTCGTCGACGCGGTAGTCGCCGCTCAGGTCGACCGCGGCGAAAGCACTCGACCCGAGAACGCTCGCCGACAACATGACTGCAGCGACTGTGTACCTTCGTACTCTCGATCCCATGGCTCCCCCGATCAGGTGTACGAGCGAAACCATAGGGAATCTCCACTCCAGTCGTCAATTAGAATGTTCGATCTGGTCCGACATTCCTTCCCATAATTAGTAGCAGCGAACTCACTCAGGAATTGCGTCCGGCTCGGCGTAAGCGAGAAGCGCCCCGCGGTCGTCTTCGAGCACGAAGCCCGCGTCGATGACGTCGTCGGTGGCGGTCGCATAGCGCTGCTCGTAGTCCTCGCGCGATGTGTAAAGCGCGGCCAGGCGCTCGGTTGAAAACGGGGTGGTCGATCCAAGGAGGATGCACAGCAGCGATGGGCTCGGTCCGGGGACGCCGGATAGTACGGCGACGGGCACGTCGACCGGTGGGGTGCGGATCCCGCCCAGCGCGATGCCGTCGGCGTCGCGGACGATCTCGGGCGGGTCCGCGGACGTCGCGTCGATGCGCGGCGCTTCGACCGGCAGGTCTCCGTTGCGGACCCATTCGTCCAGGGCGCGCAGCGCCGCATTGGCGACGATATACAGCGGTCCGTCGTTGATCGCTGCGCCGCAGTCGATCGCGTCGGCGATGGGCCCGAGGAGGTGGGCGTCGGCGTGAGCCGTTCCCGCGACCTCCCACAGCCGGAAGGTATCGCTGTCGGGTTGGCGCACGACGACGGATTGCAAGACCGTGGTCAGATCGCCCTCGGCTTGGAGATTCATCACAGGTACGTCGAGATCGGAGCGGAAGATCGCCGGTGTGGTGCCGAAGGCGCCGACGAGATCCGCGTACTCGCCCGGTCCCACCAGAGGAAGGGCGACGGCCGCGCGGCTGTGCGCGAAGAACCCGTCGAACTCGCCCGTCAGCGGTTGCACTCCGTTGTAGTACGTCGTGAGCGCGATCGCTGATTGTGACTCTCCCGCAGCGATCACCCGCCGTGGATCGAGACCGCCAAGCGCCGGTCCACCGGCGCGCAGGGCGCGAGATACCTGAGTGAAGATGTCGAAAGAGAACCCGTCGCCGGGGTGGTCGAGCGTGCCGTAGCGCGATGGATCGATCTTCTTGATCCCCTCGCCCGCGAGTCCCTCGGCGCCCGGCGCGCCCACCAGAACCGGGCCACCCTCGACGCCGATGAGTTGCGCCGAGACGCCGACCCACGCGTGCCCGCGACGCAGGATCTCGTCTTCGAGGCTCGCGAAGTCGGGATTGGCATCGACTCCGCCGCTGACGTTGAGCCACTCGAGGACGAGGGTACCACTGAAGTCGGCGGAATCCGCCGGACGCCGGACCAGGATGCGGGTGCGGTACGGCGCCTCGCCGTCCGGTTCGAACGTCCATCGTCCGTCGGCCGTGAGCTCGCCAACCGCGCGGTAGGAGGTGGCTGTTCCGGAGGCTACGTATTCGCCTTCGACGTAACCCGCCTCGTCGAGCATGGGCGGCACTGCCTCGCCCATGAACGGCCCGTTGCCGCCGGTGATTTCCTCGGAGAGGTCCGCCGCGGGCCCGAGCGGCGGCGGTGTGCCTCCGGAATCATCGTCTGAGCACCCAGTCGCCGCGACCAGTGCGCAGAAGGCCAAGGCTGCGGCGCGCGCGCGTAATCTCTGATGTCCGACCATCGTTGGTTCCCCCACTTTGTTCCACGGACTGCCGGCTCCGTACGATTGGACGGAGCGGATGCGCGTCGGTCGTATCCCCGCGGCGATACGGGCGTCAAGGCGACCGACTCGTTTAGCGCAGTACCCCGCGATAGCGGAGATATCCGATCCACGCCGATGGTCGAGTCACGATCGCCGCGACCAGGCGCGCCGAATCGTAGTACGCCTCGCGCTCGCGAATCAGGCCGTCGGCGACGACGAGACGGTCGACGATGCGCGTCTCGAACGGTCGGCCGCCGAGGCTGAACGCGAGACGCCAAGCCACCAGTGCCGTGTCGCCGGTAACGGCAACGCGGTCGACCGTGCCGCGGATATCCGGCAGCCACCGCAGCAGCCGCGAGAACTCGGCGCGTCCCGCCTCGCGACCGCGAATCGGCGTCACCACCGGCTGGATCAGTACCACCTCCGGGTGCAACAGCGCCGCGAACCGCTCGACCGCCGGGGTTGCCCACGCCTGCGTGAAACCTTCGACTACCTTCTCAACCGATCCGTCGATTTGCATGCGTGGCATCTACGCCATGAGCGCGCCGGCAGGTAGTGCCACATCGCGATCGTCGCCGAGGTCCACCTCGCAAGCCTATCGATCGCGCATGCGTACCTCGACGGCTGAGACGTCTTCGAGCACGATGTACGCGTCGTAGAACTCCTTGCCGCGGATCTCGGAGACGATCACCGCGTGCTCACCGACGGCGGCGAGTTTGCCCGCGTACGACTTGCCGTTCTTCAGCACCAGCTCCACCGGCTTGCCGGCGGCGCGCAAACTCTCCAGTGTGTCCCGCAGCGAAGCAGCCGCGCTCAGGGTGGTGGGCGCATCGCCGGCGGGCTGCGAGTGCGCGGCGATAGGCGCGGTGAACAGAACGAGACCGATAACGGCGACTCGCAACATCAGTACCGTGCGCATCCGATTCTCCTTTTCGACGCGCGGCGATACTGCGCGTGACGGCGACGTATGGCGCAACGCCGCGGCGCGTTCAACCGCCGCGGGTCTCAACCACCGGTCGCCGACGCGTCGACGCGGCAGACCGGCTTGGTCGCTACGACCTCGCCGTGCAGAAACGCGAAGAACGGTCGCGGTGACCGCGCCCACCGATCCCATGCCGCGGCGAGTTCGATCAGATCGGCCCTCGTCGCCACACCGAGTCGGACGGCGTCCTCGCCCATGCGCGCCTCGATGAGGCGGCTCGTCCACAGCGCGCGCCAATCCTCGACGGCGGCGGCTGTGGCGTACGTCCAGGTGCTCGTCGACACGCGCAGGTCCGCGAAGCCCGCCCCGGAGACCCAGCGCGCAAGCATGCGCCCCGCGTCGGGCTCGCCGCCGTTGCGCCGCGCGAGCTCGCAGTACAGGGCGAGCCAGCGGTCGAGCAGCGGATCGCGCGGATCGTGTACCATCGTGCCGTAGTCCGAGTCGCGAACGGCGACGATGCCGCCCGGTCGCAACACGCGATCGGCCTCGCGCAACGCGGCGATCGGGTCGCGCAGGTGTTGCAACAGTTGGTGCGCGAACACGACATCAAAGCTCGCGTCGGCGAAGGGGAGGCGGTAGACGTCGGCGACGATGAAGTCGCAGTTGACGACGCCGCGCGCGAAGGTATCCGCGCGGGCGCGGCGAACGGCTTCTGGCGCCGCGTCCACACCGATGGCCAGCGCGACGCGGCCGCCGAGATCCAATGTGACCGACCCCGGCCCGCAACCGAGATCGAGCAGCGTCTGGGATCGCTCCAGGTGCGGCAGCACGAAAGCAGCGCTGTCGGCCGCAGTGCGCCGCGCGTGACTGTCGACGACCGCGCCAGCGTGTCCGTGTGTGTAGCGTTCGCTCATCTGCGTCGCGCGGGGGCTCGGGGTAGTGCGCGGATCAGCAACCCCGGACTTCGAGGCGCCCGGCGTCGCTGCGGTAGCGCGCCCGCAGCACGCTCGTCACTGGGTCGTAGCTCCAGTTGCCCGGGTCGAGGACCGATCCCTCGATCGTCACTTCGCACGGCTCGAACGGCTCCACCAGCTGGGAGAGGCTGGCCTGGAGGTGGACGTCGCGTGGCACGGTGTCGCTGATCGTCAGCGACCAGGAGGCCGCCGACTCGACGCTGCGGTAGGAGCCCGTATCGTAGAACCCGCCCGCCGTCTCACCGCGCGGAAATGCCAACAGATTTAGCTCCCCGGCGCGATCGGAGAGGTGGATGATCGACGGATCGTCGCCGTGGTCGGCCAGCGTGTAGACGTCGGGCGCAAGCAGAGGAATGACGGCGCCGGCGCGCACGAACAACGGGATTTCGTCGAGCGGCGCGGCGACGGTGACCTGGCCCGGCCCCGCGTGGAGGTGCGGGCTGGAGAGATGGAAGCTGCCGTCGGCCGCTGCGTAGTCGACTGATCTCCACCACTCCACCCAGACTCCGTCCGGCAGGTACAGGGAGCGCTCCAACGCGCCCTCGACGATCACGGGCGCGACCAGGAGCGCGGGGCCGAACAGGTACTGATCGTCGCGGCCGTGCGCCGCCGGGTCGTCGGGATGCGAGAGCAGATGGTGCCGCATGATCGGCAGTCCGGTCGCGTAGTACTCCTCGGCCGCGGCTTCGATGTACGGATAGAGCTGGGTGTGCAGCTTGGCGTATTTCCGCCACAGTTCGAGATGCGCGGGATCCCAGGGCTGCGGGCGCTGCTTGGGCGGCAGGGCGATGCCGTCTTTCTGGCTGCGCATGATGGGTGTCAGCGCTCCGAACGCGATCCAGCGGTCGAGCAACTCGTCGCTCAGCGAGATGGTATCGAAGGCGAAGAAGCCGCCGATGTCCGAGCCCCAGATGCCGACGCCCGATGTCCCCATCGACAACGCCTGGTAGATCGACGACTCGAGGCCGTCGAATCCGAAACTGGTGGTTGGATCACCGCCCCAGACGATCGGTATGCACGCCGCCGATCCGGTCCAGCCCGAGCGCGCGAAGCGCGCCAGCGGTTGGCCCGCGTCGGCCGTCGCCGCGGCGACGCCGCAGTGGTAGTCGCGCGCGTAGCGATTGTGGAACGCGGTGCCGGTGGCGCCGTCCGCCGACACCGCATCGAGCGGCGTGTACTCGCCGAAGTCCTCCATCCATCCCTCGTAGCCGTGGTCCAGGGCCTCGTCGGTGAGGGTCTCGTAGGCGGCGACGCCGTTCGGCGCGGCGAAGTCGAACTGGCTCACCGCGAACACGCGCGAAGTGAAGTAGTCGTAGACGTAGGTGTCGCCGTCGCGGTCGGCGATCAACGCGCCCATATCTTCGGCGAGGCCGAACTCGGGAAGGTAATCGGCGCAGATCATCGGATTGAAGTAGGTGTGGATCGCCGTGCCGTCGGCGTGGGCGCGCGCCGTGCGCTCCCGCTGCCCGTCCTCGTTGCCGCGCTGTGAGCCGCAGGGCAGGTAGTGGGTGAAGGTCGCCGAGACCGAAGTCGGAACGTCAGCCATGCGCAGCTCCGTGATCCGGTCCGCGTCGTCGGGCTGGACCCAGGGCCCAAAGAACCACGGCGCGTAGTCGCGCGGCTGGCGACCGAGCGCCTCGCTGAAGCGCCGCAGCACGTCGTGTGGCCGCGGCCCCGCGAAGACGCGTAGGCGCATTTCCGACGCCTCGACCTCGACAGCCCAGGCATCGGCGGCGCTGGATGCGAGACGGTGGTAGCTGATCTCGTCGTTGTCGAGCAGCACGCCGTAGCCGCGCGACGACAGCAGCCATGGAATCGGGAAGTACGTTGTATCGGGTCGCCAGCGCACTCCCCATTCCGGTACGACCGCGCCGATCAAACCGTACTCGGCATCCTGGTACGGGCCCTCGGCGACGTAGTTCTCGAGCGTTCGCCCCGCCTGGTCGACGGAGTTGCCGCGCTCGCCGAAGCCGACGAAGCGCTCGCCGCTGGCGCTGGCGAAGGCGACACTCATCGCCTGGGCACCGTCGCCGATGGCGAGCACGGAAAGCGAAATGACGCCGTCCGCCTCGGCGCGGGCGCGAAGCTGAAGCATCCAGTTCGCATCGGAAGTCGCCAGCGTGCCGACCCAGGTGTCGCCTTCCGTCGTCTCGTCGATCAGTTCGGTGGCGCGCACCCAGCCACTGTCGCGATGGGGTGGCGTCGCGGGCTCGCCCATCACGAGCGGCGGTAGCACCGGCTGTCCGCCGCTTCCTTCCGACGGCGGTCCGGGGAAAAGCCCGAACGAACCGACCGGCCCGGCGCCGCTGCTGGCGTACTCGGCGAAGGACTCGACGCCGTCGCCGTCATAGAACGTCATCCGCCAGGGTGACGCGGACACGTCCATCTTGAGCGCCCCCGCATCGACGGTCCACGGACTCGGGTCGGACGAGGAGTCACAACCGAGAGCGATCGCGGCGATGAGGAGAACGAGTGGAAGGAGAGCTCGCCGTCTTGGCTTCACGGCAGCCAATCCACCTCTCGTCGACCGACCGAACCCAGAGTAATGCGCCATTTCCGCCGGTATCGCCCGCGCCGATCAACCGGGATTCTCGCCCGGCGGAACCTCACCACTTTCTCTGGAAGCGGTTTGCGGTTGTACGCCGCCGAGGAACGCCGGGGCCCACCAGTTGAGATCGCCGAACAGGCGCATGGTGGCGGGGACGATGAGGATGCGGACCAGCGTGGCATCGAGCGCCACCGCGATCGCCAGGGCGACGCCCAGCGACTGCAGCATGATGACGCGCGCCATGGCGAAGGCGCCGAAAACGGTCACCATGATCAAGGCGGCGCTGGTGATCAGGCGGCCGGTGCGTTCGAGTCCCTCCGCCACCGCCCAGGTGTTGTCGCCGGTGCGCAGGTACTCCTCGCGCATGCGCGACAGCATCAGCACCTCGTAGTCCATCGACAGACCGAAGACCGCGCAGAACAGCAGCACCGGCACCCCGGCATCGAGCGGCCCGGGCTCGAAGCCGAGGAGCCAGACGAGATTTCCATCCTCGAAGATCCACACCAGAGCCCCGAACGACGCGGCGATGGAGAGCAGATTCATGATCACCGCTTTGAACGGCAGGATCACCGAGCGCAGCATGACGAACAGGACGACGTAGGTGACCGCGAGGACGAAGGCGATGGCCGTCGGCGCACGCTCCAAGATGAATGCGTTCAAGTCGACGTCGTTGGCCGGGGCCCCACCGACCAGGAAAGTTCCGTCGCCGACCCGTCGATCGGCGCGGATTGTGCGGACCAACTCCCGGGCGGCCTCGCTGGTCGGCGGCTCGTCGGTGAGCACCCTGAGCAGGGCGACGTTGTCGGCGGTGACCATCCCCCGCATCCGCTGGGCGGCCGACGGCAGTTCATCGAGCGCCATCTCGGCGTCGGCTTCGAAGTAGTCGACGGTCAGCTGCGGGTCGGTGTCGACCACGCCTTCGACTTTCACCACCCCCGGCAGCGCCGCGAATCGCTGCGCCAGGTCGTAGAGCGGCCCGACGCGCTCCGGCGTGTAGGCGGGTGCGGTCGGGTAACGGACCGCGACCAGGATCTGGGTGCGCACTTGATCGGGGAAAACCTCGCGCAGCTGTTCGTAGACATCGCGCGCTTCGACACCGCGCGGCAGCGTCGAGATGTCTGCCGCGGCGATGGAGAGGCGGATGAACGGCGAGCCGAGTATGAGCACGATGACGAGCGTCGAGACCAGCACCAGCACCGGCCGGCGCATGACCCATGTGGCGATGCGATGCCAACCGCCCTGCAATCTCGCGATGCGCGGAATGGCGACGCGCCAGGCGTCGATGCGGGGACCGAGCGCCACCAGCACGGCCGGTAGGAAGGTGAGGGCGAAAGTGACCGCGAACGCGACGACGATACTGCCGCCGAAGCCCATCGTGGCCAGGAAGGAGCCGCGGAAGAAAAACAAGCCGGCGAGCCCGACCGCGACGGCGAAGCCGGAAAACACGACGGCGTGTCCGGCCGTCTCCAGCGCCACCACCAGTGCCGTGTCCATGTCGGAACCCGCCTCGAGTTCGTCGCGGTAGCGGCTCACGATGAAAAGCGAATAATCGATCGCCACGCCGAGGCCGATCAACGACGCGACATTGATCGCGTAGGCGGCGATCTCCATCACGTGCGACAGGGCGGTGAGGGTCGCGACGCCCGCCACCACCGCCAGCGCGCCGACGCCCACCGAGATGGCAGCGGCGGCGACGCTGCGGAAGACCAGCAGCAACACCAACACCGCCAGCGGCAGGCTGATGATCTCGGCCAGCAGGACGTCGCGTTCGAGCGTGCGGTCGAGATCGTGGCGATAGGCGAGAAAGCCGGTGAAACCCATCTCCAGGCTCTCGGAGCGGACCATGGCGCGAAACTCGGGATAGGCGGCCGCCGCGGCGTGGAACGCGTCGCGCAGGGAGACGACGACGAGCGTGCTGCGCTTGTCCGCGGACACCAGTCGCTCGGCCACCAACTGCGGCGCGTCGTCCGGCGCCAGGACGAGACGCACGCGCGGATCGGCGCGCAACGGCGCCAGCGCCTCCGTCAGCGCGGCGCGATAGCGTCGATCGCGCCAGTCGAAGTCGCGACCGCGGAACAGGATCAGAAACGAGGAATCGCCTGGATACGCCAACTCACGGCCCAGCGTCTCCTGCACGATCGACGACTCGATTCCCTCGGTGGTTCCCGAGGCAAGCTTGCCGCCGTACCACAGCACCAGCACGGCGAGCACGAGCACGGCGGCGCTGGTGGCCAGGATGGCGCGATGTCGTCGCAGCGCTAGGTGGGCGAGCCAGTTCAACATGAGGGAATCAGCCACGGGCATAGCGAGCCGCCGGCCCCCGGACAAGTCGTGCGCGCTTATTAGATTCACTCGGCGAGGCCGATGGGGTGTGTGTTGGCAGTCGGCACGGCGAGCGGATATGCAGGAACGAGCCTGACCGGACGCCGGCACGCGGCCGGCGCGCTTTGCGGAGGTAAGAGGCCATGGGAACGAAGCCCGACGGAATGAAGCGCGGTGCGCCGCGGCGATGGCTCGGCCTCGAATTGTGCGTGTTGCTGACGCTCGCCGGTTGCGCGGAGTTTGCGGGTCTGTCCGCCCCTCCGCCGGTTCGCAGTCAACCGACGCGCACCGAGCCGGCCAGCGCGGGCACTCGCCCCAGTAGGGCCCCGGCTGGCCATCCCGCGGTGGTCTTGGACAAGGTCAGCGGCGCGCCCGGTCAGACCGTGACGTTCTCGGCGACCCTGCGCACCGGTGGCGCGACGGTGGCCGGCGCGCAGAACGACATCCAGTTCGACCCCGACAACACGCCGCTGGCCAGTAAGTCGGCCGGAAAGCCGCAGTGTTCGGTCAATCCGGCGATCGGCAAGAATGCCACGGCGTTTACGTTGCGCCCCAACAAGTGCAGCGGTCGCGCTTGTACCGGAATGCGGGCGTTGGTCCTCTCGGTGACCGACACTCGACCGATCGCCGACAGATCAGTGCTGTACACCTGCACGGTGCGGATCCCGTCGGCGGCGCGACCGGGTACGTACCCGCTGGCCATCAGCGCCGTGGCGATGAGCACGCCGGATGGGCAGGAGGTGCCGCGCGCCACCGGCGTAGCCGGCGCGATCACCGTGACCGCACGCTGACGATGCCGTTCCCGCGCGGTTGCACGACCACGACTACTTGATCGACGCCGGTGCCGTCGATGGTAGGGGACGATTGCGCTGTCCAGACTTGCTCCGGCCTTTCCTGAAGAGACGACGTGAAGACCTGGATTGAAACGGCCCCTATCGTGGCCGGACTCATCTCCCGTGTGACCGAGATCGCCTCGTTCCTCGTGAACTATGGAACGGATCGATTTCAGGCTTCGACGGCCCGCCGAATACGCCTCATCAACACGGCGGTCTTGATCGCCAATCTGGTGCTCTTCGTGTCGGCCCTGATCACGTCGGCGGTCCTCGTCCTGAACGACCAGTCCTTCGTGACTTTGGGAAATATCTCGCTCGCCGCTCTGATCCTGGGGTTCAGCATCGCGCCCTTGCTACACCGATTCGGCGAACTGGCCGCTCCGCTCTACCTCATCGTGTTCATGTTCGCCGTTCTGCTCGTGACTCTCAGTCGCATGGGAACCGCGCAGGGACAGCACATCGCGTTCGTCCTGATCGGGGCCCTGGCACCGTTGATGTTCGGGCCGAGGAGGAGATGGTTGGCAGTCGGGCTGGTCGCTCTCTCCTTCCTCAGCTACGTCGGCGCGGACATCGGCTTTCCCGTCATAGGCGAGGCGATCGAAGGCAGGGCGCGGACGATCATACGAGCGTTTCGGTACGTGTCGGTCGGCGGGATGATCGCTGTCCTGTTCTTGATCGTCGATCACGCGCTGCGGGTCGCGGAATCGGCCGAGGCGGCGCTCGCCCGCGAGTACGAGCGATCCGAGACTCTCCTCCGGGACATGATGCCGGCGCCGATTGCCGAGCGTCTGAAGAACGACCCGAAGACCGTCATCGCCGACCAGTTGGAGGACGTCACCATCCTGTTCGTCGACATCGTCGACTTCACGAGCAGGTCGGCCCGCTTCCCACCGGAGGCAACGGTGTCCCTTCTCAACCGGGTGTTCTCGGCGTTCGATCTACTCACCGAGAAGTACTCGTTGGAGAAGGTGAAGACGATTGGCGACGCTTACATGGTTGCGGGCGGCATTCCGGAACCGAGGCCAGGCAACGTGTACGCCGTTGCCGAAATGGCCCTGGAAGTTCTCTCGACCGTGGAGCGGATCGGCTCGGAGCTGGGTGAACCGATCGCGGTCCGCGTCGGTATGCATACCGGCCCGGCCGTGGCTGGGGTGATCGGTACGCACAAACTCTCCTACGACGTTTGGGGAGACACGGTGAACACCGCGGCGCGCCTGGAGTCACACGGCCAGCCCGGGCGAATCCAGGTCACGCAAGAAACGAGGAATGCGCTCGAAGACCGTTACGACTTCGAACGTCGTGGTTCTGTCGATATCAAGAGCAAGGGCGAGCTGGAGCTACACTACCTGCTGGGCAGGCGTACTTCCTGACCGTGCCGTTGATCCGGCGGACGCGACGAGTCGACAGAGGGGACCTTGCGCGCCGCGATCGGACAGTGCTAGTTCGCGGCCCCCATGGGATTCCTTTCAGCTACTTCCAGTATCGTCCGGCTCCACGCTAAGCCCCCAAAGAAGATCGACCGCCTGGCCGTCGCCAATGCCGTCTCCGAGCGCGCGTTTCGCGAGCGCGACGAAGACGGTCTGCCGAAGGCGGAGACCTTTGGTTGGGTGGCGATCCACGATCCGCTCGTCACCGATTTCGAAGCGAGCGATCTTTTCTTTCAGCAGTACCTGGTGGTCGGATTCAGGTTCGACACCCGTTCTGTTCCGGCGAAGCTCGCTTGGATGCAGCGGCGACGCGCTGAAGCCGAATACAAGAGAGAGCAGTCCCTCGAGCGGCTCGGGCGGTCGACCAGGCGCGAGATCAAGGAGGACGTCGAATCGACACTGATGGCTCGGGCGCTTCCCAATCCCAAGCTCTTCGAGTGCGCCTGGAATCTCGAAACCGAGGTGGTCTTCTTCTCCGGCAAGTTGAAAAGCGCGCGCGAAGCGTTCGCTTCGCTTTTCCGCGACACCTTCGGGGTCGCTCCGATTCCGATGATTCCGTATCTGGCAGCGGAGCGCGTCGGGGTTGGCGGCGATGTCGTCGATCGTTTCCGCGCGGTCGAGCCTTCACGCCTCGTCCCCACGCCCGCGAATGGCTCAGAGCCGGCGTCGCGGCACGCTGAGGCTGTATGAAGGAGGACTTCCTTTCGGTCGTCGAGGCCAAGAGGTTTCTCGGTCGCGAGTTCTTGACGTGGCTCGTCGGACGGCTGGAACAGGACGGTGGTCGCATGGAGATCGACGGGCACATCGTCGAGGTCGCGCTCGGCAACAAGGTCGTGCTCGAGGCAGGTGGTGATCCCGGTGCTCGGCTGTCGCTGGTGGACGAAGGGGACATACGCTCGGAGCTCGGAGCCGGCCTTCGGCGCGGCAAGCTCATCGATCGCGCCCAGCTGTCGATCACCCGCGGTGACCGGCGCTGGGAACTCGCCCTCGACGGTGGGTTGATGACCTACGACTCGTTGCGTTGTCCGCCGCTCGGAGACCGAGACCCCGGACCATCGGACGACCCCCGTGCGGCGTTCGAAAACGACCTCTTCCTGCGGTTGGCGGACATCGAAGACGCCGTCGGGGTTCTCGACTTTCTGTTCGCCGCGTTCTGCCGCACCCGCGCTTCGTCAGCGTGGGACAAGGAAGCTCTGCCCGCCCTGCGCGCGTGGGTCGCGGAGCTGGGAGAAGACGGAAGAGACGAACGCCGTTAGCGGTGCGACCTTGACGGCGTGCCGCGAATCGGTGGAGGCTCCCGGGCATGTGCTCGCTGATCGTCGGATTGCTTCTGTCGATGTTGGTGTCCGCCGCCGCGGCGGAGGATGTGGTCATCGTCCTGGAGGGCGAGGTGCCGGACGGAGAGGAAACGCATTTCTTTCTGCCGTTCGAGGTGCCCGACGGCACCGCCGAGATCGAAGTTCGTCACGACGACCTGTCGGGGGAGAACATTCTCGACTGGGGCCTCGACGATCCGAACGGCTTCCGCGGCTGGGGTGGTGGCAACACCGAGCCGGCGATCGTCGGCGTCGACGCCGCCTCGCGCAGCTACGTGCCGGGTCCGCTGCCGGCCGGGATCTGGGAAGTCGTCGTCGGCAAGGCCCAGATCGTCGAGACGCCGGCGCTCTACGCGGTGGAGATCGTTCTTCGCACCGAGCCGACGTTGCCCGCGCAGTCCGAGCGCGCGCCGTACGTAGCGCCGGCGCCGCTCGAGACCGGCGCGCGTTGGTACGCCGGCGACTTCCACGTCCACTCGCGCGAGAGCGGCGACGCGCGGCCGGCGATCGCCGAGGTGCTCGAGTTCTCCGCCGGACGCGGTCTCGACTTCGTATTGCTCTCCGAGCACAACACCAACAGCCAGTTGTCATTATACGGGGAGGCGCAGGCGGACAGCGACGTCCTGTTGCTGCCCGGCGTCGAATTCACGACGTACGCCGGCCACGCCAACGGTATCGGCGTGACCGAGTGGGTCGATCACCGCATTGGCGTGCGCGGGGCGACGATCGAGGCCGCGATTCACGACATCCACGAGAAGGGTGGCCTGATCTCGATCAACCACCCGCTGTTGTTTGTCGGCGATCTCTGCATCGGCTGCGGCTGGGACCACGCGGTCGATCCGCTGACAATCGACGCGGTCGAGATTCGCACCGGGATCTTCCCTGGCGAGTCGTATTGGGAGGACCTCGTGGCAGCGGGCTCGCGCGCCGCGGCGATCGCCGGCAGCGACGACCATCGCGCGGGGCGCGACCTCGGGCCGTTGGACTCGCCGATCGGGACGCCAGTGACACTGGTGTGGGCCGACGAGCTCAGTGTCGAGGGCATCGTCCGCGGCGTTCGCGACGCGCGCACCGTGGTCAAGGTGAACGGTCCCGACGGGCCGATGATCGAGAGCGAGCTGAGCGGTCGCCGCGACGGCGATACCGTCCTATCACCGGGTTCGACCGCGACTTTGCGCGCCGTTGTGACCGGTGGGGCGGGAGGATTGTTGCGGGCGCTCGCGAACGGCGTTGTGATCGACGAGGTCGCGGTCGACGGCGATCCATTCGTGCGCGAGATCGAGGTCGAGGTCGCCGCGGTGGGCGAGGACCGCTACCGGCACGAAGTGGTCGACGCGGATGGCAGCCTGCGGACGCTCACCAGCTACGTCTGGCTGCGCGCCGAGGATGTCGCCGCGGAAGACGACGGCTGCGCCGTCAGCCCGGTGCACCGCGCGGTCTGGTGGCCTTGGTTGGGGGCACTCGCATTGGCGATGTTGCGGCGGTCGCGATAGATCATGTGCCCGAGCGATAGGAATGCTCGGAAGGTCCCGCGACACCTTCGGGGTCGCACCGATTCCGATGATTCCGTATCTGGCGGCGGAGCGCGTCGGGGTTGGCGGAGATGTCGTCGATCGTTTCCGCGGGGTTGAACCTTCACGCCTCGTTCCCACGCCGCGAATGGCTCAGAGCCCGCGCTTCTGCGCGAGATTTGGGTGTTGGCCGCCCCTGCGGGATGGTGTAAAACGACGCACGTATTTCTCCCGTGCTCCCCAGGATGCGGGCCTTGAACATGAATTCGCCGGACATTCCCGCACGCGTCATGCAGTTTGTTACCGAACGGATTGATTCGGTACCGCAGCTGGAAGCGCTGCTGCTCATGTGGGAGAACCCGGAGCGCCTGTGGACCGAGGATGAGCTCGCCGCCCGGATCTATGTTCCCAAGCAGGTTGCGGCCGTGATCCTGCAGTCGCTGCAACGACAGCAGTTGATCACCGCGGAGGTCGCTCCAGTACGGTATCGTTACAATGCGCAGTGGGACCCACCGGGCGAGGTCCTTCCCGAAGTTGCCGCTTCCTATCGCCGTCACCTCGTGCCGATCACCACGTTCATTCACTCTCGAGCGTCGTCTGCGGTGCGCGAGTTCGCGCGCGCGTTCGACTTCAAGAAGGACAGGTGAGCCGATGCTATTTGTCGTCAATGTTCTTGGCACGCTTACCGTTGGTCTGTGCGCGTTCCTCTTACTGAGGGCCTACGCAAATGTCAGGCAGAAATTGCTGCTGTGGAGCGGCTTGTGTTTCGTCGGACTGACGATCTCCAACGCCCTACTGTTCGTCGATCTCGCGCTCGTGCCGGAGGTGAGCCTCTATCCGCTCCGCTTGGGCGTAGCAGCGTTGTCAATGCTCTTGCTGCTGTACGGCCTGGTCTTCGGGAGCGACTGACATGATCGAAGGATTTCTGCTCGGAATCATCGTGACCGCTTCGCTCGGGGCGAGCGCGTTCTTCTTCAAGTTCTGGAAGCAGACAGCTGACAAGCTGTTCTTGGGCTTCGGCGCGGCGTTTGCGATCGAAGGCGCCAACCGCGTGGCCTTCCTGTTCGTTGAGAATCCGGACGAAGGCAATCCGATCATCTACACCGTGCGGCTGTTCTCGTATCTGGTGATCCTCACGACCATCGTCAACAAGAACCGTGCCTGAGGGTCTTTACATGCCGTACGAGACTCTGCTCGTGGAACGACGCAGCCGGACGCGCTGACCTGAGATCTGGGGATGGATCTGCGGGTCGGCACGAGTGGGTACCAGTACAAGCTCTGGCGCGGCACCTTCTACTCGGAGAAGTGCAAAGAGGCCGACATGCTGGCCGAGTACGGCCGGCAGCTGCGCACCGTCGAGACTCAACTACACGTTCTATCGAATGCCTAAGCGCGAAGTCCTCGAACGCTGGGCGGCGCAGGTGCCCGACGGCTTTCGCTTTTCGATCAAGGCGTCGCGCCGGATCACGCACGTCAATCGCCTGAAGGAAGTCGGTGACCTCACTGCGTACCTGTTCGAGAATTGCAGCCGGCTCGGCGACAAGCTCGGCGTCGTGCTGTTTCAGCTCCCGCCCAATCTCAAGGCCGACGTGGACCGGCTCGAGGCGTTTCTCGAGCTGATCCCTGCGGGCGTCCGAGTCGCGCTCGAGGTCCGTCACTCGAGCTGGCTCGATGAGGCGGTCTACGCTCGGCTCCGCGAGCGGCAGGTGGCGCTCGTCTGCAACGACCAGGGCGACGGCGAAGAAGCCATGCCGCTGGTGGCGACGGCGCCATTTGCCTACCTGCGTCTGCGGCGCGAGGAGTACAGCGACGACGAGCTTCGCGACACACTGGCCTCGGTGCGGCATTTCGACGACGTGTACGCGTTCTTCAAGCACGAGGATGGCGCCGCGATCCGCGCACGGCGCCTGATCTCGCTATCAGGCCAGTAGCGCGGGCGCGGCCGATGCGACAGTAGGCGCGGCGTGTGAGGCGTTGGCGACGATAGGAGTCGATCACTTGCAGCAGCTGCCGTCGAGATAGCGAAGGATCACGAAGTCCGCCGTCTGGTCGGGCAGTGTCAACTGACCGGCGATGACGAACTTGCCATCCTGCTGAAGCGCTATGGAATAGGGCAAGCTCTCGATGTCGAAATGACTGATCGAAAAGCCATTGTCGCCGAAGCTCGAATCCAAACTTCCGTTCGCCTGGTATCGCGCGAGGGCGATCTGCTCGAATCCATCAGCGCCATCCCGGTGCCCGGCAGTGAGCAACTTGCCGTCCGGCCGGACGGCGACCGAGAAGATCGAGTCGTCGAGGGCGGGGGTCTGCGTTTGAACGATCCCGCCGATCCCGAACGACGGATCGAGGTTACCATCGGGCGTGTACCGCACCATTGTGAAATCGTCCCCGCCGACGCCGTCGGAGGTCCCGCCGACGACGATTCGGCCATCCGACTGGATCGCCAAGGACTCAGCTTGATCGTTCTGCGGGGAGACCGCAGTAAAGGCGAACCCATCGCCGTCGAACGTTGGATCCGGCACGCCGTCCGGCGAGAATCGCGCCACGACCGTGTCGCTCGACCCCGAGGCACCGCGGTACGAACCAGCAGCGACGATCTTGCCGTTGGATTGGACCGCAACTGCATAGAACGTTCCGCTTCCGCCGAGGGCGGTCTTGACAATCCCGCTGCCGTTAAAGGACGCGTCCAGGGTTCCATTCGGCATGTAACGGGCTAGAGCGAACTCCGACCCGACACCAATCGAACTATGACCTGCCACCACAAGCCGTCCGTCTGCTTGCAAAGCAACGGAGGTGGCGACGTCGGCCGAGGGCCCAAGGGAGGTCGTGACGACTCCGCCGCTTCCAAAATCGAGATCGAGAACGCCGTCTTCAGTGTACCGGGCCAGCGCGAAATCCGCGTTGACGTCGGGCCCGGTGTATCCAGCGGCGACGATCTTCCCGTCGCCTTGAATGGCGATGGACTTCACGATGTCCGTATGTGGGCTCAGCGCAGTAACGACGAACCCGCTCCCGCCAAACGTCGAATCCAGTTCGCCACCCAGCGCGAGTCGAGCGACGGCGAAATCTGGATCGCCACCGGCGCTAACGTTGTACCCCCCGGCAACGATTTTGCCGTCGCCCGGGATGGCGACGGCGTTCGCGCCGGCCTCGATCGACCCACCGTCAGCAGTCACGACGCCGCCAGTACCAAATGACGTGTCCAGCGCACCGTGGGTACAGCACCCTGAGATAAGCGCTCCCGTCGCAGCCGCCGTGATACCCAATACGAGTGAGCTTCGCATCGTCAATGCAGCAACATGCATGGTCAAAGAACACCTCCTAGCTTCGGGTCGTTTGCGTTTGGCAAAGCGACGCGTGGCGCGCAATGTTCGTCTCGTCGGCGCCTGTAGGGTTGGGTTTCAAACCCGCCCCTGCCGTTTGGCCGATGCTGTGGCGATGGCGAGAACGAACGCGGCGAGCATTACGGCCGCGCCGAACGCGGAAAGGGCAGGGATCTCGACCGGGGTAGGATCTGAGAGAATGCGAAAGGCGACGAGATTGTTGCTCGCGGCCCCCGTTGCGTAAAGGTGCCGCGAATCGGGGCTCACGGCGACCGAGAACACGGCGGTGATCGATTCGCCGATCTCCTCGGAGAAGGTCAGGCCGTCGTCCGCCTCGATCCGAAAGGCCCCCACACCGGAGGTGACGCCTCCGACGAACATGAACGCCCTCGGGATGGTCGCGGCAATCGAGCGAGGTTGACCCTGGCCTGCGCCGAGCACCGAGCCTGAGATGCCGAGAACGCCGAAGTCGTTGGAATTTTCGCGCAGCAGGCCGGCGGCTCCAAAGTTGCCGAACTCTGCAGCGGCGAAAATCCGGTCACCTTCCGTCACGGCTACGGCGCCGGTTCCGAAATTCGAGGCCAGAGCCCCCAAAGCTTCGTTGAGAAAACTCAAAGAGCCGTCAGGCAATCTTTCGAAGGTCACGAAGGTTCGAAAGCCAATTGCGTAGAGCCGATCGCCATCCAGGTTGAGCGCCATCGAGTCGACTGAGCGCATGTTGACGACCCCACTCACCTGGTCGAACTCGACATCGATAACCGAGAGTAAGCCCGAGGCACCGTCTCTCGAGAAGGCGATCAGGGCGGTGACGTGGCTGGGGTCGACTCCGGCAGTTCCCGCATACACGTGTTGCCCATCGCCGCTCAGCGCGATCGAGTTCACGGCGAATGTCGCGCCCTGTCCCAAGCCGACCCCCAGCTCGGCGGTCACGAAGCTCAGCAGGCCGCTGCCAGGCTCTCGACTGAAGATGGCGATCGAGTCGCTCTGAGTCACGACGTAGGCGAACAACCCGTCAGGACTCAGCGCCAGTTGAACCGGGCCGTCCAACCCGGAGACCGAGTCGACGCCGTTGCGCAGTATCTGTTTGAAGGTCAGGCGTCCCGAGGTGGCGCTTCGATCAAATGTTGAGATCGCATCGTCGAGGATGCCGATAGCGTACACATGTCGGCCGTCCGG
>Ga0307505_10000826_pt1 | contig 30028 bp, 25 predicted proteins | sample 23_S_MG_FD_202183 | JGI IMG/M metagenome (GOLD analysis project Ga0307505, IMG submission 202183) | Soil microbial communities from Populus trichocarpa stands in riparian zone in the Pacific Northwest, United States - 23_S | ecosystem: Environmental > Terrestrial > Soil > Riparian zone > Trees... | reverse complement strand
GCCGCGGGCGTCTGGTACTTCTCCGGCCGTACGCAGGACACAGCGCCGTCGGCCAAGGCCGGCGACGCGCCCAAGCCGGCGCTGAGCGTGACGGCGATCACGCCGCAGCCGGCGGAATGGCCGCAAGTGCTCGCCGCCAACGGCAACATCACCGCCTGGCAGGAGGCGGTGATCGGCGCCGAACTCGCGGGGCTGCGCATCACCGATGTGCTGGTCAACGTCGGCGACACGGTGAAGCGCGGCCAGGTGCTGGCGCGGATCGCCGACGACGCGGTGCTGGCCGATCTGGCGCAGGCGCGCGCGTCGGTGGTCGAGGCCGAGGCGTCGCTCGCCGAAGCCAAGGCCAACGCCGACCGCTCGAAGCAGCTGCAGTCGCAGGGCTTCATCAGCCCGCAGGCCACCGTGCAGGTCGTCACGGCCGAGCAGACGGCTGCCGCGCGCCTGACCGCCGCGCGTGCGCGCGTGCAGGCCGAGGACGTGAAGCTCGCGCATACGAAGATCCTGTCGCCTGACGATGGCGTGATCTCCGCGCGAGCGGCCACCGTCGGCTCGCTGACGCAGCCCAGCCAGGAGCTGTTCCGCCTGATCCGCGGCGGGCGCCTCGAGTGGCGAGCCGAAGTCACGTCGGCCGAACTGGCGAAGCTTTCGCCGGGGCTGCCCGCGCATCTGACCACACCGGGCGGCGAACGCATCAGCGGCAAGGTGCGCGCGGTGGCGCCGTCAGTGGACCCGGCCACGCGCAACGGCCTCGTCTACGTCGACATCGCGCCAGGCGGTGCTGCGCGCGCCGGCACCTTCGCACGCGGCGAGTTCGAACTGGGCAATGCACCCGCGCTGACGCTGCCGCAGAGCGCCGTGCTGCTGCGCGACGGCTTTGCCTACGTGTTCCGCGTGGGCGCTGACGACCGTGTCGAGCAGGTGAAGGTCGACGTCGGCCGCCGCGTCGGCGAGCGCGTCGAGGTGAAGAACGGCATCGATGCGACGACGCGCGTGGTCGAGACCGGCGCCGGCTTCCTCGCGGACGGCGACACCGTGCGCGTGGTGGAGCGCAGCATGCCGGCCGATGCGCCGGTCAAGGCCGCGGCCAGGCAACGGACCGCCACGATGGCCATCAACGTCTCCGCCTGGTCGATACGCAACCCGATTCCGTCGGTGCTGCTGTTCGTGATGCTGACGCTGGTCGGCATCATGGGTTTTCGCGCGATGAAGATCCAGCAGTTCCCGGACATCGACCTGCCGATGGTGGTCGTGGTCGCGTCGCTGCCGGGCGCCGCGCCCGCGCAGATGGAAACCGAGGTCGCGCGCAAGATCGAGAACTCGGTGGCCACGGTGCAGGGCATCAAGCACATCTACTCAAAGGTGCAGGACGGTGTGGCCACCATCACCGTCGAGTTCCGGCTGGAAAAGCCCACGCAGGAAGCGCTGGACGACGTGCGCGACGCGGTGTCGCGCATCCGCTCCGACCTGCCGGGCGACCTGAAGGATCCGGTGATCTCCAAGGTGAACCTCGCCGGTTCGCCGATCCTCACCTACACGGTGGCGTCGTCGCGCATGGACGACGAGGCGCTGTCGTGGTTCGTCGACAACGACGTGGCGAAGGCGATGCTCAGCGTGCGCGGCGTGGGTGCCGTGGCGCGCGTGGGCGGCGTCGACCGCGAGATCCGCGTCGAGCTCGATCCCGCGCGGCTGCTGGCGCTGAACGCCACCGCCGCCGACATCTCGCGCCAGCTGCGCCAGATCCAGCAGGAAGCGTCGGGCGGCCGCGCCGACATCGGCGGCATCGAGCAGTCGGTGCGCACCATCGGCACCGTGCAGTCGGCCCACGAACTGGCGACGATGGACATCGTGCTCACCGACGGCCGCCGTATCCGGCTGGACCAGGTCGCCACCGTCACCGACACCGTCGCCGAGCAGCGTTCGGCGGCGCTGCTGAACGGCAAGCCGGTCGTGGGATTCGAGATCACGCGTGCCCGCGGCGCTGGCGAGATCGAGGTCGCCGACGGCGTGCGCGCGGAGCTCGCGCGGCTGAAGGCCGAGCATCCGGACATCCAGATCACCGAGGCCTTCAACTTCGTCGACCCGGTGCAGGAGAACTTCGACGGCTCGATGGCACTGCTGCTGGAAGGCGCCTTCCTCGCGGTGCTGGTGGTCTGGTTGTTCCTGCGCGACTGGCGCGCCACCCTTGTGTCGGCGGCCGCCCTGCCGCTGTCGATACTGCCCACCTTCGGCGCGATGTACCTGATGGGTTTCACGGTGAACGTCGTGACGCTGCTCGCGCTGTCGCTGGTGGTGGGCATCCTGGTGGACGACGCGATCGTCGAGATCGAGAACATCGTGCGCCACATGCGCATGGGCAAATCGCCGTACCAGGCCGCGATGGAGGCGGCCGACGAAATCGGCCTGGCGGTCATCGCGACGACCTTCACGCTGATCGCGGTGTTCCTGCCCACCGCGTTCATGGGCGGCGTGCCCGGCAAGTTCTTCGTGCAGTTCGGCTGGACCGCGGCAATCGCGGTGTTCTTCTCGCTGGTGGTCGCGCGGATGCTCACGCCGATGATGGCCGCGTACCTGCTGCGCCCGCCGCGCGGCGAACACGACGATCCGCGCTGGATGAAGATCTACATGCGCATGGTCAACTGGTGCCTGCGCCACCGCATCGCCACGCAGGCGGGTGCGGCCGTGTTCTTCTTCGGCTCGTTCGCGCTGATGCCGCTGCTGTCCACCGGCTTCATTCCGCCTGACGACCTGTCGCAGACGCAGGTCTACGTCACGCTGCCGCCGGGCAGCACGTTCAAGCAGACTTTCTCGACAGCGGAACAGGCGCGGGCGATCGTCGAAAAAAATCCTCACGTGAAGCTGGTGTACACGGCCATCGGCGGCGGCGCATCCGGCTCGGACCCGTTCGCGCCGCGCGGTGCATCCGAGGTACGCAAGGCCACGCTGACCATCAATCTGACGCCGCGCGGCGAACGGCGCGGCACCTCCAAGCAGGACATCGAGCGCGAGCTGCGCGAGGCGCTGACCGTCATCCCCGGCGCGCGCATCCTGGTGTCCTTCGGCGGCTCGGCGGAGAAGTACGTGCTGGTGCTGGCCGGAGAGAACGGCCAGGCGCTGGCCGATCACGCGCGCCAGGTGGAGCGCGAGCTGCGCACCATTCCGGGCATCGGCAGCGTGACCACCACCGCGAGCCTGGTGCGTCCGGAGCTGGTCGTGCGTCCGGACTTCGCGCGCGCGGCGGATCTCGGCGTCACGTCGGCCGCGATCGCCGACACGCTGCGCATCGCCACCGCCGGCGATTACGACCAAGGCCTGGCGAAGCTCAACCTGTCGCAGCGCCAGGTGCCGATCGTCGTGAAGTTTCCGCCTGATGCACGCCAGGACCTGTCGCTAATCGAGCGGCTCGCGGTGCCGGGCAGGAACGGCGCGGTGATGCTGGGCAACGTCGCGCAGGTGGCGATCGCCAGTGGACCGGCGGAGATCGACCGCTATGACCGGCTGCGCAACATCAACTTCGAGATCGAACTCAATGGCCAGCCGCTGGGCGAGGTGGAGCGCATCGCGATGGCATTGCCCAGCCTGCAGAACCTGCCGCCGGGCGTCACGCAGACCGCCGTCGGCGACGCCGAGGCGATGAACGAACTGTTCTCGTCCTTCGGCCTGGCGATGGTCACCGGCGTGCTGTGCATCTACATCGTGCTGGTGCTGCTGTTCAAGGACTTCGTGCAGCCGATGACGATCCTCGCGGCGCTGGTGCTGTCGATCCCCGGCGCGTTCCTCGCGCTGTTCATCACGCAGACCGCGCTGTCGATGCCGTCGATGATCGGTCTGATCATGCTGATGGGCATCGCGACCAAGAACTCGATCCTGCTGATCGACTACGTGATCATGGCGCGGCGCGATCACGGCAAGTCGCGCATGGAAGCGATCCTCGATGCCTGCCACAAGCGCGCGCGGCCGATCATCATGACGACGGTGGCGATGGGCGCCGGCATGATGCCGGTGGCCATCGGGCTGGGCACCGATCCCAGCTTCCGCGCGCCGATGGCCATCGTCGTCATCGGCGGCCTGATCACCTCCACCTTCCTGAGCCTGCTGGTGGTGCCGGTGGTGTTCACCTTCGTCGACGATCTGGTCACGTGGGTGCGCAAGCACATGCCGCACCGCGCGCATCACTCGTCCTCCTCGCAACCCGCTGCATCTCATACACCCGCTGCCGAATGAAACTCGATACGACCTCCGTTCCCGCTGCCCTCACCGTGCGCAACGTTTCCCGCCGTACGACGCTGGCCGCCTGTGCCAGCATCGCGCTGGGCCTGCTGCTCAGCGGCCAGTCGGCACGCGCAGCAGCGCAGGCGCTGGCCGACACCGCCGCTGCCACTGCCGGCTTCAGCACGCTGGAGTTCGAGTGGACCGACGGCGTGCGCCAGCGCGAGGTGCCGGTGCGACTGTATCTGCCGGCCTCGGCGAGCGCCGACGCACCGGTGCCGCTGGTGGTGTTCTCGCACGGCATCGGTGGCTCGCGGCGCGGCTACAGCTACCTCGGCCGGCACTTCGCCGCCAACGGCATCGCCAGCCTGCACGTGCAGCACGTCGGCAGCGACCGGTCGCTGTGGGGTGGCAACGCCCTCGGCATGCTGGGAAGGCTGGTCGCGGCCGCCCAGGAAACCGAAGCCGTTCACCGCGTGCGCGACCTGAGCTTCGCGTTGGACCAGCTGCTCGCCGACGAGAAAGGCGCGCTGATCGACGCGCAGCGGCTGGTGGTTGCCGGACACTCGTACGGCGCCAACACCGCGATGCTGGCCGCCGGTGCGCGCGTCGAGCGCGACGGCCGCGTGCTGGACTTCCGCGAGACGCGCTTTTCCGCCGCGATTCTGATCTCCGCCCCGCCGTTCTACGGCGAGACCGACACGACGCAGATCCTGCAGCACGTGACGGTTCCGACGCTGCACATCACGGCGGCCGACGACGATATCCGCATTCCCGGCTACTACTCCGGCGCCGCCGACCGCATCGCGGTGTTCGAGGCGATGGGCAGCCGCAGCAAGACGCTGGCCGTGTTCAGCGGCGGCTCGCACAGCGTGTTCACCGACCGCCTCGCACCGGGCGGCTTCGAACTGAATCAGCGGGTGAAGGCCGCGACGCGCGAGCTGTCGCTGACGTTCCTGAAGCCGCTGTTCGGCGGCAGCGCCGAACCGCTGGATGGCTGGAGCCAGCGCTACCGCGAGATCGTTTCGCGGTTGGTGACGGCGCCGCTGCGCTGAACTGACGCCGACGCGCATACCGCGGTGTCATCCCCGCCCCCCGCCTTCGCGGGGGCAGGGTCGCGGGGATCCATTTTCACGGGCCTTCACACCGCAACGAAAGTCAAGGTGGATTCCCGCTTGCGCGGGAATGACAGCAGTGCGCCCGCCCCAACCCCTCCTCTCCGTCCTGCGTGATAACGTCCCCGGATGAACGCCCCGGCGATCCTTTCTCAGCCACCCGCGATGCTGGGCGATCTGATCCCTTTGCCCGGCGCGGGCGCGGTGGATGTCGCACGGCAGCGCGCAGTGGTCGCGAAGCTGCGCGAGACGCTGCCCGACCACTGCGTGCTGTGGCGCGAGGAGGACACGCGGCCCTACGAGTGCGACGGGCTGACGCTGTACCGGCAATTGCCGATGGTGGTGGCGCTGCCGGAGACCGAAGCGCAGCTCATCGCGATCCTGCGCGCCTGCCGCGAACTCGAAGTGCCAGTGGTGCCGCGCGGCGCCGGCACCGGACTGTCGGGCGGCGCGCTGCCGCACGGCCAGGGCGTGCTGCTGTCGCTCGCGAAGTTCAACCGCATCCTCGCGATCGACCCGCTGGCGCGCACGGCTACCGTGCAGCCGGGTGTGCGCAACGCCGCGATCTCCGAGGCCGTCGCGCACCTGGGCCTGTACTACGCGCCCGACCCGTCCAGCCAGATCGCCTGCACCATCGGCGGCAACATCGCGGAGAACGCCGGCGGCGTGCACTGCCTGAAGTACGGCCTGACGCTGCACAACGTGCTGCGCGTGCGCGGCCTCACCATCGACGGCGAGGCGGTCGTCATCGGTTCGCTCGCGCCGGATGTGGCCGGCTACGACCTGCTGCCACTGGTCGTGGGCTCCGAAGGGCTCTTGCTGATCGTCACCGAAGCGACGCTGAAGCTGGTGCCCAAGCCGCAGAAGCAGCAGGTGGTGATGGCGTCGTTCGACGACATCGAGAAAGGCGGCGACGCGGTCGCCGCGGTCATCGCCGCCGGCATCATTCCCGCCGGCATGGAGATGATGGACAAGCCGGCCACCGCTGCGGTCGAACCCTTCGTCAAGGCGGGCTACGACCTCGACGCAGCGACCATCCTGCTGGTGGAATCCGACGGCACGCCCGAGGAAGTGTGCGAGGAGATCGCACGCATCGAAGCCGTGCTGCAGGCGGCAGGCGCCACGCGCTGCACGGTGTCGCAGTCCGAGCCCGAGCGGCTGCGCTTCTGGGCAGGGCGCAAGGCGGCGTTCCCCGCGGTGGGCCGCATCTCGCCCGACTACTACTGCATGGACGGCACGATCCCGCGCAAGCGGCTGGGCGAAGTGCTGAAGGCCATCGTCGCGATGGAAGCGAAGTACGGCCTGCGCTGCGCGAACGTGTTCCACGCGGGCGACGGCAACCTGCACCCGCTGATCATGTTCGACGCCAACGATCCGGAGTCCATCGTGCGCGCCGAACAGTTCGGCTTCGAGATCCTGGAACTGTGCATCGCCGTGGGCGGCACGGTCACCGGCGAGCACGGCGTGGGCGTGGAGAAGATCCACCAGCTGTGCCTGCAGTTCGACAAGGCCACGCTGGCGGCCTTTCACGCGATCAAGCGCGCCTTCGATCCGCCCGAACTGCTGAACCCCGGCAAGGCCGTGCCGACGCTGAACCGCTGTGCCGAGTTCGGCAAGATGCACGTGCACGGCGGTCAGCTGAAGTTTCCCGAACTGCCGCGCTTCTGATGTCGACGCAGCACCCGGAACTGGACGCGCTGCGCGAGCGGGTGCGCGCAGCGGCTGCGGACCGCACACCGCTGACGATCCGCGCCGGCGGCAGCAAGGCGTTCTACGGCAATCGCTGCGACGGCGCGCGGCTGGATCCGCGCGGCTATAGCGGCATCGTCGACTACGCGCCCACCGAACTGGTGATCACCGCGCGCTGCGGCACGCCGCTCGCCGACATCGAGGCGGCGGTCGCCGCCGAAAGGCAGATGCTGCCCTTCGAGCCGCCGCGCTTCGCCGCCGGTGGAGCACAGGCGACGCTGGGCGGCATGGTGGCTGCGGGCCTGGCCGGTCCGCGCCGCGTCGCCACCGGATCGCTGCGCGACTTCGTGCTGGGCGCGAGCCTGCTCGACGGCCGCGGCGAAGTGCTGGCCTTCGGCGGTCGCGTGATGAAGAACGTCGCCGGCTACGACATGGCGCGCACGCTGGCCGGCTCGCTGGGCACGCTGGGCGTGCTGCTCGACGTGTCGCTGAAGGTGCTGCCGCTGCCACCGGCCGAGTGCACGCTGCGCTTCGAACTCGACGAGGTCACTGCAATACGCCGTCTGAACGAATGGGGCGGCCAGCCGCTGCCCATCTCGGCCAGCGCGTGGTGCGACGGCGTGCTGCTGCTGCGCCTGTCGGGTGCGCGTGCAGGGTTGTCGGCGGCGCGCACGCGACTGGGGGGCGGACCGGTGGGCGACGCGGCCGCCAGCGTGCTGTGGGCCGATCTGCGCGAGCAGCGGCATGCTTTCTTCGGCGCGGGCGATGACACCGCACTGTGGCGCATCGCAGTGCCGCCGACCACGCCGCCGCTCAACCTCGGGCGCACGCTGATCGAATGGCACGGCGGACAGCGCTGGCTGGTCGCAGGCTGCGATGCACAGACGGTCACGCGCATCCGGGACGCAGCGTCCGCGGCCGGCGGGCATGCGACGCGTTTCCGTGGCGGCGATGCCGCCGTGCCGGCCTTCCATCCGCTGGCGCCGGCGGTCGCTCAGCTGAACGCGCGGCTGAAGCAGGCGTTCGATCCGGCGGGGATCTTCAATACGGGAAGAATGCACGCGCTCGCGTGAGCGGCGCGCGCATACGATCAGACTGATGCAGACCCAACTCGCCGACTGGATCCGCGACACGCCCGACGGCGTCGAAGCCGACGCCATCCTGCGCAAGTGCGTGCATTGCGGCTTCTGCACCGCGACCTGCCCGACCTATCAGTTGCTGGGCGAGGAGCGCGACGGTCCGCGCGGGCGCATCTACCTGATGAAGCAGATGATGGAAGGCGCCGAGGTGACGGCCGCCACGCAGCTGCATCTGGACCGTTGCCTGACGTGCCGTAACTGCGAGACCACGTGCCCGTCAGGCGTGCAGTACGGCCGACTGGTGGACATCGGCCGCCACTGGGTCGATCAGAAAGTGCCGCGGCCGCTGGGCCAGCGCATGCTGCGCGGCGCGCTGAAGGTCGGATTGACGAGCCCGCTGTTCGGCCCGGCGATGAAGCTGGGCCAGGCCATACGTCCGCTGCTGCCCGCCGCGCTGAAGGCCAAGGTGCCGGCGCCGCAGCAGGCCGGCGCGTATCCGGCTGCGCGGCACACCCGCCGCATGATCCTGCTGGAAGGTTGCGTGCAGCCCGCGATGTCGCCGAACATCAACACGGCCACTGCGCGTGTGCTGGACGCGCTGGGCATCGAGTTATTGCGTCCGCCAAGCGCAGGCTGCTGCGGCGCGATCCGCTACCACCTGAGCGACCATGACGGCGGCCTCGCCGACGCACGCCGCAACATTGACGCGTGGTGGCCGCTGATCGAAGGCGGCGCCGAAGCCATCGTGATGAACGCCAGCGGCTGCGGCCTGCAGGTGCGCGAGTACGGCCACATGCTGCGCAACGATCCCTCCTATGCGCAGAAGGCGCAGCGCATCAGCGAACTGACGCGCGACGTGGCCGAGATCGTTCCCACGCTGGCGCCCGAACTGCAGCGCAGGCTGGGCACGGCGCTGACCGGCAAGGTCGTCTTCCATCCGCCCTGCACGCTGCAGCACGGTCAGAAGGTACGCGGCGCCGTGGAAGCGTTGCTGACTTTGCTGGGCGCCACGGTGCCGCCGGTGGGCGAGAGCCACTTCTGCTGCGGCTCCGCCGGCACCTACGCGGTACTGCAATCCGCGCTGGCCACGCAGCTGCGTGACCGCCGCCTCGGCCACCTGCAGGCCGCGAAGCCCGACGCGATCCTGTCGGCCAACATCGGCTGCATCACGCATCTGCAGAGCGGCACCGACACGCCGGTCATGCACTGGATCGAGTGGGTGGACCAGCGGCTGAGCGCGCGCTGACGCGAAGGGCGCCCGCCCGATGCTTGAAGCTCTCGCCGCGCTGCTGCTGGCCCAGACCATCGGCGAAGTGCTGAGTTACGCGCTGGGCCTGCCGGTGCCGGGTCCGGTGCTGGGCATGGTCCTGCTGATGATCTTGCTGCTGCTGCGGCCCGATACCGTCGGCATGCTGCGGCCCACGTCGCTGGCACTGCTGCGCCACCTGTCGCTGCTGTTCGTGCCTGCCGGCGTCGGCGTCATGGTGCATTTCGCGCGGCTCGGCGACGAATGGCTGCCGATCGCCGTCGCGCTGATCGTGAGCACCGCGCTGGCCATCGCCGTCACCGCGGTCGTCGTCGTGTGGTCGGCCCGCTTCCTGGCACGCCGCGATGACCCGCGTTGACTCGATCTGGGTCTATCTCGCCACCACGCCGCTGCTGGGCCTGACGGCGACGCTGCTCGCGTACCTCGTCGCGTTCCACCTGTACGAGCGCACCGGCATGAACCCGCTGGCCAATCCGGTGGCCATGTCCGTGGCGCTGCTGGTGCTGCTGCTGCTGACCACCGATACGTCTTACGAGACCTACTTCGACGGCGCGCAGTTCGTGCACTTCCTGCTGGGTCCGGCCACCGTGGCGCTGGCGGTCCCGCTGTACGACCAGCGTGCGCGACTGGCGCGCCTCTGGCTGCCGCTGACGCTGGGACTGGCGGCCGGCGTGTCCACCGCGATCTGCTCGGCGGTGGGTATTGCATGGCTGCTGGGCGCATCGCGCGAAACGCTGCTGTCGCTGGCACCCAAGTCCGTGACCACGCCCATCGCGATGGGCATCGCCGAGAAGATCGGCGGGCTGCCGTCGCTGACCGCCGTGTTCGTCATCCTCACCGGCATGGCCGGCGCGATCATGGCGCGGCCGCTGCTGAACCTGTTGAGGATCGATGCGCACGAAGCGCGCGGCTTCGCGGTCGGCGTCGCGGCGCACGGCATCGGCACCGCGCGCGCTTTCCAGGTGAGCGAACAGATGGGCGCATTCGCGGGGCTGGCGATGGGCCTGACGGCGCTGGTCACCGCATTCACCGCGCCGTGGCTTGCGCCGTTGATGGTGCGGCTGCTCACGGGCGGCGGGTAAGCATGCGCTCACGCCGCGTGCCGATCGGCACGTTGATTGCCCGAATCTTTCAAAATGTATCTGTCGGCCCACGCCATCGGTGCGGTCCATAGAATCCCTGCCACTGGTCACTGATAGGCAACACAGGAAACCACGATGAAGACACGCTTCGAATCCCACGCCGCGACGCGCCTCTGCGTTGCTCTGTCCGCAACCGCGCTGCTCGCGAGCTGCGCGTCCTACGAACCCAGTCCGGGCCGCGATACGGGTATCGGCGCGGCAACGGGCGCGGCCATCGGTGCGATGGCGCATGCGTCCAACCGTACGCACGGCGCCGTCGCCGGTGCCGCGATCGGCGCGCTGGGCGGCTACATATGGTCCAGCCACATGGCCAAGCAGAAGCGCGACATGGAAGTGGCCACGCAGGGCACCGGCGTCGAGGTCACGCAGACGGCCGACAATCAGCTGAAGCTCAACGTGCCCAGTGACGTGTCGTTCGACACCGGCCGCGCGGACATCAAGCCGGCGTTCAGCCCGATCCTGACGAAGTTCGCACAGACACTGAGCGAGAACCCGGCGACGACCGTGCGCATCATCGGCCACACCGACAGCACCGGCAGCGATGCAATCAACGATCCGCTGTCGGTCAACCGGGCTGTCGCCGTGCGCAACTATCTGACCGCGCGCGGCGTTGCATCCAACCGCATCGCGATCGACGGCCGCGGCTCGCGCGAGCCCATTGCCGACAACGGCACCGACGCCGGTCGCGCGCAGAACCGACGCGTGGACATCTTTGTGGCGGAATCCGCCGCGTAGCGACGGTGAAAGAGGATCCCCGCCCGGCGGGGATCGCGATCTCTACTCCCCGATCGCCTTGCCCATCTCCTCGACGACCTTCTTCGCATCGCCGAACACCATCATCGTCTTCGGCATGTAGAAAAGTTCGTTGTCGAGGCCGGCGTAGCCGGAGGCCATCGAGCGCTTGTTGACGATCACCTGCTTGGCCTTGTAGGCCTCGAGGATCGGCATGCCGGCGATCGACGACTTCGGGTCCTTCGCGGCGGGGTTCACCACGTCGTTGGCGCCGAGGATCAGCGCCACGTCCGCGTCGGCGAACTCGCCGTTGATGTCGTCCATCTCGAAGACCTGGTCGTAGGGCACCTCGGCCTCGGCCAGCAGCACGTTCATGTGGCCGGGCATGCGGCCGGCGACCGGGTGGATCGCGTACTTCACCGTCACGCCCTTGCGGATCAGCTTGTCCGTCAGTTCCTTCAGCGGATGCTGCGCGCGCGCCACCGCCAGGCCGTAGCCCGGCACGATGATGACCAGTTCGGCGTTCTCCAGCAGGAACGCGGCGTCATCCGGCGAACCCGAACGCACCGGCCGCTGCTCGGCCGCGCCGCTCGCCGCCGCGACCTCGCCGCCAAAGCCGCCGAGGATCACGTTGAAGAACGAGCGGTTCATCGCCTTGCACATGATGTACGACAGGATCGCGCCCGACGAACCGACCAGCGAACCCGCGACGATCAGCATGAAGTTGTTCAGCGAGAAACCGATGCCCGCCGCCGCCCAGCCCGAGTAGCTGTTCAGCATCGACACCACCACCGGCATGTCGGCGCCGCCGATCGGGATGATCAGCAGCACACCCAGCAGGAAGCCCAGCGCGATGACCAGCGCGAAGTCGATGGGGCTCTGCGAATGCCAGAAGCCGAAGCAGAAGAACGCCGCGGCCAGCCCCAGCGCAAGGTTCAGCCAGTGCTGGCCCTTGAACACCACCGGCGCACCCTGGAAGAGGCGGAACTTGTACTTGCCGGAGAGCTTGCCGAACGCGATGACCGAACCGGTGAAGGTCACCGCGCCGATGAACGCGCCCAGCGCCAGCTCGATGCGGTTGCCGCCCGGAATCGCCCCGTCGCGCGGCGCGATGTTGAACGCCCACGGTTCAGCCACCGCCGCGATCGCGATGAACACCGCGGCCAGACCGATCATGCTGTGCATGAACGCGACCATCTCGGGCATCTTGGTCATCTCGACCTTGAACGCGATGGTCGTTCCGATGCCGCCGCCCACCACCAGCCCCAGCAGCACCCACGCCATGCCCAGCGTCGCCAGCTGCGGCGCGTTGTGATAGATCAGTGCGACGGTAGTGAAGATGGCGATGGCCATGCCCACCATGCCGAACGCGTTGCCGCGCCGCGAAGTGGTGGGATGCGACAGACCCTTCAGCGCCTGGATGAAGAAGACCGACGCAACCAGGTACAGCAGTACGACGACGTTCATGCTCAGTGTCATCGCGCGCCCCTCAGTGCTTGGCCGCGGAGCCGGCCTTGGGCTCCTTCTTCTTGAACATCTCCAGCATCCGGCGCGTGACCAGGAAGCCGCCGAACACGTTGACCGCGGCCAGCGCGACGGCGAGCACGCCCATCGTCTTGCCGAATCCGGTCTCGGTGAGCGCCGCCGCCAGCATCGCGCCGACAATGACGATCGCCGATATCGCGTTGGTGACCGACATCAGCGGCGTATGCAGCGCTGGCGTGACGTTCCACACCACGTGGTAGCCGACGTAGATGGCCAGCACGAAGATGATCAGGTTGATGACAATGGGGCTTACAGCGTCCATGTTCGATTCCCGCGTCCGGTTCTTGCGTCGATTCCTGCGTCGGTTCGTGCTGCTCAGTTCTTGCGCTTGATCTCGCCGCCCATGGTCATCAGGCAGGCGGTCACGATGTCGTCGTCGGCCGGCAGCGTGAACGCGCCCTCCTTGTCGATGACGAGCTTCAGGAAGTCCAGCACGTTGCGCGCATACAGCGCCGACGAATCCGTGGGCACCAGCGCCGGCAGGTTGGGCTGGCCGATGATGTGCACGCCGTACTTCGTGACTGTCTTGCCGAGTTCCGACAGCGCGCAGTTGCCGCCCTGCTCCACCGCCATGTCGAGGATCACCGAGCCGGCCTGCATGGACTTCACCATGTCCTCGGTGATCAGCACCGGCGCCTTGCGGCCGGGGATCAGCGCGGTGGTGATGGCGATGTTGGCTTGCGCCATGCGCTTGCCGACCTCGGCCGCCTGCCGCGCCATCCACGACGCCGGCATGGGCCGTGCATAGCCGCCGACGCCCTTTGCGACCTCACGCTCCTCGTCGGTCTCGTAGGGCACGTCGACGAACTTCGCGCCCAGCGATTCGATCTGCTCCTTCACCGCGGGGCGCACGTCGGAGGCTTCCACCACCGCGCCCAGCCGCTTCGCAGTGGCGATCGCCTGCAGCCCCGCCACACCCGCGCCGAGGATCAGCACACGCGCGGCCTTGATGGTGCCGGCCGCCGTCATCATCATCGGCAGCAAGCGGCCGTAGGTGTTGGCGGCGATCAGCACCGCCTTGTAGCCGGCGATGTTGGCCTGCGACGACAGCACGTCCAGGCTCTGCGCGCGCGTGGTGCGCGGCGCGGCTTCGAGCGCGAAGGCCGTCAGCCCGGCCGCGTTCATCGCGGTGATGCCATCACTGTTGAAGGGCTCGAGCATGCCGACCAGCACCGTGCCGCGCTTCATCTGCGCAAGCTCGTCGGCTGCGGGCAGCCGCACTTTCAGCACCATGTCCGCGCCCAGCGCATCGGCCGCGCTGCCCAGCGTGGCGCCGGCCGCGGCATACGCATCGTCGGTGAAGCTGGATGTCACGCCCGCGCCGCTCTGCACGACGACGCTCGCCTTGGCCGCCACGAGTTTCTTCACCGTCTCGGGCGTCGCGGCCACGCGGGTTTCGCCCGGCCGCGTCTCTGCGGGCACTCCGATTCTCATGCGATTGTCCCTCTCGCCAAGCTGTGTGTCGCGCCGCCGCTGCCGCGGCCGCCTTGCTGTCTATTGTTAGTGTCCGGGAGCGCGGATTCGCCGCCGCCCGAACTTTAGAATCGCGACTTTACGCTAAAGCCCTTGGGCCACGCGACTTCGTGGCCGGTGTTTGATCTATCCCAAGCCGCACATGCCGACCCGCTGGAAACCCAATGTCACTGTTGCGACAGTCGTCGAGCGCGACGGCCGCTTCCTGCTCGTGGAGGAGGACACGGCCGACGGCATCCGCCTGAATCAGCCGGCCGGCCATCTGGATCCCGGCGAAACACCGGCCGCCGGCGCGGTGCGCGAGACGCTGGAGGAAACTGCCTGCACGTTCACACCCGATGCGCTGCTGGGCGTCTACCTTCACCGCTCGGAAGCCGGCCGCGGCCGCGGCGCACAGACGGTCAGCTACCTGCGCTTCGCGTTCACCGGCACCGTCGGCGAACCCGATCCCGCACGCCCACTGGATCACGGCATCGTGCGCGCACTGTGGCTCACGGCCGACGAATTACGCGCGCGCTCGTCCGAACACCGCAGCGCGCTGGTGATGAGGTGCGTGGAGGACTATCTGGCGGGACGGCGGTATCCACTGGATCTGGTCTACACAGATCCTTCGGCATTGGCATGAGCGCGGAACGCATCGTCCTCGGCCTTTCCGGCGGCGTCGACTCGGCCGTCGCCGCGTGGCTGCTGAAGCAGCGGGGGCACGACGTCGTCGGCCTGTTCATGAAGAACTGGGAGGACGATGACGACGACGAATACTGCTCGACACGCCAGGACCTGATCGATGCGGCGGCAGTGGCCGACGTCATCGGCATTCCGCTCGAAGCGGTGAATTTCGCGGCCGAATACCGCGAGCGCGTGTTCGCGGAGTTCCTGCGCGAGTACTCCGCCGGGCGCACGCCCAATCCGGACGTGCTGTGCAATGCCGAGATCAAGTTCAAGGCCTTCCTCGACCACGCTGTTCAACTGGGCGCGGCGAGGATCGCCACCGGCCACTACGCACGCGTACGCGAATACGATGGCCGTTACGAACTGCTGCGTGGCCTGGACGCCGGCAAGGACCAGAGCTACTTCCTGCATCGGCTGAATCAGGCGCAACTCGCGCGCACGCTGTTTCCCGTGGGCGAACTGCAGAAGAGCGAAGTGCGGCGCATCGCGCGCGACATCGGGCTGCCCAACGCCGCAAAGCGCGACTCCACCGGCATGTGCTTCATCGGCGAGCGGCCGTTCCGCGAGTTCCTGAACCGCTACCTGCCGATGCAGCCGGGGCCGATCCGCAACGAAGCGGGCGCGGTCATCGGCGAGCACGTTGGGCTCGCGTTCTACACGCTGGGCCAGCGCAAGGGCATCGGCATCGGCGGCATGCGCGAAGGCTCCGGCGAACCGTGGTTCGTCGCGCGAAAGGACATGGCGACCAACACGCTGTGGGTGGTGCAAGGCCACGATCACCCGTGGCTGCTGTCGACGCGCGTCGAGTGCATCGACGCCGCGTGGATCGAAGGCCGCGCGCCCGACGCGGGAACGCGCCTCACCGCGAAGACGCGCTATCGGCAGGCCGATGCCGCGTGTACCGTCACTGCGGTATCAGAGGACGGATTCGAACTGGCATTCGACGAACCGCAATGGGCGGTCACGCCTGGCCAGTCGGCCGTGCTTTACCGCGGCGAAGCTAGTCTGGGTGGCGGAGTGATTGCAGGTACGACGCTGGCTACCATGAGTTCATCGCTGGCTGCCTGAGAGGTACCATGAGCTGCGCCGGTACCCGCCGCAAGGCGTTGTTTTTCACGTTGTCGCTGTCCGTCGCCACGCCGGCCGCGTTGGTCGCGTGCGGAGGCAGCGACGACGCGCCCGTCGCACAGACCCCGGGCCCGCCTCCCAACCCGTCGCCAGGTCCAACGCCACCTCCTCCACCGCCGCCCATTCCGCCACCGCCCACACCGGCACCGCCGGTGCCGCCGACTCCTGCGCCACCGCCGCCGCCACCCGCCGCGCCCTTCGAAGTCAACATCGGATCGTCCACACCATCGGCACCACCGACGGGCGTGGTGCCGATACTGGTGCAGTTGCCGGCAGCACTCAATACGCCGTGGGCCCTGGCCTTCCTGGCGGACGGCCGCATGCTCGTCACGCAAAAGGGCGGCTCGCTGGTGCTCGTCAGCGCGGATGGCGCAACCGTTTCACCGCCGATCACGGGCGTCCCTGCAGTGGATTCGTCAGGCCAGGGTGGCTTGCTCGATGTGGCGCTGGACCCGCAGTTCAGCCTGGCCAGCAATCGCCGCATCTACCTCGCCTACTCCCAGCCTGCCGGCGGTGGAATGAATCGTACGGCTGTCGCGCGCGCCGATCTGACTGCAGATCTGGCCGCTCTGCAGAACGTGACAGTGATCTTTCAGCAGACACCGCCGAAGGCCAGCAGTGGCCACTATGGAAGCCGCATCCTGTTCAGGTCCGACGGCACGATGTTCGTCACACTGGGCGAGCGCCAGGGCTTCGCATCGGAAGCGCAGCAACTCACCTCCCAACTCGGCAAGGTCGTGCGCATCAACAGGGACAGCGGGTCGATCCCTGCCGACAACCCGTTTGCGTCGATGGGCGGCAACGCAGCCGCCGTGTGGAGCTACGGCCATCGCAATCCGCAGGCCGCCGCCATCCATCCGACCACCGGCGACCTGTGGGTGACGGAACACGGCCCACAGGGCGGCGACGAAGTGAATCTCGCACTGGCGAGCCGCAACTTCGGCTGGCCCAACGTTTCGTACGGCTGCAACTACGGCGATCCGGTTGGCACCACCTGTCGCATCGGCGGCGGCGTGCACAACACGCCCTACACGGCTCCGCTTGCCTTCTGGTACCCGGCGTCCACCGCACCTGGCGGCGCGATGTTCTACACGGGCGCGCGCTTTCCGGAATGGCAAGGCAACTTCTTCGTGGGCGGTCTGGCGGGCAGGACGCTTTACCGCTTCGTCCTCAACGGTAACGCCATCGCCAGCCACGAACCGCTGTTCTTCAACCAGCACGAGATCCGCGACCTGAAGCAGGGGCCCGATGGCTGGATCTATTTCCTGAGCCGCAACGCGAACAGGATTTACCGTATCGAGAGGTAGGAAAGACCGCGGGCGACCACGCACAGACGTGATCCTCGGACCGGCGCATCCTGCGCTGCGGGTACGCTGCTGGCTACCGGAGGTTCGCATGGACCAGACCGTACAGCGCCGCAAGGCATTGTTCTTTTCGCTGTCCCTGTCGGTAGCTGCCGCGACGGCGCTGGTTGGTTGCGGCGGGGGCGAGGACGCTGCGCCCATCGCGCAGGCACCTACTCCTTCCCCTTCGCCGGGCGCCCCGGTGCCCGTACCGCCGCCAACGACACCCGCTCCGCCGGTGGATCCGAGTCCGCCTCCACCGCCTACGCCTGTTCCGCCGCCTGAGCCCGCACCGACGCCACCGCCGCCCGCTCCGACACCGCCACCGCCTGCGCCGACTCCACCACCGGCACCAACCCCAACGCCGCCTCCGCCGCCCCCACCGCCGTCGACGGAAGTGCCGACGCTGACCCGTGCTGTTGTGGCAACCGGGTTATCGAATCCGTGGGATCTGGCGTTCCTGCCGAACGGATCGATGCTGTTTACCGAGCGATGCCGGGGCCTGTCGGTGCGCAGCACGACCGGCACGGTGACGCGGCTGTTCGGCACCGCCGGATCGTCACTGGTCGCGACCGATCTGTTCTGCGAAGGGCAAAGCGGCGTGCACGGCGTGGCCATCGATCCTGACTTCGCGAGCAACCGCTACGTGTACGTGTTCATGGCGTCGAACCTGAGCACGAACCCGCGCACGAACCGCGTCGTGCGCATCCAGCTCGGCACCGGCTTCACGACGGCATCCAACCGGCTCGACATCATCACCAACATCGCCTACAAGGACGCCGCCACCTCGAACGGCGGCGCCGGTGCGCACAGCGGCGGCCGCATTCGCTTCGGCCCCGACAACTATCTCTACGTAACCTCGGGCGACAACCACAACGGCAGCCTGCCGCAAGACCTGACGCGTCTGGGCGGCAAGGTCCTGCGAGTGGACCGCAACGGCGCCCCAGCGCCCGGCAACAACACGCCCAGCGGCGGCGACGCGCGCATCTATACCTACGGCCATCGCAACGTGCAGGGCATCGACTTCCGTCCCGGGAACGGTCAGCCGTTCACGGCCGAACACGGTCCGAACCACAGCGACGAAGTGACACCGCTGGTGGCCGGCGGCAACGCCGGCTGGGATCCGCAGAACCGGCCGACGCTGAGTTGCCCGGAAAACTACTGCGGCTACGCCGGCACCCCGACGACGATGCCGATGACCGACACCACCCGCTTCCCGTCGGCCATGCGTCCCTCCTGGGTGCACAACAGCGGCTCGCGCGGCATGGGGCCGCTGGCATTCCTCAATGGCGCTCAGTGGAAGGCGTGGAACGGCCGGATCGCCGTAAGCATCATGGGCGGGGGAAATCTGCGGATCCTCCAGCTCGATGCCAACGGCATGAGCACGGAGGTCACCACCGCCGCGCTGCCGTCGGCGCGCATGCGTTCGCTGGTGCAGAGACCGGACGGCAGTCTTTACATCGCCACGGACAGTGGCGAGATCTGGCGGGTGACGCCAGGCTAAACACCCACATCGGCCGCAACCAGGAACTGGGTCTCTGCTTCCGCACAGATCCATCGACTCTCCCGTCCTGTTGTACCCTCCCACCCTCTCAGGAGGGGGAGCGGTGTCTATCGTCATTGCGGGAACGGGGTACGTCGGGCTGGTCACGGGCGCATGCCTGTGCGAGGTGGGGCATTCGGTGTTCTGCGTGGACGTCGACCCGCGGCGTGTCGAGCAGTTGTCGGCCGGCGAAGTGCCGTTCTACGAGCCCGGCCTCGCGGCGCTGGTGCAGTCCGGCGTACAGTCGAAGCGGCTGTCTTTCACCACGTCGCTGGCCGAAGCCTATGCGGCCAGCAAGGAAGACCGGACGCTGTCGGCGCCGGTGGTGATGATTGCGGTGGGCACGCCGTCGCGCGACGACGGTTCGGCCGACACCAGCATCGTCATGCAGGTGGCGCGCTCGCTGGGCGGCGTCATCGACGAGTACACCGTGGTCGCATCCAAGTCCACGGTGCCGGTAGGCACCTGCGACGCCATCGCGCAGACGATGGCCGCCGCGGGCGCCGACCGCACGCTCTACGACGTGGTCAGCAATCCGGAGTTCCTGAAGGAAGGCGCGGCGGTCGAGGACTTCATGCGGCCGGCGCGCATCATCGTCGGCGCCAACGCGCCCGCAGCCGAGAAGATCATGCTGGAGCTGTATCGCCCCTTCAACATGAACCGCGACCGCGTGCTGACAATGGCCACGCGCGAAGCGGAACTCACCAAGTACGCGGCCAACGCGCTGCTGGCGACGAAGATCAGCTTCATGAACGAAGTGGCCAATCTGTGCGACCACCTCGGCGTGGACATCGACAACGTGCGCCGCGGCATCGGCTCCGATCCGCGCATCGGCCACGCGTTCATCTACGCCGGCGCGGGCTACGGCGGATCGTGCTTCCCCAAGGACGTGAAGGCGCTGATCCACACGGCGAGCAGCGTCGGCGTGCAGCCCATGGTGCTGGCCGCCACGCACCAGCGCAATGAAGCGCAGAAGCACTACGTGCTGCAGCAGGTGCTGCGGCAGTTCGGCAAGGACCTGTCGGGACGTACCCTCGCCGTGTGGGGCCTGTCGTTCAAGCCCGGCACCGATGACGTGCGCGAAGCACCCGCGCTCGACATCGTGCGCGGCCTGCTGGCCGCGGGCGCGACGGTGCGCGCCTTCGACCCGGTGGCCGCGCAGGCCTTCGCGCAGCGGCTCGCGCAGGACGGCCCCGCGCCACGTTTCAGCCTGGTCGCCGACAAGTACGAAGCGCTGAAGGCAGCCGACGCACTGGTGCTGGTCACCGAGTGGAAGGAGTTCCGCAGCCCGGACTTCCGCCGCATCCGCAGTCTGCTGAAGCAGCCGGTGATCTTCGACGGCCGCAATCAGTACGATGCCGCGCGGCTGCGCGGCGAAGGCTGGACCTACCTGGGCGTGGGCCGCGGCATCGCCGAAGGGGAGGCGCGATGAAGGTCCTGGTCACGGGCGCTGCCGGCTTCATCGGCATGCACGTCGCGCAGCGCCTGCTGGCGCGCGGCGACACCGTCGTCGGCATCGACAATCTGAACGACTACTACGACGTCAACCTGAAGCTCGCGCGGCTGAATGAACTCGAAAAGCCCGGCTTCACTTTCCACAAGATCGACGTTGCCGACACGGACGCCATCAACGCGCTGTTCGCGACCGAACGCTTCGACCGCGTCGTACACCTCGCCGCCCAGGCCGGCGTGCGCTACTCGCTGGTGAATCCGCACGCCTACGTGCGCTCGAACATCACGGGCTTCCTCAACATGCTGGAGGCGTGCCGCCATCATCCGGTTGCGCACCTCGTCTACGCCAGCAGCTCCAGCGTGTACGGCGGCAACACGCGGTTGCCCTTCAAGGAATCCGACAACGTCGACCACCCGGTGAGCCTGTACGCCGCCAGCAAGAAAGCCAACGAGCTGATGGCGCACAACTACAGCCACCTGTTCGGCGTGCCTACCACCGGGCTGCGCTTCTTCACCGTCTACGGCCCGTGGGGCCGGCCGGACATGGCGCTGTTCCTGTTCACGCGTGCGATCCTCGCCGGCGAACCGGTGGACGTGTTCAACCACGGAAAGATGCAGCGCGACTTCACTTACATCGACGATATCGTCGAAGGCGTCGTGCGGACGATGGACCGTGCGCCCGAACCGAACCCCGCGTTCGACACCGCCGCACCCGACCCCGCGCACTCCTGGGCGCCCTACCAGGTGCTGAACATCGGCAACCACGGCCCCGCCGGCTTGCTGGAGTACCTGGACGCGCTGGAGGAGGCGCTGGGCAGGAAGTCCACTCGCAACTACCTGCCGATGCAGCCCGGCGACGTACCGGCGACCTTCGCCGACACGACGCTGCTCACGGAGTGGACAGGACACAAGCCCGGCACGCCGATACGCGTGGGGATCGGGAAGTTCGTGCAATGGTACCGGCAGTGGAGCGGAGCGGCGCGCTAGCCGGACTGCCCACAACGACGCTCCAATGCCCATGTCACAACCGCTCTCGGGCAAGACGGCGCTCGTTTCGGGCGCTGCACGCGGCATCGGCCGCGCGATCGCGCGCAAGCTCGCTTCGGCCGGCTGTGACGTCATCGCCAACTACTACAACAGCCACGAGGAAGCCGAGACGCTGGCGGCCGAGTTGCGCGCGATGGGCCGGCGGGCGCTGGCCGTCAAGGCCAGCGTCGGGCTGCCGGACAGCGTGGACGAGATGTTCGCCGCGCTCAGCCAGGACTTCGACCGCATCGACATCGTCGTCAGCAATGCCGCCAGCGGCGTGCTGAAGCCCACGCTGGAGATGACGCTGAAGCACTGGCGCTGGTGCATGGAGACCAACGCACTGGCGCTGAATCTGCTCGCGCAGCGCGCCGTGCCGATGATGCCCGCCGGCGGACGCATCATCGCCATGTCCAGCCTGGGCTCGTTGCGGGCCATGCCCAACTACGGGTTCATCGGCGCGTCGAAGGCCGCGCTCGAATCGCTGGTGCGCTCGCTTGCGCAGGAGCTGGGCCCGCGCGGCATCTGCGTCAACGCGGTCAGCGCCGGCGTCGTGGACACCGATGCGCTGGCCTATTTCCCGAACCGCGAGCAGCTGCTCGAATCGTTCCGCGAACGCACGCCGTCCGGCCCCGTGCTGACGCCGGACGACGTCGCCGGCGCCGTGTACCTGCTGTGCCTGCCCGAGGCCGGGAAGATCAACGGCCATACGCTGTTCGTCGACGGCGGCTTTGCGATCTCGGGCTGAGCGATGAGCGCAGCGCAGAGCCGCCTCAAGCAAGCTCGCGCCGCAGCGCGCAGCGCGGAGGCTCCCCAGTGACCATTGATTCCGGCCTTGGGGGCAAGATCGTGCTGGTCACCGGCGGCAGCCGCGGCATAGGACGCGCGATCGTCGAGCGTTTCGCCGCCGACGGCGCTGAGGTCCACTTCTACTACCGCGGCAACGAGGCGGCGGCGCGCGAAGTGCTGGACAGCGTCGCGGCCGCCGGCGGAAAGGCGACTGCGGAATCGGTCGACGTCTGCGATGCGCAGGCGGTGGCGGCCGCGGTCGAACGCCTGGTCGAGCGCGCCGGCCGCATCGACGTGCTGGTCAACAACGCCGGCGTCGTGCGCGACAACCTGCTGGCGCTGCTCAGCGACGATGACATCCGCACCGTGCTGGACACCAACGTCGGTGGCACGTTCAACGTGACGCGCGCGGTGGTGCCGCACATGATCTCGAAGCGCGCCGGCAGGATCGTGAACCTGAGCTCGGTCGCCGGCGACAAGGGCGGCCGGGGCCAGACCAACTACGCAGCCAGCAAGGGCGCGATCAACGCCTTCACCCGGGCGCTGGCCGTCGAACTGGCCTCGCGGCGGATCACGGTAAACTGCGTTGCGCCAGGGGTGATCGAGACCGAGATGTCGCAGGCGGTCCGCGACCTGGCCGGGGACGAAGTCAAGGCGCGGATACTGCTGCGCCGCTTCGGCCAGCCACAGGACGTGGCGCACGCGGTATGGTTCCTCGCGTCGCGCTTCGCCGACTATGTGACTGGCGAAGTGCTGCACGTAGACGGCGGCTTCAAGATGGGGTGAGAAGGATGCAACAACAGGCCATCAGCCAGCAGGAAATAGACGCGATCTTTCCGAAGGTCGCGCAGATCATCGCCGACGCGCTGGGCTGCGACGTCGAGGACGTCAAGCCGCAGGTGCCGTTGATCGAAGGGCTGGACGCCGAGTCGATCGACTTCCTGGACCTGGTGTTCAGACTGGAGCGCGGCTTCACCGTCAAGATCCCGCGCGGCAAGATCGTCGAGGACGCGCGCGGCGACCTCGCCGAAGCGGACTTCGAGCAGAAGGGCATCCTGACCGACGCCGGCCTGGCGCGGTTGCGCGAGTTCCTCAGCGAGGTATCGGCGGAGCGCTTCAAGTCGCCGATGAAGGCGGCCGACATCCCGCGGCTGTTCACGCCCGAGACCTTCTGCAAGACCGTCATCCGCGCACAGCGCGCAGCGCAGGCGATGGCGGCCTGACCGCGGCCCGGCAGGCGACGATGTCGGGACGCTTCCACGCGTTCTCCTTCGTCGATCGCATCACGCGACTCGAGCCCGGCCGGCGCATCGAAGGGCGCTACACGGTGCCCGCGTCGGCTGCACGTTTTCCGGCTTCACTGATGGCCGAGGCCGTCGGCCAGCTCGCCGCATGGGCGGCGATGTCCCACATCGGCTACACGCACCGACCGGTGGCCGGCATCGCGGGCGAAACGCGCTACCACGGCGCCGCCGTTCCCGGTCAGACGCTGCAGCTCGAGGCCGATCTGGAGCACTGCGACGACGACGCCGTCGCCTACAGTGGCAAAGCGTCCATCGACGGCCGCTGCGTGCTGGAGCTCCTGCACTGCGTGGGACCGATGCTGCCGATGGAAGAGTTCGATGCGCCCGACGCGGTGCGCGCTGACTTCGAGACGCTGCGCATCGGTGCATCGGCCGGCCGTTTCAATGGCGTGGACGCGCCGGCGATCGTTCCGGTCGAGTACGTTGCCGGCGAGCGGCTACGCGCCGAACTGCACGTGCCCGCCGCCGCGCCATTCTTCGACGATCACTTTCCGCGCCGACCCGTCTATCCGGGCACACTGCTGATGGACGCGCTGTCGTCGCTGGCGCTGCAGCTCGCGCGCGATGCGGCGCCGCTGCGCGATGCCAGCCTTGCCGTCGCGAGTGTCATCGACGTCAAGATCCGCGCCTTCACTGAACCAGGCACCGTGCTGGAACTGCAGGCGGATTGCCAATCGGCGACCGACGAGGCCGCACTGATGAAACTCGCCGCCCGCGCGGCCGGCAAGGTCGTGGCCAGTGCGCGCATGGAAGTCAGGAGAGCGGTGTGAGACAACAATGGATTCCCGCTTTCGCGGGAATGACACCACCCGCTGCTGTCATCCCCGCGAAAGCGGGGATCCATTGTCGGGGCCTCGCCATGAGAGGAGTTCCATGACCGCACGGCGTCGCGTCGCGATCACCGGTATCGGCATGGTCACGCCGGCCGGCAACGACGTCGCGTCGACCTGGGACGCCCTGCTCGCTGCGCGCAGCGGCGTCGGTCCGATCCGCAGTTTCGACGCCAGCGGGTTCTCGACACGCATCGCGGCCGAGGTCAAGGACTTCGACGCCGAGCAGGTCATCGGCGACCGCAGGCTGCTGAAGTCCGCCAACCGCGCACACCGCTTCGCGCTGGCCGCGGCCGAGCAGGCGCTGTCCGATGCCGGCGTGCGGCCCGCGCCGGACACGGCCGAACGCTGGGGCTGCGTCGTCGGCACCGGCATGATGGGCGTGACCTTCGACGAGCTGGCCGACGTGCACCGGCAGGCGGCCGGCACCGGTGCACTGGAAACCGACAGGCTGCTGCACGGCGGCAGTTCTGCGGCCGATCCCATGATCTTCTGCCGCAGCCAGTCCAGCGCGGGCGCGGCGCTGCTGCTGCGGCAGTTCGGCATCCGCGGCTATGCGAGTTCGGTGCACACCGCCTGCGCCTCCGGCGGTCAGGCGGTCGGCACCGGAATGAAGATCATCCGCCGCGGCGTCGCCGACTGCGTGCTCGCCGGCGGCTTCGACTCGATGATCAATCCGGTGGGCCTGGCCGGCTTCTGTCTGCTGAACGCCGTATCGACCGACAACGACACGCCGGAACGCGCAAGCCGCCCGTTCGATGCGACGCGCAACGGCTTCGTGCTGGGCGAAGGCTCGGGTTTCCTCGTGCTCGAGGAATGGGCCCACGCGCGCCGGCGCGGCGCTCGCATCTACGCCGAGCTCGCCGGCGACGGCAACTCGCTGTCCAGCTACCGGATCACCGATTCGCATCCGTCGGGCGACGGGCCCATCCAGGCGATGCGGCAGGCGCTGGCCGATGCCGGCGCGGCCATCGCAGAGGTCGACTACCTGAACGCGCACGGCACCTCGACGCCGATGAACGACCGCAGCGAGTGCGCGGCGGTGCGTGCGGTGTGGGGCGATGCCTGGCGCAGTGTCGCGGTCAGCTCCACGAAGAGCGTCATGGGCCACCTGATCGCGGCGGCGGGCGCCGTCGAGGCGGGGATCTGCGCGCTGGCGATCCACCATTCGACGCTGCCGGTGAACGCCAACCTGCGCGAACCGGATCCCGATTGCGACGTCGACATCGTGCGCGATGCGCCGCGGGCGCGGCGCGTGCGAGTGGCGCTGTCCAACTCGCTAGGTTTCGGCGGTTCGAACAGTTGCCTGGCCTTCCGCAATCCCGAGGAAGTCGACGGGCGCCCGTCGGCCGGCGAGCGATGAGCCGACCCCGCGTCCTCGTTACCGGAACCGGCGCGATCTGCGGCGCCGGCCGGTCGCCGGCCGAGATCCTCGATGCCATCGTCGCCGGCCGCTCGGCGATCGCGCCGATCCGCCAGTGGGACGTGACCCGCTGGCCCACTCGGCTGGCCGCCGAAGTGCCCGACTACGACGCCGCGAAACTGACCGGCGACCGCAAGCTGCTGAAGTTCATCCGCCGCACCGACGTGTTCGGGCTGTACGCAGCCGATCGCGCGATCGAGGATGCGGGCTTCGCCGCCTGGCGCGCGTCGCTGGACGAGGCGGCGGCCGCGCGCTTCGACGACGGCTGCGGCATCTACGTGGGCTCCGGCGGCGGCGCGTTCGAGAACCAGTACGACTACTTCCCGCTGCTGACCATGGCGGCCGGCAGCCTGGAGACCTTCGGGCGCGAACTGTCGGCGACGGTGAACCCGATGTGGCTGCTGCGCTCGCTGCCGAACAATGTGCTGGGCCACGTCGGCATCCGCCACCGGCTGAAGGGCCCGAACGCGTGCATCACGCAGCACAGCGTCAGCGGTCCACTGGCGATCGGCGAGGCGGCCGAAGCGCTGCGCAACGGCGAGTGCACGCGCGCGCTCGCGATCGGTCACGATGCGTCCATCGAACCGCAGATGGTTCTGTACTACCACGGCGTGGGACTGCTGTCCGCTGACGGCCTGAAGCCCTTCGACGCGTCGCGCGACGGCAGCACGATGGGCGAAGGCGCGGCCGCGCTGGTGCTGGAAACCGAAGCCGCGGCCACCGAGCGCGGCGCCACCGTGCTTGGCGAGATTCTGGGCAGCGGCCACGCCGCCGATGCGCTGGGGCTGCTGCCGATCCGCGATGACGGCGCGAGCCTGGAGCGCGCAATGGTCGGCGCGCTCGCCGACGCCGGGCTGCGGCCGGCGGACGTGGGCATGATCGTCGCGCACGGCAACGGCACGCGCGCTTCCGACATCTCGGAGGCGCGCGCGATACGGCAGGTCTTCGGCACCACGATCCCGCCGGTCACGGCCTTCAAATGGGCGATCGGCCATCTGCTCGCCGCATCCGGAATCATCGAGACCGTGCTGGCAATCGCCGCATTGCACGCCCGCACCGTACCGGGCATCGCCAACCTGCAGCGGCTCGATCCCGAGTGCGCGGATCTGCCGGCGGCAGCAACGCCGCAGTCGCCGAAGAGCGACATCGCGATGGTGCTCGCGCGCGGCTTCGGAGGCACCAACGCGGCAGTGCTGCTGCGCGCGGCATGAGCGCAGCGCCGGGTCGCCCCAAGCAAGCTCGCGCCGCAGGGCGAAGCCCGGAGGCTCTTACCGCTATGGCCGAAGCAGCGGCCAGCCGCTGTGGCATCGACACGGTAGAGATCGCGCGCATCGAACGCTTGCTGCAGCAAACGCCTGCCGAGGATCTGCAGAAGCTCTTCTCGGCGGACGAGTTGCGCGACAGCGAAGGCCCCGGACGCGTCGCCAGTCTGGCCGCTCGCTTCGCGGCCAAGGAGGCGTGCGTCAAGCTCTTCGCGCGCGAGGCCGCGCTGGGAGCACTAGGCCCGGTTGACTTCTCGGTCGCGCGCGACGCGTATGGCGCGCCGCGCGTCGTCTGCAGCCCGGCCGCGCAGGCGGTGCTGGGCCGCAATCGCATCACGGACATCAGCGTATCGCTGTCACACGATCGGATATCGGCCTGTGCGGTGGCTCTCGCGCATCCGCAGGTCTCGGACGCACCTTGGCTGGGTCGGCTGATGTACCGCGTGCTGCCGCTGCGGCGCAGGGTCATCCTCGAGAACCTGCGCCGCGTGTTCGGCGACGCCACGCCAGCGGCCGAGATCGAGCGGCTCGCGCAGGCGCACTACGCGCACTTGGGCCGACTGCTCGGGGAGTTCCTGCGCTTTCCGTGGCTGTCCGCCGAGCGCAGGCGTGCGATGGTGCGCGTCGACAACCTCGATGCGCTGATCGCCGCACTGGAACAGGGAAAGGGTGTGCTGATCCTGACTGGCCACTTCGGCAGCTTCGAAGTGGCCACCGCAGCCGGGCTGGACAGCTATCCGCAGGCGCGCGGCCGCTTCTGGTTCGTGCGGCGGCCGGTCAAGTCCGAGTGGCTGGATGCGCTGCTGACGCGCCGCTTCCGGCGCGCCGGCTTCGGCGTCCTGCCCAAGCGCGCCGGGCTGGAGGCCATCCTCGACAAGCTGGCCGCCGGCGACCTGGTCGTGTTTCCCTTCGACCAGCACGCCGGCCGCAAGGAAGGCGTGCTGGTCGAATTCTTCGGGCATCCCGCCGGCACCTTCCGCAGCCTCGCCGTGATCGCGCTCACCACGGGTGCACCGGTCGTACCCGCTTCCAGCTGGCGCGAGCCCGACGGAAGCCACGTGCTGCGCTTCGAGCAGCCGCTCGCACCCATCGAAGATCCGGACACCAACGAGGCGATACGCCGCAACACCCGCGCTTACAACGCGGCACTGGAGCTGATGATCGTGCGTCGCCCGGAGCAGTGGTGGTGGGTGCACCGGCGCTGGAAACCCTGGCCCGAACGCAAGCCGCGCTAGCGATCAACGCATCGGACATGTCCGTTGTGGCCATGGTCATATCATTCGCAATGAAAGAGGAGGCCACGCGTTGTTCACCACGCAAGGGTCGGCATGCGGCGCCGCGCTCGCGCTGCTGCTCCCGTTCGCTGCCGCGGCACAGGTCGAACCGCTGTCCGACAGCAGCTTCCGCACGTGCGTCGCGCGCCTTGCCGATGAAACGAGGTACGCATTGCGACCGCTGGCCCGCGCCGATTTCCAGCGCATCGCCGCCACGTCGAAGTACGACGATCGCTCGCGCAGCGGCCTGGTCGCGCAGGTTGCCGAACCGACGCTGTGGTGGGATGAACTGGCGGCCACGACCGACGACGTGCGCGTGCGCGACGGTCAGGACGTCCTGCAACGCAACGCGGCGGCGCTGCAGGGGATCGAACAGCAGTACGGCGTGCCGCGTACCGTGCTGGTCGCCATCTACGGTATCGAGTCGGACTACGGGCGGCGCGCGGGCAGCGTTCCGGTGCTCGACGCGGCGCTGTCGCTTGCGTGCCTGCGGCCGTGTGCGGCAGGCACGCCCGAGGCGCGCTGCCTGTCACGCGAACGCGCGTACGCGGCCGTGCGCCTTGTCCGCGACGGACAGGTGACTGCCGACAGCTTCACCGGTTCGTGGGCAGCCGCCTTCGGCCTGACACAGTTCGTTCCGGACACCTTCGAGGAACTCGCCGTGGACTTCGACGGCGACGGACTGAAGAACGTCATCGGCTCAGAACCGGATGCGCTCGCATCCACTGCGAATCACCTGAGTCGTCGCGGCCGCTGGGCTGGCGACGTGCCTGCGCTCATCGAGGTGAGCGTGCCGGAGCGGTTACGCGAACGCTACGCATCGCGGGGCGAGACGATCCGCCTGCCCGACGCGAAGCGCCCGCTGTCGCAGTGGCTGCAGGAAGGCTGGACCGTCCTCGACACGCAGACCCGCGTACCGCCCGACACGCTGGTCTACCCGTTCCTGCCGGTCGGCCTGCCAGGCCCGACGTTCCTCGCCACCGCGAATGTCGACGCGCTGCTCGCATACAACCGTTCGCTGCGTTACGTGGTGAAGGTGGCGCTGCTCGCACGGAAACTCTCCGGCGAAGGCGACTTCCGCACGCCCTGGCCCACCGACGACCCCGGCCTCAGCCGCGCGGAGATCCGCACGTTGCAGGACTGGCTGCTGCAGCGCGGCCACGACATCGGCAGCGCCGACGGCATCGTCGGCACGCGCACGCGCGATGCCATCGAGAAGGAACGAGCGTTGCGCGGCATGCCGCCGGACCGCAGGGTCGGGAAGGCGACGCTGCCGGTGCTGATGCAGCCTTGACGAGCGGGTTCGGCCGCTTGAACTCACCGCCCACCGCCCCCTACACTGCCGTAAAACACTGTTTTACGACGACCATGCTCAAAACCATCACCCGTATCGGGAACTCACTGGGCCTGATTTTCGATTCTGCGTTGCGTGAACTGACTGGACTGAAGGACGGCGACCAGGTCAACGTGACCGTGCACAAAGGCGGCTCCATCGTCATCACCCCGGTGCGGCGCTCCGCACCGCCCGACGCAGTGACGAAGACGATCAAACAGACGATTAGCGACTACCGACGTACGCTTAAGAAACTCGCCTAACGTGGATCCGGACAGCTGCGTCCATCTCACGGTGGCGGATGTCGAGGAAATCCACCGCGCCGTCATCGATGCATTCGGGGGAGCACCGGGGCTCCGCGACCGCAATCTGCTGGAATCGGGTGTCGGCGCACCGCAAGCGAC
>Ga0307505_10000825_pt1 | contig 30042 bp, 27 predicted proteins | sample 23_S_MG_FD_202183 | JGI IMG/M metagenome (GOLD analysis project Ga0307505, IMG submission 202183) | Soil microbial communities from Populus trichocarpa stands in riparian zone in the Pacific Northwest, United States - 23_S | ecosystem: Environmental > Terrestrial > Soil > Riparian zone > Trees... | reverse complement strand
AAGGGCTGGGCCGCCGAAGGCGGTGCCACGGTGGGCGCTGGCGCGGCTGGCAAGACGGCCGGTGGCGGCATGGGCAGCAGCGCCACCAACACGATGCAGTCGTACACGTTGACGAAGAACGGGCTCGAAGCCGGTGTGGCGATCGCCGGTTCGAAGTACTGGAAAGACAAGGAACTGAACTGAAGCCGCGGCGGCGCCGAGTGGCCGAGCCGCTGGGCCACGACGACCCGGCGCACCGCCGCAACTGCGGCGCGACGGACGCCTGCGCTAGAGCGCTCGCTCTAGCAAAATGCCCGGAATTGGGGTGCGCCCCCTACGGTTCGTCGGCACAGTGGCAATGTCCAAACTTTCAACCAGGAGCATCCCCATGAGCAAGAAGAACCTGTCCAACGTCGCCACCGCCGTCATCGAGTCCTACGGCAACACCGCGATCAACATGATCAACGCCTACCGCGTCGGCGGCGAGCGCGTGATCGGCTTCGTCGACCAGCGCTTCGAAGCGGCCGTGAACACCGGCGCCGCGCGCCTGAGCGACGAGTTGCGCTCCAACCTGATCGGCACCGAAAAGCGCATCAGCGGTTACTACGCCAAGGGCCTGCAGATCGGTACCGAGCGCGCTGAAAGCGCAGTCAGCACCGCCATCGACCTGGCTAACAAGGGCGTCGACCGCATCGCCGCCAACGCCGAGCGCTTCGACCAGGCCACCAATATCGGTGCGCTGGAGATGATCAACCGCGTGGCGCTGCCCGCGGCCGAGGCCATGAGCCAGGTCGTGGTGCGTATCGAAGAAGGTTCCAGCCAGCTGGCCAAGAAGGTCGCCGGCAAGCCGGCGGTCGTGAAGGCCGCGGCGAAGAAGGCCAAGACGGTGAAGAAGGCCGTGGCCAAGACCGCCAAGAAGGTCACCGCCACCCAGAAGACCGTGGTGCGCAAGGCCACCGTCGCCGCACGCAAGACCCGCGCTGCGGTGGCCCGGGCCGCTGCCTGAGCTTCATAGCGACCCCAGGTCACCCAGGGCGCCGCAGGACCGCAAGGTCCTGCGGCGCCCTTCGTCATTCACGGCCCCGTCATTTGGCCGTCATCCGGCCGGAGGATGATGCGCGGCTGCCTCAGGGCGCGCGACCTAGAATGATCCGATGACCGAAGATCGAAGTGCCGGCGCGGCCTTGGCGGCGGCCCCGCCGGCCCCCGGCCCCGTGCTGAAGCTGCTGAACCGCGAAAGCGCGATCCTCGATTTCAACCGCCGCGTGCTCGCCCAGGCGCGGCGCGACGACGTGCCGCTGCTGGAGCGGTTGCGCTACATCACCATCGTGTCGTCCAACCTGGACGAGTTCTTCGAGGTGCGCTTCGCCGACTACCTGGAGGCCTCGCGCCTGCCGAACACCACGGTGACGCGCAGCGACGTGCAGACGGTGTCGGCCGCGGCGCATGCGCTGATCGACGAGCAGTACCGCGTCTTCAACGAGGAGGTGGTGCCGGCCCTGCAGAGCAGGGGGCTGACGGTGCTGAGCCACGCCGAGCGCGATGCGGCGCAGCGCGAGTGGGTGGCACGCTTCTTCGAGCAGCAGGTGCGTCCGCTGCTGATGCCGGTGGGGCTGGATCCGTCGCACCCGTTCCCCACGGTGGCGAACAAGTCGCTCAACTTCATCTGCCGCCTCGAAGGCCGCGACGCCTTCGGGCGCGAGAACCTGATCGCCATCATCAAGGTGCCGCGCGCGCTGCCGCGCGTGATCCGGCTGCCCGAAGCCTTGAGCGGCGGCAAGCAGGCCTACGTGCTGCTGACCAGTGTCATCCGCGCCCACCTGGGCGAGATGTTTCCGGGGCGCCGGGCCGAGTCGTTTTCGCAGTTCCGCGTGACGCGCGATTCCGATCTCGATGTCGACGAGGACGAGGTCACCAACCTGCGCCAGGCGCTGCGCACCGGCCTGCATACGCGGCACTACGGCCAGGCGATCCGCCTCGAAGTGGTGGCCACCTGCCCGACCGAGCTGTCGCAGTTCCTGCTGACGCAGTTCGGGCTGCCGGAGGACGCGCTGTACCGCGTCAACGGCCCGGTCAACCTGGGCCGGCTGACGCAGCTGATCGACCAGGCCGTGGCCGACGAACTGCGCTTTCCCCCGTTCGAGCCGGCCTGGCCGAAGCAGCGCCTGCCGTCCGGCGTGTCGATCTTCGACAGCCTGCGCCAGCGCGACCTGCTGCTGCACCACCCCTTCGAGAGCTTCGACCCGGTGGTGCAGTTCCTGCGCGAGGCGGTCGACGACCCCGAAGTGCTGGCCATCAAGCAGACCATCTACCGCACGGGCGCCAAGTCGGTGCTGATGGAACTGCTGATCGAGGCGGCGCGGCGCGGCAAGGAGGTGATGTGCGTGGTCGAGCTGAAGGCGCGCTTCGACGAGGAAGCCAACATCAACTGGGCCGAGCGGCTGGAAGCGGTGGGTGCGCAGGTGGTCTACGGCATCGTCGGCCTGAAGACCCATGCCAAGCTGCTGCTGGTGACGCGGCGCGAAGGCAGGAAGCTGCAGCGCTACGTGCACCTGTCCACCGGCAACTACAACCCGCGCACGGCCCTGATGTACACCGACGTGGGCTATCTCACCGCCGACCCGGGGCTGACGCTGGATGCCGACGCGGTGTTCCTGCAACTCGCCAGCCAGGTCAAGCTGAAGGCGCCGCGCCACCTGGTGACTGCGCCCTTCGTGCTGCACCGGCGCATGCTGCACCATATCCACCAGGTCGCACAGGCGGCGCGGCAGGGTGCGCCGGCGCGTGTCGTGGCCAAGGTCAATGCGCTCACCGACCCGGCGCTGATCCATGCGCTGGCCGCCGCCAGCCAGGCCGGCGCGCAGATCGACCTGATCGTGCGCGGCGCCTGCATGCTGCCGCCCGGCGTGCCGGGGCTGACCGAGCGCATCCGCGTGCGCTCGGTGGTCGGCCGTTTCCTCGAACATTCGCGGGTGCTGTACTTCCGCTGGGGCGAGGCCGAGGACGAGGAAGCGCTGTACCTGAGCAGTGCCGACTGGATGACGCGCAACATGCTGGGCCGCATCGAGGTCGCCTGGCCGGTGCGTGACCGCGCGCTGCGCCAGCGCGTCATCGACGAATGCCTGGTGCCTTATCTGCATGACACGCTGGACGCCTGGGCGCTGTCGGCCGACGGCCAGTACCGACGCATCGGCGACCGGGGCGTCAGCGCCCAGCAGGCTTTGATGCGCCGCTTCGTTTCGCGCAAGGACTGACGATATGGACCTGATTCTCTGGCGCCATGCGGATGCCGGCGACCCGCTGGAAGACATCACGCAGGACCTGCAGCGCAAGCTCACGCCCAAGGGCGAGAAGCAGGCCGCACGCATGGCCGACTGGCTGAACCGCTTCCTGCCGGAGAGCACCCGCGTGCTCGTCAGCCCGGCGCTGCGCTGCCAGCAGACGGCGCAGGCGCTGGGCCGCAAGTTCCAGACGCGCGAGGCGCTGGGCCCGGGCGGCACGGTGGGCCACCTGCTGACGCTGGCACGCTGGCCCGACCGGCGCGAGCCGGTGCTGATCGTCGGCCACCAGCCCACGCTGGGCATGACCGCCGCCACGTTGATGGCCGGTGTGCAGGGCACGGCCGAGGCCGCCGAGACACCGCCGGCCCACGCCACGCCGGCCTGGTCGGTGCGCAAGGGCGCGGTCTGGTGGCTGCGCCACCGCGAGCGCGGCGGCGTGGCCGAAGTCGTGCTGGTGTCGGCGCGTTCGCCCGACAACCTGTAGCGCATCGCCGTCGTCCAGCGGCCGCCGCGGATCCGGCTCCCCCGGTCCGCCAGCGGCGCCCCCTTGAGGGGGCCGAGCAGCGACGAGCAACAGTCCCTGCGGACTGGTGCTCGCCTGCGAGGGCCAGCCGGCATGCTTGCCGGCTGGCGCGCCGACGCCGCTTCGGGGGTGGGCCTATTTCGGCAGCAGCAGCCGCAGGCTGCCCTGTCGCGACCAGGTCTCGGCCTCCTCGCGCAGCAGGTGCAGCGTGCGCGGGTTGTTCTGCGCCCAGTCCGCGCTGAAGTCGAGCCGAGCGCCGCGCTCGTCGCGCTTCAGGCGCAGTGCGCGCGTGTCGATGGCGCCGCGTGCATGGCACTTGATGACTGCCAGGCGCAGGCACAGCGCCTGCCAGGCGAAGCCCGGGTTGGCCAGGGCCGGGTCGAGCTTGCGCAGCCCGCCGCGCTGGCCCAGCACCAGCTCGCTGATGCGCCGCTGCTGGCTCTGCGAGAAGCCGGCGGCATCGACGTTGGCCACCAGGTAGGCGCTGTGCCGGTGGTGGTCGTGGTGCGAGACCATCTGCCCGACCTCGTGCAGGTCGCAGGCCCAGCCCAGCTCGCGCTGGCTTTCGCCGAAAGTGTCCTCGTCCTCGGCCACCGTGGCATACAGCGACAGGGCCAGCGTGCGCACGCGCAGCGCCTGGTCGGTGGCGACGGCAAAACGTGTCTGCAGCTCGCGCACCGATTCGTCGCGCACGTCTTCGGGGTGGGCGTGGCGCAGCGCCTCCAGCCGCTCGCGCAGGTCGATGATCACGCCCTGGCGCAGCGCGCCGCGCGCCGGGACCAGGCTGTCGATGCCGAAGTGCGTGGCCAGCGTGTACAGGATCGCCAGCCCGCCGGGCAGCACGGCGCGGCGGTCGGCGCGCAGCGCCGGCCAGCGCAGCTTGTCGGTGTGCCCGGCCTGGATGCAGCCGGCAATGCACCAGCGCAGCCCGGCCGGCGTGATACGGCCATCGGTCACGCCGTTGGCGGCCAGCAGCTGCGATACCGCGCCCACCGTGCCCGACGAGCCCAGCGCCTCCTGCCAGCGCTGCGGCGCAAAGGGCTGCATCGCCTCTTCCAGTTCGGCGCCGGCGGCGATCTGCGCGGCGCGGAAGCCCTGCTCGGACAGGCGGCCGTCGCCGAAGAAGCGCATCGACAGGCTGACGCTGCCGACCTGGAAGGATTCGGCCAGCAGCGGCGTGCGCCCCTGGCCGAGGATCATCTCGGTGGAGCGCCCGCCGATGTCCACCACCAGCCGCGACGCGTCGGTGGGCTGCAGATGCGACACGCCGGCGTAGATCAGCCGCGCCTCCTCGCGCCCGGAGATGACCTCGATCGGGTAGCCCAGCACCGCTTGAGCGCGCAGCAGGAAGGCATTGCGGTTGCGCGCCTCGCGCAGCGTCTGCGTCGCCACCGCGCGCACCTGCCGCGGCGTGAAGCCGGCCAGCCGCGCGGCGAAGCGGCCCAGGCAGTCCAGCCCGCGCTGCACCGCGGCCTCGGTGAGCATGCCGTCGGCGTCGAGCCCGCCGCCGAGGCGCACGGTTTCCTTCAGGTAGTCGATGCGGCGGTAGCGGCCGTGCTGCAGTTGCCCGATCTCCAGCCTGAAGCTGTTGGAGCCCATGTCGACGGCGGCCAGCGGACCGGAGAGCACGGGGGTTGGGCTGCGCATGGCTCGATTGTGCCCATGCCGGGTGACGCCGGCCTTTCGGCGGCCGCGGCCTTGCCTTCCTACAATGCCGCGCTTCGACGCACGCGGAAGATGCCCATGCTGCAACAGGAACTCGACAGTCTCGTGCCGCGGCGCGACTTCAGCCGCCGCGACTTCGTGCGCACCTCGGTGGGCAGCGGCTTTGCCGCGGCCGTGCTGCCGGTGGTGGCGCAGACCACGATCAAGACCCGCAGCGACGGCCTGCTGGCCGGCGAGGTCGGCATCCCGGTGGGCGACTTCAAGATGCCGGCCTACCGCGCGGCGCCGCTGAACAAGCGCAATGCGCCGGTGGTGCTGGTGATCAGCGAGATCTTCGGCGTGCACGAGCACATCGCCGACGTGGCGCGGCGCTTTGCCAAGCAGGGCTGGCGGCTGGCGCTGGCCTGGTTCAAGACCCACGGCGTGGCTTGACAAGGCTGCTAAGGTGCTGAGGCGCCCACCGCTGCGGTGGGTTTTTCACGGCCCTTCATGACGCTGACCTACATCGTGTTGGCCACCCTGGTGGGTGGCCTTCTTTCTGTGCTCATCGCCGCCAGCCTGACGGTGGGGGTGCTCAGCCGCCTGGTGCACCACCTGGTCAGCCTGTCGGCCGGCGTGCTGCTGGGCACGGCGCTGCTGCACGTGCTGCCCGAGGCCTTCGAAAGCCACGTCGACGCGCACCGGCTGTTTCTCACGCTGCTGGCCGGGCTGCTGTTCTTCTTCCTGCTGGAGAAGGCCGAGCTGTACCGGCACACCCACCACCACGAAGGCGACGGCCACCACCATCACCATCATTTCGATGCCGAGCAGGCCGGCCGCGGCGGCTGGAGCGTGCTGGTCGGCGACAGCATCCACAACTTCTGCGACGGCATCATCATCGCCGCCGCCTTCCTGACCGATCCGAAGCTGGGGCTGGTGACTTCGCTGGCCATCATCGCGCACGAGATCCCGCAGGAGGTGGGCGACTACATCGTGCTGCTCAACGCCGGCTTCTCGCGCCGCAAGGCGCTGCTGTTCAACGCGCTGTCGGGCCTAGCCGCGGTGGTGGGCGGCGTGCTCGGCTACTTCGTCGTCGGCCCTTGGGAGGACCTGTTCCCCTACCTGCTGGTGGCGGCGGCCAGCAGCTTCATCTACGTGGCCGTGGCCGACCTGCTGCCGCAGATGCAGCGCCGCCTGCCCTGGCGCGAAACCGCCTCGCAACTGGCCTGGCTGGCGGCGGGGCTGGTCGTCGTGATGTCGGCGATGCAGCTATTGCATTCCCACTAGACGCTACTTGATGACCAGCACCGGGATGCTGGAGTGCGTCAGCACCTTCTGCGTCTCGCTGCCCAGCAGCAGCGCCGACAGGCCGCGGCGGCCGTGCGAGGCCATCACCACCAGATCGACGCCCTGCGTCTTGGCATGGTCGAGGATGGCTTCCCAGGGGTGCGGCGCCTCGACGGTATGCGCATGGCAGACGACGCCGGCGGCGCCGGCCAAGCTGACCACGGCCTTGACGCGTTCACCGGCGATGCGCTCCTGCGCGTCGAAGAATTCCTGCGGCGGCACCGGCTGCATCTCGGAGATGGCGCTGTAGGGGAAGGGCTCCTTGACGCTGATCGCGTACAGCTCCGCGCCCATGGACCGGGCCAGTGAGACGGCGCTTTGCGCCGCCTTCTGGCTGATGTCGGAACCGTCGGTGGAGATGAGGATTCGTTTGTACATGCTGTGCTCCTGTGAGAGGCTTCGACAATCATGGGACTGTCACCGGACCCATGGTTCATTATGAGTCGCCCTGGGCGCTTGATGTGCGTCAATCGCCGCCTCAGCCGCGCGCCACCGGGCGCGCCGGGTCGGCGCACCATTCGCTCCATGAACCGGGGTACAGCGCCGAACCGGCCAGCCCGGCATGTTCCATGGCCAGCAGGTTGTGGCAGGCGGTCACGCCCGAGCCGCACTGGTGCACCAGCTCGGCCGGCGCGGTGTGCAAAGCCTCGAACTCGGCCCGCAACGCATCGGCCGGCCTGAAGCGCCCGTCGGGCTGCAGATTGGTCTTGAAGAAGCGGTTCAGCGCGCCGGGGATGTGGCCCGCCACCGGGTCCAGCGGCTCGGTCTCGCCGCGAAAGCGTTCGGCAGCGCGGGCATCCAGCACCGGCCGGCGCCCCAATTGCGCCAGCAGCTCGGCGGCGTCGAGCGTGGGCATCGCCGCCGACCGTACCGGGTAGGGCGGCCGCGGTTGTGGCGGCGTGGCCTCGTGCGTGAGTGTGCCGCCCGCCGCCAGCCAGGCCGCGGGGCCGCCGTCCAGCACCGCCACCGCCTCGTGGCCCAGCCAGCGCAGCAGCCACCAGGCGCGTGCGGCATAGGGCATGCCCTGGGCGTCGTAACACACCACCTGCACACCCGGCGCGATGCCCCAGGCGCCGGCACGCTCGGCCAGGGCCTGCCGCGGCGGCAGCGGGTGGCGGCCGTTGCTGCCGGTCTTGGCGCCGGACAGGTCGCGGTCCAGGTGCACGTACAGCGCGCCGGGCAGGTGGGCCTCGGCATGGGCGCGTTCGCCGGCGCCGGCATCGGCCAGGTCGAAGCTGCAATCGAGCACGGCGAGCGGCGCGCCGCTGGCGCGAAGTGCCTGCAGGTCGGCGGCAGCGATGAGGTTGCGGTAGACGGGCATCGGTGCTTTCAGCTTTCGGGTGGGGCCTTGGCGGCAGCGGGTACGCGGCCCAGCCAGGTGGAGGCCAGGCCGGCCCCCACGATCAGCAGCATGCCCACAAAGGCCATCCAGGACAAGTGCTCGCCGAACAGCAGCACGCCGTAGAACACCGAGAACAGGATGCCGGTGTACTGCAGGCCGGCATTGGCGAGCGTGGAGCCGATGGCGAAGGCGCGCGTGATCATCAGCTGCGCGGCGGTGGCCAGCAGCCCCACCGCCAGCAGCAGCGCGGCGCCATACAGGCCATGGGGGCTGAAGCCGGTCCACAGCATCGACGCGGCACCGGCGACCACGCCGCCGAGCGCGAAATAGAAGACGATGCGCGTTTCCGGTTCGCCGCGCCGGCCCAGCGCCGTGACCTGCAGGTAGGCCATCGCCGCGATCATGCCCGACAGCAACCCGGCCAGGCCGTGCCACAGCTGATGCTCCGCCAGCGTGGGCCGCAGCACCAGCGCCACGCCGCCGAAGCCCAGCAGCACCGCGGCGAACAGCCGGCCGTCGATCTTTGCCGAACCCAGCAGCACCGCGCCGCCCAGCAGGAACAGTGCCATCCACACCGAGGACATGTAGTTCAGCGTCACCGCGGTGGCCAGCGGCAGCCCGCCGATCGCATAGAACCACAGGCCGAGCGAGATCACGCCGCACAGGCTGCGCCAGAAGTGCATCGCCGGCACGCTGGTGCGCAGACTGGCGCGCTGCGTGCGCGACACCCCCCAGGCGAAGAGCATGCCCACCAGGCCGCGGTAGAAGACGATCTCGCCTGCCGGGTACAGCGCCGAGGCCAGCTTGACGCACACGCCCATCGTCGCGAACAGCAACGACGCGCCCAGCATCAGCAGCGGCGCCTGCCAGCGCTGGCGCATGCCCGGGTCAGCGATGGGCCATCTCGCGCCGGTACCACTCGTGGAAGTGCTGCATGCCGTCTTCCATCGGGCTCTGGTAGGGGCCGACCTCGTCGTCGCCGCGCTCCATCAGCGCGCGCCGGCCGGCGTCCATGCGCAGCGCGATCTCGTCGTCCTCGACGCAGGTCTCCATGTAGGCGGCCTGCTGGCTGGCGACGAACTCGCGCTCGAAGGCGACGATCTCCTCGGGGTAGTAGAACTCCACCATGTTGAGCGTCTTGCGCGGCCCGCGCGGGTGCAGCGTGGACACCACCAGCACGTGCGGGTACCACTCGACCATGATGTTCGGGTACAGCGTCAGCCAGATCGCGCCGTGCGCCGGCGCGGCACCGCCGGTGTAGGCGAGCAGCGCGTCGTGCCAGCGGCGGTAGGTGGCCGAACCCGGCCGCGTCAGCGTGTGCTGCAGGCCCACGGTCTGCACCGAGTGGTGCTCGCCGAACTCCCACTGCAGGTCGTCGCAGCTGACGAAGCCGCCCAGGCCGGGGTGGAAGGGGCCGACGTGGTAGTCCTCCAGGTAGACCTCGATGAAGGTCTTCCAGTTGTAGTCGCACTCGTGCATCTCGACGCGGTCGAGCACGTGGCCGCCGAAGTCGAGCGCGGCGGTGACGCTGCAATCGCGCAGCGCGGCGCGCACGTCGCGCCCGCGGTCGTCGAACAGCAGCCCCTGCCAGCCGTGCACCGGCCAGGTGTTCAGGTGCAGGCAGGGTTCGGTCTGGAAATGCGGCGCACCCACCAGCCGGCCGTCCAGCCCGTAGGTCCAGCGGTGGATCGGGCAGACGATGTGCTCGCGCGTCTGGCCGCGCCCGCGCAGCATCAGCGCCTGGCGGTGACGGCAGACGTTGGACACCAGGCGCAGGCCTTGCGCGTCGCGCACCAGCGCGCGGCCCTCGCCTTCGTGCGGCAGGGCGTGGTAGTCGCCGGCTTCGTTGACCCACAGTTCGTGCCCCGCATAGCGCGGGCCGGGGTCGAAGATCAGCGCGCGTTCGTCAGCGAACACGCCCTCGTCGAAATAACTTGTTGCAGAAAGCTGAGTGCGGCTGCGCTCAAGAGCTGTGAGACTGATGCTCAGGTCCGACATGATCCAAAGGATCTCCATGATTGGGAATGTCAACCCCCCACCCGGTGGCTCCGCGGGATGGGTTTGATGCGCCTGCAAGCGAGCGGGCCTGCAGGCGAGGGCGGGATTCTACCCAGCGGCACAATCCCGCTTTCGGTGCACAGTCGACGCCCGCCGGATTGCGGACAAGACGCACACATGCCCCCCCGCCTGGAGGGCCACGGTCGTCTAAAATCGGCAACCGCGTTTTGATGCCCACCATGCCCCGTAGTTCCGCCGCCGCCGCGCCCGACACCGTCACCTATGAACAGGCGCTGGCCGAACTGGAGGCGCTGGTGCAGGCCATGGAAGCCGGCAGGATGCCGCTGGACCAGCTGCTCGCCAGCTACAAGCGCGGCGCCGAACTGCTGCAGCTGTGCCGTTCGCGGCTGCAGGTTGTCGAGGACCAGGTCAAGTTGCTCGAGGATGGCCAGCTGAAGCCGTGGACACCGGCATGAACATGCGCGAACGCCCGATCGAGGCACCGCACGAGGCCACCGGCTTCGAGGACTGGATGCGCGCCGAACTGCGTGCGGTGGAGTCGGCGCTCGAAGCCTGGGTGCCGGTGGATGCGCCGGCCGGCCTGGGCGAGGCCATGCGCTACGGCGTGCTCGACGGCGGCAAGCGGCTGCGGCCGCTGCTGGTGCTGGCCTCGTGCCAGGCGGTGCAAGGCGCGCGCGAGGCCGCATTGCGTGCGGCCGTGTCGGTGGAACTGATCCACGCCTATTCGCTGGTGCACGACGACATGCCCTGCATGGACAACGACGTGCTGCGCCGCGGCAAGCCCACCGTGCACGTGCGCTACGGCCAGGCCCAGGCGATGCTGGCCGGCGATGCGATGCAGGCGCTGGCCTTCGAGGTGCTGACGCCCCAGCCGGGCGAACGCCCGGCGTTCGAGGGCTTCTGCGGCGTGGCGCCGGCCTTGCAGGCGCGGCTGTGCGCGCTGCTGGCGCGTTCGGCCGGCCATGCCGGCATGGCCGGCGGCCAGGCCATCGACCTGGCGAGCATCGGCAAGCCGCTGGACGAGCGCGCGCTGCGCGACATGCACCGGCGCAAGACCGGGGCGCTGCTGCAGGCCAGCGTGCTGATGGGCGCGGCCTGCGGCCGCTGCGATGCCGGGGCCTGGGAGGCGTTGTCCGACTACGGTGCCGCACTGGGCCTGGCCTTCCAGGTGGTGGACGACATCCTCGACGTCACGCAGGAATCGCACAAGCTCGGCAAGACCGCCGGCAAGGACCTGAACGACAACAAGCCGACCTATGTCTCGGTGCTCGGCCTGGAGGCCGCGCGCGGCCAGGCCGCCGAGCTGCGCGACCGCGCGCAGGCGGCGCTGCAGCGCAGTGCACTGGCGGACACGGCCACGCTGTCGATGCTTGCCGACATGGTGGTCGAGCGCGACAGCTGACAAGAAAGCGACAATCACATGAAGAACACAGCTTCACTGCTGCAGACCGTCGACAGCCCGGCCGACCTGCGCCGCATGTCGCGCGCCGAACTCAAGACGCTGGCCGTCGAACTGCGCGACTTCGTGCTGAAGAGCGTCAGCGAGACCGGCGGCCACCTGGGCAGCAACCTCGGCACCGTCGAGCTGACGGTGGCGCTGCACCATGTGTTCGACACGCCCTACGACCGCGTCGTCTGGGACGTGGGCCACCAGACCTATCCGCACAAGGTGCTGACCGGCCGGCGCGGCCGCATGGGCAGCCTGCGCCAGCTGGGCGGCGTCAGCGGTTTCCCGCGCCGCGACGAGAGCGAGTACGACACCTTCGGCACCGGCCATTCGTCGACCTCGATCTCTGCCGCGCTGGGCATGGCGCTGGCCGCCAAGCTCAAGGGCGAGGAGCGGCGCGTCGTCGCCGTCATCGGCGATGGCGCGATGAGCGCCGGCATGGCCTTCGAGGCGCTGAACAACGCCGGCGTCGCGCATGCCGGCGTGCTGGCCGACATGCTGGTGGTGCTGAACGACAACGACATGTCGATCAGCCCGCCGGTGGGCGCGCTCAACAAGCACCTGGCGCGGCTGATGAGCGGCAACTTCTACACCTCAGCGCGCGAAGGCGCGAAGAGCGTGCTGAAGAACACGCCGCTGTACGAGCTGGCGCGGCGCTTCGAGGAGCATGCCAAGGGCATGGTCGTGCCGGGCACGATCTTCGAGGAGTTCGGCTTCAACTACGTCGGACCGATCGACGGCCACGACCTGGATGCGCTGATCCCGACGCTGGAGAACCTGCGCCAGGCGCGCGGGCCGCAGTTCCTGCACATCGTCACGCGCAAGGGCCAGGGCTACAAGCTGGCCGAGGCCGACCCCGTGAAGTACCACGCCGCGTCGGGCAAGTTCAACCCGGCAGAGGGTTTTCCGAAGTCCGCACCCGGCAAGCCCACCTTCACGCAGGTCTTCGGCCAGTGGCTGTGCGACATGGCCGACGCCGACGAGCGGCTGATCGGCATCACGCCGGCGATGCGCGAGGGCTCGGGCATGGTCGAGTTCCACAAGCGCCACCCCAAGCGCTACCACGACGTCGGCATTGCCGAGCAGCATGCCGTGACCTTCGCCGCCGGCCTGGCCTGCGAGGGCTTCAAGCCGGTGGTGGCGATCTACAGCACCTTCCTGCAGCGCGGCTACGACCAGATGGTGCACGACGTGGCCATCCAGAACCTGCCGGTGGTGTTTGCGCTCGACCGCGCCGGCATCGTCGGCGCCGACGGCGCCACGCACATCGGCGCCTACGACATCGCCTTCATCCGCTGCGTGCCGAACATGAGCCTGATCGCGCCGGCCGACGAGAACGAATGCCGCCAGGCCTTGAGCACGGCCTTCCGCCAGGACCATCCGGTGGCCGTGCGCTACCCGCGTGGCGCCGGTGTCGGCGTGGCCGTCGGCAGCGACCTGTCCGAACTGCCCTGGGGCAAGGCCGAGCTGCGCCGCAGCACCAGTCGGACCCATGCGGTGGGCGGCCCGCGCATCGCCATCCTGGCCTTCGGCACCTTGCTCTATCCGGCGCTGCAGGCGGCCGAGGCGCTGGATGCCAGCGTGGTCAATATGCGCTTCGTCAAGCCGCTGGACCAGGCCATGGTGCTGCAGATCGCGCGCTCGCACGAAGCCATCGTCACGGTCGAAGAAGGTTGCGTGATGGGCGGTGCCGGCAGCGCGGTGGCCGAATGCCTGGCGGCCAATGGCTTGGCCGTGCCGCTGCTGCAGCTGGGCCTGCCCGACCAGGTGCTCGAACACGGCGACCCGAAGCTGCTGCTGTCGATGTGCGGCCTGGACGCCGCCGGCATCGAGCAGGCCGTGACCAAGCGCTTCGGCAGCCGCCTGACGGTGGTGCGGCCGGCCGCCAACCACTGACGCTTGGGCGACAGGCCCATGACCCCTTGGCAGCGTACAAAGGCGTTCGCTGTCATGCTGCCGGGCCGGCCCGACGCCGCAGCCGCCATCGAACATGAACCAACTGACCGACGCCCTGCACATCCCCGACACGCAAAACGAGCGTGACGAGCGCCACCTGGCGATCCAGCGGGTGGGCATCAAGGACGTGCGCTACCCGCTGCAGCTGAAGGTGGCCGGCGCGGTGCAGAACACGGCCGCCGTCTGGGGCCTGGACGTGGCGCTGCCGGCGGACAAGAAGGGCACGCACATGTCGCGCTTCATCGCCTGGCTGGATGCGCTGGACGTCGCGCTGGACGCGCCGGGTCTGCGTGAGCGCCACGCGCAGATGCTCGACAAGCTCGGCGCCGCCGAAGGCCGCATCGAGGCGCGCTTCAACTTCTTCCTGCGCAAGCGCGCGCCGGTATCGGGGCTGCCCAGCCTGCTCGACTACCAGGGCCGCTGGATCGCCGAGACCCGCGCCGGCGTGACCGCGGTGCATGCCGAGGTCGGCGTGCCGGTGAAGACGCTGTGCCCCTGCTCGAAGGAGATCTCCGACTACGGCGCGCACAACCAGCGCTCGCTGGTGACGATCCGCGTCGAGCTGCTGCAGCCCATCGAATGGCACGAGCTGGTGCGCTTCGCCGAGGACCAGGCCTCCAGCGAGCTGTGGCCGATGCTCAAGCGCGTCGACGAGAAGTGGGTCACCGAACGCGCCTACGAGAACCCCAAGTTCGTCGAGGACCTGGTGCGCGATGTCGCGCTGGCGCTGAACCGCGATGCGCGCATCGGCCGCTACCGCGTCGAGGTCGAGAACTTCGAGTCGATCCACAACCACTCGGCCTATGCGCTGATCGAGCGCTGACCGGTGCCGATGCACCAGACCGCGGCCGCGATCCATGATCCGCTGCGCATGCGCAGCGCCGGCGCCGAACTGCTTTCGCTGGCGCTGATCGACGCGCGCAATCACACGCTGCGCTGGCTGGCGGCCTTCGAGCCGCATCTGCGACAGCTGCCGCCGGTGGCCGACGTCGACCCGCCGCTGTGGCTGGTGGGCCATGCCGCCTGGTTCCAGGAATACTGGGTCTCGCGCAACGTGCAGCGCCAGCGTGGCGAGGCGGCCGATGCCACGCTGCCGCGGCTGGCCTCGATCGAGCCGCGCGCCGACACCTGCTTCGACCCGGGCAGCCACGGCCGCGCCCAGCGCTGGCAGCTGGCGCTGCCCGATGCTGCGGCCTTGCGCCAGTACCTGGCCGAGACGCTGGAGGCCACGCTCGACCTGCTGGCCGGCGCCAAGCAGGACGATGCCGGCCTGTATGTCTACCGCCTGGCGCTGCTGCACGAAGACCGGGTCTGCGAGGCCCTGGCCGAATGTGCGCAGGCGCTGCAGCTGGCCGCTGCCGAAGCGCCGTGGCTGCCGCGGCCGGCGCGTGCGCCGCGCGATCCGTTGTGGTTCGGCGCGCAGCGTTTCAGGCTCGGCGCCGAGCCCGGCGGCCTGGTGCCGCCGAACGAACGCGGGTCGCACGAAGTGCAGCTGCTGGAATTCGAGATCGACGCGCAGGCCGTCAGCTGGGCGCGCTATGCCGAGTTCGTCGGCGATGGCGGCTACGACGAGGCGCAATGGTGGGCACCCGAGGGCTGGGCCTGGCTGCAGGCCGAAGGCCGCCGCGCGCCGCGCTACGTCGAGCAGATGCGCCAGGGCGTGCTGGTGCACCGCCAGGGGCAGCTGCAGCGCATCGGCGCCACGCAGGCCGCCGTGCACGTCAGCCGCCACGAGGCGATGGCCTGGTGCCGCTGGGCCGGCCGCCGGCTGCCGACCGAACCCGAATGGGAGCTGGCGGTACTGAGCGGCGCATCGCGCGGCTTCGTCTGGGGCGATGTCTTCGAGTGGGCCGGCGGCAGCGCACGCGCCTGGCCCGGCGGCGGCGGCGGCGGCGGCACGCTGCCCGGCTTCGCGCCGCTGCCCGAGCCCGGGCGCTGTGGCGTGCTGCGCGGCGCCTCGTGGATGACGCGCGCGCGCTGCAAGCAACCGCGCGCGCGGCGCTTCGAGCCGCCGCATGGCGACGCCCTGTTCTGCGGCTTCCGCAGCTGCGCGCTGTAGCGCGCCGTCCCGGCCATGGGCAGCTTCGCCGACAGCGTGGCCAGCGCGCTGCAGCTCGTGCTCGGCGCCGACGCGCGGCTGCTGCACATCGTAACGCTGTCGCTGGCGGTCAGCGGCTCGGCCTGCCTGGCCGCGGCGCTGATCGGCATCCCCGGCGGCGCGGCGCTGGCCACCTTCCGCTTCCCCGGCCAGCGCGTGCTGCTGCTGGTGGTGCACACGCTGCTGGCGCTGCCTTCGGTGGTGGTCGGCCTGGTGGTCTACCTGATGCTGTCGCGCGCCGGCCCGCTGGGGGCCTGGGGCATCCTGTTCACGCCGACGGCGATGGTCATCGCGCAGACGATCCTGGTGCTGCCGGTGGTAGCGGCGCTGACGCGTCAGCTGGTGGCCGACGCGCTGCACGGCAACGGCGAACAACTGCGCTCGATGGGCGCGACGCCGATGAGCACGGCGCTGCTGCTGCTGGTGCACGAGCGCGCGTCGCTGGCCACGCTGCTGCTCACGGCCTTCGGCCGCGCCGTGTCGGAAGTCGGCGCGGTGATGATCGTCGGCGGCAACATCGACGGCGTGACGCGCGTCATGACCACCGCCATCGCGCTGGAAACCAGCAAGGGCGACCTGCCGCTGGCCCTGGGCCTGGGGCTGGTGCTGCTGGGCGTGGTCGGCCTCATCAACCTGGCCATCGCCGTGCTGCGCCGCAGCCCGCGGCCGGCCGCCCGACGCGCATGAACACGCCGCTGGTCGAGCTGCAGGACTGCGCGGTGCGCTTCGGCGACACGCAGGCGCTGGCGCCGCTGCGGCTGCAGCTGCGGCGCGGCGAGTGCGTGGCGCTGGTCGGCAGCAACGGCAGCGGCAAGACCACGCTGCTGCGCCTGCTGCACGGCCAGCTGCAGTCGCACACGACGCAGGGCCGGCGCCAGGCGGCGCCCGGCATGGCGCAGGCCATGGTCTACCAGCGGCCCTTCGTGCTGCGCCTGTCGGTCTGGCGCAACCTGATGGTGGCGCTGTGGCTGGCCGGCGTGCCGCGCCCGCAACGTGCCGAACGGGCGCTGCAGGCGCTGCAGCGTGTCGGCCTGGCGGCGCAGCGCGATCGAGCGGGGCGCGCGCTGTCGGTCGGCCAGCAGCAGCGGCTGGCGCTGGCGCGGGCCTGGGCGGTGCGGCCGCAGCTGCTGTTCCTGGACGAACCCACCGCCAGCCTGGACCCGGCGGCCAGGCGCGAGGTCGAGGCGCTGATCGGCGAGTTTGCCGGCGAGGGCATGACGGTGGTCATCAGCACGCACAATCTCGGCCAGGCCAAGCGTCTGGCGCAGCGGGTGCTGTGCCTGGATGGTGGCCAGGTGGTTGCCGATCTGCCGGTGGCGCGTTTCTTCGAGGGCCCGCTGCCCGAGGCCGCGGCACGGTTTGTCAAAGGGGAACTGCCATGAAATTGTCGTCCGCATCGAAGCTGGCCGTGCTGGGTCTGTTGCTGGGGGCGCTGCTGTGCCCGGCGCTGGCGCAGGAGCGTTTCATCGTCATGGCCTCGACCACCTCGACCGAACAGTCGGGGCTGTTCGGCCACCTGCTGCCGGCCTTCAAGGCGGCCAGCGGCATCGAGGTGCGCGTGGTCGCGCAGGGCACCGGGCAGGCACTGGACATGGGCCGCCGCGGCGACGCCGATGTCCTGTTCGTGCATGACCAGGCGGCGGAAGAGAAGTTCGTCGCCGACGGCTGGGGCCTGAAGCGCAGCCCGGTGATGTACAACGACTTCGTGCTCATCGGGCCGAAAGCCGACCCGGCCGGCGTCAAGGGCAGCGACATCGTCGCCGCCATGGCCAAGCTGGCCGCGGGACGCTTCGAATTCATCTCGCGTGGCGACAGGAGCGGCACCCACGCCGCCGAATTGCGCTTCTGGAAGGCGGCTGGTATCGACACCCCGGCCGGCAGCGTGCCGGGCTACAAGGAATGCGGCTGCGGCATGGGCCCGGCGCTGAACATCGCCGCCTCGGCCAACGCCTACGTGCTGGCCGACCGCGGCACCTGGCTGTCGTTCAGGAACCGGGCGGACTTGGGCGTGCTGGTCGAAGGCGACAAGCGGCTGTTCAACCAGTACGGCGTGATCGTCGTCAACCCGGCGAAGCACCCGCACGTGAAGAAGGAGCAGGCGCAGGCCTTTGCCGACTGGGTGCTGTCGCCCGCTGGGCAGGCGGCGATTGCCAGCTACCGCATCGGCGGCGAGCAACTGTTCTTCCCGAACGCACGCCCGTAGCGCTTGCCTGCGCGGGCCGCCGCGCTGCCCCGCTCCGACCTAGGGTTAGACCTGCGTTGTGCCAATCGACGATGCACTCGGACAATGCATCGGCAATCGGCGCCGCAGGGCGCATGGCGTAGAGAACCCCTGGAGGAGACTTAACGTGAGCATTCCCCTTTCCCTGACGGTCAACGGCAAGGCCGTGCAGGCCAGCGTGGACCCGCGAACGCTGCTGGTGCAGCTGATCCGCGAGCATCTGCAACTGACCGGCACGCATGTCGGCTGCGACACCGCGCAATGCGGCGCCTGCACGGTGCACCTCGACGGCCGCGCGGTGAAGGCCTGCTCGATGCTGGCGCTGCAGGCGCAGGGCGCGAGCATCACCACCATCGAAGGACTGTCCCAGGATGGAACACTGCACCCGATGCAGGCCGCCTTCCGCGAATGCCACGGGCTGCAATGCGGCTTCTGCACGCCGGGCATGGTGATGGCGTCGGTGCAGTTGCTGGCCGACAACCCCACGGCCAGCGAGACCGAGATCCGCGAGGGCCTGGAAGGCAACATCTGCCGCTGTACCGGCTATCACAACATCGTGAAGGCCGTGCAGTTCTGCCAGTCGGGCAAGCAGCCCACCGCCGCCTGAAGCGCCAAGGAGAACTGCCATGACCGACATGTCCCAACCCCCGCTCAGCCCCATCGGCCAGCCGCTGCTGCGCCGCGAGGACGCGCGCTTCCTGACCGGCGCCGGCCAGTACACCGACGACGTGGTGCTGCACGGCCAGAGCTACGGCTTCTTCCTGCGCTCGCCCTACGCGCATGCGCGCATCAGGTCCATCGACCTCGACAAGGCCAAGGCCGCGCCGGGCGTGCTGAACATCTTCACCGGCGCCGACCTGGCCGAGGCCAAGGTCGGCGGGCTGCCCTGCGGCTGGCTCATCACCAGCAAGGACGGCACGCCGATGAAGGAGCCGCCGCACCCGGTGCTGGCGCAAGGCAAGGTGCGCCACGTCGGCGACCAGGTCGCGCTGGTGGTGGCCGACACCTACCTGCAGGCGCGCGACGCGGCCGAGTTGATCGAGGTCGACTACGAAGAGCTGACGCCGGTGATCGACATCGGCACCGCCGAGAGCGCCGGCTCCGCGGTGCACGACGACGTGCCGAACAACGTCTGCTACGACTGGGGCCATGGCAACAAGGACGCGGTGGATGCGGCCTTCGCCCAGGCGGCGCATGTCTCCAAGCTCACGTTCCACAACAACCGCCTGATCCCCAACGCGATGGAGCCGCGCGCGGCCAACGCGCACTACACGCGGCACGACGACGCCTACACGCTGTACGTGGCCAACCAGAATCCGCACGTCGAGCGGCTGCTGATGTGCGCCTTCGTGCTGGGCCTGCCGGAAAGCAAGGTGCGCGTCATCGCGCCCGATGTCGGCGGCGGCTTCGGCTCGAAGATCTTCCTGTACCCGGAGGAGACGGCGCTGATCTGGGCCAGCAAGCGTGTCGGCCGGCCGATCAAGTGGACGGCCGAGCGCAGCGAGTCCTTCCTGACCGATGCGCATGGCCGCGACCATGCCACCACCGCCGAGCTAGCGCTGGACGCGCAGGGCAACTTCCTGGCGCTGCGCGTGCACACCATCGCCAACATGGGCGCGTACCTGTCGACCTTCGCCTCCAGCGTGCCGACGATCCTGTACGCCACGCTGCTGGCCGGCCAGTACAAGACGCCGGCGATCTATGCCGAGGTCAAGGCGGTGTTCACCAACACCGCGCCGGTGGACGCCTACCGCGGCGCCGGCCGGCCCGAGGCCACCTACGTGGTCGAACGCATCGTCGAGACCGCGGCACGCGAGATGAAGATCGACCCGGCGCAGATCCGGCGCCAGAACTTCATCACCAGCTTCCCGTACGCGACGCCGGTGGGCCTGACCTACGACACCGGCAACTACGAAGCGCATCTGGCCAAGGCGATCCAGATCGCCGACGTGGCCGGCTTCCAGTCGCGCAAGGCGGCCGCGGCCGCCAAGGGCAAGCTGCGCGGCCTGGGCTACAGCTGCTACATCGAGGCCTGCGGCCTGGCGCCGAGCAACATCGCCGGCGCTTTGGGCGCGCGCGCCGGCCTGTTCGAAGCCGGCGAGGTGCGCGTGCATCCCACCGGCACGGTGACGGTGTTCACCGGCTCGCACAGCCACGGCCAGGGCCACGAGACCACCTTCGCGCAGGTGGTGGCGGGCAAGCTGGGCATCGCGGTGGAAGCGGTGGAGATCGTGCACGGCGACACCGGTCGCATCCCCTTCGGCATGGGCACCTACGGCAGCCGCTCGCTGTCGGTGGGCGGTACCGCCATCGTCAAGGCGGTCGACAAGATCATCGCCAAGGGCAAGAAGATCGCAGCGCACCTGCTGGAGGCGGCCGACACCGACATCGAGTTCGACAACGGCGAGTTCAAGGTCAAGGGCACCGACAAGAAGCTGCCCTTCGGCGCCATCGCGCTGACGGCCTACGTGCCGCACAACTACCCGCTGGACAAGCTGGAGCCGGGCCTGAACGAAAACGCGTTCTACGACCCGACCAACTTCACCTACCCGGCCGGCAGCTACGTGTGCGAGGTCGAGGTCGACCCCGAGACCGGCAAGACCACGGTGGAGCAGTTCGTCGCGGTTGACGACTTCGGCAACATCGTCAACCCGATGATCGTCTCCGGCCAGGTGCACGGCGGCATCGCGCAGGGCCTGGGCCAGGCGATGATGGAAGGCGCGGTCTACGACAACGCCAGCGGCCAGCTGCTGACCGGCACTTACATGGACTACACCATGCCGCGTGCCGACGACCTGCCCAGCTTCACCGTCGACCACACCGTCACGCCGTGTACGCACAACCCGCTGGGCGTCAAGGGCTGCGGCGAGGCCGGCGCGATCGGCTCGCCTCCCGCCTTCATCAATGCGCTGACCGACGCGCTGGGGGTGAAGGACATCGCCATGCCGGCCACGGCCGAAAAGGTCTGGCGCGCCGCCAACAAGATCGTTTGAGGAGCACTGCATGTACAACTTCGACTACCAACGCCCGGGCGATCGGGCTGCGGCGGCTGCCGCCGCCAAGAGCAGCGATGCACGCTACCTGGCCGGCGGCCAGACCCTGATCCAGGCGATGAAGCTGCGCCTGTCGTCCAGCGAGCGGCTGGTCGACCTGGGCGCGATCGCCGACCTGAGGGGCATCAAGGTCGACGGCAGCAACGTCACCATCGGCGCGATGACCACGCATGCCACGGTCGCGCGCTCGGCCGAGGTGGCCAAGGCCATCCCGGCGCTGGCCGAGCTGGCCGGCGGCATCGGCGACCAGATGGTGCGCAATGTCGGCACGATCGGTGGTTCGATCGCCAACGCCGACCCGGCCGCCTGCTACCCGGCCGCGGTGCTGGGCTTGGGCGCGACGATCCACACCGACCAGCGCAGCATCGCCGCCGACAGCTTCTTCACCGGCATGTACGAAACCGCGCTGCAGCCGGGCGAGCTGATCGTCTCGGTCAGCTTCCCGATCCCGCAGAAGGCGGCGTACATCAAGTACAAGCAGCCGGCCTCGCGCTTTGCGCTGGTGGGCGTGTTCGTCAGCCAGGGTGCGGGCGGCGTGCGCGTGGCGGTCACCGGCGCCAAGAGCAGCGCATTCCGTGCCGGCGACATCGAAGCGGCGCTGACGCAAAGCTTCACGCCGGCCGCGGCCAAGGCGGTGAAGGTCTCGGCCGATCACATGAACAGCGATCTGCACGGTTCGGCCGCCTACCGCGCGGCGATGGTCAGCGTGATGGCGGCGCGCGCCGTCGAGAAGGCGCTGTCACGCTGAGCGACCCCGGGCCCGCCCTTCGCGGGCGGGCCTGCCGCGGTGGCGCGACAATGGCACCTTCTGTCCGCTTGCCGCCGCCATGAGCTTGCCGTTGCCCGAATCCGTCGACGCCGTCATCGAGTTGCTGGCGGCCGAGAACTACGTCTGCGACCGGCAGCTGGCGACCGCGCTGTTCCTCAGCCTGAAGCTTCAGCGCCCGCTGTTCCTGGAGGGCGCGCCGGGCGTCGGCAAGACCGAACTGGCCAAGACGCTGGCGCGCGCGCTGAACACGCTGCTGCTGCGTGTGCAGTGCTACGAAGGCCTGGACGTGGCGCAGACCGCCTACGAATGGAACGTGGCGCGGCAGATGATCGAGATCCGCCTGGCCGAGGCCGCGCACGATGTCGACCGCGAGCAGCTGACGCGCAACCTGTATTCGCGCCAGATGCTGATCGAGCGGCCTTTGCTGCAGGCGCTGACGCAGACGCGTTCGCCCGTGCTGCTGATCGACGAGCTGGACCGCGCCGACGAGCCCTTCGACGCCTTCTTGCTGGAGGTGCTGGCCGAGAACCAGCTGACCATCCCCGAGTACGGCACGGTGGTGGCCGCCGCGCCGCCGATCACGCTGATCACCAGCAACCGCACGCGCGAGATCCACGACGCGCTGAAGCGCCGCTGCCTGTACCACTGGGTCGGCTTCCCCAGCGTCGAGCGCGAACTGGACATCGTGCGGCTGAAGGCGCCGGGGGCGTCGGAGCGGCTGTACCGCCAGGTGGTCGAGTTCGTGCAGCGCATGCGCACGCTGGATCTGTTCAAGTCGCCGGGCGTGGCCGAGACCATCGACTGGACCAACGCGCTGGTCGCGCTGAACAGCATGCAGCTCGACCCGGCCAGCGTGCAGGACACGCTGGGCGTGCTGCTCAAGCACCAGGACGACCTGGTCAAGATGCAGAGCGGTGACACCGCCAAGCTGCTGGACGAGCTGCGGGCCAAGGCGTTGCTCTGACGTGATCGCCGACAACATCGTCCACTTCGCGCGCGTGCTGCGCGGCGCCGGCATGGCCATCGGCCCGGACCGCGTGCTGGCCGCGCTGAGCGCGGTGGAGCTGGTGGGGCTGCAGCGGCGCGAGGACGTGCATGCGGCATTGAGCGCGGTGATGCTCGAGCGCCACGAACAGCAGCCGCTGTTCGACGCCGCCTTCGACACCTTCTGGCGCGACCCGAAGCTGCTCGAGCAGATGATGTACCTGCTGCTGCCCAAGATCAGCGGCCGCGGCGAGAAACAGCGCCCGCCGCGCGCCAACCGGCTGGCCGAGGCGCTGTCCGTGCCCAAGGCGCCGCAGTTGCCCAACCCGGCCAACCAGAGCGCCAAGGAGGAGGTGCAGTTCGACACGCACTTCACCTTCTCCGACCGCGAGCGGCTGCAGAAGGCCGACTTCGAGAGCATGAGCACCGCCGAATACGAGCTGGCGAAGAAGCTGGCCGAAGAGCTGCCGCTGCCGGTGGACCCGGTGCGCCGCCGTCGCCACGAAGCCGCGACCAGCCCGCGGCACGGCGGTCGGCTCGACCTGCGTGCCACGCTGCAGCGCATGGCGCGCCAGCCGCACACCTTGGCGCCGCTGTACACGCGGCCGCGCGAGGAGCTGCCCTCGCTGGTGGTGCTGATCGACATCTCCGGCTCGATGGACCGTTATTCACGCTTGCTGCTGCACTACGTGCACGGGCTGATGCGGCGTGCGCTGAAGGTGCATACGCTGACCTTCGGCACGCGGCTGACCAACATCACGCGCTGCCTTGCGGCGCGTGACCCCGACGTGGCGCTGCGCTTGGCCGACGAACAGGTGCAGGACTGGAAGGGCGGCACGCGCATCGCCTCGTCGTTGCATCAATTCAACCAGCTGTGGGCGCGCCGGCTGCTGGGCGCCAACGCGGCGCTGCTGCTGGTGACCGACGGCCTGGACCGCGACGAACACGGCGACCTCGGCGCCGCCGCCGCGCAGCTGCACCGCCTGGCGCACCAGGTGGTGTGGCTGAACCCGCTGCTGCGCTACGAAGGCTTCGAGGCCAAGGCCTCGGGCGTGCGCGCGCTGCTGCCGCATGTGGACCGCTTTCTGCCGGTGCACAACCTGGCCAGCCTGGCCGACCTGGGCGACGCGCTGCGCGCGCCGCCGCCGCTGGCTCCTCATACCCTGCTGCACTGAAGACACCATGGAACTGCAAGGCGATCGACTCATTCCCGCAAACCTGGACAAGACCTGGGCCGCGCTCAACGACCCCGACACGCTGAAGGCCTGCATCGCCGGCTGCGAATCGCTGGAGCGCACCGGCGACGATGCCTTCGCCGCCGTGGTGGCGGTGAAGGTCGGCCCGGTCAGCGCGCGCTTCAAGGGCAACCTGAAGATGACCAACGTGCAGGCGCCCAACAGCTACACCATCAACTTCGACGGCCAGGGCGGCGTGGCCGGCTTCGGCAAGGGCTCGGCCGACGTGGTGCTGTCCCCGGAGGGCGAACAGACGCGCTTGAAGTACGCCGCCAAGGCCCAGGTCGGCGGCAAGATGGCGCAGGTGGGTTCGCGCCTGATCGATGCCGCCGCGTCCAAGGTGGCGGAGGACTTCTTCAAGGCCTTCGAACAGCACCTGCGGCCCGCGGAGGCCGCTGCGCCCGCAGAGACAGGCCAGGTGCCGATGCCGGCAGACACCGAGAAGGGCAACCGCGTGCTGTGGTGGGGGATCGGTGCCGCCATCGTGCTGGCGCTGCTGTACTTCCTGACGCGATAGGAGCATCGGCATGGACAGTCTCGATCTGCAGGTGCTGAGCCAGGCCCGCGACTGGTTCAACCAGGGCCACAAGGTGTGGCTGGTCACGGTCATCGAAACCTGGGGCTCGGCGCCGCGTCCGCCCGGCGCGCTGCTGTGCCTGCGCGGCGACGGCCTGGTGGTCGGCTCGGTGTCGGGCGGCTGCGTCGAGGACGACCTGATCGAGCGCGTGCGCACCGGCGAGCGTGTCGCCCGACCCTCGCTGATCACCTACGGCGTCACCAAGGAAGAGGCGGCGCGCTTCGGCCTGCCCTGCGGCGGCAACCTGCGCCTGGTGCAGGAGCCGCTGCTGGCGGTGGACTGGATCGACGAGATATTGGCCCGCACCGCGCGCCACGAGCTGGTGGCGCGCACGCTGCAGCTGGACAGCGGCACGGTGGCGGTGGAGACCGCCGCACGCGGCGAGAAGTTCGAATTCGATGGCAGCAAGCTGCGCGCGCTGTTCGGCCCGCGCTGGCGCCTGCTGATCGTCGGCGCCGGCCAGCTGTCGCGCGTGCTGGCGCAGATGGCGCTGGCGCTGGACTTCGAGGTGATCTGCTGCGACCCGCGCGAGGAATACCACCTCACTTGGGACGTGCCGGGCACCACCTTCAGCAAGGAAATGCCCGACGACCTGGTGCTGCAGCTGCAGCTCGACCCGCACAGCGCGGTGGTGGCGCTGACGCACGACCCCAAGCTCGACGACATGGTGCTGCTGGAGGCGCTGAAGTCGCCGGCCTTCTACATCGGCGCGCTGGGTTCGCGCGGCAACACCGCCGCGCGCAAGCAGCGGCTGGCGCTGTTCGACCTGTCGCCGGCCGAGATCGAACGCCTGCACGGCCCGGTCGGGCTGGACCTGGGTGGCAAGACGCCGGCCGAGATCGCGGTGTCCATCGCCGCCGAGATCATCGCGGTGAAGAACGGCGTGGCGCTGATGCAGAAGAAGGACGGCTCGGCGGTGCCGGCGTCGTCCGGCGTGTGCGTCGTCAGCGCGCGCTGAGCCGGTTCTTCAGGCATTGCCGCTGGCGCGCACTTCCCCGATCGTCGTCGCGCCGAAGAAACGACTCGACGCTTCGCTGCAGGACCGGTAGATTCCTCCGCGCAAACCCCCTGGAAAGCCCGGAAGGAACTCGCGCCATGTCCACCCCGCCCACCCTGCGCCAGCTTGCCGCTTCAACCGCTGTGGCCATGGCCTTCAGCCCGCTGGCCAATGCCGCGGGCCTGATTGACGATCAGATTGCGGTTGGAACCTACCGTCCCGCGCTCTCCGAGGCCTTGGCCATTGCCGCCAAGGATAATGTGGCCCACCTGCGCGCCGGTGGCTTCATGGTCGAGCTGGAAGCTGCGCTCCAGGAGCCGAGCGAGAAAACCCGCATCGTCGACTACCCCAAACCGGTTACCGCCAGCATGCTGCGCGTCACCGCCGTGGTGCCGCCCAAGGGCTTCGAGCAGTTGCCCATTCCCGTGTGCGCCGAGCAGCACAGCAAGGTGCTCGCTACGTGGGACATCAAGCCGACTGGCGAGGTGGTCCCGCGGCCCTGGGACGGCCCGAAGGTGTCGGAGGGCAACTCGGCCGCCTGCAAGGCCTTCATCTTTGCCGCCCGCGACGAAATCAACCAGCAGCTGCCCGGCGACCCGCCCACGCCGCAGCCGCCGCAGCCGGGCAGGTAGCCGCCGCCGACCCGAGCCGTCGTCCGTCCCGGCTTCGGCACGGCCCCCATCGGCAGGCTCAGGCATTGCTGCTGGCGCGCACTTCCTCGATCGTCGTCGCGCCGGCCCAGACCTTGTCGATGCCGTCCTGGCGCAGCGTGCGCAGGCCCTCGGCCAGCGCGGTGCGCAGCAGTTCGTCGGGGCGCGCGCCGGTCTGGATCTGGTGGCGGATCTCGCGCGACACCACCAGCAGCTCGTGCAGGCCGGCGCGGCCGCGCAGGCCGCTGTCGTCGCAGTTCGGGCAGCCTTCGGCAAAGTGGTGCATCAGCTTGCCGTCCTTGCCGAAGCGCTTCTTCCAGCCGGCGAGCACCTCGTCCGGGCCCGGCTTGTTCTCGGCCTGACCGAAGGCGTGCAGATAGTCGGCCATCAGTTCTTCCACCTGTTGCGGCGTCGCTTCCTGCGCCTGCACGCACTTGCCGCACAACCGGCGCACCAGCCGCTGCGCCAGCACGCCGAGCAGCGAATCGGCGAAGTTGAAGGGGTCCATGCCCATGTCGAGCAGCCGCGTCACGGTTTCGACCGCGCTGTTGGTGTGCAGCGTGCTCATCACCAGGTGGCCTGTCAGCGAGGCCTCGACCGCCATCTTCGCGGTCTCGCCGTCGCGGATCTCGCCGACCATGATCACGTCCGGGTCGGCGCGCAGGAAGGCGCGCAGCGCCTTCGCGAAGGTCCAGTCGATCTTCGGGTTGACCTGCACCTGGCGCATGCCGGCCTGGGTGATTTCCACCGGGTCTTCGGCCGTCCAGATCTTGCGGTCGGGCTGGTTGATGTAGCCCAGCACCGAATGCAAGGTCGTCGTCTTGCCCGAGCCGGTGGGGCCCACGCACAGCAGCATGCCGTAGGGCCGCTGCGCGGCCGACTTGATGTGCTTCAGGTTGTCGGGCGACAGGCCCAGGCTGTCCAGCGGGATCGGCTTGGCCGAGGCCAGCAGCCGCAGCACCGCGTCCTCCAGCCCGTTGGCGGTGGGGATGGTGGCGACGCGCAGCTCCAGCCGCTGGCCGGGCACGAACTTGCCGAAGTTGATCTTGCCGTCCTGCGGCTTGCGCCGCTCGCTGATGTCCAGGTCGCACATGATCTTGATGCGCGCGATCATCGCGCTGCGGTAGGTGTGCGGCAGCTCCATGTAGGGGCGCAGCGCGCCGTCCTTGCGGAAGCGGATGCGCACCTTGTCGCGCCCGGGCTGGCATTCGATGTGGATGTCGGACACGCCCTGGCTCTGCGCCTCGGCGATCATCGAATTGATCAGCCGCACCAGCGAGTTGTCGGACTGCTCGATCGACGGCTCGTCGCGCTCGCCGCTGTCCGGCGCCTGCTGCATCTCCAGCGTGGCCAGCAGCTTGCCGGCTTCCTCGGCGTCGAATTCCGCCGCCGGCGCGCTGTCGCCGTTGCCCGAGCCGGTGTGCACGCCGATGCGCTCGTAGGCCTTGGCGATGGCCGCCGGCAGCAGGCTGGCACGCGCCAGCACCGGCACCAGCTTGGTCTGCGCCGCGAACTCGATGTCGTCCAGCACCTCGGGCCGCGACGGGTCTTCCACTGCGACGATGAGCCGGCCGCCGCGCAGCAGCAGCGGCAGTGCCGGCAGCCGCGACGCCACCGCATAGGGCAGGCGCGCCAGCGCCTCGGTCTCGGGCGCGAACTGCGTCACGTCGACCAGCGGATAGCCCATCTTGCGCGCCAGCGCGGTCTGCAGGTCGGCGCGCGACACCAGGCCGCGGCGCACCAGCAGTTCGCCCAGCGGCACGCTGCGGTCCTCGCGCTGCTGCGACAGCGCCACTTCCAGCTGCGCGTCGTTGATGAAGCCCAGCGCGATCAGCGCCTCGCCGATGCGCACCATCGGCATGCGCGCCTGCTCGGCGATGGCCCGCTCCAGCTCCTCGGCGCTGACGACCTGCTTGGTCAGCAGGATCTCGCCGAGCTTGCGCGAGCGCAGTTGCTGCTGTTCGGCCACCGCCAGCTCGATCTGCGCCGGCGTGGCGGCGTTCTGTGCTACCAGCAGCTCGCCGATGCGTTCGCCGATCTCCACCTTGTCGTAGGCCGCCTTGGGCACGAAGCAGCGCAGCACGCTGCCGCGCGTGTCCACCGGCGCGAACAGGTAGATGCCGCTGTCGTCCTCGTGGTGGCCGATGCTCAGCGAATCGATGGCTGCCGCGCCCTTCAGATGCACCTTCACGCCCACCGCCGGGCGCTGCGCCATGAAGCTGCCGGCGGCGGCGCTGCCTTCTTCCACGGCCAGCAGCGGCCGCGTCAGCGTCAGCTTGCGGAACTGGTTGAAGCGCAGCGGAATGGCGATGCGCGCCGGCGGGATGCGCACCTTGGCCACGCCCTCGATCGGGTCCATTTCCAGCAGCGCGCCGTTCATCAGCCGGCCGTTCATGCCTTCGATCTGGCAGGGCTCGGGCTCGGCCAGCCGCAGCGGCGCCGGGTAGCAGGCATAGGCCGGCGTGGGCCAGGCAAAGCCTTCGCCGCCTTCGGGTGCAGGCGCGGTGTTTTCCACGGGCACCAGGGACAGCGGTGGCGATGACAGGTCGGACATGGCGGTTCCTCGGATGGCGAGCATCGTCGAGGGCGCTCGCCGCACGGGCGCACCCTCACGCACACGATCCTAGGCGGTGGAGCGGCGGCCCAAAGGGCCGAATTGGCCGGTCCTGCCGCCCCTACACCGCTCAGCCGCGCATCTGCGCCGGCAGCCAGCCGACGATCTGCGGGAACAGGTAGATCAGCCCCACCGCCGCCAGCATCAGGAAGAAGTAGGGCAGCGTAACGCGTGCGATCCAGCCGATCTCGCGCTTGGTCATGCCCTGCAGCACGAACAGGTTGAAGCCTACCGGCGGCGTGATCTGCGCCATCTCGACCACCAGCACGACGAAGATGCCGAACCACAGCGGGTCGATGCCGGCCTTCTGGATGGTCGGCAGGATCACGCCCATGGTCAGCACCACCATGCTGATGCCGTCGAGGAAGCAGCCCAGCAGCACGTAGAACAGCATCAGCGCGAACAGCAACCCGAAGGCGCTCAGGCCCAGCGAGCCGATCCATTCGGCCAGGTGGCGCGGCAGGCCGATGTAGCCCATGGCCAAGGTCAGGAAGGCCGCGCCGGCCAGGATCAGCGCGATCATGCAGTACAGCCGCGTGCCGCCGAGCAGCGATTGCTTGAAGGTCTGCCAGTTCAGCGAACCCTGCGCGGCCGAGATCAGCAGCGCACCGACCACGCCCAGCGCCGCTGCCTCGGTGGCGGTGGCGATGCCGCTGTAGATCGAGCCCAGCACGGCCGCGATGAGCAGCATCACCGGGATCAGGTGGCGCGATTCGCGCAGCTTGGCGCCGAAGGACAGCGGTGCATCGCGCGGCGGCACGAGCTTGGGGTTGAGCAGCGCCCACACCACCAGGTAGCCGGAAAACAGCAGCGCCAGCAGGATGCCGGGCAGCACGCCGGCGATGAACAGCTGCGCGATCGACACCTCGGCGCTGACGCCGTAGACGATCATGATGATCGACGGCGGGATCAGCAGCCCCAGCGTGCCGGCGCCGGCCAGCGAACCGATGGAGACATTGTCCGGATAGCCGCGCCGCGCCAGCTCGGGCAGGCTCATCTTGCCGATGGTGGCGCAGGTGGCGGCGCTGGAGCCCGACACCGCCGCGAAGAGGGCGCAGCCGGCGACGTTGACATGCAAAAGCCGCCCGGGCAGCGCCTGCATCCACGGTGCCAGGCCGCGGAACATGTCCTGGCTGAGCCGCGTGCGGAACAGGATCTCGCCCATCCACACGAACAGCGGCAGCGCGGTCAGCGTCCAGCTCGATGCGCTGCCCCAGATGGTGACCGCCATCGCGTCGCCGGCCGGCCGGCTGCTGAACAGCTGCATGCCGATCCAGGCCACGCCCGACAGCGTCAAGCCGATCCA
>Ga0307505_10000824_pt1 | contig 30068 bp, 23 predicted proteins | sample 23_S_MG_FD_202183 | JGI IMG/M metagenome (GOLD analysis project Ga0307505, IMG submission 202183) | Soil microbial communities from Populus trichocarpa stands in riparian zone in the Pacific Northwest, United States - 23_S | ecosystem: Environmental > Terrestrial > Soil > Riparian zone > Trees... | reverse complement strand
CCGTGATCTCGCACGCGGTGGGCCGGCGCGACCAGGCGCAGGCCCGACACCTGTTCAACCAGGCCATCGCGCTCTCGGTGTGCGTCGCGATCGCGTTCCTTGGGGTCGGGCTCGCGCTCAACGCGCCCTTCTCGAATGCGATCGCCGCCGACGCCGGGACCGCCCGCCTGTCGGCGCGCTACCTCGGCTGGTTCATCCCCGCGATGGCGCTGCAGTTCCCGATGGTCGCGATGGGCGCCGCGCTGCGCGCCACCGGCAACTTCACGCCGAGCATGCTGGTGTCGTCGGTCACGGTGATCATCAACATGGCGCTCGCGCCGGTGCTCATCTTCGGCTGGGGCACCGGGCGCCCGTTCGGGGTCGCGGGAGCCGCGGTCGCGTCCCTGATCGCGATCGCGTTCGGCAATGTGTGGCTGGCCACATGGTTCTACCGTCCCGACGCCTACCTGCGCTTCGCGCGCGCGCATGCGCGCCCCGAGCTTGCTCCATGGAAGCGCATGCTCGCGGTCGGGCTGCCCACCGCGTTCGAGTTCCTGATGATGGCGGTGTACCTCGCCGTGGTGTACATGCTCATCCGGCCGTTCGGCGCGGCGGCGCAGGCCGGGTTCGGCATCGGGCTTCGGGTCATGCAGGCCGGCTTCATGCCGGTGGTCGCGCTCGGGATGGCGGTGGCGCCGGTGGCGGGACAGAACTTCGGCGCGGGATTGCGCGACCGCGTCGTCGCCACCTTCCGGAACGGCGCCATCATGGCCGCCGCGGCGATGCTCCTGTTCGCCGTCGTGTGCCAGGCCGCGGGCCACACGATGATCTCCTTCTTTGCGAGCGATCCCGCGGTGATCCGCGTGGGCGATGAATACCTCCACATCATCTCGTGGAACTTCATCGCGTCCGGGATCATCTTCGTCGCGTCCAGCATGTTCCAGGCGATGGGCAACACGATGCCCTCGCTGTTCGCCTCCGCGGCACGCATCATCGTGATCATCCTCCCCGCGCTGCTGCTCGCGCGCCTGCCGGGATTCCGCCCGACGACGATCTGGTACCTCTCCGTGGCCGGCACCGTGGTGCAGCTCGGACTTGCCATGTGGCTGCTGCGGCGGGAGTTCGCGCGCCGGCTCGGACCACCGGCCCAGGCCGTCATGGCCCCGCAGGCGTCCTGATCGGCACGATCGCACGCCCTCCGGGCGCCCGGGGCTCGCAGGGCGCGCCCGTCCCTTGGTAGTTTTGGGACCATGAGGGACCTGCACCTGAACCGGCCAGCGATGGTCCTGCTGACCGCCGTCGTCATGAGCGCCTGCACGGCCGCGCCGCGCACCGCGCCCGAGCCGATGGCGGCGCCGGCGCAGCCGGTGGCCGCGCCGTCGGCCTCCGACGAGATCCGGGTGCCCCGAACGACGCCGGCGGCGGTCGCGGAGGCGCGGGCCGACAGCGCGCGCACCCCATATACGGAAGGCGACGTGCGCTTCATGACCGGGATGATCGGGCATCACGCGCAGGCCGTCGAGATGTCGCTGATGGCGCCGTCGCATGGCGCGAGCCAGGCGGTGCGCACCCTGGCCGCCCGCATCATCAACGCGCAGCGTGACGAGATCTTCATCATGCAGCAGTGGCTCGCCGACCGGCAGAAGCCGTGGCCGCACGTGGACGCGAGCGGCGCGGTGCACGGCGCCGGGGGTCACGACGCGCACCACGGCGCGATGATGTCCGGCATGCTCACGGGCGCGCAGATGGCGCAGCTCCGCGCGGCGCGCGGCGCGGAATTCGACCGGCTGTTCCTGACCTTCATGATCCAGCACCATTCCGGCGCCGTCGCGATGGTGCGGGAGCTGCTCGCCGCCGGGGGAGCAGCGCACAACGACACGGTGTTCCGGCTTGCCGGCGACATCAATGTCGACCAGACCACCGAGATCGCGCGCATGCAGAAGATGCTCGCGGCGCTCCAGTAACCACCACCGAGGAACCACACTGATGAGACGCCTCACCCTGTCGTTCGCCGCCATCCTGGCCGCGGCCTGTTCGTCGCCGCAGCCGGAGACGGCACCCACGCCGGCGCCGCAGCCCGATCCGCGGGTCGGCCTTCGCGCCGGCCAGTACGACGCGGCCGAAGCCATGTCCGGCGTCGCCGTGACCGCGCGCGCGCGCCCGCCGGAAGGCTTCGAGCGTGCCACGAGCTCGGATCTCGCGTTCAAGGGCAACTACGCGATCCAGGGCAACTACAACGGCATCCTCATCTGGGACATCTCGAATCCGCGCAACCCGACGATCGTGAGCACCACGGTGTGCCCGGCGTCGCAGAACGACGTGTCGGTGTACAACAACCTGCTCTTCGTCTCGACCGAAGGGTTCAACGGCCGCACCGACTGCGGCACGCAGGCGTTCACGCCGGCCGACTCGGTCAGCCCGCTGCGCCATCGCGGGGTGCGCATCTTCGACATCAGCGACATCCGCAACCCGCGGCTGGTGAAGAACGTGCAGACCTGCCGCGGCTCGCACACGCACACCGTGGTCGAGGACCCGCGCGACCGCCAGAACATCTACGTGTACGTCTCGGGCTCGTTCGTCGTGCGCTCCCCCAACGAGCTCGCGGGATGCGAGCGGCGGCTCGACGTCCCGAACACCTCGCTGATGCGGATCGAGGTCATCAAGGTGCCGCTCGCGAACCCGGCCGCGGCCGAGATCGTGAACGGCGCGCGCATCTTCGGCGGCCTCGCCGCGGCGCCGCAGCACGGCCCGGCGCTGGAGGACACCATCGGCTCCGGTGAGCGGTTGCGCCAGGCGAAGGCCGCGGGCGCCTTCACCTTCATGATGAGCGGCCGCGAGCAGGTCCTCAACCCCGGGTTCTCGCGCATGCTGCTCGACAGCCTCGCGAAGGTGCGCGGCGGCGCGAATGCCACCATCACGTCGGCCGACAGCGCGTACCTGCGCGCCAACATCGCCACGGTGCTCGCGCCGTTCATCGGCGACGGCGCGCGTCGCGGCCCGGACCAGTGCCACGACATCACGGTGTACCCGGCGCTCGGCCTCGCCGGCGGCGCCTGCGAGGGCTACGGCCTGCTGCTCGACATCAGCGACCCGACCAACCCGGTGCGCATCGACGCGGTGGCCGACTCGAACTTCTCGTACTGGCACTCCGCGACGTTCAACAACGACGGCACGAAGATCCTGTTCTCCGACGAGTGGGGCGGCGGCGGCTCGCCGAAGTGCCGTGCCACGGACCCGAAGGAGTGGGGGGCCAACGCCATCTTCTCGATCGTGAACCGCAAGATGGTGTTCGAGGGCTACTACAAGATCCCGACGGTGCAGACCTCACAGGAGAACTGCGTGGCGCACAACGGCTCGCTGATCCCCATTCCGGGGCGCGACGTCATGGTGCAGGCGTGGTATCAGGGCGGCATCTCCGTGTTCGACTGGACCGACCCGAAGCGTCCCTTCGAGATCGCCTTCTTCGATCGCGGCCCGGTGGATTCGGCGCGCATGGGCAACGGCGGCGCCTGGTCCACGTACTGGTACAACGGCGCGATGTACACCTCCGAGATCTCGCGCGGCCTCGACGTCATGGAGCTCACGCCGACCCAGTACCTGACGCAGAACGAGATCGACGCGGCGAAGACGGTCCGCTTCGACCAGTTCAACGCGCAGGGGCAGCCGAAGCTCGTCTGGCCCCCCTCGTTCGCCCTGGCGCGCGCCTACGCGGACCAGCTGGAGCGCAACCGGTGCCTCGGCGCGGGCCGGCTCAGCGCGGTGCGCAGCACGCTGGCGAACGCCGAGCGCGCGCAGCCCGTGCAGCGGCGCGAATCGCTGCTCGCGGAAGCGACGCGTCTCGAGAACGACGCCAACGGCTCGTGCGACGGCGCGAAGGTGCGCAAGCTCGCGCAGTCCGCTCGTGACCTGGCGGGTGTGACGCCGTAGGACGCTCGGTCGAAGGGAAAGCCGGTCGGCCTGTTCGCAGGCTGGCCGGCTTTTTCCTGTCGCACAGTTCCTTGAACGAATGCCGGACCGCTGAGGACGCGGGGATGGCAGAGGACGCAGAGGTCACTCTCGGAATCCGTTCACCATGCGGCGGATCCCATCCTTCAGGTGCATTTCGTGGAAATTGATCAGCAGGCCAACTTGCAGGCCGCTCAGCACCAGATACGAGAGAAGCTGTGCCTCGTGAATCGGATGTAGACGTGTGACGGCCTTGACCTCCACGATGACGGCATCATCGAGTATCAGGTCTGCTTTGTATGCATGGTCCAGCGTCAGGCCGCCATAGGCAATGGGCATCGACACGTGCTCGCGAACCGCGAGACCGCGCATGCGCAGCTCATGCGCAAGGCACTCATGATAGGCGCTCTCCAGCAGCCCGGGGCCAAGAGCCGAGTGTACCTTCATCGCCCCGCCGATGATGACGCCAGTGACTTGGTTGTGCTTCACGCTCCATGATCGTCGCGCTGCGCGACAGCACCATCATCAATTCCTTGCGCGTCCTCCGCGTCCCCTGCCCTCCCTGCGGCCTCTGCGGTTCGCCATCACGTGAGGGCCGTGCTCACGGACCCATGACCGCCAGATACTCGCGCCACGGCCCCACGGCATCCCGGTACTGCTTCGCCATCACGCGCGTCATCTGGTTGAGGTGGTTGAGGTCGTGCGCCACCCAGGTCGCGAGCAGCTGGCGCAGGGTCACGGCGCCGAATGCCGGGTGAACGCCCTCGAGCGCGAGCTCGCGGTCGCCGAGGCGCCACTCGCCGAGCACGCGCAGGTTCTCGCGGCGCGCGGCGTCGAACTCGTCGAGCAGCTGCGCGAGTGTCTTCCCCTCGCTGTCCCGGAAGTGCGCGAAGCGATCGAAGGGCGTGAAGGCGCGATCCCCCCGCTGCTCGAGGATGATCCGCGCGCGGGGGATCCAGTCGGTGCGCTCTCCGTGAATGAGGTGCCCCACGATGTCGAACGCGCTCCAGGTGTCGGGACCCTCGTTCGGAGAGGTCCAGGACTCGGGAAGTCCCCCGAGTAGCGCACGAAGAGTCGCGGGCGTCCGCTCGAGTACCGCAACGCCGTCAGGAAGATGGAAGTCCATCGCGGGAATGTACCGGGAGGATTCGCGCCTGGTGGCGTGATCGCGATCCGTGTCACGGTGTGCCAGGCGGTATGCTGGCGAACGGCAACTGCGAAACACGGGTCACACGTGGAACACTGGAACTGCCACTGAAGTGCCACACCTTCTGCACTCCGACATCACGGCTCCGATCCTGGACTCGTTCCGGTACTTGTACAAGGAGTGGGGCTATGGATTCCTCGAGACCCCGTACCGCAGGGGAATCGTTATCGAGCTGACTCTGCGCGGCCTCTCAGTGAAGGAGGAAGTACCCTACGACATCGTCCATCGCGGAGTCATCGTTGGCCACTATCGCGCGGATCTCGTCGTGGAGGACAGAGTCCTGGTCGAAGTCAAGGCAACCAGGGCTCTTACGAGCGCCGATGAACGACAATTGTTGAACTACCTCAAGGCATCGAAGCTCGAAGTGGGCCTCCTCCTCCACTTTGGGCCGACGCCGAAGGTAGTGAGACGACTCCTGACTCACGACCGGCACTGAAGCTGTTGCAGTTCAGTGGCAGTTCCCGTGTCACCCGTGTCAACAGTGTTTCGCAGTTGTCTTCCGGTATCCTTGTTGCTACGGCTCGGTGGCCATGACACCTGCCCCGAGCGTTGGCATCTCGCGCAGAACCAATCCATCCCGCAGCATCGAGTGGCTCGCGCGCGTCGGTTTCGTCGCGAAAGGGCTGCTCTACGCCACGGTCGGCGGCCTCGCGAGCTGCGCAGGGCTCGGCCACGGGGGTGAGACCACCGATTCGCGCGGCGCGCTGTCGGCGCTGCACACCATGCCGTTCGGCGACCTGCTCCTGATCGGGATGGCGATCGGCCTGCTCGGGTACGGGCTCTGGCGCATCGTGGAGGGGGTTGTGGATCCCGACCAGCGCGGGGACGACATGAAGGGGCTGGCCCTCCGGGCCAGCTTTGTCGCGCGCGGCCTGGCCCACCTGGCCCTCGCCGTCTCGGCGGCTCGCGTCGCCACCCTCATGCCGCGCTCCTGGAGCCTTGGCCCCGGTGGCGGCTCCGGCAACGAAGCGGCGGGCTTCACGGCCACCGCCATCGAGCTGCCCGGCGGGAAGTGGATCGTGCTCGCCGTCGGGGTGGGCCTCGCCGGATTCGGCCTGTGGCAGCTGGCGCGCGCCTTCCGGGCGAAGCTCAACCGGAACGTGGATCGCCAGGACGCCGAGCGCGAGATCGGTGGCTGGGTGATCGCCGTGAGCCGGGTGGGGATCGCGGCGCGCGGGCTCGTCTTCGTCGCCCTGGGATGGCTGCTGGGACTGGCCGCGATGCGTCACGATCCGTCGCAGGCGGGTGGCATCGACCGCGGCCTGGACGTCTTCGCGAGCCTGGGACGCGTGCCGCTGGTGGCGATCGGCGTCGGTCTGATCGCGTACGGCGTCTACCAGCTGCTCAGCGCGCGATACAGACGGATCCGCGTCTGACGCAACGGCAACCGCGAATCACCGATCACACGGGGCACAGGAAACAGACCACTGAACGGCCAGGACCGTGTTGTTGCCCTTCAGTGGCAGTTCCCGTGTCAACAGTGTCACCAGTGTTTCGCAGTTCCCTTGGCGCGGCAGTCCGACGTCATCGCGCAACCTCCCAGGCCCGCATGCCGGCCATCCCGCGCAGCGACCGCCGCACGCGCACCCGCCACAGCCAGTAGAGCATGGTGACCAGCACCGCCAACACCGGCAGCGCGAGCAGGGGCATGATGCGGATCGGCTCGGGGATCACCCGCGCCTGCCCAATGAAGAAGGACATCGCCGCCACGAACAGCGCGAACGACATGCGCCACAGGTGCCGCGCGATGCGCTGCGGTCCCCGCGGCGGCCCGTTGCGCAGCACCTGCACGTCGCCCGCGGCGGCGATCGCGGCGACTCCACCGAACATGAAGAACGGGAACAGGTAGCCACGCTCCTGCGCGCCCCACGCCAGCGTCGAGTAGATGGCCCAGCTCTGCGACAACACGATCGCGATCGCCGCCGCCAGCCCCACCGCGTGCGCGAAGCGGTACTGCGCGCCCGGCTCCCGCACGGCCGCGAGCGCCGTGAGCACCATGTAGGCGGTAATCGCCGCCGCCGGGATGTTGATCGCGGGCGCCACCCCCCGCACCGCGGCCATGAGGGCCCCGGCGAAACACATTGCAAGCATCGCGTACACGAACGCCATCCCAGCGCGGCGATGCCGCGGCGCGCCCTTGCTCGAGTACAGTGCCACGTACCCGGCCAGAAGCCCGATGCTCCCGGCCACGATGTGAACGACGTAGGCGGACCTCATGCGCGCATGGTGATCGCGGGGTCGATGCGCGACGCGCGGCGCGCCGGCAGCCAGCAGGCGGCGAGACCGATGGCCGTCATCAGCAGGGCCACCGCACCGAACGTCATGGGATCGTGCGGCGCAACGCCGTACAGCAGGGAGCCCATGAAGCCGGCGGCGAAGTACGCCCCGACGACGCCGATCACCAGCCCGGCCGCCAGCAGCACGCCGCCCTCGCCGAGCACCATGCGCTGGACCCTCCCCGCGTCGGCGCCAAGGCTCATCCGGATCCCGATCTCGTTGGTGCGCGCGCTCACCGAGAACGCGAGCACGCCGGTGATCCCCACCGCGGCGATGAGGAGCGCGAGCGCGCCGAACGACGAGATCAGCGCGGCGTTCACCCGGCGCGCCGCGATCGAGCCATCCTTGTACTGCGAGATGGTCATGACGTTCTCGATCGGCGCGGTGGGCGCCAGGCGGCGCACCACGCGGGTCACCGCCGGGATCAGCGAGGCGACGTTGCTGTCCGCGCGGATCACGAGCCCGCCACCGATCGCCAGCATCTGCGCGAAGGGCAGGTACACCGCGGGGCGAACGGGCATGTCCAGTCCGCCGTCGCGCGTGTCGGCCACGACGCCGACGATCGTCCGCCAATCGCCGCTGATGGGCGTGAACTTCAGCAGGTCGCCCGTCCACGCGATGCGCTGTCCGATCGGATCCGCGTCCCCGAAGAGCTCGCGCGCGAAGGTCTGGTTGACGATGACGACCTTCCCGGACATCGGACCGTCCGTACCCGCGAACACCCGGCCGCGCACCCGGATGCCCGCGGCCTGGAAGAACTCGGGGCTGGCCGATCGCACCTCCGCCTTCGGCGCCGCGTTCCCGGGCGGCACCGTCTTCCCTTCCGCCTTCACCTCGAACACGAGGTCCGAGCGCCGCAGGGGCATGGGCGATCCGACGGCGACAGCCATCACGCCCGGAATACCCGCAATCTCGCGACGCATCTGCTCGTAACGTTCCTTCGCCGCACCGTCGGCGCGCGGATTCGTGAGCAGCTCCGTCGGCGTGAGGAGCGCCACCTGCATCGTCAGCACCTCCTCGGCGCGCAACCCCGTGTCCACCTCCGAGAGGCGCACCAGCGTGCGCGTCAGCAGGCCGGCGCCCGCCAGCAACACGACGGAGACCGCCACCTGCACGATCACCAGCGCGCGCTGCAGGCGGTTCCGCCGCAGTCCCCCGCTGAGCCGATGCCCGCCGGACAGCAGGCGGGAGGCGAAGCGCCCCTCGCGCGGCACGGAGCCGATCATCGAGAGCAGCAGCGCAACGCCAACGCTGATGGCAATCATGAAGCCGAGCACCCACCCGTCCAGCTGGATCTCGCTGGCGCGCGGCGAATACCGTTCCGCCACTGCGGTGAGCAGGCGGATGCCGCTGCGCGCGATGAGCCAGCCGAACGCGGCCCCACCGACGGCGAGGAGCAGGTTCTCGGTGAGCAGCAGCCGGCGCAGCCGCGCCACACCGGCGCCGAGCGCCGCCCGGACCACGAGCTCGTGCTCCCGACGAACGCCGCGCATCAGGGTGAGGTTCGCGACGTTCGCCACGGAGATGACGAGGACAAATGCCGCCGCGGCCATCAGCAGCAGCAGCGTGGTCCGCGCCTGCTCGCCGAGCACTTCCTGGAACGGCGTCACCGTCACCTGGTAGTGGGCGCCCGGATTGTACGCCTCGGAGTGCTCCCGCTGGAGCCGCGTGTACACCGCGTCCACCTCGCGGCGCGCCTGCGGCAGTGTCGCACCGGGCTTGAGGCGCGCCACGACCTCCGTCATCCGGTGCGTGCGCCCCTCCACCATCATCGCGCCGAGGTGGTGCTCGCTGTTCACCATGTTCAGCAGCGCGACGAACCGGCTGGGGAAGAACGGCGCGGGCTGCAGCACGCCGATGACGGTGACCGGCTTCCTGTCCAGCGTCACCTGCCTGCCGACGATGGCGGAATCTCCCCCGAAACGCTGGAGCCAGAACTCGTGCGTGAGCACCATGACCGGCTCGACGCCCGGCCCGTCGTCGCGGGGCTCGGTGACGCGGCCGAGCACCGGGCCCAATCCCATGACCTCGAAGTAGTTGCCGGTCACGAGACCGGTGCGGATGCGCTCGGCGCCCTCCGTGCCCTGGAGGATGCCAATCCACGACGAATACTCCGCGATCCCGGCCAGCGACGGCACGCCGGCGCGCAGGTCGCGCACCTCCGGCACCGAGAACGTCATGTTGGCGCCACCCGGGCCGTCGGAGCTCTGGCGCAGGTAGAGAAGCCGCTCACCGTCGCGGTGCGGCAGTGGCTTCAGCAGCACACCGCGCACGACGCTGAAGATGGCGGTGTTGGCGCCGATGCCGAGGGCCAGGGTGAGCACCACGATCGCCGCGAACCCTCGGCTGGCCCGGAGCGAGCGCAGCGCGTAGCGGAAGTCCGCGGCAAGGCTGTCGATCCAGGGCAGCCCCTGCTGGTCCCGCACCGCTTCCACGGCCTGGGTGACGCCACCGGCGTTGAGGAGCGCGGCTCGGCGCGCGTCGGGCTCGCTCATGCCGCGGCGGATGTTCTCCGCGACTTCCATCTCGAGATGCGCCTCCATCTCGGCGCGGGTATCCTCGTCGATGTCCGTGCGGCGTGACGCGCCCGCAATACGGGCCAGCGTGGATCTGATGAACCTCATCGTGTCTCCCATTTGGGCGCGAGAAAGGCCGCGATCAGATCAGCGGTCGCGTGCCACTCCGCGGTCTCGCGCGCGAGCTGCTTCCGACCCGCGGCCGTGAGCGCGTAGTACTTGGCGCGCCGGTTGTTCTCCGACTGGCGCCATTCGGACTTGATGAATCCCTCCTGTTCCAGCTTCAGCAGGGCGGGATAGAGGGTGCCGTAGTTGAGCGACAGGCGATGCTTGCTCGTCTCCTCGATGCGCCGCGCGATGCCGTAGCCGTGGAGCGCCCCAAGGACGTCGATGGTGCGGAGGATCATGAGGGCGAGGGTGCCCTGCTTCACGTCGAGCTTCTCAGGCATGGGCTTCGTATGGGTTCCCCATATGACTACGGCCGGGGCCAGCCCGGCGCAATAGCCTTCTATTGGAATCCCATACGGACGCGCCCTTCCCGGGTTTCAGCCCGCCCGGCAGACATGAAAAACGCCCCGCCGGAAACCGGCGGGGCGTTCCGTGAGGCTCGCGACGGCTAGTGCTTCGTCAGCGTCAGCCCCTTCACCACCGCATCCGTGTTGTGACCGAAGCGGATGCCGTAGGCGCCGTCGGTGCTCGACAGCTTGCCTTCGCCGAGCACGGCCGCCTTGTCGTAGGTGCCCACGACCTGCCCGTTCACGGCGCACTCCACCTTGTCACCCTTCACCGAGACCGCGATCTCCTGGGTCACGCTGGCGCCCACGCCGCTGGCCTTGTTGATCGCCTCGTTCGGCTCGCCGCGGCGGCCGTTCACCTGGAAGGGTGCACGCGCGCTGAAGCCGCGCACGATGAAGGTGCCGTTCCCGTACGCCATGCAGTACAGGTAGGACTCCTTGTCCGTGCCCATGTTCGCGCCGCCGATGAAGATGCCGTACGGGTGCGGATGGTTGTTAAGCGACATGTACTTCTCTTCCGTGAACGTGGCCTTGATGGTGTAGTTGCCGCTGGCCTTGTCGCTCGCATTCCAGTACGCGATGGCCGGGCCGGTCGTGACGCGAAGGTCGCTCCCGATCTTCTCGAGCTTCGCGTTCTCGATCTTCTGGCCGTTGGCGGCCTCCTTCGGATCCACCGAGCCCTGCCAGCCGGCCACCTTGATCCCGCCCTGCGCCACGACGCGCGACTCGTCCTGCGCCACCGCCACGCTCGACACCGCGAGCAGGCCCGCCACCACCATTGCACCCTTGAACCGCATGAAACACCTCACGAAAGAGTTTGCGTGACTGCTACCAATACGCGCAGGACCCCGGCTTCGCTCGGGAAATCCGTGGCCTAGAACCGTGCGCCGATGTACAGATCCGTCCGCCAGCGCCGCTCCGGAAAGATGCCTCGCGACACGTCCAGGCGGAACAATCCGTCCAGCACCGAGGCGCCCACGCCCGCCCCTGACAGCGGCCGTCCCATCACGTGCAGGCTGTCGCGGGCGCCCGCCCAGCCGACGTCATAGAACAGTGCGGGCCGCAGCGCCATGACCCCGCGCGCGACTTCGGCGCGTCCCAGCCAGAAGGTGTCCCCCACCCGGCCGGGGCCAGCCGGGCGCGCGAACTGCCCGCGCACGGTCTGCACACCGCCAAGGAAGAACGCCCGCTGCGGTGGCAGGTCGCCGAGGGACGAGCCTGCCGCCCCCGTCATCGACCACGCCAGTCCGGCCAGCGGGCGCGTCACGGTTCCATCAAGCACGAGCCGGCCATAGCCGGTGGTGCCAAGCGAATCCGAACGATCGGTGACCGCGCCTTCACCGCGGACGCGAACGTCGAAGCGCAGTGCCCTGGGGTTCGCGCCAAAGGAGCGCGCGAGCTCCGCTCCGGCGCCGACCGCAACGAGCTGCACCGCGGCGATGTTGTCCACGAAGTGACGGCCGGCCACGAGCTGGGCGAACGACACATGGGAGTTCGGACGCACGCCGGCGCTGTACTGCCGCTCGCCGAACACGCGCCACGCCATCTGCGCGCCGCTCAGCGGCCCGGGCGCGGCGCGCTCCCCGAAGAACTCCCCGCCCCAGCTGCGGTAATAGAACCCCTCGTCGCGCCCGACCAGCAGGCTGCTCGCCGACGCGCCGAAGCTCAACGGCTCTCCCCAGTCATCGTTCGCCACCGAGAAGCGGTGAAAGGCGCGAACGCCCACCAGCGAGCGGCCATTGCTTCGCGTGAGCGAGAGCTCCGCGTTCGGGACCTGGTCCGCCACGCCGAACCGCCCCACGGCCTGCGCGGTGTAGCCCAGCCCGAGCACGGACGTGAGCGACGCGCCGATGGACAATCCCTCGATGCGGTTGTAGCGCAGGAGGTCGAGTCCCGTGTGGAAGCGCGGCCGTTCCGGTCCCCAGCCCGGCTGGAGCGCGAAATCCAGTCCCTCGAGCAGCTGGTCGCGGTCCGCCGTGCTGAACAGCTGCTCGCCCCCGGAAAAAATGCTTGCTGGCAGGTCGGGCGACGTCGCGAGCTTCGAGGGGTCGCAGGGAAGCATGATGGCCATGCGGTATGCGTCGAGCACCATGCGGGAGCCGGCGAAGTACGTGCTGTCAGTCGCGCACTGCTCGCGGCGACGCTCGATCAGTCGCGCGCGCGCGCGCGCGTAGGCGGCCCGGTCGCGAAGGGAGCGCACCCGCACGCTGTCGCGTTTCGCCGACGAGTCCACCGATGCCGCCTGGATGCTGTCCGCCAGGTGCAGCAGGCTGTCCGCGCGCGCGCGGGAGCGCCGGATGACGGAATCCTCACGAGCGAGCACCGCCGCGGCGCTCGTGTCGCCGGAGCCGCGCCGCCCGTCACCGCCGATCGTCACGTTTCCACCGGCGACGAACAGGGTGTCGTCGGCCGTCATCCCCAGCTCGCCGAGGGCCGGCATCCTTGGCACGGTCGCGTCGCCATTGACGCTGTTGTACCGGTAGCTCTCCTCGTAGCGCATCGGGATCCGCGCGAACAACGCGGTCCCCTCGCCCTCGAAGACGTTCGTCTTCGGCAGCCAGAAGCGGCCCTCGAAGAGGCCGTATTCGACCGTGATCGCGGAGACCTTCGCCCGCATGGGGGACATGAGACCCTGCGCGAGCAGCATGCCGAAGCCGCCGGCTTCCGTCTTCTTCTCCTCGATCTGCTTGCGAATCTCCACGGCGGCGGCCCCCGTGTCGGTGCGCAGCCGCTCCTCCAGCTCGCGCAGCTCCGTCCTGGCCTCCTCCTTCACCTCGTTCCACAGATCGATCTCGCCGGCCATCCGATAGGCCGCGCGCACGAGGCTGCCCTGGTCGCTATCGAACCAGAAGGAGCCCACGAAGGTGCGCCAGTCGGGACGGCGCGCCGTGATCCGGAGCTCGCGCAGGTGGATGGCGCGGCCGTCCGGCAGGCGGATGGTGGCCGAATCGCCGGATTCGTAGTGGTAGTAGGCCTCGGATCCACCGGCCAGGGGATGAACCAGGTCCCGCTCGTCCACTTCCGCCGTCACCTTGCGCAGGTCGTCCGACGGAAACCAGAGGGCCTCGCGCCCCGGGAAGTACGGCACCGGCGTCGCGGGGCTCATGTCGATGTCGGCACCGCCCATCGGCACGACGGCGCGCCGCCCGGTGGTCTCGACCCACACCCCAACGTCTCGCGCCCACCGCACGCGCGCCGCGTGTTCCGCGCGAAACAGCAATCGCTCCGGCCCGAGCTTCCGCACGCCCAGCCCAACGGACATGCGCATGTACGAGTGGGCGTCGTAGGAACGCAGCGCCGAATCCTGGGCCAGCCGCGACACCCGCGCGCGCGCCAGGAGCGTTCGAGCGCCCTCGTCCCTGAACGCCGTTCGCTCGAGCTCCGGCGTCATCACGATCCGGCGCGGCGCCTTGCGGTCCGAGGAATCCGGCTGCTGGGCTGCGGCAGAGGCCGCAACGACGACGAGCGCGAAGAGGGATGAGAAACGAAGCGCGGGCAGGTGGGGCATCGCCCTTACCTACCCGCGCCAGCACCTTCCGGTTTCAGTGGATCACCCCCCTGGCAGCTGGGGCAAGCGAACCGGGCCACGTGGCGCCTCATTGAGGGCCTTGCCGCGGATGATCCCGAGGATGTCTATGGCCCTGGGTCCCGAGCGGCGGGCACGCTCCCCGATTGGCGATGCCGCGGGCTGGAGCACGGCGGGAAGCGGTCGATTCGGCGCGGAGACCGGGATGTCCCCCACCGGCGCCGGGAAGGTGCGCGGAACCCGCCGGGGACCCGCAACACCGGTGCTGCGTGAACGCGAGCCACGCCCACGAACGATCCGAATGAGCTCATCGCCATGCACGGCCACGGCGGGCACGATCACGATGTTGCGATCGCGTATCCCGAGCGCCGAATGGTCGTAGAACACCCCGATTTCCGGGCTGATTCCGAGGTCGAGCGAGCCGATGCGCGTCCCGATGAACGCGCCGATCGTCGGCCGGTCCGACACCGCCCCTTCCACCACCGGCGCCACCTGCATCAGCCGCATCCCACCATACGGAGCGAATGCCACCGCGCCGCGCTCCGCATCCAGCGGCTCCGTCCTCGATACCACCCAGGTGAGCTCGAAGTGCGCGTGCTGCCCGAGGTTCACGATGCCGGCGCCGGGGATGATCGCGCTCTGCACGCGGCCTCCGGAGTCGGAGAGCAACCGCTTGTAGTTCACCACGATCCCGGACATGCTGGGGATCCGGAGTCCCACATCCGACTTCTGGTCGAGTCCCATGCGCCACTCGACGTCGGCGGCGAGGTGCGAGACCGGCGTTTCCCGAAGATGCCTGCTGGAATCGATGCGTCCGATCTTCGGCATCGCATACGTCACCAGCGTGCTCGCGCGTTCTCCCGGCTTCACGGGAGTGGCCGTCGTTGCCACGGTGTAAGGCACGCAGGCAGTGGCGCCGGCGAGGAGAGTGAGGGCCGCGGCGAGGGCGCGCGTCGTCCTGGTTGTCATCGGGCGCTCCTCACCGGTAGAGGTTGAAGCCGGTCAGGATGCTCGAGCGCATGCCGATCTTCGACGGCACCAGCGCCACGTTCACCGGAATTGCGAGCGCGCCGGCCCGGAAGGTCATTCCTCCGGTGAAGGCCAGGGAGACGCCCGCGGGGGTGACGTTCGGGCCCACACCGAACTCGAACTGGTTCGGGAATCGCACCCCCACCAGCCAGCTGAAGCTCGGGAGGAACGCATCCTGATCGAGTCCTCCCACGAGGAACACCCATTCGTTGAGCGCCACCGGCCCGCCCTCGAGGCTCGCGAACTGCCGCTCGAACTGCCAGCCGAACTGCGTGATGACGTTCGAGACGTCTATGTCGCGCTTGACGCGCAGCGTGTCCGTAATCGAGCCGCCGAGGAAGGTGAAGCCGAAGCGGGGGCCCGAGCGGTTGACTTCGCGGGTCAGCTCCTGCGGCTGCTGGGCCTGCGCCGGACCACTGAGGACCAGCGCGAGCAAGGAGCAGGTGACGGCGATGCGGCGGAACATGGGGGATCTCCAGGTCGAGGGTGACAGCCGCAAGTGTCGCCCGAATCCCCTGCCCTCCCCATCCGCAGCGCAGCGTAGCGCTCGTCGGACATTACGTAGTGACGCTACGTAGCCCCGGTTCGGCCAGCCGCCCTTCCCTCGTCGCCACTCCGGCGCTTCAGTCTTCGCCCGCGTCGCGCACGCGGTCAGCCAGCTCACCCCGGGACGACACCCCGAGCTTGGCGAAGATGTTCACGACGTGGGTGGTCACTGTGCGCACGGAGAGCCCGAGGGTGGCGGCGATCTCCTTGTTGGACTTGCGCCTCCGCACCAGCCGGGCGATCTCGGTTTCCCGGACCGTGAGCTTCGGCATGCGCTTCCCTCCGGCGCCGCGCGCCGGGGCGCGGATGTTCAGCTGCTTCATCATCTCGCGGGCGCGTTCCAGCTCGACCCGGGCGCCAAGCCGGGCGCAGACGTCGTGGCTCCGGCGCAGCTCGCGCACCCCGCCGTCCGTATCCCCCAATCGGATGAGGACGTCGGCCAGCCAGCGGCGCAGCCGCGCGGCGTCGTAGACCCACGGAATGCCCTCGAGCTCCGCGATGGCCTCCCCGATCAGCTCCGCGGCCCGCGCATGGTCGTTCTCGAGGCGCGCGATGACGCCGTCCGCCGCGCGCACCCAGACCAGCCCCAAGCGGTGGCCGAGCCGCTCGGCGTCGCGCTGCAGCCGATCGCGCAACGCCCGGCTCTTCCCGACATCGCGCGTGTAGAGGGCCGCCTCTGTCGTGATGGGCAGCAGGGGGTAGATGGCCCACACGGTGTAGCCGGCGCGATCGGCCACTTCGAGCCCCTGTTCGCCGATCTCCACCGCGCGCGAATAGTCGCCGACCATCAGGTGGTAGCTCGCGAGGCCGGCATGCAGGGCGATCTGGGTGTGCACCTCGATGGGACGCCCCCGGTTCGCGCGTGCCACGCCCAGCTCCCAGGCTTCGTCCAGGCAGGTGCGAGCGACGTCGAATTCCCCACGCGCCGTGTAGAACCGGGTGACCCAGACGAGCAGCCGCGGCAAGAGCGCGCGCTGGTTGAGCGCCCGCGCCATGGCGACTGATCGCTCGGCGAGCGCAAGCCCCGCCTCCCAGTTGCCGGCGCCGAAGGCGTATTGCATCGCGACCTCGTCGGTGTGCACCCGCATCACCGGCGACTGCAGCTCGTCGGCGAGGCGCTCGGCGGTCTCGAGGTGGCGCAGGGTGCCCGCGCCGTCGCCCGTCAGCCCCGCCAGCGTTGCCAGCCCGTAGTGCGCCGACCACTGCACGGTCTTCTCGCCGCACTGCTCGGCGAGCGCGACGGCCTGTTCGCCGTGCTGCCGCGCGCGGTCCGGTGGGCCGACGAAGATGCGCAGGAAGAGGAGGGCGCGGTGCGCGCGGGCCAGGAGCGCAGGATCGCCGAGGCGCTTCGCGATCGCCAGCGCCTCGTCCAGGTCGGCCTCGGCGTCCCCGGGCTTCCCGAGCGACTGCCAGCAGGCCGCGCGGCTGATCCGGATCTGGGCCGCCATCGCGTCGGCGGTTCGACGCGATGCAGCCCCGAGGGCGGCGGCGAAGTGCGAGAGCGCTTCCTCGAAGCGGCCGGTCCAGTAGCAGGCCAGCCCCATGCGCCGCTCCACCCGAGCCGCCCGCCCTTCGTTCCCGGCCGCGCGTGACTCCTGGCGCGCCCGCTGCCACAGCGCCATCGCGCCGTCATAGTCGCCAAGGCGCTGGCGAACCTGGGCGAGCTCGTCGAGGAGCGCGTTGGATTCCTCGGCGGCCGGATGCCGCTCGAGCGCGGCGCTGAGGTAATCTGCCGCGGCGCGGTCCGCATGCCGGACCAGGGCATCGCGGCCGGCGGCCGCGAGGTACCGCGCCGCCTTGCCGCCATCCGCCGACGCATCGGCACGCGAGTAGTGGAACGCGAGCGCGTCCGCCTGCGCCAGCGCAGCGGCGCCGAGCTGGCGCTCGAGGGAGTGCGCCACCGCCGCGTGCAGTAGCCGGGCCCGCGCCGGCCCCAGCGACGCGTACACGACGTCCTGGAGGATGGGATGGGCGAAGTCGTAGTCCCCGCCGTCCGGCGCCTCCGATGCGACGAGGAGCCCGGCGCGCGTGAGCTCGTCGAGCGCAGCGAGCACCGCCTCGCGAGGAAGCTCACTGGCCTCATGCAGCACGCGGAAGCCGACGCGGGCCCCGATGACGGCCGCAACGCCGACGACGGCGTGCGCATCGGCGCCGAGCCGCTCGAGCCGCTGTGCAACGGCGGATCGGACAGAGCGTGGCAGGTCGAGATCCTGCACTTCCCAGCCCATCCATCGGCCGTCGCGCTGGTGCAGCCGCCCGGACTCCACGAGCGCCTTGAGCGTCTCCTCCACGAAGAACGGGTTGCCCCGCGTCCACGCGTACAGCCGTCCGGCAAGCTGCCTGGCCGTGGGATGCGCAACGGCAAACGCGAGGCTCACCAGCTGCTCGACATCGGGCTGCGCCAGCGCCTCGAGGCGCAGCAGCCGCGCGACGCCGATCGCGAGCAGTGACTGCTCCACGTCGCGCAGCGCCGGAGCCCGGTCCAGCTCCGCCTCGTTGTAGGTGCCGATGATTGCCACTCGGCTCGATCCGACCTGCCGCGCCGCAAAGTGCAGCAGCTCGAGCGACGCGCTGTCCGCGAGGTGCAGGTTCTCGAGGACAATCAGCAGCGGCTGGCGCTCCGATGCGCGCGCGAGGAACTGCGCGAAGTTCCAGAGCAGGCGCGCCTTGCCGTCGCGCACCGGATCGGGGTCGAGCGGCGGCGGCGCATCGCCCGCGAATGCCGGGCAGATCGTGCCGAGCCAGCCGCCGCCGCGCGTGAGCACGCTGCGGGCACCTGGATCCATCGTCCGCAGCATGACGGTCAGCGCGTCGGACCAGACGGCATAGGGCACGCCGCTCTCCATGCTGTAGACGCGGCCCACCGCCACCGTCCACGTGTCGCGCTCCGCGCGCTCCGCGAGCGCCTTCACGAGCCGCGTCTTGCCGATGCCCGCCTGCCCGGCGACGAGATGGAGCGAGCCGGTGCCGCGAGCCACCTCCGCGAGCCAGGCGCCGAGATGCGCCATTTCGGCGGTGCGTCCCACGTGCGGCAAGGGTCCCAGCAATGGGGGCGGCATGCGACTAATCTGGCGGGCGCACCAGCCGCGGGCGACGGGCCGGCGGCTAGAGAACCTTGTCCGCTTCCCTGTTCTTCGTCTCCACCGGCTGCGCCGCGCCCGCGCCGAGGCCCTTCTCGGACATCAGCCGGGTGAGATAGCGCTGTCCCTCGCCGATGCGCTCCACCTCGACGGCCACGGAGTCGATGCTCTGCTCCACCCGGGTGAACCGCTCGTAGATGTCCTGCGGGAGGGCCGCCACGGTGGCCGCCCCGCGCCGCCAGAGCCGCCGCGCATAGGAGATGGTGAGGATGAACGCCGCGGGCACGAGGATGAGCCCCGCGATGACCCAGAACTCCTCGGGTGGTCCCGGGCGCGGCGGCGGTGGCGGCTCCGGCACCACGGCGCCTGGAATCCCCGCGGCCCGCGAAACGGCGGCGTTCGCCTCCTCCAGCTGCTTGTCCAGTCCCAGGATGCGCTGGTCGAGCGACGCGATGCGCTGCTCCAGCCCGGTGCGGATCGCCGTCTCGGTCCCCGGCGTGTTCTGGAGCTCGCGGGCGAGGTCGCTGCGCTGTTCCTCGAGGCTCTCGAGCTGGTTGGCGAGCTCGCGCCGCTGGTTGCGCACCGCCTGATAGACGAGCGAGGGCTGCCCGCCGAACCCCGGCACCTGCGGCGTCGGCGGCACAACGATCACCTGCCCCTGCGCGGGGACCGCCGTGGCCGCTCCGCCTGCCCCCCCTGCCCCCCCTGCCCCGCCTACCGAGGTCGCTTGCACGAACCGTCTCCTGTGTGTGGGCGTACCACGCTGCTGGAAGAATGCCTCATTCGCCGATTCGCGGCAGGGGGAGCCCGCCTCCGAGGGTCCTGAGCCGCTCCTCGAGCTTCCTCTTCTCGTCGTCGAGACGCGTGCGCGCGTCGGCGACGCGTCGGTCCGCGTCCGCGCGAAGCTCGGCGACCCGGGCGCGGGCGGGCGCCGACTTTTCCTCGACGAACCGGTCCACCTGCGCGCGCACCTTCCGCTCGGCGGCCTTCACTTCCTCGCCGACCACCGCCTTCAGCCGGTCGGACACCTGCCGGTCGAGGTTCGAGCGCACGGCGAGGCGCGGCGCGTCGAGCGTGCCGCTGATGTCCGCCGTGAACTCGAGGGTGTTCACCCCGGTGAGCGCGCGCGAGACGATGGACTCCATGAAGTTGAGGCGCGCGGCCCGCGCGGAGTCGGTCACCGTCCAGCGCAGCGCGGCCGATCGCATGCTCCAGCGACCCGAGATGTTGTTCCCGTCGAGAACGAAGCGCAGCTCGCTGGTGCCGCGGCCGGGATCCATGGCGTACGGGATCACGGGAAGATTGAACGCGGGGAGCTTCACTCCCGCGGCGTGCACATTGAAGACGTCGCGCGGCCTGGGGCCCAGGTAATCGAGCGAGCCGGTGACGCGCAGCGAGTCGATGTCCCCACCACCCGTGCGGCGCGCCGCGAATACCATGGGCCGCCCGATGATGGCGGGCTCGGTGGTCACGTCCGCGGCAGCCACCACGTACCGGCCGGCGGCAGCCCCCGCGGTGACGTCCACGTTCATGTCCGCGCGGCGGAGCAGGAAGCTGGGGTAGCTCTCGCGCTGGACGAACTGGATCGTCGTGCCTGACTTGCGCAGGCGCTTCGGGCCCGGCTCCTCCTTCGGGAGCAGCCCCGGCGGCGCGTGCTCGCGCGCGAGCGTGGCCCAGTACACCGCTTGCTGGAAGCGGTCGATGGTCACCTTGCCGAAGAGCGCGGCGCCGAGGTCCGGGCCCTCGAAGGTGGGCAGCTTGAGCAAGCCGCGGGCGAACGCATAGTCCTCGTCCCTGGCATCCTCGATCGCGCGAATGCGGCCCTGCAGGGTATCCACCCCGCGCTTCGCGTCCGCCACCAGCCCCTCCACCCGGCGGCGCGCCGAATCCACACGCGCCGAGGCGCCTCGCACCTCGGCCACCGCCCTGCGCGTTCCGTCGATCCCCGCCGCGCGGACGTTGAAGCTCTGGAGCCGCGACAGGAGTGCCTGCGACGAGTCGAGCGTTTCCTGCAAGCGCAGCGCGGCGTATCCATCCTCGATGGACTGCTTGACGGAGTCGGCGCCGTTCATGACCGCCAGGGCCGCCTGCACGGAGCGGAGCTGGGTGGGGTCGAGCACCACCGACCTCAGGGTGTCGAACGGAATCAGCGACAGCGGCGGCACCCGGAACTGCCCGGTGAACCGCTGCACCTCGGCCAGTGCGCGAGGCGCGAATCCACCGCCGGTCACCGGCTCCGCCGGCGTGGCGCGGCGCGTTCCCGTTTTCACGTCCGCGATGGCGAGCCGCTTGATGACGATCTTCTTCTGGAGCATCGGCTTCGGCTCCAGCTCCACCAATACCGTCCCGATCTCGACCAGGTTGCGGTTGCGATCGAAGGGATCCGCGAGCGCGATCCCGCGCAGCTGCACCGTCGTGGCCATGAGGCCGATCCGCACGGCACTCACGTCCAGCTGCGCGCCCAGCGCCTCGGTGCCCGCCTCCTGGATGGTGGAACGGAGGATGCGGCCGCCCAACAGCCGCCATCCGCCAATCAGCAGCGCGACCAGGAGGATGATGGGAATGATGCCCTCCCACCGCAACAGCCTGGTCTTCCTCGGCTTGCCGCTCCCGGCTCCCGAATCCTGGCTTCCGGCGGGCGGCGTGAAGGACGCCCCGACGCCAGCGCTACGGACGGAACCAGGAGTAGACATTGTACAGCTGGGAGGCCTTGAGCGTCTTGTAGAACCTCGAGTTGGCGACCTTCGCCCCGATGGTGGCGCGATACCGGATCACGCCGTAGCGGGCGGCAAGGACGATCGGGACGAACAGCAGCAGCCAGCCGGCCACGCTCCCGAGCACCACCGTGTTGTTGAAGTTCGTGAGGGCGAGCCCGGGGATGTTGTCCATCGCGCCCCACACGGGGCGGAGCGACTCGACATCCACGAGCAGCCAGCGGCCGAGGCGGTCGAAGACCGGATCCAGCAGGAATCCCACCGGCACGAAGAGCAGCCAGGCGAACAACCCCGCGGCGAACGACACGTTCAGCACCGCCAGCAGCAGCAGCACGACGAGGTTGTGCGCATTCACGATCGGGGTCAGTCCGAGTGCCGCGCCGAGCGCGACGCCGAGCGCGATCTGGAGCGGTGAGCCGTCGGAGTGGAGCGTCTTGATCAGCGAGCGGACGAGCTTGAGGAGGGTCAGCATCGGCGTCGCCGGTGGTCCTGGACGAGCGGCACGCGCGTGCACCGCACGATGGCGTCGATGGTGCCGCGTCCTGCCATCATGAGTGTCCCTCGAATCGTCACGTTCCCCGCCCGATGTTGGCTGCCTGTAAGCTCGACCCCGCGCACGCCGCCGTAAAGAGCGCCGCCACGGTCATGACGGCCGGACGGGGTTCAGCGTTTCCGCAGCGCCGTCCCGGTCACGGAGGCCGCCGCCTGTTGCAGCGTGGCGGCGAGTTCCGGGGGCAGGAGCAGCGATCGCCCGTCGCGAAGGCGCAGGCTGGAGGGAAGTCCCACCGGCGTCCTGTCATACAGCTGGGCGTACATGACGAGCGCCGCCAGGTAGGAGCCGGCGACGGTTGGGTGGAGTCCGTCGGGCAGGTAGAGCGGGACATCAGGATCGAGGCGCATGGCCTCCCGCCAGGCATTGCCCACCGGGAACAGCAGCCCGCCAGTGGCATCAGCCGCGGCACGATAGGACTCCGCAACGGCGGCGAAGTCGCCGGGCCGGTCGATCGTGGACCATACCATATAGACGGCGCTGGCGGCGCGGACCGTCCGGGCCACGGAACCTCATACTGCCTCAACTACGTACTCATCCTTTTGGTCATCAGTTTCGGGTCGTCAGTGGCCCGGGAGAGTTTGACGCGCGCCGCAACGGATGGATTACACTGACACGCGCTCACAGCGGTACTGTCACCAGGTGCAGGATTTCAAGAAGCTCATCGCGTGGCAAAAGGCGCACGCTCTCTTCCTTAAGGTCTTTGGCGCGGTGCGCCGAATGCCGCGATTCGTTCCTGCATCACTGACATCGCAAGTCTACCGCGCCGCTGATTCCATTCCAACGAACATCGTGGAGGGCGCACTTGCGGCAACACGGAAGGAGTTTGCCCGCTTCTTGGACATCAGCATCAAGTCCACCGGAGAGTTGGAGTACCACCTGATCAAGTGCCGGGACGTGGATGCAGTGCCCGCGTCCATGTGGCAGGACATGAATGCAGCAGTAATCGAGGTCAGAATGCTGACCTACTCGCTCAGGAAGCGCGTTCGGCAGGCAGACGTGAAGCGGGAACACCAGGAACGTTCTGTGTGATTCAGTACCGAGTACTCAGTACTGAGTACCGAATGACTCAGAACGCTCTGGGGGTTTCTATCGACTCAGCCAGTACGCCGCCTTCACGAGGAAGATGTTCGTCGGGCGCTCGCGGAAGATCGCGCCGACGTCGCGGCCCGCGTCGAGGTCGAACGCCGACTCGGACCCGCTGCGCTGCTGCTGCCAGACGAAGAACAGCGCAGACCCGGGACGATACTCCCAGCGGAGCACCGCGTTGCCGCGCAGCGAGTGCACGTTGAAGTTCGGGTTGCCGATGGTGAACGGCGCCGCGGCGCCCGCGCCGTCGGGATCCACCGTGTAGTCCACCACACGCCCGTCCGCCGCGGCATTGGGGGTGATCGTGCCGCGATCCGTGCCGTAGACGGCGAAGGCGTACTCGCGCGGCGTCGTGAATTCCTTGAACGCCTCGTACTTCCCGACGGCGACGAAGGGCTGGACGTAGCTCTGCAGGCTGAGCCTCGGCGTCAGCGTCCAGTTGATGCGCGTGTCGAAGGACAGCGTGTTCTGCATGAGGTTCGCGAACACGTAGCGGCGCCCGTACGTGGCCGATGCGGTGGCGTCGTCCACCCCGCGGACGTACTGCGCGGTGGTGAAATACCGCCCGTAGTTCGGCCCCACCGACACCTGCACGTTCGAGCGCGGGCGCGTCTCCATGTACAGCCCGCCGTTGGCGTTCCAGGAATCGTCGCCGCGGAACCGCGCGTAGTACCCGAACGGGTTGAACCAGACGCGGCGCCGCGTGTCGGTGTTCATCCAGAAGTTCACGCTGCGCTGCTCGGGCTGCCGTGCCACCGGCCCGCCGCGCAGGAGCCGGTCGTTGTCGTACGGCAAGGCGTAGTTCCCGCCCACTCCCGCCGACCACATGTTGTTGAACGTCGCGTTGGTGCTGCCGCCAAGCGACTGGAAGATCGAGGTGCCGTCGAAATTCCACGCGTGGTTCGACCAGGCCCCCGCAAACCAGTTCTGCGTGTAGCGCTGCTTGCTGTTCTTCTGGTACCCCCAGAAGGGGGACACCGCGCGATAGTCCACCCGCCCGTGGAAGCCGATGTCGTTGATCTCGTATCCGGGACTCACTTCCTTCGCGACAATCGACCCGAACCACGATCCACTCTTCGAGAAGGCAAGGGCGTTCGAGTACCCGGTGAGCGAGGTCCGGGTGGGGTCCACGTCGAAGGACGCGCCATCGGGCCGCTGGTAGTACCGCGCAGGCGCCCGCTGCAGCGCGGTGATCATCGCCGGCGTGCCGTTGACGCGCGTGCCCACGGAATAGCCGCTCACCGAGTACCGCCCGCCGTTCCAGCGATGGTCGAAGTCGAGCCCGCCGTATCCAGCGCCCCCGCTGAGGAAGCCGTTGAACAGCGGCGACTGCTGCCGGTTCACCGTGGTGAGCATGCCCCCGATCACCGTGTTCCCGCGGCGGAAATCGCGCCGCACGCGCCCCGCGAAGAAGTTCGTCATCGGCTCCACCGCGGTGCTGCTGTCCACGATGCCGTCGCCGCCGGCCACCTGCGCGCGCTCCTCATTGGTGAGGGCGTTGAGGATGCCCACGGTCCAGGGACCGACGCGGCCCGTGACCTTGGCGGCGCCCGCGATGGTGGTCTGCTCGGGCATGTCCACGTACCGGGCGTCCCCCCCTGAGGGAATGCGCGAGGGCGAGCGCCCCACGCGCCTCGTGTAGAAGAAGGTCATCCCCCCGTAGTCGTTGTGCCGGCGGAGCTGGCCGAAATTGAAGACGTCGGCGCCCTCGAGAAAGAAGGGGCGCTTTTCCGGAAAGAAGCTCTCGAACGCGCTGAGGTTCACCACCGCCGGGTCCACCTCCACCTGGCCGAAGTCCGGGTTGATCGTGCCGGTGAGGGTGAGCCCGCCCGGCAGCCCGTAGCGCACGTCGGCGCCGGCGTTGGGCGTTGCGTCGGTCTTCCGGTAGAAGGGGTTCGCGGCGTCGCCCGGCGCCACCGAAGGCGCGGGAGCGCGCGTCACCTTCGCGCTGGCGTACGGCGCCACCTCCAGCCGCTGCGGCTGCGGAATGTTCACGATCCCGGTGAGGTCGCCGAAGCGCGAGACGAACCCGCGGCCATCGGGCGTCCACGGCGAGAACGCGACGCGCTCGTTGCGGCGCGCGACGTCCCGCATCACCTGCCAGCCCCAGGTGCGTTCCTGCCCGGCGGGCACGTTGCCGAAGCGGAGCTGCGAGAGCGGGATGCGATACTCGGCCACCCACCCCGCCGAGTCGATGCGCGTCGCCACGTCCCAGACGGCGTCCCAGTTGGCGTCCTCGTTGTTGTCGTTCGAGTTCGCCACGTCCTTCATGACGCCCTTCGGATTCACCGTGAACCGGTAGGCGGTACGCCGGTCATAGTACGAGTCGATGATGACGTGGATCCAGTCGGAGTAGATGCCGCTGACGTCGCGCCGCGCGAGCTGGGCGGCAATCGAATCCGGCCGCGCATCGAAGGCGCGCACGCCGACATAGATGGCCTCGTCGTCATAGACGACCCGCACTTCCGTGGGGTCGGTGCCAGGCTGGCCGGGGTTCGGCCAGCTCTGCGTGAAGTTCCGCGACGCCTCCGCGCGCTGCCATGCGGCATCGTCCAGCCGGCCATCGAGGATGATCGCGCCTTCCTTCCGGTGGGCCCGCATGCTCGCCACCCCCGAGGCACCGCGCGCCAGGGTCGGGGGCTCAGGAGCAACGCTGTTCTGCGCCGCCAGGGGAGTGGGTCGTGCGGAGGTCAGGGCGGCGATGGCGACGACAACCAACGCGAGGCGTCTGGTCACGAACATGGAACACTCCAATGGGGGAATTGGCACCTCCGTTGAGACACAACGTCACGCGATTTCGTTTGTTTCCCCCGTCTTCCAGTGACGAACGGGACCGTGCCGGCTTCGATCGGGCCTCGTTGCACGGGCGCCCCCAAATGGTGTTGATTGCAGGGGTGACGAGCACGGGTCCGATGACTGAAGGCCCTGAACGGGAGTGCCGGCATGGCGCGCGGGGAACCGCGGTCTGCCTGTATTGCCGCCAGGACGCACGCGACGTGGCCCGCGCGCGCCGGAGGCGGGTGCTCACGCGCTTCGGCCTCACGACGCTTGGTGGGGGCGTCGTCATCGCGCTCATCGTCGGTGTCCTCGTCACCCTGGCGCCCGCGAGCCGCCGCAGCATTCCCGCCGAGGCCGATACCGGCGCAGTGGTGGCTCCGGTGGTGACCGCGAGCGCTGGCGCCAGCGCGGATACGGCGCGCCCCTCCCTCCTGTCCCCGCAGATCCCGCCGGGCCGGCGCGACCTCGGCGACGGCGTCGTGGCGGATCGCGTTGGCGACGAAGTCACCGTCACCTTCGACACCGACTCGCTGCGCACGCGCTTTGACTGGAAGTTCGAGGGCGTGGTGCGCGCCACGCTGCCGGTCGTGTTCGGCCAGCCCGCTCGCGCGGCGCTCGACTCGATCGACGTTGGCGAGCTGCTCGAGGGCCGCAACCTCATGCGCGACCTGCCCCGCCAGGGCATCCGGATTGCCCTGGATGGGGGGCTCGGGACGATCCGTATCTACCCGCTGCCTCGTGATGGCCGCGACGGTCCGATCATCGCGGCGTACAAGGCGACCGTCATTCCCTGAGGGACGGTCCGGGGGAGGAAGCGCCGGTCGGACGGGAATCAGTCCTCGCGCGCTTCGGGGCCGTCAGTCCGGATCGCGGCGGGCCCGGGTGATGTCGGTGATGCCGGTGATGTCGGTGATGTCGTTTCCAATGGCCATCGGCACGGTCACCGAGAATCCGGTCCCTTGCCGGCGCAGGAGCGCCTCGAGCGTCCGGTTGGCCTTGCGGTTCCGACTCGGGCTTTCGCACACGACGAGGATCCGCGCCTGCCCCTCCTCGACGACCAGTCGAGCGTTCCAGCTGGAGTGACGCTCGCGGGCCACCGCGTTCTGCTCCACCAGCAGGTCCCCGATCGTGGCGAGGATCGGCTCGTCAAGCGGCGACATCAGCTGATAGAGGTATGCCCACTGTCTCGGCGTGCGGCGTTTGTCCAATTCACGGTCCATGCGTCGAACGCACGGCCTCGGGGCGCTTCAGGGGGGAGCCGGAGTTGCCTCCGGCTCCCGGAGTTGCATGGCGCCATCCTCGCTTTCAGATGTCCGTCACACGCGAGACAAACGGCCCTACCGCAGTCGCCTCAGCTCGACGCGGCGGTTCTGCCACGCGTCGCCTTCCCGGCTGTTGGGGAAGATCGGCTGGGTTTCCCCATATCCCCTCGCCACCATCCGGTCGTCGGCTACGCCGCGCGACACGAGATACGCGCGCACGGCTTCAGCGCGGCGCTGCGACAGCGCCATGTTGTACTCGGCCGTCGCGACCGAGCTCGTGTGCCCGGCGACCTCGAATCGGACGTCGCGCCATTGCGGCTCCTGGAGCTCACGGGCCACGCGGTCGAGAACATCCTGGGAGCCGGCGACCAGGATCGCTTCGTCGAACGCGAAGTTGACGCCCTCCAGCACGAGCGTGTCGCGCACGACCAGGACAGCGGGCGTCGGTCTGGGGAACGAGTAGTACTCGCGGATCGTGTCCACGCGCACGACCACTCGCTGCGAACACGCGACGCAGGCTTCGGGCTGCGCCATGCGACGCGCGAACATGAAGCGCGAAATGCCGACCATGATCGCCGGATTGAACACCGTGGCCTTCGCCATCGGCACTTCCTGGAAGTGCGCCAGGGGGAGCTTCGCCTCGATCCGGAGCGCGTAGTCGTTGCGGATCATGCGACGGATCCCGACGCCGGCATGAGCGCCCCACGTGGAATGCGTGACCCGTTCCTGCTGTCCCTCGATCCGCGTCAGCTCCGTTCCCAGAAGAAGGAATGGCGACGTTTTCGCGTTCAGGTTGGTGGTGAAGGTCATGGCGCCGGACGACGTCATGTAGTTCATGCCCGAACCCTTGCCCCCCGTGCCGGCGACGCTGAAACCGACCTGCGGCGTGAAGTTGTAGCCCAGTCGCATCATGAGCTGCGGCGTGCCGCCGCTGGGAGTCGGGCTGTCGGCGAACCGGTACTCCGGGGCCCCGCTTCCCAGGAAATCGCGGAGCGACTGGTCAAGGAAGACGTATCCGCCGCCGACGCTCAGCTCGAAGCTGCGGCCGCGTGCGGCCCCGGGCTCGTTGGACTGGGCCAGCGCCACCGCCGGCAGCAGCAGGGCTGCCAGCGCGCACGCGACTTTCAGATGTCTGCTCTGCATATGCTCTCTCGATATCAGTGTGTGCACGCTCATGGCAGCGTGATGGTGTTGTTGGAACCGAGGGTCACTGCGCCGTTGCGAGCCAGGGCTCGCCCGATCAGGACCGCGTTGTCGTTGAGCGTGATGGACGTGAAGGCGATGATGTTCCCCTTCCACTGGCTGCCAAGGCCGATCGTGGCCGAGCTGCCGACCCACCAGTACACGTTCCTGGCTTGTGCGCCGTTCTGCAGGAGGACGTTCCCGGCGGTGGTGAGCGTGGACGGGGCGCGAATCACGAACAGGGCGTTGGGATCACCATTGCCGTCGAGCGTCACCGTTCCGGTCACGCCAACCGACGAGTTGGAGCAGTAGACGCCCGGAGCGAGCGTCGTCCCGCCAAGATCGGCGGTGATGGTGGTACCGCAGGGCATGGCCTCGAGCGCCAGGTACGCCGTGGTCAGGTCACCCTGTGCCGTCTGCGCGCCGGGCGTTCCAAGGTTGGTTTGCCCCGTGATCACGCAGGGCGGGAAGCCGGTGTTCGCGGTGCCCGGCCACACGCTGGCGTCAGCGTTGATGGTGCCGGTGCCGACGCAGGTGAACGTCGAACCCGCCAGGAGTCCGTGCGTCTCGGCCGCTCCCAGTGATGGCCCCGGCGGGGGCGGAGGCGGCGGGCCTCCGGTCACGACCACGGTAGCGAAGCCGGAGATGCCTCCGCTCGTCGCCTGGACCGCATCGTTGAACGTCCCGCTCACGTTGCCTGCCGTGAAGAGGCCTGACGCTGCATTGATGGTTCCTCCGCCGACGGCCGGCACCACGGACCACGCGAGGCCAGGGGTCGGCACCACGAGGCCGGATGCGTCGTAGCCCGTCGCCGCGAACTGCGCCGTGCCGCCGGTCGCGACATTGGCCGGGTCAGGCGAGACGACGATGGACGCCAGCGCGCCCGGTGGGACGACGTTGGCCCGGGCAGCGCCGGAGATGCTGCCACTGGTGGCACGCACGGTGTCGAACCCGACGCCGACCGCAGCCGGAGCGGTATAGACGCCAGTGGAGGAAATGACGCCGCCCGCGTTACCGGCCGCGACCGACCAGGTGAGCGGTGAGATCGGCGCCGCATTGCCATGGATGTCCCGTCCCACGGCGGTGAACTGTTGCGTGCCGTTGACGGGGACGGTGGCGGGGTTCGGGACCACGGTGATGGTGGCCAGGGCACCGCCGGTCACGGTGACGGTGGCAAACCCCGAGACGCTGCCGCTCGAGGCCCGCACAGTGTTGGTGAACGTGCCCGCGGCGGTGCCGGCGACGAACAGGCCGACACTATTGATGTTACCGCCGCTCGCAACGACCGCCCACGTCACTGCCGTGGGGATGACGTTTCCATTGGCATCCCTGCCGACCGCGGTGAACTGCTGCGAGGCGCCGATCGCGAGCGTTCGCGGGTTCGGCGTCACCGTGATGCTCGCCAGACCTCCGGCGGCCACGGTCACCGTGCCGGTCGCGGAAAGCGACCCGACGCTCGCGACCACCGTGTTGGTAAAGGTCCCGGAGGTGTTGCCGGCGGTGAACATGCCCGTGCCGTTGACGGTTCCACCGCCCGCGGCCACCGACCAGTTCGGCGTGATCGGGAGGACGTTGCCCGCGACGTCGCTCACGACCGCGGTGTACTGCTGCGTGCCGCCCATGGCGAGCGTGGCCGGCGTTGGCGTGAGGGTGATCGTGGCCGGCGGACCCGCGAGCACGGTCACGCTGGCATTCCCCGAGAGGCTGCCAACGGTCGCGGTGACCGTCCCGGCGAAGGTGCCCGGCTGGGTGCCGGCCGTGAAGACGCCCGTCGAGTTCACGGCGCCGCCACTCGCCTCGACCGACCATGTCGGGTTGATGCCGACTGGCGTGCCGTTGGCATCCCTGCCGATCGCCGTGAACTGCCGGTTCG
>Ga0307505_10000823_pt1 | contig 30147 bp, 31 predicted proteins | sample 23_S_MG_FD_202183 | JGI IMG/M metagenome (GOLD analysis project Ga0307505, IMG submission 202183) | Soil microbial communities from Populus trichocarpa stands in riparian zone in the Pacific Northwest, United States - 23_S | ecosystem: Environmental > Terrestrial > Soil > Riparian zone > Trees... | reverse complement strand
GAAGTTCACCACGTGCTCGCCGTTGTTGACGATCACCCGTTCTTCGGCAGCCAGGATCGCGCACTGCGACAGCTGCGTGCACTTGTTGCTGAAGTAAGACCGCGTGGCCGTGTCCATCGAGCCCCACGCGAACGGCACCAGCGTGCTGCTGCCCGCCATGTAGATGGTGCGCGTGTCGGTACCGGCGCCGGTCTTGCCGTTGAGCTTGTCGCGTGCCGACCACTCCAGGTTGTTGACCACGTTGCCGGTGGCCGGATCGATGCGCTGCGCGACCAGCTCGCCGTCCCAGCGCGTGGTGCGGTACGTGGAGCTGTAGATCGCGTTGTCGGTGGTCGTGATGTTCGGGCTGCTGGTGGCCGAGGCCGCGGCCGACCCGACCAGCACGCGCAGATCCGCCAGCGCCGTGACCAGGCCGTCGTACAGCGTCTCGGCGTCGTTGGCGCTGACGAAGCGGCCGCGGCCGTTGACGGCGGCATGCCACAGGTCGTCCAGCTTGGACGGATCGTCGTTGTCGTTGTTGGGCGGCACCGGCCAGTTGCACACGGCGTTGGCGGTCTGCCATGCGCAGCCGGTGTTGCCCGTGCGGATGGCGTAGAAGTCGCCGAACGTGGCCGATTCGTAATTCGGCAGGTAGCGCAGGAAGCCGCCCAGACCCATGCCCAGCGTGAAGGTCATCATGTGCTGGCCGCTGTTCATGTCGCGCGTGGTCGTGGGCACGTTGTTTTCGCTGACATCGATGCCCAGTGCGCCGGTCGAGCCGTTGGTGCGCAGGTCAGCCGAGTAGTAGTACATCGCCACGTCGGCCAGCGTGCCGCTGGCGCCCAGGCCGCCGTCGTAGGCGCCGAAGGAACGCGTCGAGTAGTCGTCGTCCACGTTGTCGTAGTTGCCGATCGCCTTGTTGTCCAGCGTCTGCCCGCCGTTGCCGTTCCAGTAGCCGTCGGTACTGAGGATCGCGACGTTGGGCTGGCAGGAGTACTGGATCGGGTCCTGGCTCATGCCGTTGTTGATGCCGGTCTTGATGCCGGCGTAGTGTCGGCCGACGCGCGACAGCGCCTCGCGCAGCGGCGTGCCGCCGCTGGGGTTGACCGCATACAGCTTCGAGTACCAGCTGGTGCGGTGCGAGCCCGAGAACGTGTCGATCGGCGTGTACTTGCCGGAGCTCACCGGCGAGCCCGGGTTGATGGTGATGAAGCCCACGCGGTAGCGGCCGTCCAGCTCCAGGAACGCGTAGCCGACAGCCGTCTTCATCAGCTGCATGCGTGAGCTGTAGTACGCGTACCAGTTCGCGAAGTTGGTCATCTCCTCCGCGTACGTGCAGGTCGGCGCGCTCTTGCAGTCGGCGCGGCCCAAGCGGTTGTTGTAGACCTTGGTGGCCGGCACGATGTCGACGCGCTCGAAGCGGCCGTAGCGGGCGAACTTGTGGTTCGTCGACCAGGATTCCTGGCAGCGCGGCCGGCTCGGATTGCCCGTGTTGCCGGTGACCGCGCTGTTGCTGTTGGCGTCCGTGGTGTTCTGGCAGAAGCGCAGCAGCGCCGGGTAGACGAAGTTGCCGGTCGGCTTCTCCGACATCGTGCACGTCGTCAGCGCCACATCGCTGCAGTACTCGCGTGGCAGCACGTTGTAGTAGAACGGGTTGCCGTTGCGCGTGCGCGGATAGCGGAACGAGCCGCTGGTCGTGCCGTTGGGAAAGCCGTTGGACGACGTGCTGTTGTAGACGAAAGGGTTGCTGGTATCGATACCGTTGCGCCGGCAGTTGGTGGTGCTGGTGGGACTGTCGTCCGAGTTCTTGCAGTAGACGATCTCCGAGTAGCCGCTGACCAGGTTGATCGTCGTGTTGCCGACGAAGGCGTTGACCTTGACGCTGGTCCACGGCGAGCCATAACTCGTCATCAGGTTGCCGTTGCCGTCCACCGCCGGCGTGTAGGTGATCTGGGGGTTGTAGTAGATCGTGTTGACCTGGTACGCGTACCAAGGCGGGTTGCCCTCGATGCCGTTCGTCGTCGTCGAGCAGCTGCTGCTGGTGTTGTTGCAGCGCGACTTGTCGATGTTCGCGTCGTTGATCGCCTCCGGCATGAAGCGGTAGGCCATCGATCCCGAGTCGTCCAGGATGAACATCACGTTGGGCTTGACTTGCGTGGCCAGCGAATACGTGAGCGGCGTGTTGGCGATATCGGTGGCCTGCGCCTGCGCCGCGGAGGCGAAGGCGAGCACAGCGCATGCGAGCGCGCAGTTCAGCAGACGGCGGAGCATGGGTCGCATGACGTCACCTAGAGTGAGACGAAGGCCTGTACCAGCGTGCCGGTGTTGCGCGGTCCCACGACGCGCACGGTCACGCGGTAGTAGTTCTGTGCGTTGCCGGTGAAATTGGTGGCGTCGCCGGCGTAGCTGCCGCCGGATGCCGCCGCCGTGCCCGCCGTCAGCAGCGAACACGACACGCCCGGATCGTTGGGATTGCCCGGCGCTGAACACATGCGATGGATCATCCATTGCACGGTATTGCCCGCCGCGTCGTCGATGCGGCAGCCCCCGCACACCACCCACAGCTGCGGGTCGTCCCAGTTGGGCTCGACCACCGCCGCGTAGTAGCCGTTGGCCGCTCGGGTCGTGTTCAGCATGGGCGTGCCCACGGTGGTCTGCAACCACTCCACCGCATTCATCACGCCGGCATCGGACGAGTGCACGGCCGCGTTGCGGAACGCCAGGTTGCCGGCCACCATCTGGTTGGTGTCCATCGAGCGCGACAGCGCGATCACCGACACCATCATCGCGACCAGCGCGACCAGCACGATCATCAGCACCGTGCCACGCTGCGCGCGGGGAGAGCGCCGGCCGAAACTGCTCATATCGGCCTCCAGATCATGTTGCGCAGGCTGATCGTCGACTCCAGCACGCGGTAGCGGTAGCAGCGCCATTCCGGGTCCGCGCTCAGGTCGAAGTCGCCCACCGACCAGCTCGGCGTGACCGTCGTCGTATTGCAGGCGCCGGTCGCGGGATCGGGGCGCTCTGGCAGCGCGCTGCGCGCCACCAGGCCCACGCGCACCGCCACGATCTGCAGCCAGCCGTTGGGCGCGTTGGGCGTGACTTCGTCCCACGTGTCCACCGCGCCGTCGCCGTCGGTGTCCTTGCCGTACTGCGCCTGCAGTTGCACGATGTGCGCGGCCACCGGCAGCGCGACGTTGCCCTGCAACACCTGATCGGTGGCCAGCGCGTCGTTCTGTATGTAATAGCGGTTGACGCCGGGGGCGTTGCCGATCGGAAACACCATACCGGCCAGCGTGTAGTTCGGGCCCATGCCGCCGGGCTTGTTGTAGCGCGCCGTGGCCCAGGTGTTGAATGGCGTGCGGTAGCTGCCGCTGGCGCGCTTCAGCACGTCCTGGCTGCCGGCCACTTCCAACGTCGGTGTGTTGGTGGCCTGCGCCATCGTGCAGTCGGCGCCCGGCTCGCCGATGACCAGAATCTGGCCGGACTGGATGCCGAAACCGTTGTCGATGCGCAGGTCCGCCTGGTTGTCGGGCGTGGCCTGCGTCAGCCGGATCGGCGCAGGCACGGCATCGGTGCTGCTGAACGTGACCTCGATGGTGTCGGGCGCGTTGTTCGCGCCCTGCGTGATCGCCACCGGCGACAGGCGGAACTCCAGATCGCGCACCGGCTCGGTACCGGCGTCGTAGGCGAACACGCGGCAGCCCAGCAGCGCCTGCGCGTTCAGCCCGTAGCCGGCCATGCGCAGGTCGCGCTGCAGTGCATACATCGCCAGGGAGCCGTTGAAGGTTGCATCGCCGCCGGCGGTCGCCGAGCGGCGATAGCCTTCGGAGGCCGCGAAGGTCTGATAGACGGCGAGCGTGACGAGCAGCGAGATCGCCATCGCGATCAGCACCTCGATGAGCGTCATGCCCCCCGAGCCGGCGTGCAGCGGCCGCACTTAGGGCTCCTGCAGCGTGGCGACGGCGGTGTGCGTGCGAGCGTCACCGTTGCGCGGCCGCCAGGTCACCGTCACCTGCACGGTGGTGCCGGCGAGCGCCACTGTCGCGTTGGCGCCGGGCAGCGCCTGCTGCACCTGCTCCATCCACGGCTTGATGCGCATCTGCGAGAAGCTGCCGTCGCCGTTGTACACATAGGCGGCGGCGTTGGCGCGATCCACCCACATCTCGCTGATCAGCCGGTCGGCGAGCAGCGCCGCGTCGACGCGGTGCTTGGCGTCCGAATAGGTATTGAAGGCCGTCGCGTGCGTGCCGAACAGGCCCAGCACGCCGATGGCGAAGATCGTCATCGACACCAGCACTTCGGTCAGCGACATGCCGCGCATGCGGCGTGCGTGGCGACGCGCAGGGCGACGGATAAACAGCGGGGCAGCCGTGCGCATGGTCAGCATCCGCGCGGATCCTTGACCTTGATGCCCGGATCGCACATGCGCACGTCGCCGGCGGCGCCCAGCGCAAGCCGCAGCGTGCGGCGGTCGTCCTCCGCCAGCCCGGGATGCGCCACGTCAATGCTGGTTGCCGTCGGCGAGCCGTCGACGTTGCCGATCACGCGGCCCAGCGAATCGAAGGTGATGGTCGTCGCTGCGGCCGGCTCCACCGCGAGCTGCGGCTGCGCGGAAGCTTCCAGCGCGGCGCGCGCCTGGATCACGCCGAGGCAATCGCCCGGATCGTCCACGTCGGGCGTACCCGCATCCACCGGATTGGCGCAGCCCACCAGCCACGACGAGCTGGCTCCGTCGGTGATGACGAACTGCACCATGCGGTTGCGGCGCACGGCTTCCGCGCGCGCCATCTGCAGGCCGTTGAGAACGGATTCGGCGGCCGTGCGCGTCTGCGCGTTGCCCACCCAGTTGGTGAACATCGGCGCGGCCTGTGTATAGAGAACGGCGGCGATGGTCATCACCACCGCGACCTCGACCAGCGTGACGCCGCGCTGCCTGCGGGCGGATTTGAGGCTGATCATGTTCATCGCGTCACCCAGCGCGTGCCGGCATCTGCCGGCAGCGGGCCCCACTTGGCGGGCAGCGCGGTGGTCGCGCGCTGGTTGGCCTGGTTGATCGTGTAGCCGAAGCCCGCCGCGACGTTCGCGCCGGAGGCCGTGGCCGTATAGGCCTGCCCACCGGCCGCGATCACGCAGGCCACCGCGAAGTTCTCGAGGTTCGCCGGCAGCGGCGCGGCGCAGCCACCGCCGGCACCGGCGTAGTTGCGGTTGTCCTGATAGAACTGCTCCATGCGCACGCGGTACTCCGACAGCGCATTGGTCGCCTCGACCAGGCTGCTGCGCGTCACGTAGCGCGCGTAGCTGGGAATCGCGATGGAAGCGAGGATCGCCAGGATCGTCATCACGACCAGCGCCTCGATCAGCGTGAAGCCGCGCGCGCCGTTTATCACTTTCGAGCCGCTCATCGTTGTTCTTTGCAACCGTCAACCCTGTTTCTCGGGCGTCCGGTGCAGATCAACCACACGCGGACGCGGATGATCCAGCTAACGGCTGTGGCACCGTAGTTTTTAGGTCGCCGACCTCCGGCGAGCCGACCCGGCCCGACAAGCGGCGCGGGTGTCGGATTTCTTCTGACAAGGTGCGTAGGCGGCGCTTACAGCCGTGTCGGAAGCACGGTGACGGAGCGCGTGTAAGTCACTGACAGGATTGTCGAATTGCCGCTTTTGGCAGCGCGAAATCGAGCCTTCTTAATACCGCTTAATGGCTACATTGGCGGCCAGCAGCAGACGGCGTCTTCGAGGTCATGGTGACCGCGAAACAGCTACGCGTGAACCCACGCAGACAACCACTCAGGAGCAGTAATGCAAGCGAACAAACTGAAGGTCCTCGCAGCCGCGGTCGCGATGGCGCTGCCGCTGGCGGCGAATGCGGAGTCGAACATTGCGCTGACACCGCCGACGGGAACGATGACGACGAACGCCAGGGTCAACATCAACGTCGTGATCCCGCGCTTCCTGTTCCTGCAGGTCGGCACCGGTACGCTCCTGGCGAACAATGCGGCGATCGACACCGTCACCTTCAACGTTCCGGTGGCGAACGTCGGGGACGGCACGCCGGTGACGGGCACCGGCGGCAACTTGACCAACGGTCAGGTCACCGTCCGGCTCATCGGCAACGTGGGCGACGTCAACCTCGGAGCGACGGCGGCGCTGCTGACGAACGGCACCGGCGAGACGATTCCGTGGAGCCAGATCAACGTGGCTACCGCTGGCGGCGCAACCCACCCGACGATCGGCGGCACAGCCGCGTCGTTCACTGCAACCGCGCGAGTCGTCAACGTCAACGGCAGCTGGACCTACGGCTATCTGAACAACGCGACCCCGGCCGAAGGCACGTACTCGAGCCAGATCACCTACACCGCGACCTCGCTTTGACGTCGATCCGCAACATGGCCCGTAAGTTTGGGCACACTTAGGAGCAAAGCCCGTCGACTGACGGGCTTTGCTCTCGGGGACACCATGAAAGTACGAACTGTATTGGGGACCTTCGTATGCATCGGCGCTACTGCAGTTGCATTGGCATTGCCTGCCACGGTCCACGCCGAGTCGCGCGTCACGACCGGAACAGGCACGATCAACGCCCAGGCGCGCGTCAACTTCAGCGTCACCATCCCACGCTTCATCTTCCTGCAGGTCGGAACGGGAACGCTGCTGGCAAACAACACCACGATAGACACGATCTCGTTCGCGCCGGCTGTCAACATTGTCGGCACGGGGACGACGGTGGCCGGCTCGGGCGGCAACCTCGGCAGCGGCGGGGTGACGGTGCGCATCATCGGCAACGCCGGCAATGTTTCGCTGGGGGCCGGCGGCCCGGCCAACCTGACCAGCGGCGCCAACACCATCCCCTGGACGCAGATCTCCACGGCGATCACTGGCGGCGCGACGCATCCGACGATCAACGGCACCAACGCGAATTTCGGCGCCTCCGGCGGCGTGGTCAACATCAACGGCACCTGGGTCTACAGCTACCTGAACACGGTGACACCCGCATCGGGCACGTTTACCGGCCAGGTGCAGTACACCGCAACCACGCCCTGACGCCCGCACGACCGAGCGCCGGCGCAGCCGCAGCGCAGGTCGGGCAGCAGACAGGCTAACGGCATGCGCCACCGCTCCCGCTCCTTGTGTCTGGGCCACTGCGCGTTGCTGGCCGCGGCGGCGTGCGGCCCGCCCGCGCAGGCCTATACCGTTTCGATCAGTCCGGGCAGTCCGCGAGCCATCTATTTGCAGGTGGGCGTCGGCTCGTTCACCGGCGGCAACTACAACTCCGGTGGGCAGCCCGCCAACAATCCGACGATCAATACGGTTTCGGTGACGGTTCCGACCGCGGCGGTCGGCAGCGGTGCCGCGCAGGCAATGGCCTCGAACACCGGCGCGACGAGCAGCTTCCTGGACGGCTTCGCGTTCTGCAATACGGGCGAGCTCTACGTGGGCGGCTTTTACCGTCTCACCAGCAGCGGCACCGGCACAGCGACGTTGACGGCGAACTCGTCGACGGCGCTGAACAACGGCTCGGGCAGCACCATTCCCTTCACACAGATCACCTGGGTCAGCAGCGGCAACGGCGATACCGGCACGCAACCGTTTGCATCCGGCACTTTCACCGGCAACGCGTCGCAGTCGATCGGCGGCATCAGCAGCAATCAATGGGCCGAAAGCTGCATGACGTTTTCCTACCTGAATACCGCAGTTCGCGCTGCCGGCACCTATACCGGCCAAGTCACATACACGCTGACTGCTCCATGAGGTGCGCCATCGCTTCTCTTCTCGCTCTAGTCGTGGCAGCACTGCTGACCGCATTGCCGGCGCCGGTCATGGCAGCGACTTATCGCGTCGACGACAGCGCAACGATTCCGCAGGAGGCCTCGGCAACCCTGCGCTGGCGCCAGTTCGCCCCCGGCCGACGCACCACCGACAACACGGTCGAAGGCGGCACGACGGTGCAGGTGCGGTTGAACCTCGCACCCTGGACGCAGCGCAACGGCCGCGTGTTCATGGTGCTGCCCGAACAGCCGCTGGGGCGCGTGACGGTGCGCTGGACCACGCAGGGGCGGCTGCTGCCCGGCCAGCTCGTATCCGGCCAGCGCGCACTGGTCTACGCCGGCCCCATTTTGTCGCCGATGCTGGAGGAAACACTGGCACTGCGCATCGAGACCGACGGCACGCGGCTTTCCAGCACGCATCGGCTGAACTTCCACTTTGAGATCGACGTTGACTAAGAACCTGCACCGCATCCTCGGCCCGCTGCGACTGCTGTACGGTGCAGCGACCGTCTTCGTCTGCGCCGGCACGTCCGGCGCGATGGCACAAGGCTTCAGCGCCGTGGCTTCGCCGCCGCGCTTCGAGCTGACGGCCGCGCCGGGCTCGCGCTCGCGCCAGGTCGTGGAGCTCACCAATCCCGGCGCATTGCCTGCGAAGTACCGCGTGCGCACAGCCGACTGGTCGCTGGCGCCCGACGCCAGCGTCACCTTCTACGACGAACTGCGCCCAGGCAGCTGCCGCCCATGGGTGGCGCTGGAACGGCCCGAGCTGACGCTGCCGGGCGGCGCACGGGCGCGGTTCCGCTTCGAAGTAACGCCACCGGCCGATGCACCGGCGGGCGAATGCCGCTTCGCGCTGCTGATCGAAGGCGACGAGCCAGCGGTCGCGAAGTCCGATCTGCTGCAGATCCCCGTACGCGGGCGGCTGGGCGTCATCGTCTACGTGGCGGTGGGCGACGCGGCGCCGAAGCTTTCGATCGTCAAGTCCACCGTGGAGATGGTCGACGGCAAGCGCGTGCCCACGCTGTGGGTCAGCAACAGCGGCAACGCGCACGGCCGGCTGGCGGGCTTTCTGACTGGAACCGATGCGCAAGGGCGCGAGCTGGAGTTCGGGCCCTCGACCTTCCCGGTGCTGCCGGGCGAGACGCGTGCACTGGCACTGGCTGCGCAACTGGGGCCGAACGAGCCTACCGAACCGGTACTGCCGGTGATGGTGCGCGGCAATCTTGAATGGGCGGGAGGACGGCTGCCATTCGAGCACCGCTTCGAGTGACGCGTGATGCGACACGCGGCAGCGGCCTGGCTTCTGATGTTCGCCGGCATGGCACTGGCTGTGCCCGCTGGCAGCCAGACTGCGCCCGCGACCAACGATAGCACTGCGGCCACGGGCAATGAGAGCAACGAGGCAGCACCGTCCAACGGCGGAAACGGCAGCGGCAGGCGCAACGGCAGGAACGGCAACGGCGCCGAGACGCCGCCGCCGTATCAGGACGTGTTCATCGACGACGGGCACCTCGAGCCCGACATCTGGATCGGCGACACGCCCGAACGCAACGCCGACGGCTGGCCGCGCGGACTGCGCATCGACGGCATCTACTCGGACATCGATCGCAATGGCCGTTCCGAAACGCACTACGGTGCCGGCATCGGCGCGTTCCTGGCGACGCCGCTGCACGGTGCGTGGAGCTTCGACGGCGTCTTCGGCCACACCTACGACTCGTGGGTGGCAACGCTATGGCAGCGCGACATGCCGTTCGACGGCGGATGGCGCGCCACCAACGGTGCCGGCAATCTGAACTCGCCCACCATCGACCTCGCGCGCTTCCAGCCGCGCTGGTTCCTGCCCAGTTCGCCGATGCTGGGCGCTTCGACCGAGTGGCGCGACCCCACCGGCACGCAACTGACGGCCGGCGCCGGTGAGCCGGGCGTGTTCACCGGTCTGTACGTACCCAGTTTCCGCAGGCTAGGCGGTTACGTGAGCACGGCCGGCGCGCAATGGTCGTTCGGGCGCAACTGGACAAGCGGCCTCCAGTACTACGCCGCGCGCGACGTGACCAGCATCTTCCAGCTTCAGGACAACCCGCCGGAGTTCTCCACCCGCTCGTGGTTCGGTTCCACCGCATGGCAGGACGCGACCCGCCGCTTCCAAATCAACGGGCTGGGTACGGACAACAGCTCCACCGGTGATCACATCGGCGTATGGGGTGACGGCTATGTCCAGGACGGCCGTTACGGTCACGGTTTCGGCGTGTTCTATCTGGGATCGGACCTGGTGTGGGGTAATCAGCCTGTCGGCAGCGACGTGCGCGGCGCGTACTACCGCATCAACTACGCAAGCCGTCAATGGCTGTGGGACGCGAACGTCGACTACACCGATCCCATCGGCAACAACACCGGCGATTCGACGACCTTCTTCTCCGGCAGTGTGCGGCACCAGATCTGGCAGGGGCTGGGCGTTGGCGGCGGCGGCAACGCGCGCTTCAACGGCCATAACGCGTGGTCGGCGTTCGCCTTCGTCGAGAACACGCTGCCGGCAGTGATCAACCGCACGCAGTTCAATACCGCGCGCAACGGCCCGCAGCGCGAATATGCGCTGACCGCATCACAGACCTGGAACGTGCCCGCCGGCATGCGACTCGCCACGACGTTCCTGGTTGGCCGTTACGAGGACGGAGACCTGCGCTCGAACCAGTATGGCGTCGGCGTCATCGGCGGCGGCGACATCGCGCGCGACCTGTCCATCGACGCCAACCTGCAGTGGACGAGCAGCACCGGCGAGGCGCAACCGACGATGCTGATCGGCAACCTGGCGCTAACCTGGCGCTTCGCACGCGACCTGCAGCTGATCACGACGCTGTATCGCAGCCAGACGCGCTCGGAACTGCCGCTGCAGATCACCTCGCCCATCGACGACATCGCGCGACCGCCCGAGGAACGCATCAACGATCGCGGGGTGATGGTCATCGTTCGCTACGAGACGCGCGCCGGCAGCATGGGTGCGCCGCTGGGCGGCAGTCTGGGTGGGGCCGCCGGTCGCATCACCGGCTTCGTGTTCCTCGACGGCAACGAAGATGGCCGCTTCGCCGCCGGCGAACAGGGCGCGGCCAACGTGACCGTCATCCTGAACGGCCGCTGGTCCGTGCGTACCGATGGGCAGGGCCGCTACGAGTTCCCGGCGGTTGCGGCCGGCACCCACACGATCACGGTGATGCCGGACAACGTGCCGCTGCCGTGGACACTGGTCAACGACGGCCGCGTGCAGTTCGACGTGCCGGTGCGCGGTACCGTCAACGTGGATATTCCGGCGTTGAGGATGCGATGAAGACTGTTCTTTGAAGGACAAGCCGGAGGCGTCGCATGACCATCGGATACAACACGAACCTCGCGGCCGAGTTCCATGTGCTCTCGATGCTGCATCGCCTCGGCCTGAGCGCTTCCATAACGCTCGGGAACAGGAAGGCCGTCGACATCGTCGTCGAGTCGAGGGGGCGCTTGTTCACCATCGACGTAAAGGGCATGGCCAGTCGAACCAATTGGCCGATGGACAACTTTCGACTTCCTCCCGCCGACGGATCAACGCACTTCGTTGCCTTCGTCACATTCCACAACAAGATCGGGCAGCCAACAGAAAGGCCGTCCGTCTATCTGGTCCCCGCAACGGAAGTGTCTCGGTTCCTCGCGAGGAATCCGAAGGGCAATCGGAGGTATGTCCGATACGGCCAGATGCGTGACGACGGGTTCCGTTTCCTCGAGGCGTGGACTCAGCTGAAGTGATCGTGGTGATTGGGGCCACATGATCCCGGCCCCCGCTACGTTTCCAGAGTGCGCGACGCCTTCTGCGACGAGACGAAGATCGTCGCCTCCGTGATGCCGACCACGTCATGCTCCTCGCCGGCCGTGACGAACATGTAGTCGCCCTCGTCGATCTCGACACCGCCGATACTGACCTTGCCGGCGAGAACGACGATCTCCTCGGTGCCGCCGTGCGTGTGCCGCAGCACTCGCGCGCCGGCTTTCAGGCGCACCAGCAGCGTCCGGCCACCAGATTCGTTCGTGCGGAACACGCTGCGTTCGATGCCGGGCTGGTCGGCCGGCTGCCAGCTGCGTTCGCTGACTCTTCGTACCAGCATCGTCTTCTCCTTGGCGTCGGGATCGTGACTCTACCCATTGCCCGCGTTCCAGTAGCTGCAAGGTCGGCCTCGACCGCTACGCTGCGGCGAAAGGCCCGAGCGCCACGGTTCGTTGAAGGGGTCAGATTTTGTCTTTTGCCTTGCAAAAAGCAAGACCTGACCCCGGCCGGACGCGCCGCCGGCCCCTCATTCACGCTGCCACGCGCGCCTGAGCAAACTTGCGCAGCGTCGTAGGGTGCTCGACCGCCAGCGCGATCAGCGTGAGCGCCGCGCCACGTGGTTGCCGGCCTGATGTCTGAGGGTTCGGGGCTTGACTGACCGAGGGTCAGGTCTTTGCCCACGGCCGGCCGCTTTCCAGCAGTGCCAGCAAGCGCGCTTCGGCATCGAGCAGCAGCGGAAGCCCGTACGCGGTGTACCACTGCTGCGCATGGTCCAGCAGCGCACGAGACGCGGTGAAGTGCGGCAGTTCGGCGATGAGGACGGCCGCATCGTTCAGCTCACCCAGTACGTCCTGCAGCTTGGCGAGCGCTTCGGCGTAGGGCTTGACGGCCGCCGGTGGCAGGGCCACCGATAGGATGTCCAGCGCGTAGCGCAACCGCTTGGCGAGGATGCGTACGCGGTGGCGGCGTTCGGGGCTCAGCGCGGCGAAGAACTGCGCCGCTTCGAACAGCCGCTCGTGCGCGCGTGACAACACGCGCGGCGCGAGCCTGGTCAGCGGGCGGTTTGCTGTCTCAGGTACCGGCGTCAGCGTCCACGCCTGCAGTTGCAGCGTGCTGCGCGCGAAGCGCGGAGTCAGCAGCGCGGCAGCCGCCCGCCCGCGTGCCGCGTCGCGGCGCACGCGGGCATGCGCGAGCATCGAGGCGGCGGCCACGCGCAGTTCCGGCGGCACGGTGTCCGTCAGCAGCGGCAACGAGTGCTCGACCAGCACGTCGCCGTCGCGTGCCTCGCCCAACGCACGCGCAATCCATTGCAGTTCGCGCGCCGATGACGCCGGGAAGTCCTGCTGCTCCGGGTCGAGCTGGCGCAGCGCTGAGCGCATGCGGCGCAGCGCCACCCGCGCCTGATGCACGTACTCGGGGTTGTGCATGCCGCGCAGCGCTTCCGCGTTGGCGAGCAACACGTGCAGACCGCGAGCGACGATGGCGCGCAGCGCGGCGCTGGCAGCCATGTCTGGCTCGAGCGTTGCCTCGAAGCCGCGCGCTGCCGCCTTCATCGCCGGCGTCGTCGCGCCGGCCGCGAGACGGTAGCCACGCTCCGCCTTGCTGCGCGTGGCCGGCACCAGCGCGAGAGCGGCGCGACCACTGCCGACCAGCTTCAGCGCAAGACGGACCAGGTCCGCGGCGCGACCTTCCTTCAACTCCAGTTCCAGTTCGGCTACCGGCACGGATGCTCTGCGCCCACCGGGCCGCGCGTCGATGCGACCCTGATCCAGCGCGACTTCGATGCGACTGGCACCGGAGCGCGCTTCCCACAACGTGCGGCGCACGCGCACACGGAACACGGGGCGCAGCGGGCCGGCTTTAGGGTGCGCGCGCAGCAGCGCAGCGGCGGGCGTGGCTCGCAAGCGAGCACGGTCGGGGCGCGGTTCGCCCGCCTGCAGCGTCAGCGGCCATTCCCATTCAGTGCGTGCGCTGAGTCCGCCGGTCGCGGCACCCGACTCAGCCGTCGCTCCACTGTCGCCGTCCTGCGCCACCGCCTGGTCCGCTTTCAGCGTCTGCGTCCATTGGCGACCGGCACGCCGCAAACGCAACGCCATGCCGTGGCGTTGCAGCAGGCAATCGGCGGTGTCGAAGTAGATGGCGTCCAGGCGAACGACGCGTTTCGGCAGATCGCGCAGCGGCGCGGCCAGCGGCAGCGCGGCCATGGCCGCGTCGCTCACCAGCAGCTTGAGTTCGGTTTCGACGGAGGCGCTCATGGGCGGGAGCGGCCAACCCGGTTCAGCGGGCAGCGCCCGTGTCCAGCTCGACGATACCCTCCACGCGCACCGCCTCGTCTCCGCGGCGTTCCCACATCAGGCAATAGCCATCGGCGTGCGGCGCGGTGTAAGCGCTGTTCCTGGCGCGCGCGCCCTCGGACTTCACGGGGTAGTAAACCGCGCTGCCGCGGTGGTAGTGGATATTGAAATCCACTTCGCCGGTCGCGGTGAAGTGATAGCGCATGCGCTGACCAGCTTCCAGCCGCACGCAGTGCTCCTGGAAGCCGCGCGCCGGCACCTCGACCGTGAAGGGGCCGAAGGCGGCCGTTTCAGCCAGCACCGGCGCGGCTGCCAGCAGCAGGGCGATGCCGCAGGCACGGGATCTGACGGAACCAAGGGAATGCATCGAGCCTAAGATCATGACAGCAGCGTAGCTGCATGCAAGGAATCTGCCCATGTTTCAGCGCATCGCCTGGACATTGGTCGTTGCCGGGCTCGCCGCCTGCAGTTTCCCTGGCTCGGTACGCCCGGGTTTCACGGAAGCCGAAGCGCGCTCGGCGGCCGGGCGGCCCACGTCGACCATCGCGCTGCCGGGCGGCGGCCAGCGCTGGCAGTACTCGGGCCAGCCGTGGTCGCAGTGGGTGTGGAACGTGGATTTCGACGCGCAGGGCAAGGTGGTGCGCACCGAGCAAGTGATGACCGACGCGGCCTTCGCGCGCGTGCGCCCCGGCGTCGATACCCGGGCCGACGTGGTTCGCGAGTTCGGCCAGCCCGCCGACAGCTTCACGTACCGGCTGAGCAACGAGACCGCATACATGTATCGCTATTTCGTGGAGGGGGGTTTCCACGCGGCGATGTTCATCTACTTCAATCCGGCGGGCGTGGTGCTGCGCACGGAAACCGGGCTCGATCCGTGGATGCTCCGGGATTCGAACCGGGACTGAAGGGGAACCCGCCCCGGGTTAGACCGGATGTCGTGCGGCATCCGCGCCACCGAAAATCGGCCGCATGGAATCGCACGCGCCGACCGATGCGCCGCTGTCGCTGCAGGACAAGCTGGACCGCATCTCGCACGAGCGCCGCGTGCTGGCGGTACTGCGCGAGCTGATGCGGCACGGGCTGCACGACGGCGACGACGTGAGCCACCGGGTCGACGGCACGCGCGGGCGGCTGATCGTGCTGCGCTCGCACGAGCCGCAGCCGGTGGTGCTGATGGACGACGGCACGCAGATCGCGTTCCGCGCGGGCGACTGGAGCCGGCGCAGCGCGTAGGCGGCGGTCCGCGGACCGCCTTGGGGGCCTACTGGACCTTGTGGTGCGGCGTGGCACAATCCGCCGCACGATGGGTCATGCACCCGAACACAACCCGAAGATACTGGTCATCGACTCCCAGGGGCAGCCGGTCCGCTGGGCATTGATGCAGCGCTGCGCGCGCTACTACGCGTCGGGCAAAGTCGTCACCGAACTCGGCGACAGCCTGTTCGGCATGGCCGGCGGGCGCCAGGAAGCCACCGGCCTGCGCTCCGAGTTCATCACCAGCTCGATCGTGATGATCCGCGGCCGCCATCGCATTCCGCTGGGCCACGCGCACGTGGGGCTGACCAAGCATCGCCTGTTCGCGCGCGACCGGCACGTCTGCGCCTACTGCGGCAGTCACTTCGTGGAACCCGACCTGACAGTGGAGCACATCCTGCCGGTGTCGCGCGGCGGGCGGCACGAATGGACCAACGTGGTCACCGCGTGCCGCTCCTGCAACACGCGCAAGGGCAACCGCCGGCCGGAGGAGGCGCACATGCCGCTGATCTACGTGCCCTACGCGGTGTGCCGCAACGAGGGTTTCATCCTCAGCAACCGGCGCATCCTCGCCGACCAGATGGCCTTTCTGCAGGCCTCGCTGCCGCGGCATTCGCGCTGGGCGCACGCCTGACGCGCGCCTGTCGCCCACACGCGGGCAGTGCGAATCCGCAGTACGCCGCCGGCTAACTAGTCGGCAGCCGGCACGCCGCTTACTCCATCGCCGCAGCACGCGCGCGCCACTACCGTGGCAGCCATCCGATGCACCGGCATCGGGCACGTCCAAACTGGCAAAGGAGTTGATCCGGCGATGACACGCCTGAAGACGCGGCTGATGGGCGCCGTCGTGGTCCTGTGCGCTGCGGGCACGGCCATGCCGGCTGCTGCGGTCGACCCGGCCGGCGACTGCCCGAGCCACGGCGTGCTGCTGGACGCGGCTGCGCTGTGCGATCCCGTCTTGCTGCCGTTGCGGCCGCTCGTCGACTCCGAGTCGGGCCGCGATGCGGCAGCGCAGAAGCGGACCGGGCTGTTCATGAGCGTGCGCGCCATCGCGCCACGTGCGTCTGCCCCCGCCGATGACCCGCGCCCGCTCGTGGTGTCGGTCCAGCCGGATGCACCGACGGCGCGCGCCGCCCTGCGGCACGCGGCAGACGACAAAGACAGCCGCTAGCGCGCGATGTGCGCGAACAACGCCGGCGCTTCGCGCAGCGGCGCGGTGCGCAGGTGGTGGCTGTGCACGAACGCGGTCTGCAGCGCGGCCGCGCGCAGCAGGCAGTCGTCATCGCCGTCGTCGTCGTGCAGCGCCCAGACCAGGGCGCCCGACACGCCATCCAGTTCGGGTGTATGGATGTGCAGGCCGTCGACGCGCTCGGCCGTGCGCGCGTAGGCGAGCCGCTCGCCGTCCAGCGCCCGGGTGAACAGCACGACGGGCTTCATGTACATGCGGCCGTCGATGCGCCGCGTCTGCGACACCGGATAGCCGGCCAGCGCATACAACCTGGGCGTGCGCGTGTCGCCGCTGCCGAGCTGCAGGTGCGCAAGCGCGACCGGCGTCCAGTTGTCGCGCAGCCGGCGCGCCGGTGCCCCGGCGCTGAATACCAGCAGCGCGATGTCGAGCGCGGGGTGAGCCAGCACGCGCAGCCGCACGCCGCGCAGCGCAAGCCAGCCGCCGTCGCGCGGCAACGGCACCATCAGATCGCCGGCCGCGGCGTGCTCGAACACATGCGCGGCGGTCAGCAATGCCAGCGTGTCGCCTTCGGCCACCAGCGCAGCGGTGGCCAGAGGCTCGGGGCGGCCTTGCACGTCGCGCGCCAGCGGCACCGTGCGACTCAGCAGTGCGGCGCGCACGGCGTCGGCGCGCGTCGCACCGAGCGCCGCGTCCTGCGCATCGATGCGGATCGGAACCGTGTCAACCGCGGTGTAAACCATCGGCAGCCCAGTGTGGCGAGTCAGTGCCTGGCGAGTCAGTGCCCGCGCCCATGCTAGCGCGGCGGCTCGCGCGGGTGATCGCCGGAAGTCCCATGAAAATCGCCCGGGGACCTTGCGGTCGCCGGGCGACGTTCGCGGAGGCGGGCAGCGCCCGCCCGCGACTACTTCAGGTGCTTGCTGACGTACTTGGTCAGCTCGAACATCGACGCCTGCGCCTTGCCGAACAGCGCCTTCAACTTGTCGTCGGCGTTGATCATGCGGCGGTTGACGGAGTCCTGCAGCTTGTTCTTCTTGATGTAAGCCCAGATCTTGCTGGTGACTTCGGTGCGCGGCAGCGGCGACGAGCCGATGATCGCAGCGAGCGGGCCACTGGGCGTCAGCGGCTTCATGAACGCCGCGTTCGGCTTGCGGGCAACCTTCTTCTTCGCTGCCTTCTTGGCCGGCGCCTTCTTCACGGCCTTCTTGGCCGGCGCCTTTTTCGCAGCCTTCTTCGGCGCTGCCTTCTTGGCCGGCGCCTTCTTCACGGCCTTCTTGGCCGCCTTCTTCGTTGCCATTCAGATCTCCTCTGCAGGTTATGCACGGCAGTGCTTGATTCACAGCGACAACGTTCTCGAATGATCAAGAGCGCTCTCGTTGCGTGAGCGCGATCCTAGAGGAAAAACACCGGATTACAAGAGAAAAAAGCAGGTTTTCAGAGGGAAATTGCGTGCGAGCAACGCCGTTTTCCCTCTGAAAACACGCATCGGAGCCGCGCAGCACACACGAAAGGTGTACTAGATTTGGGTCGATAGCGGTGCGAGACACAATATCTGGTATGCCTATCGCCAGAGACTGCGTCACTGCGCGGCGGCCTCGAGTTCGGCGAGCATGCGTTCGATGCGCGCCGACAGCGCTTCGGTGCTCACCTGCTCGCGCAGCCGCTCGACCATCAGCGGAAACGCAAACGGCGACGGCCGGTTCAGCAGCCGGTAGACGATGCGCTGGCCGCGCATGCGCGCCAGCGCCGCGCGCAGCCGCCCGATGTCGAGTTCCTGCTCCAGCACCTCGCGCTCGGCCTGCGCGAGCAGGCGGTTGCCGGCGTCGTACTTGCGGAACACCTCGTAGAACAGGCCGGAGCTCGCCTGCAGCTGGCGCATCGACTTGGGCGCGCCGGGGAAGCCCTGGAACACCAGTCCGGCGACGCGCGCCACCTCGCGGAAGCGCCGCGAAGCGAGCTCGCCGGCGTTGAGGCTTGCCAGCACGTCGGCGAGCAGGTCGCTGTCGTCCAGCAGCTCGGCGCTGCGCCGCTGCCAGGCGCCCATCCAGTCGACGTCCTCCGGCGACAGCAGCTCGAAGCCGTAGTCGTTCATCGCGATCGAGAAGGTCGAAGGCTTCACCTGCCCGATGCGGTACGCGAGCAGCGATGCCAGCCCGACGTGCGCCAGGCGGCCGGCGAACGGATACACGAACAGGTGCCTGCCTTCGCGCGAGCGCAGCGATTCGACGACCAGCGTGCCGCGCGTGGGCACGGCCGACCAGCGCGCCTGCAGCTCCAGCAGCGGCCGCGTCAGCTGCATCTCGGGCGTGTCGTAGCGCCCGGCCACGGCGTCCTCCAGCTCGCGCAGCGCCGCGTCGGCCAGCTCGGTGGACAGCGGCATCTTCGTGCCCATCCAGCGCGGCACCGCGCCGCTGCGGCGCCTGGCCGGCTGCACCAGCGCCGTCATCTCGTGGATGCGCACCAGTTCCAGCACACGCCCGCCGAACACGAAGGTGTCGCCCCGCGACAGCCGTGTGATGAACGACTCCTCGATGGTGCCTAGGTTGCGGCCGTTCATCATCCGCACCTGCATCGCCGCGTCCGACACGATGGTGCCCACCGACATGCGGTGGCGCTGCGCGATGCGCCGGTCGGTCACGCGGTAGATCCCCTCTTCGTCGCGCACCACGCGGTGGTATTCGGGATAGGCGCGCAGCGCATCGCCGCCGCGGCCGACGAAGTCCAGCGCCCACGTGAACTCCTCGCGCGTCAGCGCGCGATAGCTCCACGCCTTGCGCACCTCGTCGTAGACCTCGTCCTCGCGGAAGCCGCCGCCCAGCGCCAGCGTCACCAGGTGCTGCACCAGCACGTCGATGGGCTTGTCGGGCGCGGTGCGCGCTTCGATGCGCCCTTCGCGCACCGCGGCGCGCGCGGCCGAGGCTTCCACGAGTTCCAGCGTGTGCGTGGGCACCAGCGTCACCCGCGACGGCCGGCCCGGCGCGTGGCCGCTGCGGCCGGCGCGCTGCAGCAGCCGCGCGACGCCCTTGGGACTGCCGATCTGCAGCACGCGCTCCACCGGCAGGAAGTCCACGCCCAGATCGAGGCTGGAGGTCGCCACCACCGCCTTCAGGCGCCCTTCCTTCAGGCCCAGTTCGACCCACTCGCGCACTTCCTTGTCCAGCGAGCCGTGATGCAGCGCGATGCTGCCGGCCCAGTCCGGCCGCGCGTTCAGCAGCGACTGGTACCAGATCTCCGCCTGTGAGCGCACGTTGGTGAACACCAGCGTGGTCGACGAGGACTCGATCTCGCGGATCACCGGTTCCAGCATCTGGATGCCCAGATGCCCGCCCCACGGGAAGCGGCCCGGCTCGTCGGGCAGCAGCGTGTCGACGACGATTTCCTTGGGCACCGCGCCGCGCACCATCTCGCCGGGCTGGTCGGAGCCAGCCAGCAGCACCTCCATCGCGTGCGCGGTGTTGCCCAGCGTTGCGGACAGGCCCCACACCACTGGCTTCGCCGGATCGCGCGCGAACGCGCGCAGCCGCGCCAGCGCGAGCTGCAGCTGCACGCCGCGCTTGTTGCCGATCAGCTCGTGCCACTCGTCGACCACCACCATCTCGACGCCGGCAAGCTGGTCACGGGCATCGGCGCGCGTCAGCAGCAGGCTCAGGCTTTCGGGTGTCGTGACCAGCACTTCGGGAAGGCGGCGCGACTGGCGCGTACGCTCGGCCGCGTCGGTGTCGCCGGTGCGGATGCCGACACTCCAGTCCAGGCCAAGCTGCGCGAGCGGCGCGGCCAGCGCGCGCGCCGTATCGGCCGACAGCGCGCGCATCGGCGTGACCCACGCCAGCCGCAGGCCGCCGCCGCGCACTTCGCCCGCCAGTGCGCGGTTCAGCAGACCGAAGTAGACGGCGTAGGTCTTGCCGCTGCCGGTGGTCGCATGCAGCAGCCCGGAACGGCCCGCCGCGATGTGTTGCCAAAGCTCGCGCTGGAAGTCGAAAGCCTGCCAGCCGTGCGCGGCGAACCAGCCCTCGGCGCTGGGCAAGGCGAGTTGCGCGGCGCGCGAGTCGTTGCGCAGCGCAGCCGCCTGCTCGGCCTCGGCCTGTGTTTCCGCAGCCGCACGCTGCTCGCGCGCCAGCTTCGCGCGCCGCGCGCGTAGCTGCGTACCGACGTTGGATCCGCGCGGCAATCCGCGCCGCTGTTCGTTCACGCTGCGAATGAGATCAAGTGTCTTTTAGGGTACTGCTGCGCCAGAACTCACCATCCAATTCTCCATTAAAGAATCAAATTCTTTATTGCAGAACATAGTTCTTTAATGCAGAATAGAACGCAATGCGATTCATTCTGATCAGTCATGGACAATGCCCGTCTCAGTGAACTGTTCGGCGGCCGCGATCGCTTCCATCTTCTGCGCGCGCTGTATCTGACACCGAGCCGGCAGTTCACCAATGCACAACTGGCCGACGACGCCGGCGTATTGAGGGGGAACGCCCATAAGTGGCTGACGCGGTGGGCCGAGGTAGGGCTGGTCCGCCGGTTCGTCAGCGGACGCAACGTCACTTACCAAGCGTCCGATGACCCGCTGCTCGCCAGCCTGACCGAGATCATGCTGCGAGCCGACGCACTGGTTGTCGACATTCAGCAAGCGCTGCCACCGGCGGTCTCGACCGCCGCCATCTTCGGCTCCGCCGCGCGTGGTGAAGAACGCGCGGAGTCCGACATCGACGTGCTGGTCCTCGGCAACGACTTGAGTTCGATCCGCATAAACGCGGCGCTGAAGCCAGTCGGTCGAAAACATCACCGCGACATCCGCGCCTCGGTCTTTTCGCCTGCCGAATTCAGGAAGCTGCTGAAGGAAGGTGACTCATTCGCCGTGGGCGTATTGGAACACCCGACCGTCGTGATCAAGGGGAAACTCGGATATGCATCGCAGGACGCCGGCTGAGATCGCTCTGGCCGAGCCCAGGCTGGTCCGCCAGGAAAGAGGCCTGGAAAAAGGCACGGTGCAGCAGCTGCTGTCGGCTGCGGTGCAGAAGTTCGGTGACGCGCGCCGCAAGGAGAACTCGAGCCCCACTCGACTGGAAGCCGCCTATGACGCGATGCTGTTCTGCGCCCTTGCTCTGTTCGCCGCACGCGGCTACCGCGTAACGGCAGAGCATGGACATCACAAGGTTGCATTCGAAGGTCTGGCGGCCGAACTCAGGCTGGCGCAGATGCATGTCGATGAGATCGAGGTTGTACAGGGAATCAGGCAGACGAAGTACACCGGCCTACTCAAAGTCAGCGATGCTGACCTGAAGGCTGCGCTGGAACACGCGGAGCGCGTGCTCAACCAGACCGAGACCTGGTTCAAGACCAACCGCCCGGAACTGCTCAAGGGTGCAGTAACCGCACCCGCAAGAATCCGGCGCTGAAGCTTCAGAAAAGAGGACGCCGCCCGCAGGCGGCGTCTCTTGAAGCTTGGACCGTTACTTGATGTCCAGGATCTTCATCGCCTTGGCCAGCGTGTCCACCGATTCCTGGTGCTTGCCGGCCTTGTGCAGCGCTTCGCCGTCGGCGCGCGCCTTCTTGACCTCGGCCATCTGCGCTTCGGTCAGTTTGGGATTCTTGGCCAGCGCCTCATCGATCTTCTTCATGTCGGCCGGGCAATGGAAGGCCAGCGCGCTTGCGGAAAACAGCAGCGCGGCCATGGTAACAACGATGCGTTTCATCGGTGCGTCTCCCTGAGTCAGTGTGCTGGGTGTTCATGCGCCGGCAGGAAGCCGGTTATGGCAGTTTAGCGCTGCGCAACGGCACCGGCATCCCGGTTCGACGGGCCCCTCCGAACCCGCTGCGCGCAGCAGCAGCCGCTACGCACTCGCGTCCAGCAGCGTCTGCAATGCAGACAGCGTGTCCGCCTCGGCTGCCGGCTTGTCGCGGCGCCAGCGCAGCATCCGCGGAAACCGCACGGCGATGCCGCTCTTGTGCCGCGGCGAGCGCTGAATGCCTTCGAAGGCGATCTCGAAGACCTGCGTGGGCTCGAGTCGGCGCACCGGTCCGAACTTCTCCAGCGTCGTGCGGCGCACGATCGCGTCGACCTGGCGGATTTCCTCGTCGCTGAGCCCCGAGTACGCCTTGGCGAAGGGCACCAGTTCACGCGCGGGGACTTCCGCAGCCTCACTCCACACTGCGAAGGTGTAGTCGGTGTAGAGGCTCGCACGCCGGCCCGAGCCAGGCTGTGCATAGACCAGCACCGCGTCCACCGAGTAGGGATCGATCTTCCACTTCCACCAGTTGGCACCGGCGGCTTCGCGGCTGCGACCGACGCGGTACTGCGCGTCGAGGCGCTTCAGCATCAACCCCTCGACGCCGCGACTGCGCGATTCGGCGCGCAGCGCCGCATACGCGGGCCAGCTCGCGGCGTCCACGCGCGGCGACACGATGAGCCCGGCCTCCCGGCCCAGTGCTTCCAGGGCCGCCCGCCGTTCGCCCTGCGGGCGCGCACGCAGATCGACGCCGCCCAGTTCCAGCACGTCGTAGGCGATGAACGCCGCGGGAGCCTCCTTCAGGATCTTCGGCGTCACGCTCTTGCGCGTGATGCGCTTCTGCAGCAGCGCGAAAGGCTGCGGCACGTCGTCGCGCCACACCAGCAGTTCGCCGTCCAGCACCGTGCCGTCGGGCACGCGCTGCACAGTGGCCACCACGTCGGGGAAGCGCTCGCCGATCAGTTCTTCGCCGCGCGACCACAGCCACGTGCTGCCGGCGCGCCGCACCACCTGGCAGCGGATGCCGTCGTACTTCCACTCGACCAGCCAGTCGGCCGGCGCGCCGAGTTCCGCAGCGAAGCGGTCGTCGGTCCACGGCAACTGGCTGGCGAGAAAGAACGGATAGGGATCGGCCGCGCCGCCGCTACTGCCGGCATCGAGCAGCGCGCGGTAGCGTTCGGCGGTGGGCGGCTCGGCATCGTCGGTATAGCCGATCATGCGCTGCGCGATGAGCTTCGCATCGATGCCGGCATGCGCCGCCAGCGCGCGCGTGACCAGCAGCCGCGACACGCCGACGCGGAACGCGCCACCGATCAGCTTGACCAGCAGGAAGCGCTCGCCCGTGTCCAGTTCCGCGAAGTACTGCTCGAGCGCGGCGCGTTGCGCGTCGGGCGGCTGGCCGCGCAGCGGCAGCACGCGCTGCGTGACCCAGTCGGTCAGCGACAGCTCGCTCGTGCGCACCGGCGGCGGCAGCAGCAGCGACACCGTCTCGGCGAAGTCACCGACCGCGTGGTAGCTCTCCTCGAACAGCCACTCGGGCAGGCCGCTGGCTTCCACCGCGAAGGCGCGCAGCACGCGCGAAGGCACCGCCTGCCGCGGCTTGCCGCCGGCCAGGAAGTACACGGCCCAGGCGGCGTCACGATCCTCGGCCGCAGCGAGGTAGCGCGTGAGGGCGTCGACTTTCGCGCGCGTCGACGTCGATGCATCGAGTTCCAGGAACAGGCGTGCGAAGGCGCGCATCCGCCGCTGCTCACTGAGGCGGGCCGAACCAGGTCAGCATCGTCTGCACGACCAGCGCGTTGGCGGTATCGGTGAACAGCGCGCCCGCGAGGCTGACGGCGAGAAACGCGCGCGGCGCCGGGCCGTAGGTCAGCATCAACCGGTTCATCGCCGCCAGCGACACCGGCATCGCGCCGATGGCCACGCCGATGAAGCCGCCGGCAGCCACCGCACCGTCGCGTCCACGCATGACCGGATAGATCACGAGCACCGCAAGGGCAACAGCCAGTGACACCTGCGCCAGCGTCGCCACGACGATCAGACCGACCTCGGCACCGACCGTCGACAGCCTGATGCCCATCATCGCGATCGCCAGGAACACCCGCAGCGCCAGCGTGCCGATCAGGTCACAGGCGGCATGGTCGATGCGCAGACGCACCAGGTCGGCCACATTGGTCAGCACGACGGCCGACAGCAGCACCGCCAGAAAAGCCGGCACTGTCACGTTGAAGTAAGACATGACGAACGGCCGTACCGTCAGTCCCAGCCCGATGGCGGCGGCCATCCACAGCAGCACACGCAGCCAGCGGTCCGATACCCATGCGTCCTCCGGCCAGGGTGCCTCCTCCGGCATCGCCAGCGCGTGCCCTTCGGCCTTCGGTGCGTGCTCGGCGAGCCGCGTGCCGACGACGCCTGCGACGATGGCACCCGTCACCAGTCCCAGGGTCGCGCAGACCAACCCGACATCCAGCGCGCCGGGAATCTGCGATGCCAGCTCGGATTCGGCCCAGGCCACCGCGGTGCCGTGGCCGCCGAGAAAGGACACGCCGCCGACGAATACACCCAGTCCCAGCGGCTTGCCGAAAGCGGCTGCCAGTGCGACGCCGATGCCGGACTGCAGCACGGCCAACACCGCGATCAGCGCGCACATCGCCAGCACCGCACGGCCGCCGCTGGCGATGCGACGCAGCTTGGCGCTGAAACCCACCGCCGCGAAGAACACCAGCAGCAGCGCGTTGCGCAGCGTGTCGGCGAAGTCGATCTGCACGCCGCGCCACGCACTGAAGATGCCCAGTACGGCGGCGACGATCAGTCCGCCGGTGACGGCGGGTGGAATGTTGTAGCGCGCGAGCCAAGGCACGCCGCGCGTGATGCGCGCGCCCATCAGGATGGTCGCCAGCGCCGCGATCGCCGTCCACAGTTCGTCGACCTGGATTGTCACTGTTGTTTCTCCGTCGGTCCGCTATCGGGAATCGCTGCAGTTGAATCGGCGCCCGGCGGGGGAGTTGCACCGGCAAGGTCTGCTGCCTCGCCTTCGAGTGCCTCGTCGCCGAACTCGGTGGCGAAAGCGCCGGCTTCGTAACCCTGCTCGGCCAGCCAGCGCACCAGCGGCGCCACCTGGCCGTGCGTGACGATGACGCGGGCAGCCCCGGTAGCCGCGATCGCCAACAGCAGCCCCGGCCAGTCCGCGTGGTCGGACAGCACGAAGCCGCGGTCCAGCGCGCGCCGCCGCCGCGCACCGCGCAGCTGCATCCAGCCGCTGGCCGCGGCGTCTGAGTAGTCGCCGAAGCGGCGCAACCACGGCGAGCCCTGCGCCGACGGCGGCGCGATGACCAGCGCGCGCGCCAGCGCCGCCTTGTCGACGTCGGCAACGGTCAGCGTCGGCGGCAGAGGGATGCCCGAAGCGCGGTACGCGCGGTTCAGCGGTTCCACCGCGCCGTGCATCACCAGCGGGCCGACGGTCGCGTCGATTGCGGCGAGGATGCGCTGCGCCTTGCCGAACGCATAGGCGAACAGCATCGACGTGCGGCCTTCGGTGGCGTTGCCGCGCCACCACGCGTCGATCGCCGCAATGATGGCTGCCTGCGGCTGCCAGCGGTAGATCGGCAGCCCGAACGTGGATTCCGTGATGAACACATGGCAGCGCACGGGCTCGAAGGCCGTGCAGGTGCGGTCGCTCTCGACGCGGTAGTCGCCCGACACCACCCACACCTCGCCGCGGTGCTCGATGCGCACCTGCGCAGCACCCAGCACGTGGCCGGCCGGGTGCAGCGACACGCGCACACCGTCGATGTCCACGGCCTCGCCCCAGGCGAGCGTCTGCAGCGCGATGTCGCCCAGCCGCGCACGCAGCACGTGCAGCGACTCGGCGCTCGCTAGGTACTGCGCATGGCCGACGCGCGCATGATCGCCGTGCGCGTGCGTAATGACGGCGCGCTGCACGGGCCGCCACGGGTCGATGAAAAAGCCGCCCGCCGGACAGTAAAGGCCTTCGGGGCGTGCAACGATCAGGTCCTCCATCGCTGTCATGGTTCGATCATGCGGCGTCAGAGTTTTTAGCCAGGCGCCGCCGGCCTCAGTAGTCCCGGCCGCCGGCCAGCGCCACGGCGCCGAAGCGCAGCACGCCGTAAGCGACCCAGTTGACGGCCCGCGCCAACAGGCCGCGGCCCGCAAAGGCCGCCGGGTCGACGCGCCGCGAGTGCTCGGCGATGGCCGTTTCCAGCGCGGCCCGCAGCGCACGCGAAAAACCCGCGTCGTAGACGGACACGTTGGCCTCGCGTGCCAGCAGCAGACTGTAAGGATCGATGTTGCTGGAACCGACGGTGGCCCATGTCTCGTCCGCCACCGCCACCTTCGCGTGCAGATAGCTCGCTTCGTACTCGTGGATTTCGACGCCGGCTTCCAGCAGCTGCCCATAGAGCGCCTGCTGCGCGTAGTGCTGCAGGGCGTACTCGATGCGCCCCTGAAGCAGCAGCCGCACGCGCACGCCGCGCTGCACGCATTCCACCAGTGCCTTGCGGAAGGAACGGCCGGGGAAGAAGTACGCACAGGCGATCAGCACGTCGTGTTGCGCGTTGTCCAGGGCCTGCCGGTAGTCCGCCTCGATGGTGCGGCGATGGCGCAGGTTGTCGCGCAACAGCAGCGCGGCGCGCATGCCCGCGTTCGTAGGCACCAGCGTGCTGGCAGGCACCTCGAAGTCCGGCACGCCGTGATGGTTGAACTGCAGCCGGTGCAGCGTGCGCCACAGCCGCCGCATCGTCAGCGCGATGGCCGCGACGACCGGGCCTTCACACTGCACCGCGAAGTCGAAGCGCGGTCCCAGCTGCGCGGGTTCCGCGTCGGGATGGTGGTAGTCGCCGATGATGTTGATGCCGCCGACGAAGGCCAGACTGTCGTCGACCAGCGCCAGCTTGCGGTGCATCCGGCGCAGCACGCGGCGGTCCGGCCGCCACCAGTACGCGCGACGGAACACGGCGACACGCACACCCACGGGCTGCAGGCGCGCCTGCAGCGCATCGGCATATTCGGCACTGCCGAAGCCGTCGATGACCACATGCACTGCGACGCCGCGGGACGCAGCCGACGCGAGCGCATCGCCGACGCGCAGTCCGATGTTGTCGCTGGCGAAGATGTAGGTCTCGAGAAAAACCGACTGCCGCGCACCGTTGATGGCGGCGATCAGCGCGGGGAAGAACTCGTCGCCGTTGCGCAGCAGGCGGAGGCGGTTGCCGCCCCAGATCAGCGGCCGGGTGGTGGCGATGAAGCGCCCGCGGCCCGGCGTCTTCACCCGGCCTCGCTCACTGCACTTCGAGGTCCGCGATCAGCGGCATGTGATCGGAGCGCTGCGACCACTCGATGCCGCGCGGCACGCTGACGTCGTGCACGTTGAAGCCGCGCACGTAGATGCGGTCCAGTTGCAGCCATGGCATCACGCTGGGATAGGTGCGCGCCACCTGCGCGCGCGGCGCGCGGCGCCACGGCAGCAGCCGCGCGAGGCGGCGGCGCTGCTCCAGCCGGCGGTTGAACTCGCCCGCCGCCTCCACCACGTCGAGCCGGTCGTGCAGCACGTCGTCGACGCCCTGCTGCCAGTCGTTGAAGTCGCCGGCGATGATCAACGGCGCGCCGGCCGGCACCTCGCCGTTGACGAAGTCGATGAGGAACTCGGCCTGGCGCACGCGGCTGCGCCGGATCAGCCCGAAGTGCGTGTTGAGCAGGTGGATGTCGCGCGGCCCGGCGGGCGTCTCCACGTGCGACACCGCGTGCAGCAGGCCGCGCTTTTCCAGCGCGTGGTCGGAGATGTCGTGGTTCAGGAACTGGCCGATGTTGTGGCGCGAAACGATCGCGTTGCCGTGGTGGCCGTTCGGATAGATCGCGTTCATGCCGTAGGCACGGTGCGTGTAGCAGTCGGTGCACAGCACGTCGAGCTGCGTGCCCGCATGATGGCCGGCCCGCCGTGCCAGCCGCTCGTTCTTCTCCTGCACTTCCTGCAGGAACACGATGTCGGCGTTGATGGTGTTCAGCGCCACGCGCAGGTCGTGCACGCGCGAGCGCTTGCGCAGACCCATCACGCCTTTGTGGATGTTGTAGGTGGCGACGCGCAGCTTCATCGTATACGCAGTTTCATCGGTGGAATATGGGTCAATCCAGCCCGGGTGCAAGCGTGAAATAGCGGTCCATCAGGTGCGGATCGTCGAAATGCCGGCGTCCGACGAAGGCCGTCGCATGATGGCCCCACTGCCGCATCTGACCAGCAGACGGAATGCCCATCGGCCAGTACATGAAGCGCTCGGTGCGCTCGGTGCCCGGCACCAGCCCGTCCGGGCCGAAGATGCTGCGCGTGCCGCCGCCGGCCGCGGCGGGCAGCGGCAGCGCGCGCAGCCCGTTCTCGTCGGCCAGCGCATAGGGCTCGCCGGGCGCCGGCAGCGGCTGATCCACGGCAACGCGCTGGATCTGATGGTCGCCCGAACTGACGAACACCAGCATGCGTTCGTTCGGCCCCGGCGAGTGCACCACCTGCGGCGCGAACATGGTCTCGTCCAGCGAGCCTTCGCCGGCGATCGGCTGCGGCCGCTCGCGCACGTTCTCGGTGGGGAAGAACAGATGGAAGCAGCCGCACGGGTGGATCGAGTCGTAGACCAGCGGCCGGCCGGCCGCATCCAGCGTCACGCGCCACATCAGCCCGTCCAGGCGCCCTGCTTGCGGATCGAACGGCGTGGCCGCTGGTCGGGCCGGGAACCAGAACGTGTAGACGAGCTGCAGCGCCGCCGCACCGCCGAACTCCGTCCACGCGACGCGCACGTAGGCGCCGGGTTCGCTCACCTGGGCGGCGACGTACAGCTGGTCGCCACTGATGCGCCACGCCAGCCGGCCGATGCGGTCGTTGTCGTCGACGGTGTCCACCACCAGCACCGGCGCATGCTGCTGCAGCAGCGTCCAGGCCGCCGCCGGCGACAGCGCGCGCATCGCGAATGCGGCGGCCGTCTGCGTATCGCTGGCCAGCAGTCCCGCGACCGAATCGCCCGGGGCAGCCAACGGCGCAGGCACATAGCGGATGCGCTGGCCGCGTACCGCAATCTCGGGGAACGGCGTCGCATACAGCTCGCGCACCGCCTGCTGGTACCCGGCCACACCCCAGGAGAAGGGAATGCGCGCCATCGGATACAGGCCCAGCATGCGCATCGAGTCATCGTAGGCGTCGGGCACCTGCGCAGCAGCGGTCACGCGCGACGCATCGGCCGCCGCGGCCGCCACCAGCTGCGCGCGGCAGCGCTGCAGCGCATCCATCTGCTCCGCCGGCACGCGCGCGTTGGCGGCCTCGTAACCGCGCGCCTCGGCGTCCAGTGCGGCCATGCGCTCGATGCGGGCGCGCGTCAGCGCCTGCGCATCGGCGCCCTGCGGCGCGCGCGTCGCGGTATAGCGGTCGACGCGCAGATACGGATAGCCGGGCACGCGCACGGCCTGCGCGTCGCGAACCCCAGCCTCGTCGATGCGCGCATCGAAGGCCTGCAGCCGGCGCAGGCAGTCGCCCAGTTCGCCGTCGGCAGCGAGCTGTGCGTCGGCCGGTGCGACTGTGTAGGGGTCGGCAACCGTTGCGCAGCCGGCCGCAAGCGCGGCTGCGAACAGGGCCGCGGCGCCGCTAGCCGCGCGGCGCATCTGCCACCCGTCGCGGTAACTGGCGGATGGCCTCGACATTGGTCCAGGAGAAGCAGCGGTCGGCGGCATCGCGCCACGGCAGCCACTGGCTGGCGCGATGCTCCCGCGGCGCCAGCGCCACGGCAAACCGACGCTCGACGGCAAGCCCGAATACATGTTCCCTATTATGCGCAACGCCGGGTGCATAGCGGTGACGCCACTGCGGATAAATCGTGTACTCGTACTCGAGATCCCAGTCGTCGAAGGACGATGCTGCCGCGTGCAGGCCGGTTTCTTCGGCCACTTCGCGTGCGCAGGTCTCGCGCAGCGGCTCCTCCTCTGTCGCCAGGCTGCCGGTCACCGACTGCCAGAAGCCCGGGTGGTCGGCACGCTCCAGCAGCAGCACATCCAGTGCCCGCGTGTGGATCACCACCAGCACCGAGCGAGGGATCTTGAAGGCCACGGTCATCGACTGACGAACGGCATGCCGGGCCGCGGCCGCGCGACGGTCCAACCGCGCGCGGCCG
>Ga0307505_10000822_pt1 | contig 30155 bp, 29 predicted proteins | sample 23_S_MG_FD_202183 | JGI IMG/M metagenome (GOLD analysis project Ga0307505, IMG submission 202183) | Soil microbial communities from Populus trichocarpa stands in riparian zone in the Pacific Northwest, United States - 23_S | ecosystem: Environmental > Terrestrial > Soil > Riparian zone > Trees... | reverse complement strand
CTACCGCGCTTCGTTCGTCGGCAATCCGGCGAACGTCGCGAAGATGATGCGCGGCATCGGTGCGCTGTCGCGCGGCGAGCTGGCGGGTGAGCGCCTGGAGGTGGCGCTGGACTCGCAGAGCCAGGAAGACGAGCATTCGTGCTTCTCCGACAACACGCATCGTGACGTGGTGGCCAACGCCATCGGCATCCGCAACGTGTGGCGCGGCCAGTACAAGCGCCTCGACGGCACGCTGCTGCAGGGACCGTCGCTGCGCGACCTCGTGGCCGCGAAGAACCCCGCGGTCGCCGCGAAGGTCGACGCGCAGATGGATGCGTCCGTGGCCGCGGCCGAGGCGATTCCCGCACCGTTCGACCAGGCGATCCTCGTGGGCAATCCGGGCCGCGCGAAGATCGAGGCCACCGTCGTCGCGCTGAAGGCGCAGGCGCAGGGGCTGACCGAGGCGGCGACGGTGCTGGGCATCAAGCGGCTGGATACGTCGATACCCAAGTAGATGCGGCGCGCGGTCTTCGCGCGGTGGAGTGTCGCCGTCGCGGCGCTGGCCGGCGTGCTGGCGCTGGTCGGCGCGCGGGCGCAGGACGGCGGATCGGTGCCCGATGTGGCACTGCTCGGCGGCGACACCACCGTGGTGGATGACAGCGTCAACGCTTTCTCGCTGTCGGCGGCGAACTTGTCCACCGACCGACAGACGGCGTTTTTCATCGGCAACTCTTTCTTCAAACGCAACTGGGTAGAGGCGCCGGCCTCGACCACGGGCCGCGACGGACTGGGCCCGAACTTCATCGCGCGCTCGTGCGGCGCTTGCCACCTGCTCGACGGACGCGGCGCGCCTCCCCCGACGCGCCAGGGCGTCAGCACCGAGGCGCCGGTGGCGCTGCTGCTGCGCCTGTCGGTACCCGGTGACGGCGGACAGGACGGCGCGAAAGCCGAGCCGACTTACGGGCTGCAGCTCAACACCGCGGCCGTGGGCGGCGTGAAGCCTGAAGCGACGGTGCGCATCCGCTATCGCGAGATCGCCGGCCGCTTTGCAGACGGCGAGCGTTACTCGCTGCGCGCGCCGCGCATCGAACTGAGTCGGCTCGCCTACGGTCCCTTGTCGAAGGACACGCGGATCTCGCCGCGCATCGCGCCGCAGGTCATCGGCCTCGGGCTGCTGGAGGCGATCCGCGAAGCCGATCTGCTGGTCAACGCAGCCGAGCAGCAGCGCGGCGGCGAGGTGTCCGGCCGAGTCAACCGCGTGTGGGACGCGTATGCGCAGGCGTGGGTGGTCGGCCGTTTCGGCTGGAAGGCCAACGTGGGCAGCGTTGCGCACCAGACAGCGGGCGCCTTCGTCGGTGACATCGGCATCACGTCGCAGCGTTTCCCTCACGAGGAGTGCATGCCGGCACAGACGGACTGCCGTGCACGCCAGGCCACCGAGGCGCAATGGCGCGCGCAGCGCGGCGAGCCGCCGGTGGACATCGACGAGCGCACGCTGGAACGCACGATCTTCTACACGCGCACGCTGGCCGTGCCGGCGCGGCGCAACGTTGACGACCCGCGCGTGCGGCGCGGCGAGCGGCTGTTCCGCGACGCGGGCTGCGCGACCTGCCACCGCGAAAGCTACGTCACCGGCGAACTGCCGGGTCTTCCGGAGCTGTCGAACCAGCGCATCCGGCCATACACGGATCTGCTGCTGCACGACATGGGCGCAGGCCTGGCCGACGGTCGCCCCGATTTCCAGGCAGACGGCGGCGAGTGGCGCACGCCACCGCTGTGGGGTATCGGACTGATCAAGACGGTCAACGGGCACACGTTCTTCCTGCACGACGGCCGCGCCCGCAACCTGATGGAAGCCGTGCTGTGGCACGGCGGCGAAGCGGAGGCATCGCAGCGTCGCGTGCTGCGCATGTCGAAGGCCGATCGGGCCTCTCTGATCCTGTTCCTGGAGTCTCTGTGATGACACTGTCGATGCTGCGCCGGAGTCTGAAGCGATCGCTGTTGCGCGCCGCGCTCCCTGTGCCGCTGGGCCTGCTGATGCTGGGCGTGCCTGCGATGAATGATGCGCGCGCGCAGCCGACACACGCGCCGGCGGTCAGTGATGCGCAGTTCATCGGGTCGCTGGCACGGCGCTTCGCGAAAAACTACGGCGAACTGCAGCAGCGTGGCGCGGTGTTGCGCGATGCCGTGACCGCGCTGTGCGCCGAACCTGCCGCGGCCGAACGCCTGACCGCCGCGCGCACGGCGTGGCGCCAGACGGCCATCGCGCTGCGCTACCTCGAGGCCTGGCCTCTGGGTCCCACGCTGGAAGCACGCGCGTTGCCCCGCATGGACTTCTGGCCGACGCGCGTGCCGCAGATCGATGCAGCCGTCGCGGACCAGGGACGCGGCACGCTGGACCTGACGCGCGTGGGCGTGACGGCGCGCGGACTGCCGGCGCTCGAGTACCTGCTGTTCGATACCGGCCGCGGTACGCCCGCGCTGGCCAGTGCGGCGCACTGCCAGTACGCGCAGCGCCTGGCCGGCGAGGTCGCGGAACTGACGGCCGAACTGCAGGCCGCTTGGACGCAGTGGAGCAGCAGCGCAGCGCTGGCCGATCCCGAGAAGGCCAGGGCGCTGGTGGGCGACACGCTCAATGTCGTGGTGGCGGCGCTGAACGGCATGCGTGCGCGCAAGCTCGCGCGGCCGGCCACGGCGCCGGGCCAGCCGCCGCCGGCACCGACGTGGGAAGCCTGGCGCAGCGGCGCGACGCGCGACCATCTGCTGGCAACGCTGGCCGGTGTGCGGGCCGTGCTGGTCGGTGACGAAGCCGCGAACAGTTCCACAAGCGCACCGGGTCTGCTCGCGCTGCTGCGCAGCCGCGGGCAGGCGGCACTGGCGCAACAGCTGGCGGATCGCCTGGGGGCGGCCGAAGCCGCGGTCAAGGCGTTGCCGCCGGATCCGTCGCGCGCCAGCGCACGGGCCTACAGCGGCGCACTGCAGGCACTGGCCCAACTGCAGGAGGGGCTGGCCGGCGACGCCGCGACCGCGCTGCAGGTGACGATGGGCTTCAATGACTCCGATGGCGACTGATGCGCTGATGCCCGCGACGGCGGTCGCGGCAGTGCCGGACCGAGGCAGGCGCCGCTTCGTCACCGCAACGACGGCGCTGCTGTCTGCGCCGGCGTGGTCTGCGCCGTCGTCGGGCACCGCGATGCGCGCCGCCGCACCATCCCACACGACGCAGCTGCTGTCGGCGTGGGCCGAGCGCGATGCCGGCGGCCGATTGCAGCATCGCGCCGGCCAGGTCGCCGCCGCCGGCATCGCCGTTCCGCAGCGCGCCCACGGCATCTCACGCGATCCGCTGGCCAGCAGTGCGGCATACGTTGTCGCACGCCGCCCCGGCACGTGGCTGTGGCGCATCGACGGGCATAGCGGCGCCTTGCTGGCCGCCGCCGAAGATGATGCCGAGTACCGCTACGAGGGCCACGTTGTCGTCGACGCGGCCCGCCACCGCGTCTATGCCACCGAGTCGCACGTCATCGATCCCGAAGGCTGCGTCGGCGTCTACGACGCGTTGACGCTGCAGCGGCTGGCGACCTGGCACAGCGGCGGCATCGGGCCGCACGAACTGCTGCAGATCGCGCCCGACGTGCTGGCGGTGGCCAACGGCGGCATCCTGACGCTGCCCGAGACGGGGCGCGTGAAGCGCAACCTCGATTCGATGCAGCCGCGCCTGGCGCTGATCGACCTGCGCGACGGCCGCGTGCTGCAAACCCTCGAACTGCCGCGGCCGCATGCGGGCATCCGGCATCTGGCGTGGTCGGATGACGGCACGCTGGGCGTGGCGCTGCAGCTGGAGGAGCAACTGACGTTGCCGCTGCTCGCGACGCTGCGCGGCGACGCGCTGCGATCCGCGCAGCCGCAGCGCGACGGGGCACAGAACGCCGTTCGCTACGGCGCTGCCATCGCCGCCTGCGGCGACCGCTTCGCCGTCACCTGCCCGCAGAACGACTGCGTGCATCTCTGGGACAGCGCCGGCGTTGCCGTCGGAACGGTGTCCATGCCGAAGCCCAGCGGCATCACCGCGCGCGGCGGAGCGTTCATCGTCAGCAGCGAGACCGGCGTCGTGCTGCACATCGATGCGCGCACGCTGGCCGTGGAGCGCGACGAGGCGCTGTCGCACCCGGCGCGCCTGTGGGACAACCACCTGGCCTGAAGCATTGCCGTCAGCCGCGCTTCATCTTCATGCGTTCCGCGGCGCCCCGATGGATCGCCTTCCACTGCGCCAGCCGCTGGCGTCGTTCCAGCGGCGTCAGCTGGTCGCGCCGGACGTCGCGCAACATCTTCTGATAGTTGAGAAGGCGGTCGGCATCGATGCCGGCACGCACTGCGCAACCCGGTTCGTCGACGTGCTGGCAGTCGCGGAAGCGGCATTGCATGGCCAGGCCGGCGATGTCGCCGAAACTCGCGTCGAGCCCGTGTTCGTCGGTGTCCGGCCGCAGCCCGCGCAGACCCGGCGTGTCGATGAGGCAGGCGCCGCCCGGCAGGCAGTGCAGCGAACGGCTGCGCGTGGTGTGCCGCCCACGGCTGTCGTCGGCGCGCACTTCGCCGATGGCTTGCACGGGGCTGCCGGCCAGCGTGTTCGTCAGCGTGGACTTGCCGGCGCCCGACGAGCCCAGCACGACCAGTGTCTGGCCACGGCCGAGGTAGGGCGCGAGCGCACGCGCTCCGTCCGGGCTTCTGCCATCGAGCGCGTGGAACGGCAGGTCCGACGGCAGCCGTTCGCGCAACTCGTCGAACCGGACCTCGGTATCGGTGCACAGGTCGAGCTTGGTCAGCACGATGACCGGCCAAACGCCTGCGCTGCGCACCATCGCGACATAGCGTTCGACGCGCCGCAGGTTGAAATCGGCGTCGAGCCCCATGACCAGCAATGCCGTGTCGACGTTGGCGACGATGGGCTGTCGCGCGCCGGTGGAGCTGCGCCGCACGATGCGGTTGATCGGTGGCAGGCGCTCGCTGATCCACGGCGCCCCGTGATCGTCCGTGGTCGTGATGACCCAGTCACCGGTGCAAAGGGCATCTTCGCTGCTCAGCGCGCGCTGCATCCACGGCAAAGGGCGCACCGAAGCGGCAGAGGTTCCGTCGTGAACCTCCACGGTTTCGCGGTGGACTTCCAGCACGCGCCGCAATGCGCCGGCCGCATTTGCCTGCAACAGGGCGCGCGCGACGGCCGGGTTGAATCCGATGGCGCCGAGGCCATCGTCCAGAGAATCGTTCATCGTCATTTTCCTGAAGGCGACGTGGTACGTCGCCTGGGGTTCAAAGGGCGTGCGAAGGCACGCCGCCCGAGGCGGGAAAATGTCGGCCGCGAAAGCGGCGAAGTTCGGAAACCCTGAAGTGCCCGAGTCAGCGCTGGCGCGGCCGACTAGTGAGCAAGGACCTGGTTGGACATGTGCGCCTCCATGAGGGGAAACGCTCGGCAGAGCGGAGGCGCGAGCTTCAACCATCCTGCGCGCGGCGTCAATGCCCGCCGCGCGGTGTGAGCCGTGGTGCCGCGGCTCGCGCCCGTAAACTAGTCTGCATGTCCACTGCCGTCGACTGCGACGTCCTGATCATCGGCGCAGGCCACAACGGCCTGACCTGCGCGTGCTACCTGGCCGCAGCCGGATTGACGGTGCAGGTGCTGGAGCGCCGTAACGTGGTCGGTGGTGCGGCCGTCACCGAGACTTTCGTTCCCGGCTTTCGCAACTCGACGGCGAGCTACACCGTCAGCCTGCTGAACCCGCAGGTGATCCGTGATCTGCGGCTGGTCGAACGCGGGCTGCGCATCGTGGAGCGGCCTTACTCGAACTTCCTGCCGCTGCCCGACGGCACGGCACTGCGCTTCGGCGGCGATGCTGAAGGGACGCAGGCGGAGGTGGCACGGCTGTCGCGCGCCGATGCCGATCGCCTGCCCGCGTACTTCGACCGCCTCGATCGCGTCGCCGCGCAGCTCAAGCAATGGGTGCTGCGGGCGCCGCCCGAGCTCGGCGGGCCACTGGCCGTGCGCAGTTTCTCCGATGCCATCGCCGCCGCGCGGCTGCTGCTGCAGTTCGGCCGGCTGCCGCGCGAGGGGCAGCGCGACCTGGTGGATCTGTTCACCAAGAGCGCCGGCGACTGGCTGGACGGCTGGTTCGAATCCGATGCGCTGAAGGCGGTGCTGGGCTGGGATTCGGTGGTCGGCAACTACGCGAGTCCGTATGCGGCCGGTTCCGCCTACGTGCTGCTGCACCACTGCTTCGGCGAGGTCAACGGCAAGCCCGGAAAATGGGGCCATGCGATCGGCGGCATGGGCGCGATCACGCAGGCGATGGCCGACGAGGCACGCGCCCGCAGCGTGACCATCCGCACTGACGCGGCAGTGCAGCGCGTGCTGACCCGCGATGGCGCGGCCGTCGGCATCGAACTTGACGGCGGCGAAACGCTGCGCGCACGCGCGGTGGCCGCCAACGTGAATCCGAAGCTGCTGTACCAGCGGCTGATCGCGGCCGACGCGTTGCCCGGCGACTTCGTCGAGGCCATCGGCCGCTACCAGTGCGGGTCCGGCTCGTTCCGCATCAACGTCGCGCTCGGCGAGCTGCCGGACTTCCGCTGCGCGCCGGGCACGCACGCGCAGCCGCATCACGCGAGCGGCATCGTGTTCGGCCCGTCGCTCGCGTACATGGATCGCGCATGGCACGACGCGGTGGCGCAGGGCTGTTCGGCGCAGCCCATCGTGGAGATGCTGATTCCCAGTGTCGTCGACGACTCGCTGGCGCCGTCCGGGCAGCACGTGGCGAGCCTGTTCTGCCAGCAGTTCGATCCCGGCGCGGACTGGACAAAGCTGAAGTCCACCGCTGTCGAACGCATCTTCGACGTGGTGCAGGCGCAGTGCCCGAACTTCCGCAGCGCGCTGATCGGCTACCGCGCGCTGTCGCCGGCGGACCTGGAAGCGGAGTTCGGCCTGGTGGGGGGCGACATCTTCCACGGCAAGCTGTCGCTGGACCAGCTGTTCAGCCTCAGGCCGCTGCTGGGCTACGCGCGCTACCGTGGACCGCTGCGCGGGCTGTACCACTGCGGGTCGGGCGCACACCCCGGCGGCGGTGTCACCGGCGCACCGGGGCACAACGCAGCGCGCGAGATCATCAAGGACCTGCGCTGAGCGCATAGCGGCACCGGCATGTTCGATCCGTCGGTCGGTACCGGCCTGTTCGACTTTTCCGCAGCCACGGGTCTGTGGGCACTGTTCATTGCGAGCTTCCTGTCGGCAACGTTGCTGCCCGGCAGCTCCGAGGTCGCGTTGATCGCGGTGCTGCATCGGCATCCCGAGTCGCTGTGGCCGGCGATCGCCGTGGCGACCGTCGGCAACACGCTGGGCGCGATGGTGTCCTACGGACTGGGCCGGCTGTTGCCGAACCGCGTGTCGTCGGCGTCGATCGCGGCGATGCAGCGCTGGGGTTACTGGGCGCTGCTGTTCACGTGGCTGCCGCTGGTGGGCGACGCACTGGCGGTGGCGGCGGGCTGGCTGCGCATGCGCGTCGGCCTGTGCGCGGCCGCTTTCGCCGCCGGCAAGCTGCTGCGCTACCTGGTGGTCGCGGGTGCCTGGAGCGCCGTCGTCAAGGGTTTCTGACACGGCACTTGACGCTGAGCATGGATCGCTGAACAGGGACTCTACTGCCAGAAGGAACAACCACCGGCAAGTCCTTATACTTGACCGGCTCGGGCCATTCCGTTTCGGCCCGCTCGTCAAGCCAGCAACCACTCATCGAACGAACTCCCGAACGACTCCCCATGAAAATCCTGGTCACCGTGAAGCGCGTGGTCGACTACAACGTCAAGGTGCGCGTGAAGTCCGATGGCAGCGGCGTGGATATCGCCAACGTCAAGATGTCGATGAACCCCTTCGACGAGATCGCCGTTGAGGAAGCCGTGCGGCTGAAGGAGGGCGGCAAGGCCACCGAGATCGTCGCGGTGTCGTGCGGCACGCCGCAGAGCCAGGAAACGCTGCGCACCGCAATGGCCATCGGCGCGGACCGCGGCATCCTCGTCGAGACCGACGTCGAACTGCAGCCGCTGGCCGTGGCCAAACTGCTGAAGGCCATTGTCGACAAGGAGAAGCCTGACCTCGTCATCCTCGGCAAGCAGGCAATCGACGACGATGCCAACCAGACGGGCCAGATGCTGGCGGCGCTGCTGGATGTCCCGCAAGGTGCCTTCGCGTCGAAGCTCACGATCGCCGATGGTCGCGCCGAGGTCACGCGCGAGGTCGATGGTGGCCTGGAGACGATCTCGATCGCGCTGCCCGCCGTCGTCACGGCCGATCTGCGGCTGAACGAACCGCGCTACGTGACGCTGCCGAACATCATGAAGGCGAAGAAGAAGCCGCTGGAGACACTGAAGCCGGCGGATCTGGGCGTGGACGTCACGCCGCGGCTGAAGACGCTGAAGGTCGTCGAGCCGCCGGCGCGCAAGGCAGGCATCAAGGTGGCCGACGTGGCCGCGCTGATCGACAAGCTGAAGAACGAAGCCAAGGTCATCTGAATCAGGAAAGCATCGCCATGACAGCACTGGTACTGGCAGAACACGACAACGCAACGCTGAAGGCGCCGACACTGAACGCTGTGACCGCTGCCGCCAAGATGGGCGGCGACGTGCACGTGCTGGTTGCGGGCCATAACGCGCAGGCCGCCGCGCAGGCCGCGGCGAAGATCGCCGGCGTCTCGAAGGTGCTGCTGGCCGATGCGCCGCAGTTCGCCGATGGACTGGCCGAGCCGCTGGCCGCGCAGATCGTCGCACTGGCCGAGCCGTATAGCCACATCGTCGCGCCCGCGACCGCCAGCGGCAAGAACGTGCTGCCGCGCGTGGCCGCGAAGCTGGACAGCGCGCAGATCTCCGAGATCGTCAGCGTCGAGTCGCCCGACACGTTCGTGCGGCCCATCTATGCGGGCAACGCGATGGCCACGGTGCAGTCTGCCGACAAGGTGAAGGTCGTGACGGCGCGCACGACGAACTTCGATGCGGCGGCGGCCGAAGGCGGCTCGGCGTCGATCGAGAACGTCACACCGCCGGCGGCGGGCGATGCGTCGCGCTTCGTCGGCCGCGAGGTCGCGAAGAGCGACCGGCCCGAGCTGCAGGGCGCGAAGGTGGTGATCGCCGGCGGGCGCGGGCTGGGCTCGGCCGAGAACTTCAAGCTGCTGGAGTCGCTGGCTGACAAGCTCAACGCCGCGCTGGGCGCATCGCGCGCCGCCGTGGACGCGGGCTACGTGCCCAACGACTGGCAGATCGGCCAGACCGGCAAGGTGGTCGCGCCGCAACTCTACATCGCCGTCGGCATCTCCGGCGCGATACAGCACCTGGCCGGCATGAAGGACTCCAAGGTCATCGTCGCGATCAACAAGGACCCCGAGGCGCCGATCTTCACGGTCGCCGACTACGGGCTGGTCGGCGATCTGTTCGAAGTGGTGCCGCAGCTGACGAACGCTCTGAATTGAACTGAGCTGAGGCGTTCCACCATCTCGGATAGCCGGGGCCATCGGATGAGCTACGTCGCGCCGCTGAAGGACATGCAGTTCGTGCTGCATGAGCTGACCGAACTGAAGACGGTGCAGCAGCTCCCGGGCTGCGAGGAAGCCACCGACGACACCGTGCAGGCGGTGCTGGAGGAGGCCGCGCGCTTCCTCGGCGAAGTGGTGGCACCCCTGAACCGCGTCAGCGACACGCATCCGGCGCAGTGGAAGGACGGCGCCGTCACGACCAGCCCCGGCTTCCGCGATGCGTTCAAGGCGTTCGTCGAGGCCGGCTGGCAAGGCCTGCAGCATCCGGCCGAGTTCGGTGGGCAGGGCATGCCGAAGGTGGTCAGCGCCCCGTTCCTGGAGATGCTGCAGTCGGCGAGCCTGTCCTTCGCGCTGTGTCCGCTGCTGACCGACGGCGCGATCGAAGCGCTGCTGGTCGCGGGCTCGGACGAGCAGAAGGCGACGTATCTGCCGAGCCTGATCGACGGCCGCTGGACCGGCACGATGAATCTGACGGAGGCGCAGGCGGGCTCGGACCTGTCGCAGGTGCGCACGCGCGCGGTGCCGCAGTTCGATGGAACGTACCGGCTGACCGGCGAGAAGATCTTCATTACCTACGGCGACCACGACCTCGCCGACAACATCATCCATCTGGTGCTCGCGCGCACGCCCGGCGCACCGGAGGGGGTCAAAGGCATCTCGCTGTTCATCGTGCCGAAGTTCATCGCCGGCGCCGGCGGCGCACGCGGCGCGCGCAACGACGTGGTCTGCGCCAGCATCGAGCACAAGCTGGGTATCCACGGCAGCCCGACGTGCGTGCTGGTCTACGGCAGCGACAAGGGCGAGGTGGGTCCCGGCGCGATCGGTTATCTGATCGGCGAGGAAAACCGCGGCCTCGAGTCCATGTTCGTGATGATGAACGCCGCGCGCTTCCAGGTCGGCATGCAGGGCATCGCCGTCGGCGAGCGCGCGTACCAGCGCGCGGTCGCCTATGCGCGCGAGCGCGTGCAGAGCCGCGCCGTCGAAGGCTCGAAGGGGCCGGTGACGATCATTCACCACCCGGACGTGCGGCGCCTGCTGATGACGATGCGCGCGCACGTCGAGGCGGCGCGCGCGCTGGCCTACGTCGCGGCGAGCTATCAGGACATCGCGCACCACCATGCGGACGAAGTGGTGCGCCGCAAACACCAGTCGGCGTACGAGTACCTGGTGCCGCTGGTCAAGGGCTGGTCCACCGAGATGTCCATCGACGTCGCGTCGGCCGGCGTGCAGGTGCACGGCGGCATGGGCTTCATCGAGGAAGCCGGCGCCGCGCAGTATTACCGCGACGCGCGCATCCTCACCATCTACGAAGGCACGACCGCGATCCAGGCCAACGACTTGGTGGGCCGCAAGACCGCGCGCGACGGCGGCGCGGTCGCGCAGCAGTTCATCGTGCAGATGCAGGCCACCGCCGCCGAGCTGGCGGAATACGACGGCGACTTCGCGGAGATCTCGGCGCGCCTGTTCGCAGCGGCCAACGCCTGCGCAACGGTCGTGAAGTTCGTCGTCGACCAGTACAAGACCGACATCCGCGCGGTGTTCGCCGGCTCGGTGCCTTACCTGAAGCTCGCCGGCCTGACGTACGGCGGCTGGCAGCTCGCGCGCGCGGCGCTGGCCGCGCGCCGCATGCTGGAAGAGGGCTGCGACCCCGATTTCGCGAAAGCCAAGATCGCCACCGCACGCTTCTTCGCCGACCACGTGCTGGCCACCGCGCCGGCGCTGGCGCACAGCATCGTCGCCGGCAGCGCCGGCACGCTGGCACTGACCGAACAGCAGTTCTGATCCCGTCGGCGGGGCGGCCGACCTTCGTTCGGCTTGAGCTGGGCCATAGCGATTGTCTATTGTCCGTATTGCGACAATTAATTTGTTTCGCATGGTGGGCGGGCGTAGGCTCAAAGAGACCTTGCGGGCGAGACGCGGCCGCGGGGTGCATTCGCTGTTGAATCCCGGGAGGAAAGTCATGCAACTGAAGGGCACGAAAACCGAGCAGAACCTGAAGGACGCGTTTGCCGGTGAATCGCAGGCAAACCGCCGCTACCTGTACTTCGCAGCCAAGGCGGACGTCGAGGGCTACAACGACGTGGCCGCGGTGTTCCGCTCGACGGCCGAAGGCGAGACCGGCCATGCGCACGGCCACCTGGAGTACCTCGAGGCGGTCGGCGATCCGGCCACGGGCCTGCCCATCGGTCCGACAAAGGACAATCTGAAGGCCTCGATCGCCGGCGAGACGCACGAGTACACCGACATGTACCCGGGCATGGCCAAGTCGGCGCGCGGCGAGGGTTTCGACGAGATCGCGGACTGGTTCGAGACGCTGGCAAAAGCCGAGCGCTCGCACGCGAACAAGTTTCAGCGGACGCTGGACTCGATCGCCGAATAGCTTTCGCCAGTCCCGACACGCGCAGGGCGCGCGGGACTGACTGCCCGCCTTGGAGCCGACGGCGCTTGCGCGCCGCGGTTCAATGCGGGTGGTTCGGCATGCGTAGCGCATGCTGGGCATCGTCGAGTCTTTTGATCGGAATCCAATGAACGTACGCGAGGGCAGCCTCGAGGCGCCGACCCGCCACGCGCTGGCGTGGAAGAGCGCCGAGTTCAACGACCCGCAGGCGCTCGAGAAGGAAATGGAGCGCGTGTTCGACATCTGCCATGGCTGCCGGCGCTGCGTCAGCCTGTGCGGCGCCTTTCCGACGCTGTTCGACCTGGTCGACAACGGACCCACCGGCGAAGTCGACGGCGTTCCCAAGGAGCGCTACAAGGACGTCGTCGACCAGTGCTACCTGTGCGACATGTGCTACATGACCAAGTGTCCGTACGTGCCGCCGCATCCGTGGAATTTGGACTTCCCGCACCTGATGCTGCGCGCGAAAGCGGTGCACTTCAGGGCGCACGGCGCGAAGGGTACCGACAAGTTCCTGACGTCGACGGACAAGGTCGGCCGCTTCGCCGGTATTCCCATCGTCACGCAGACCGTCAATGCCGTGAACCGCACGAAGCCGGCGCGCGCGCTGGTGGAATCGACGATGGGCATCGACCGCAATGCATGGGTGCCGGATTTCGCCGACACGACGTTCCGCTCGGCGGCCAGATCGGATGCGTCCGCGCCGGTGCGCGACGGTGAGCGCACGCCCGGCAAGGTCGCGATCTACTCGACCTGCTACGTCAACTACAACGAGCCCGGCATCGGCCACGACCTGGTCGCGATCCTCCGGCACAACGACATCCCGTACGTGCTGGTCGACAAGGAAGCCTGCTGCGGCATGCCGAAGCTGGAGATCGGCGATCTGGCATCGGTGGAGCGGCTGAAGGACGTCAATGCGCCACAACTGGCGCGGCTGGCGCGCGAGGGCTACGCGATCGTCACGCCGATTCCGTCGTGCACGCTGATGTACAAGCAGGAGCTGCCGCTGATGTTTCCCGACGATGCCGACGTGCAGGCGGTCAGGAAGGCGACGTGGGATCCCTTCGAGTACCTGGTGGCGCGCCGCAAGGACGGCCTGCTGAAGACCGATTTCAAGAAAGCGCTGGGCAAGGTGGCATATCACATCCCCTGCCACGGCCGCGTGCAGAACATCGGCCGCAAGACCGAGGAGTTCCTGAAGCTGACGCCGGACATCACGCTGAACACCGTCGAACGCTGTTCCGGCCATTCGGGGCTGTGGGGCACGCGCAAGGAGTTCCACGCGATGGCGATGAAGATCGGCAAGCCGGTGTTCAAGCGCATGGCCGACGGCGCGCCCGACTACATCAGCTCGGATTGCCAGCTCGGCGGGCGCCACATCGAGCAAGGCATCGCCGAGTTCGCGAAGGACGCGCTGGGCGGCAAGACGCCGGTCAACGCGCACCCGCTGACGCTGGTGCGCATCGCCTACGGACTGTGAATGTTGATGCACGACGCAAGGATCTGGAGATGACGATGGCCATTACCCGCGACAGCCTGCTGACGCTCGAGGCGTATGCGCGCAGCCGCAAGGAGTTCCGTGCGCGCGTGCTCGCGCACAAGAAGAACCGCACGCTGCAGCTGGGCGGACACGTGACGCTGATCTTCGAGGACGAGCTGACCGTCCGTTACCAGATCCAGGAGATGCTGCGCATCGAGAAGACCTTCGAGGAGCAGGGCATCCAGGACGAGCTCGATGCCTACAACCCGCTGATCCCCGACGGCACCAACCTCAAGGCGACGATGATGATCGAGTACGAGGATGCCGAGGTGCGCAAGGTCGAACTCGCACGGCTGCGCGGCATCGAGGGCCGCGTCTACATGCAGGTCGACGGTTCGCCGCGCGCCTACGCGATCGCCGACGAGGACCTCGAGCGCGAGAACGAGGTCAAGACCTCGTCGGTGCACTTCCTGCGTTTCGAATTCGAGCCGAAGGCCATCGCGGCGTTCAAGCAGGGTGCCGCGGTCGCGGTGGGCATCGACCATCCGCACTACGCGGTGCGCATCGACGAAATTGCGCCGCAGGTGCAGGGGGCGCTGGCGCAGGACTTTCGCTGAGCGCCGCTTACGCGGCGGCGCACTTCCTGACGGTGTCCCAGGTGCGGGTCGTCTGCTCCACGCCGAACAGGCGTTCGAGCAACGCCATGAACACGGGACCGCGCGCATTCGGCACGTACGCCGTGAACACCTCGCGGCCGTCCACCGCGAGGATCCGCACGCCTTCGGTTTCCGGTGGCAGCTTCACCTTTGCCGCCGGTGGTTTACTCAGAAACGTCACGACGCGCTTGGCATCCGCGGGCAGACGGAAGCCGGCATAGGGATCGGCGTCGATCAGTTCGCGCAGCACGACGACCGGCCGCACGATCGTGTAGAAGCTGCGGCCGAGCTGCTTCGTCATCGCGGCCTCGATGGTGCGCGTCAGCGCCGCCTCCGACCTGGCGCCGGCGTCGAAGACGACGTTGCCGCTCGACAGCACGGTCCTGACGGCGGCGAAACCGGTACTCTCGAAGCAGCGTTTCAGATCCGCCATCTTCGCGTTCATCGGGCTCACGCCGCGGAGGAACGCTACATGACGTTGCATGAGGCCTCCCTCACTGCCGATTGGAGTGGCGACGGCTCCATTAGTGAGCGACGGATTCAGATGCCGGCGCGCAGTTCATCGGTAGCCAGTACCTTCGCAAACGCGCCGTTGAGCGCGGCGAGGTAAGCAGTCTGGACGTCCTCGGCGCGGACCTGTGCGCCGTTGAACGACAGCGTGTGGGTCGCGCAGGCATCGTGCGCCAGCGAGCAGGTGAAGCCGGCGTCGGCCGCCGCTCGCGTCGTCGTGTCGACGCACATGTGCGTCATCATGCCGGCGATGACGAGGTGCGAAATCCCGGCGCCGCGCAGGTGTTCGAGCAGGCCCGTTTCGCGGAAGCTGTTCGGAAAGTGCTTGCGGAAGATCGTCTCGCCCGCAGTGGGGCGCACCGATTCATGGATGTCTACGCCGTGGGTGTCCGGCAGGAAGAACGTCGCGCCGGGCCGCACCGAGACGTGCTGAACGTGAACCACCGGGTGCGCCCGCTCGCGAAAGGCAGCCAGCAGTGCCGAAGCCTTGTCGACGGCCGCGTCTGCGCCGGCCAGCTCCATCGCTCCGCCGGGGAAATAGTCGTTCTGGATGTCGATGATCAGCAGCGCAGTAGTCATCATGCCTCCTGCGCCGATTATCGAGCATTGGCCTTCCGCATCGTCCGTCCCGCCTGTTTCACTTCCAGTATGGCCGGGCGCGAAGGCGGGACCTGTGCCGTCTTGACTCAGGCTCGATACTGAATAAATATTCAGTATCCTTGGTCTTCTCCTTCATGCGCAATCCATCACGCGTCTCCGGCCGTCCGGATGTTCCGCCCGCTTCGATCGACGGAGCGGCGCCTTCGTGGGTCGAGGTGAAGTGGCCGCAGCCGCGAGCGCGCAAGGGTCGCGGCGCCGTCGTCAACATTCCCCATCGCTTCGATCCGGTCGAGCGGCAGCCGGACGGCGACGCGCTGGACGCGGCACGCCTGGAAATCGAAGGAAACGAGGAGGAAGGTCTGCCGCCGCTGGCGACCACCGTGATGCTCGAAACGGCACGCAGCATCATCAACTACAACGATTCGCCCGACATCCCGTTCGACCGCTCGATCAACCCGTATCGCGGCTGTGAGCACGGTTGCATCTACTGCTATGCGCGGCCCACGCACAGCTATCTCAACCTGTCGCCGGGGCTGGACTTCGAGACGAAACTGGTCGCGAAACACAATGCCGCGGAGCTGCTGCGGCGCGAACTGGCGGCTCCTTCGTATCGCGTCGAGCATGTGGCCATCGGCACGGTCACCGACGCCTACCAGCCGATCGAGCGCGAGCTGTGTCTCATGCGTGCCGTGCTGGAGGTACTCAGCGATGCGCACCATCCGCTGGGTGTCGTCACCAAGTCCGCGCTGATCGAGCGCGACGTGGACCTGCTGGCGCCGATGGCCGCGCAGGGGCTGGCACAGGCTTTCATCAGCGTCACGTCGCTGGACTCGGAGCTGTCGCGCATCCTCGAGCCACGCGCGGCCAGTCCGCAGCGGCGGCTGCGCGCGGTGGCCACGCTGGCGCGCGCGGGCATCCCGGTGCACGTGAACGTCGCGCCGATCATCCCGTTCATCAACGAGCCGGAGATCGAACGCATCATGGAAGCGGCGGCGCAGGCCGGCGCCGCGCAGGCGCACTACACGCTGGTGCGGCTGCCCTGGGAGGTGAGTCCGCTGTTCGAGCAGTGGCTCGCCGTGCACTTCCCGGATCGTGCACAGCGCGTGATGAACCGCATCCGCGACATGCGCGGCGGCAGGAACTACGACTCGACCTTCGGCGAGCGCATGAAGGGGACCGGCACATGGGCGGCGCTGATCGCGCAACGCGTCGCCAAGGCCCGCGCTAGGTACGGGCTGGATCGCGCGACGCCCGCGCTGCGCACGGATCTGTTCGCGCCGCCGCGCGATGCAGGCCCGCAGCTCGGCTTGTTCTGAGCGCCGCGCGGTCGTTCCGGAGGCGCTCAGCGCCGCAGCGCGGAGCGCGGAGGCTCTTCTAAGCGCTACGCGATTACTGCGCCAAGCCCAGCGCGTGCTCGTAGTAGGTCTGGAACAGCAGCGCGATCGCCGTCATCAGCGCGATTGCGCCGCCTGCCAGCGTGGCGATCGCCACCAGCACCGCGTCCCAGCCGCTGCGGTTGTGGCGTTCGGTACGCGCGTTGAAACGCGCATCGAAGCGCTCGTCCGGCATCAGCGCGATGACCAGCGCCTGGATGAACCCGGCCGTCACCGGGATCATCAGCACGAAGAAGGCCGGCGTCTGATACCAGTTGCGCACGCCGACCAGCAGCGGCAGTGTGACCGCGGTGACCGACAACGGCAGCCACCACAGCTTCTGATCCAGATAGAGCCGGTTGGCGCCCAGCGCACCAGCCAGCGAGGCGAGCAGGGCCGCGAGGGCCTTGTGGCGGAATTTCGGCATGCGGGAAGGCGGTCGGCGGGCGACGCATGATACGGCGCGCTCGGGCCGGCTCCGGCCGGCTTGCCCGGCAGGCGGGGCGGCCAGGCGCGAGGCAGGACGGGGGCGGCCGGGCGCGACGAGGCAGGGCGGGGCAAGCCGGCTTGCCTGCCCTCTGCTACGGCGGATACAATCACTGGTTTTCCGCTTTGCGGAAGCCTGCAGAACAAGCTGAGGATACACACCATGGTCGTGATTCGACTTGCCCGCGGCGGCGCAAAGAAGCGGCCGTTCTTCAACATCGTCGCCACCGATTCGCGCAATCCGCGCGACGGGCGTTTCATCGAGCGCGTCGGTTTCTACAACCCGGTCGCGGCCGGTGCCGAGCCCAAGCTGCGCATCGCGCAGGACCGGCTGAGCTACTGGACGGGCGTCGGTGCGCGCATGTCGCCCACCGTCGCGCGCCTGGTGAAGGAACATGCACCGAAGGACGCAGCCGCAGCGGCTGCCTGAGGTTGAGGTTGCAGCGTCCGGCCGCGCCCCCGAGGTGCCGCCGGATCTGGTCGATCTGGGCACCGTGCGCGGTGCCTATGGCGTGAAGGGATGGGTCAGGCTGGCGCTGCCCGGTTCGGATGGGTCGGTGCTGCAGCAGGCCATGACATGGTGGCTGCGCAGGGATGACCGCGCAGCGCCCGTCGAGCAGCAGGGATTCCGGCGGCACGGTGCCGCGTGGCTGGCCAAGTGGGCCGGCTGCGAGACCCCCGAGCAGGCCGAAGCGCTGAAAGGCGCGACGCTGGCGGTGCCGCGCAGCGCCTTTCCGCCGGCGGAAGAAGGACAGTGGTACTGGGTGGACCTGCTGGGCAGCACGGTGATGAACCGGCAGGCCGAAGTGCTGGGCGAAGTGGTGGGGATGCGCGAAAACGCCGGCGGGCAGTGGCTGGAAGTGCGTGCCGGCGCTGAAGGTGGAGCAAGCGATGTGCTGCTGATCCCGATGGTGGACCGGTACGTCGAGTCGGTGGATGTTGCCGGCCGCCGCGTGCAGGTTGACTGGGTGCGGGATTGGGCCTGACGAGAGTAGGTGATGCGCTTCGACGTGATCACGCTGTTTCCCGCCATGTTCGCAGCGATCACCGACCACGGCATCACCAGCCGTGCGCACGAACTGGGACTGTGGTCGCTGAAGACGTGGAATCCGCGCGACTTCACGGCCGATGCGCACCGTACGGTGGACGACCGGCCGTACGGCGGCGGGCCGGGGATGGTGATGATGGCCGAGCCGCTGACGCTGGCGGTGGAAGCCATTAGACGCGACAGCGGGCGCGACGGTGGCGCAGTGCGCGTCGTGGCGCTGGCGCCCAACGGCACGCCGCTCACCGACGCGCGCGTGCGGCAGTGGGCGCAGCGGCAGGATGGGCAGCAGGCGTCGCTGGCGCTGGTGTGCGGGCGCTACGAGGGGATCGACCAGCGCTTCCTCGATACCTGCGTGGACGAGGTGGTGTCGGTCGGTGACTTCGTGATGTCGGGCGGCGAGATCTCCGCGATGGCGTTGATCGACGCCGTCGTGCGGCAGTTGCCCGGCGCGCTGAAGGAAGCGTCGGCGGAGGAGGAGTCCTTCGTCACCGGCCTGCTCGACGGACCGCACTACACGCGGCCGGAAAGCTGGCGCGGGCAGGACGTGCCGGCGGTGCTGGTGTCGGGGCACCACGCGGACATCGCGGCATGGCGGCGCCGCGAGGCCCTGCGTGCGACGCTGGGCCGCCCGGAACTGTTGGAACAGGCGCGCGCGCAGGGGCAATTGAGCGCGCGCGACGAGAAAGATCTGCGCGAGTTCGCGCAGCAGGGAGCGGCGGACGGTGTCCGCTGCATGCAGTGAATCCATCCTCTGGCGCGGGAACAACGATGAACCATGATCAATACCGCGTCATGATGGCCAAGGAGTGAAGATGAACATCATCGAGAAGCTGGAACAGGAAGAACTGGCGCGCGTGTCCGTCAACAAGAAGATCCCGGCTTTTGCGCCGGGCGACACGGTGATCGTCAACGTCAACGTCGTCGAAGGCGCCCGCAAGCGCGTGCAGGCCTACGAGGGCGTGGTCATCGGCCGGCGCAACCGCGGGTTGAACTCATCGTTCGTCGTGCGCAAGGTCTCGAGCGGCGAGGGCGTGGAGCGCACGTTCCAGCTGTATTCGCCGACCATCGCGTCGATCGAGGTCAAGCGCCGCGGCGACGTGCGCCGCGCCAAGCTGTACTACCTGCGTGACCGTTCCGGCAAGTCGGCGCGCATCCGCGAGAAGCTCACGCACAAGAGCGCGGCCGCCAAGGCTGCTGCCGACAAGGCGGCCGATGCCGCTGAAGCCGAATAAGGCTGCGATGTGCGCCGAGGGCCGCTGCGTGCGGCCCTTCGTTTTTCTATACGTTTGCCAACGCCGGCGCGCATGACCGACGCGACGATGACGCGGGCTCCGCTGCTGGACCCCGAAGCGGTTCCTTTCGATCCGGCCTTCGACGACCCCGTGGTGCGCGGCGTGGCGATAGCCGCCGACCGGCTGACGCCGACCGCGCTGCGGCAGCGCTTTACCGTCTCGCGCCCGTGGCAGCATGAGCTGCGCAACGATCCGCGGCTGTTCAACCTGGTGGGTGATCCGCGTCGCGCGGCCGTACTCGTGCCGCTGATGGTGCGCACCGATGCCGTGCACGTCCTGCTGACGCAGCGTGCCGCGCACCTGAGCGATCACGCGGGGCAGATCAGCTTCCCCGGGGGACGCGTCGAGACGGCGGACGTCGACGCGGCGGCCACCGCGCTGCGCGAGGCCGAGGAGGAAATCGGTCTGCCGCATTCGACGGTGCAGGTGGTGGGGGCGCTGCCCGAATATCTGACGGCCACCGGCTACGAGGTGACGCCGGTCGTCGGCATGATCGAACGCGCGGTGCCGCTGACGCTGGACGAATCCGAGGTCACCGAGGTCTTCGAGGTGCCGCTGGCCTTCCTGATGGATCCTGCCAACCATCAGCGCAGGCTGGTGACCGTGGGAGCCGTCGCGCGCACTTTTTACGCGATGCCCTACGCGGCTGCCGGGGGCGGCGTGGGCACGCCCGCTGCCGTGCAGCGCACGCGCTTCATCTGGGGCGCCACCGCGGCGATCCTGCGCAATCTGTATCACTTCCTGCGCGCATGAGCGCCGCGCCGGGCCGCCCCAAGCAAGCTCGCGCCGCAGGGCGAAGCCCGAAGGCTCCTCTGAGCGCAGCGCCGGGCCGTCCCAAGCAAGCTCGCGCCGCAGGGCGAAGCCCGAAGGCTCCTCTGAGCGCAGCGCAGGGCCGCTCCCAAGCAAGCTCGCACCGCAGCGCGCAGCGCGAAGGTACCCCAGTGACCGACCGCGGGTCGCCTCTACAATCCGCGCCGAGGAGACTGCAGTGGCTTTCCTGTCCCTGGTGATCACGTTGCTGCTGGAGCAGCTGCGCGCGCTGCCCAGCCAGAATCCGGTGTATGCGTCGGTGCGGCAGGTGTCGTCGTGGTCAGAGCGCAACCTGAACGCCGGCCAGCCGCGGCACGGCTTCTATGCGTGGCTGTTCGTCGTCGTCGGGCTGACGCTGCTGGTGGGCGCACTGTATTCGCTGCTGGTTTCGATCAACAGCCTGCTCGCGCTCGCACTGAACGTGGTGGTGCTTTATTTCACGCTGGGCTTTCGCCAGTTCAGCCATCACGGCACGGAGATACAGATCGCGCTGGCCAACGGCGATCTGGCCGGGGCGCGCCGCGAACTGACCGCGTGGAAGCAGGTCAGCGATCCCACCTATACCGCCGCGGATCTGTCGCCGGAGGAAGTGATACGCCAGGCCATCGAGCACGGCCTGCTGCTGTCGCAGCGCCACGTGTTCGGCGTGTTCTTCTGGTTCATCGTGCTGCCCGGACCGATGGGCGCCGTGTTCTACCGCCTCGCCGAGCATTCGGCGCGTGTGTGGAACCGGCCGCCGCTGCCGCCGACACCGCCGGACCGCTTCGGCGAGTTCGCGCGGCGCGCGTTCGCATGGATCGACTGGGCGCCGGCGCGGCTCAACGCGCTGGGCTACGCGATCGTCGGCGATTTCGAGGGCGCGATCTATTGCTGGCGCCAGGTCAGCCGCCGCGCGGCGCTCGACGCCGCGGACGGCATGCCGGTGCCCGACGCGCGCACGCTGATCCTGGCTGCGGCCGGCGGCGCGCTGGGTCTGCGGCTGATGTCCACGTCGGAAACGGCGCGCTATTTCGACGAGACCGGCAACGAAGGTGCAGGGCTCGCCGAACCCGGCGCGGCGTCCGTGCGTGCGGTGGTGGGGCTGGTGTGGCGCGCGCTGCTGCTGTGGCTGTCGATCCTGCTGCTGGTCACGCTCGCGCACTGGTTCGCATAGCGGTGGCCGCCTGAACGCGGCGGTTCAGTCCGGGCGCGTCGCTCCGCACTGCCAGCACGCGCCGAACTGCGGTTCCGAGGTTTCACCGCACTGCGCGCAGCGCCACGATGCGCCGCGCGGCGGCCGGCGCAGCTCGTCGAGTATCGCCAGCGCCCGCGCTTCGTCCGCTTCGCGTTCCAGCCAAAGTTGCGGTGCGCACTCCAGGAAGGGGATCTCGCCCATCGCGCCCGACAGCGCGGTGTTGCGCAACTCGCAGCGGATGCCGGCGGCACGCAGCGACTCCAGCCAGATCGACGCCTGCACCAGGTTGTCCGCCCGTATCAGCCGCTTCATGTCAGCACCGCCCGGTCGCTCCGAAGGTGCTGATCGTCCCGTCGGTGGGCAGCGAACGCAGTGAGCGTGGGGGCGGTCATCTAGCGCGCCTCCACCAGCGTGCGATAGAACTCGTAGCGTGGCGTCGCGATGCGACCGTCGGCCACCGCCGCGCGTATCGCGCAGTCGGGCTCGGCCAGATGGCGGCAGTCGAGGAACCGGCACCCGCCGACTCGGGGTTCGAACTCCGGCAGCCCGGCGACGATCTGCTCGAAGCTCAGGTGCGCAAGCCCGAATTCCTTGAACCCCGGCGTGTCGATGATCGCGCCGCCGTCCGGCAGATCGAACCAGCGCGCGGCGGTGGTCGTCTGCCGGCCCTGGTTCAGCGACGGCGAATACTCGCGTGTCAGCGCCTGCGCATCGGGCACCAGCAGGTTCAGCAGCGTGGACTTGCCCATTCCCGATTGTCCGACCAGCAGCGAGGCGCGGCCCCGCGTCAGCGGTGCCAGGCAGTCCAGCGCGTGATCGGGTTGCGTGCGCGCGGACAGGGACAGCGTGCGGCAGCCCAGTGCTTCCAGTTCGGCCAGCGCCTGCTGCGCAGCGTCCGCGCCTTCGGACAGATCGGTCTTGTTGCGCACGACCAGCGTGTCGATGCCCGCCGCGCTGGCCGCCAGCAGTGCGCGCCAGATGAACCAGCGGCTGAAGCTGGGCCGCGACGCGAACACGACGATCACCTGGTCGATGTTCGCCGCCAGTTCCTTGGTCTTGAACTCGTCGGCGCGGTAGAGCAGGTTGGTGCGCGGTTCGATGGACTCGACCGCCGCTTGCCCCGGACCGCTGGGCGAGGCCAGCACGCGATCGCCGACCACCAGGTCTGCACGGCGGCCGCGCCGCACGGCCGACCACGCCGCGTGCTGCGCGTCACGCAGCAGCGACGTGCGGCCATGGGTGGCGATGACGCGCGCCGCAAAGGGCGGGCCGAGGGTCACGGGCAGCGCAGAAAGGAAAGAGAAGGGTGGTGACCGAAGCGCGGCGACGGCTTCACGCCGACGCTACCGGCCGGCACGAGCCGGCTCGAGGTGCTCGTAGACCGCATCGGCCTTGGCCGCACAGATCAGGTCGTTGTCGGTGACGCCGCCCGCCGAGTGCGTGGAGTACAGCACCGTGCAGTGGTCGTACGCGACCGTCATCTCGGGATGATGGTCCTCGGCGTGCGCGACCTCGGCCACCGCGTTCACGAAGGCCATCGTGCGGTGGTAGTCGTCGAACGCGTAGCGCCGGACGATCGCCTCGCCCTGCACGTGCCACTGCGGCAGCGCGCGCAGCCGCTCGGCGAGCTTCGCACCGGCGAGCCGCGCGTCTGCGCCCAGCGGGCGGCAATGCGCGGCGGCGAGGGCGGCGCGGTCCGGCATGGTTCAGGCGTGTCCCGGCGCCGTCAGCCGCTCGATGCGCAGTGCAGCGGGCGGATGCGAATCGTAGAACGCCGAGTGCAGCGGATCCGGCGTTAGCGTCGCGGCGTTGTCCTCGTAGAGTTTCACCAGCGCGCTGACCAGATCCGGCGCCGATGCGTGCTGCGCGGCGAAGGCATCCGCCTCGAACTCGTGGCGGCGCGACAGGCGGCTCGCCAGCGGCGCGAACACGAAGGTGAACACCGGCACCACCAGCATGAACAGCAGCAGCGCCAGCCCCTCGTTGCCGCCGTGCAGCGCCGGTGTGGCGCCCAGCCCTGTGTAGAACCACGGGCGGTTCGCCAGCCATCCCAGCAGCGCCAGGAACAGCAGGCTGGTCACGAAGGACAGCGCCATGCGCTTGGTGATGTGCTTCAGCTTGAAGTGGCCCAGCTCGTGCGCCAGCACCGCCTCGATCTCCGTGGGCTTCAGCCGCTCGACCAGCGTGTCGAAGAACACGATGCGCTTGGCGCGGCCCAGGCCGGTGAAATACGCGTTGCCGTGCGCGGAGCGGCGCGAGCCGTCCATGACGAACACGCCTTTGCTCGAGAATCCGGTGCGCGCGAGCAGCGCACCGATGCGCTGCGCAAGGCTCGCGTCCTTCAGCGGTTCGAAGCGGTTGAACAGCGGCGCGATGACCGTCGGGTACAGCACCAGCACCGTCGCGTTGAACGCGATCCACAGCAGCCACGCATACAGCCACCACAGGTCGCCTGCGCCGCGCATCAGGCCGATGATGGCGGCCAGCAGCGGCAGCCCCAGCGCCGCGGCCAGCAGCGTCGCCTTCAGCAGATCGGCGAACCACAGCTTCGGCGTCATGCGGTTGAAGCCGAAACGCTGCTCGATGTGGAACTGGCGGATCCAGGAAAACGGCAGGTCGATCACTCCAAGCAGCACCGCAATCGCGGTGACGAACGCCACCTGGAATCCGAAGTCATGGTCGATGAAGCCGCGCAGCGCGTCGGCGATCCAGTCCAGCCCGCCCAGCAGCGTCAGCAGCAGCAGGACGGCCGCGCTGACCGCTGTTTCCACCAGCGCCAGGCGTGTCTTTGCGATGGTGTAGGACGCCGCCTTGCGGTGCGCATCCAGCGTGATGCGGTCGGCGAACTGCGGGGGCACAGTGGCCGCATGCGTGGCGACGTGCCGCACCTGCCGCCACGCGAGCCAGTATTTCAGGCCCACCATCAGCAGCAGGAACGCGACGAACAGCAATGAGAACAGATTGGACATCGCGGGTTGGAGTCACATCGGCAGCGACAGCGGCGCACCGTCGCGCCTGAGGGCAGGTCATGCGCTGCGCCATGTCCTGCCATGAGACAATCACGTTGGCTCGCCGCTGCGCGTTACGCGCGATCTGCGCCACCCGGCGAGCCCGCAAATTATGTCACAGCCCCCTCTGGAAACCGTCCTGTCCGCATCACGCTCGGATCGCTATGCCGACACCAATCTGGTGTGGCTGGACATGGAAATGTCGGGACTGAATCCGGACTGCGACCGCGTGCTGGAAATCGCCGTGGTGGTCACCGATGCCGAGCTCGACGTCATCGCCGAGGGCCCGGTGCTCGCCATCGCGCAGAGCGAGCGCGTGCTGCAGAACATGGACAGCTGGAACACCGCCACGCACGGCCGCTCGGGGCTGACGGTGCGCGTGCGCGAGTCGCGGCTGGACGAGGAGGCTGCCACCGCCCTGGTGCTGGCGTTCCTCGCGCAGTACGTGCCGCGTGGCAAGTCGCCGATGTGCGGCAACTCGATCTGCCAGGACCGGCGCTTCATGGCGCGGTGGATGCCGCGGCTCGAGGCCTTCTTCCACTACCGCAATCTCGACGTCAGCACGCTTAAGGAGCTGGCGCGGCGCTGGCATCCGGCCGTCTACCGGTCGTTCGAGAAGAAGAGCCGGCACGAGGCGTTGGCCGACATCTACGAATCGATAGACGAACTCCGGCACTACCGGACGCACTGGTTGGGCGTGGCGGCCGCGCCCGCCGGCTGAGAGCCGGGCTCGCGTCAGTCAGGGCGCGCGCGGCGGCAACAGCGAGTCGCCGCCGTTGCGGGAGGCGACGGCAGCCGGCGCTTCACGTGTGCTGTGTGCGCTGATCCACGCGCGGAACAGCGCGACACCCAGCGCCAGCAGCACCGGCCCCAGGATCACGCCGATGAAGCCGAATGCGATGACGCCGCCCAGCACGCCGATGAAGATCAGGCCCAGCGACAGCGTGGAACCCCGCGCGATCAGGATGGGCTTCACGAAGTTGTCGATGCTGCTGATGACGACGGCGCCCCAGACCACCATGAAAATGGCCCAGCCGGGTTCGCCCTGCGCATAGAGCCAGATCGCTGCGCCGCCCCACAGCACCACCGGGCCCATCGGCACCACCGACAGCACGAAGGTGCCGACCGACAGCAGGAAGGCTGCCGGCACGCCGGCGATCAGAAAGCCGATCAGCGCGGCGAGCGCCTGCGCGGCCGCCGTGCCCACCAGGCCGACGAACACGCTGCGCGTCGTGCCCGTCAGTATCGTCATCACTTCTTCGCTGAGCCGGCCCGACAGCCGATCCGACACGCGTTGCGCCGTCGCGATCAGGCGTTCGCCGTCGCGGTAGTAGAAGAACACGATGAAGGCCACCAGCAGCAGTTGCAGGATGCCTTCGCCCATCGTGCGCACCACCACCAGCGAGAACCGGCCGGCGGGTTCCAGCACGCGCTGCACCAGCGCGCCGACCTGCGCCTTGTCGCCCAGCAGGTTCTGCAACGAGGTGTACAGCCGCTCACCGATCACAGGGATGGCGTTCAGGCTCTCGGGCGCATGCAACCCCTGCGCCATCCATTCCTTGGCCAGGTGCGCCAGCCCGGGGAGCTGTTCGGCTGCGGCGGCCGACAGCAGTGCGATAGGGATGACGACCAGCACCAGGATCAGCGCGAGCATTGCGGAGGCGGCCAGCGTCGAGTTGCCGCCCACTGAGCGCCGCAGCCGCTGGAACAGCGGCCACGTGGCGATGGCCAGCACGCCGGCGAACAGCAGCGCCGACAGGAACGGCTGCACCACCATGAAGATGCCAAAGACGATCAGCGCGGCGCCGCCGAAGCGCAGGATCGTGTCGAAGTTGGCCTGGATCGAGGGCATGGTCGCGGCGGAGGGTCGGCGGGAGGCGCAGCTTATACTGCGCGCGCTCCCCGTAGTTCAACGGATAGAACGAGTGCCTCCTAAGCGCTAGATCTGGGTTCAATTCCCGGCGGGGGGACGCTGCGCGGCCGCACGGTCGGCCGGTCTGCACCCCGCAACAGCGGCGGCGGCAGGCCCCGATGAGCGCCGCTTCATCATTCACGCTTCCACCTGTGGGATCGATGCAAAGCAAGTCACGACCTGAATCCCGCCGTGCGTCCGACTATTCGGAGGACTCGATACGCGTCCTCAAGGGCCTGGAGCCCGTGCGACAGCGGCCCGGCATGTACACGCGCACGGACAGCCCGCTGCACGTCCTGCAGGAGGTGATCGACAACGCGTCGGACGAGATCCTCGCGGGTTTCGGCCACGCCGTCGATGTCACCATGCACACCGATGGCTCGGTCAGCGTCGAGGACGACGGTCGCGGCATCCCGGTGGGCCTGCACCCGGAGGAGAAGGCGCCGGTCGTCGAGATCGTGTTCACACGGCTGCACGCGGGCGGCAAGTTCGACAAACGCTCCGGCGGTGCCTATTCGTTCGCCGGCGGGTTGCATGGCGTCGGCGTGTCGGTCACCAATGCGCTGTCGTCGCGGCTGGAAGTGGCGGTGTGGCGCGACGGCAAGATGCACACCATCGCCTTCGCGCACGGCGATGTCGTCGAGCCGCTGCGGCCTTCGTCCGCAAAGGGTCAGGGCAGAGCGTCGGGCACGCGGGTGCGCATGTGGCCGGAGGCGAAGTATTTCGACAGTGCGCAGATACCGCTGGATGAACTGGAACGCCTGCTGCGCAGCAAGGCCGTTCTGCTGCCGGGCACCGACGTCAGCCTGACCGTCGAGAAGACCGGTGCAACGCAGCGCTGGCGCTACGACGGCGGGCTGCGCGAGTATCTGCTGGCTTCGCTGGCAGCGGATCCGCTGCTGCCGCCCTTCGAAGCGAACGGCTACGCGGGCGAAGACGACGAGACCTACGCGGCCGGCGAGGGCGCGAACTGGGTCGTCGTGTGGACCGACGAGGGCGCGGTCACGCGCGAGTCCTACGTGAACCTGATTCCGACGCCGGCCGGCGGCACGCACGAGGCGGGCCTGCGCGATGGCCTGTTCTCGGCCGTACGAGCCTTCGTCGATGCACATGGGTTGCTGCCCAAGGGTGTGAAGCTGCTGCCCGAGGATGTGTTCGCGCGAGCGAGCTTCGTGCTGTCGGCCAAGGTGCTGGACCCGCAGTTCCAGGGGCAGATCAAGGAACGGCTGAACAGCCGCGACGCGTTGCGGCTGGTGTCGTCGTTCGTGCGGCCGCAGCTCGAGTTCTGGCTGAACCAGCATCCGAACGAAGGCCGCCAGCTGGCCGAACTGGTGATCCGCCAGGCGCAGGCGCGCGCGCGCGCCGGCCAGAAGGTCGAGAAGAAGAAGGGCTCGGCCGTTGCGGTACTGCCCGGCAAGCTCACCGACTGCGAGTCCACCGACCTCGAGCGCAACGAGCTGTTCCTGGTCGAAGGCGATTCGGCCGGCGGCTCGGCCAAGATGGGCCGCGACAAGGAATTCCAGGCGATCCTGCCGCTGCGCGGCAAGGTGCTGAACACCTGGGAAGTGGAGCGCGACCGGCTGTTCGGCAACGCGGAGGTGCACGACATCGCGGTGGCCATCGGCGTCGATCCGCATGGCACCGATGTCGCGCAGCTCGACGGGCTGCGCTACGGCAAGATCTGCATCCTGGCGGACGCCGACGTCGACGGCTCGCACATCCAGGTGCTGCTGCTGACGCTGTTCCTGCGGCACTTCCCGCAGCTCGTCGATCGCGGCCACATCTTCGTCGCCCGCCCGCCGCTGTTCCGCGTGGACGTGGCCGCGCAGGGCAAGCGGCCCGCGCGGCGCCTGTACTGCCTGGACGACGCCGAGCTCGACGCGACGCTGGAAAAGCTCGCCGACGAAGGCGTGAAGGAATCGGCGCGCAGCATGGCGCGCTTCAAGGGCCTGGGCGAGATGAGCCCCGAGCAGCTGTGGGAAACGACGATGAACCCCGACACGCGCCGCCTGCTGCGCGTGGGGCTCGGAGAGCTGCCCGCGGAGCGCACCGCCGCGACCATGACCATGCTGATGGGCCGTGCCGAAAGCCAGGCGCGCCGCGCGTGGCTGGAGGAGCACGGCCACGAAGTCGATGCCGACGTGTAGGACGGCGGCGGGGCGAGGTCAACGTTTGCGAAGTCAACGACCGCGAAGTCAACGCCCGAAATACGTGGTCAAGGCGGCGCGTTGCGGGGCTTCTGCCCTCCGGATAGTGCGCGCATACTGCGCGGAAGCCGCGCCAAGGCGGCGAGCAGGTGCGCGCCCGCGCACTCTGAGGAGGGGATCGTTTTGCTGATGCGCGACGACAAGGAGCGTCGACTGGTCGTTGGGAGGAGCGCGCCACCGCCGACAGTGGACATGGCGCTGGCGCCGCCCAGGAACGCATGGGTGCGCTGGGCGCTGGCCGGGCTGGCGCTGGCGCTCGCGGTGACGCTGCTGACGCTGTACGCCATCAGTCCGGAGTTCGGCGCCGCGCATCCCGTCTTCCTGCGCGCGCTGCACTGGGCGCACGTGATCGTCGCCGGCATCCTGATCACGGTGTTGCTGGTGTGGATCGTTCAGGCGCACCGGCTGCAGCGTCAGACGCGCAAGCGCGCGCGGCTGTGGGAGCAGTCGATCGAGTCGATGAAGGTCGGCGTCGCGCTGTGGGACGCCGACGACGCGCTGATCGGCTGCAACGCCGCGTATCGCGCGTTCTATCCGGAAGTCGAAGAGCATCTGGTGCCGGGGCGTGCCTACCGCGAGCTGATGGCGCAGTACTACGCGGTGGCGCCACGCGACATCGTCGACGGCCGGTCGCTGGCGGATTTCGTTCTCGACGGCGAGCGCCGCCGCCGCGCCGGCTCCGAGGTCAGCGAGGTCGTGCGCCACCATCACGGCCGCTGGCTGCTGATGACCGACTGCCGCACTGCCAACGGTAGCATCATCTGCTTCCGCAGCGACGTCACCGAACAGAAGGTCATCGAGCACGAACTGTCCAAGCGCCGCAAGCTGATCGACGACCTGGCGGACCTCACCTACGACTGGTTCTGGCGGCAGGACGAGGATGGGCGCTTCGTCGAGTTCTCGCTATCGATGGCGCATCACGTGAAGACGCCGCAGGAGGCGCTGATCGGACGGCGGCGCGAGGAGATCCCGGGCTTCGAGGCCGATCCCAACCAGTACGCCGAGTACCGCACGCGCATCGCGCAGCGCCAACCGTTCTACTGGTTCACGTACCGCGCGCAGCGCGGTGACGGCGAGCCGATGTGGATCGCCGTCACCGGCAAGCCGATCTTCGACGAGAAGGGCGAGTTCCAGGGCTACTACGGCGCCGGCCGCGACGTGACGGAGCGCGAGAACATGGTGGTCGCGCTCCGGCGCAGCGAGGAGCGCTTCCGCGCGCTGACGATGCTCGCGTCCGAGTGGTACTGGGAAACCGATCCGGAGCTGCGCGTGACCTCGGTGCGCGGCGATCCGCTGCGGCAGGAACGCGTGGCCGAGTGGACGCTGAACCGGCGCTTCTGGGAGTTCGAGCATCTGGATCGCAGTTTCACGGTGGACTGGCAGGCGTTGCGCGAGTGCGTGGCGCGCCGCGAGACTTTCCGCAACGTCAAGCTGAAGATGCGCGCCGGCCACGACAACTACTACTTCGAGATCGCCGGCCAGCCGGTGCTGGAGCGCGGCGTCTACGTCGGCTATCGCGGCCTGGCCTGGGACGTCACCGAACGCGAGTCGCTGATCGCGCAGATCACGCAGAGCGAGGAGCGTTTCCGCGCGCTGACCGAGCTGTCGTCCGACTGGTACTGGGAGATGGACGAGACGCTGCGCTTCACGCAGGTGAGGCAGGGC
>Ga0307505_10000821_pt1 | contig 30182 bp, 33 predicted proteins | sample 23_S_MG_FD_202183 | JGI IMG/M metagenome (GOLD analysis project Ga0307505, IMG submission 202183) | Soil microbial communities from Populus trichocarpa stands in riparian zone in the Pacific Northwest, United States - 23_S | ecosystem: Environmental > Terrestrial > Soil > Riparian zone > Trees... | reverse complement strand
CCTTCCCTCCCTGGGGCGCGCGCGGTCGGGGTTCGGGGGGCGGGGGGTTGTTACACGGGGGGGGGGCGGCGGGTGCGGGGGGGGGGTGGGCCCGCCCAGCCGGCCCGCCCGCCCCGCGCCGCCCGCGGGCTCGCGTTCTGGGGAGGGTGCGAGCGGGTAGGGCGGTCGCATGACCTCAACGGCGCTCGCGGTCGTGGACGTGCTCAACCCCTACCGCCACGAGGACGCCGAGCGGCTGGCGCACAGCGTCGAGGAGGCGGTCGGACCGACGCGGGCGGCGATCGAGCGCGCGCTGGCCGAGGGGATCGACCTGATCTACGTCAACGACAACTACGAGGACTGGAACTCCTCCCAGGACGAGCTCGCACGGCAGGCGCTGGCCGGCGCCCGGCCCGACCTCGTAGAGCCGCTGCTGCCGCCGGAGGGGGCATCGTTCGTCCTCAAGGCCCGCCACAGCGTCTTCTACGGAACGCCGCTCGAGCACCTCCTGCACGAGCGCGGGATCGGCCGGCTGGCGCTCTGCGGGCAGGTGACCGAGCAGTGCATCCTCTACAGCGCCCTCGATGCCTACGTGCGCCGCTTCGAGGTCGCGGTCGTCTCCGATGCGGTCGCCCACATCGACGGCGAGCTGGCCGCCGCGGCGCTGCGGATGATGGAGCGCAACATGCGGGCCGAGGTCGCGCCCGCCTCCCGGCTGCGGCTCTGACAGGCCGCTGCCCGGGCCGACGCGGAAAGTAAGAAGTGCCACTCCCTACTTCTGGTAGCGTCCGCCCACCGCCGAAACGTCTGCAGAGGGAGCCCGGATGGCCAGCGCCGAGACCGTCATCAAGCCCGACTTCGGGACCACGCGCAAGCACTTCATCTTCGAGGAGCACCACGACCGGCTGCGCGAGTCGATCCGCGCGTTCGTCGAGAAGGAGCTCACGCCGCACGCCGACGAGTGGGAGGAGACGACCTTCCCCGACTCGGTGATCCGGCGGATGGGGGAGCTGGGCTTCCTCGGCCTGTCGATGCCGGAGGCCTACGGCGGCCAGGGCGGCGACTACTTCTGCAACATCGTCCTCGCCGAGGAGATGGGCCGGTCGAACTCCGGCGGCCTGACGATGGGCGTCGCCGTCCACACCGACATGGCGATGCCGCCGATCCACCTGTTCGGCTCCGAGGAGCAGAAGCGGGAGTGGCTGGCGCCGGCGATCAAGGGCGAGAAGATCCTCTGCCTCGGCATCACCGAGCCCGACGCCGGCTCCGACGTGGCGGGCATCAAGACCCGCGCGGTCCGCGACGGCGACGAGTACGTCATCAACGGCTCGAAGACCTACATCACCAACGGCCACCGCGCCGACGTGATCGTGCTCGTCACCAAGACCGGCGACAGCGGCACCTACGACGACTTCACGCTGTTCCTGGTGCCGATGGACAGCCCCGGGGTGATCCGCGAGAAGAAGCTGGAGAAGCTCGGGATGCACGCCTCCGACACCGCGCTGCTCGCCTTCCAGGACGTCCGCGTGCCCGCCTCGGCGATGCTCGGCGAGGAGGGCAAGGGCTTCTACCACATCATGTGGGAGCTCCAGGGCGAGCGGCTGATCGGGGCGGCGGGCTGCGTCGCGGGCGCCCAGCGCTGCTTCGACCGCACGCTCGAGTTCGCGCTCGAGCGGACCGCGTTCGGCCGCCAGATCGGAAAGTTCCAGGCGATCCGCCACAAGTTCGCCGACATGGCGACCAAGATCGAGGCCGGCCGCCAGCTCGTCTACTCGACCGCCTGGCGCTTCGACAACGGCGAGTACCCGGTCCGTGAGATCTCGATGGCGAAGCTGTTCACAGCCCAGATGGCCTGCGAGGTCACCGACGAGTGCCTGCAGATCCATGGCGGCGCCGGCTACATGCGCGAGTACGGCATCGAGCGGGCCTGGCGCGACATGCGGCTGAACCGGATCGGCGCCGGTACCGACGAGATCATGCTCGACGTGATCGGCCGCTCCTACGGCCTCTAGGTCGGACCGGACGGCCGGGCGCCGGAAGCGATGCGGACCTTCGACAAGGGGGTGCCCGCCGCTGCGGCGCGGCGGGCGCTGCCCCCGTTCGGCGACGAGCACGCGGCGCTGCGCGACTCGATCCGCCGCTTCGTGGCGCGTGAGCTGCGCCCGCACGCCCAGCGCTGGGAGGACGAGCGCTGGTTCCCCGACGACGTGTTCGCCAAGCTCGCCGCCAACGGCCTGCTGGGGTTGAAGTACCCCGAGGCCTACGGCGGCCAGGGCGGTGACCACCTCCACGACGCCGTGCTGATCGAGGAGCTCGGCGGCTGCGGCTCCGGCGGCGTCGCGGCCGGGATCGGGGCGCACATCACGATCGCCACCCCGCCGATCCACAAGTTCGGCACCGAGGAGCAGAGGCAGCGGTTCCTGGTCCCCGCGATCAGGGGCGAGAAGGTCGCCGCGCTCGCCATCACCGAGCCGGGCGCCGGCTCCGACGTCGCGTCGATCCGCACCCGCGCCGAGCGCGTCGACGGCGGCTTCGTCGTCAACGGCGCGAAGACGTTCATCACCGGTGGTGTGCGCGCCGAGGTCGTCGTGACCGCCGTCAAGACGACCGCCGAGGGAGGCCACGGCGGCCTCTCGTTCCTGCTGGTCGAGAAGGGGATGGAGGGCTTCTCGGTGTCCAAGAAGCTCGAGAAGCTCGGCTGGCACGCCTCCGACACCGCCGAGCTGGCCTTCGACGACGTCTTCGTGCCCGAGCAGAACCTGCTCGGCCGCGAGAACGAGGGCTTCTACCTGATCATGGCCAACTTCCAGTGGGAGCGGATCGCGATGGCGCTCGGCGCGGTCGCCGCGATGGAGCGCCTGGTCGAGAGCTCGGCCGCCTACGCGCGCGAGCGCCGCGCCTTCGGCCGGCCGATCGGCCGCTTCCAGGCGATCCGCCACAAGGTCGCGGCGATGGCGGTCAAGCACGAGGCGGCGCGCGCCCTCACCTACCACGCGCTGCGCCTCTTTCACGCCGGCGTGGACGCGATCGACGAGGTGACCCAGGCGAAGCTGCTCAGCCAGCGCTGGGCCTGCGAGGTCGCCGACGACGCGATCCAGATCCACGGCGGCGCCGGCTACATGCGCGAGTACGAGGTCGAGCGCGCCGCGCGCGACCTGCGGCTCGGCCCGATCGGCGGCGGCACCGACGAGATCATGAAGGAGATCCTCGGCCGCCGGCTGGGCCTGTGAGGGGCTCGGGCGGGCGCCGCGCATCGCCTGGCGGGGGGCTTGGGTAGGAGTCCGGGGAGTGGTTGACGGGGACCATCGACCCGCGGCTGACAGACTGCGGCCATGACGGAGCGGACCTTCGACGTCGTCGTGATCGGCGCCGGTCCCGCCGGCGAGGTCGTCGCCGGGCGGGCGGCCGACGGCGGGCTGTCGGTCGCGCTGGTCGAGCCCCACCTCGTCGGCGGCGAGTGCTCGTTCTACGCCTGCATGCCGTCCAAGGCGCTGCTGCGCCCGGCCGACGCGCTCGCCGAGGCGCGGCGGGTGCCCGGGGCCGCCGACGCGGTCGGGACCCTCGACGTCGTGGCGGTGCTGCGCCGCCGCGACGAGGTGATCCACGACCTCGACGACTCCGGGATGCTGCCGTGGCTGGAGTCGAAGGGGATCGAGCTGATCCGCGCCGCCGGCCGGATCGCCGGCGAGCGGCGGGTCGAGGCCGGCGGCCAGGCGCTGGTCGCGCGGCGCGCGGTCGTCGTCGCGACCGGCAGCGCCGCCGCGCTGCCGCCGATCGACGGCCTCGACGGCGCGCCCTACTGGACCAACCGCGAGGGGACGACCACCGAGGAGGTCCCCGACCGTCTGGCGGTGCTCGGCGGCGGCGTCGTCGGCGTCGAGCTGGCCCAGGCCTGGCGGTCGCTCGGCGCCCAGGTGACCCTGTTGGAGGTCGGCGACCGCCTGCTCGCGCGCGAGGAGCCGTTCGCTGGGGAACAGGTCGCCGAGGCGCTGCGCGCGGCCGGGGTCGACGTCCGGCTCGGAAGCGCCGTGACCGCCGTGCGGTCGGTCGGCGACGAGGTCGAGCTGGCAGTCGACGGCGGGCCAGCGGTGCGCGCCGACCGGCTGCTGGTCGCGACGGGCAGACGCCCCCTGACCGAGGGCATCGGCGTCGAGGTGGTCGGGCTCGAGCCGGGCGAGTCGATCCAGGTCGACGACCGGATGCGCGCGGTCGACGTCGACGGCGACTGGCTCTATGCGATCGGCGACGTCAACGGCCGGGCGCTGCTGACCCACGTCGGCAAGTACCAGGCGCGGATCGCCGCCGACACGATCCTCGGCCGCGACGCCGCGTCGGAGGTCACCGGCGAGCTCGCCCCGCGGACCGTCTTCACCGAGCCGCAGGTCGCCGCGGTTGGCCATACGCTGGCCTCGGCCCGCGCGGCCGGGCTCGAGGTGCGTGCGGTCGACGTCGAGACCGCCGCCAACGCCGGTGGGAGCTTCCTTGGCAAGGGTGCGTCGGGCACCTGCCGGATCGTCGTCGACGAGCGCGCGCGGACGATCGTCGGCGCGACGTTCACCGGGGTGGCGGTCGCGGAGTCCCTGCACGCGGCCACGATCGCGGTCGTCGCGGAGGTCCCGCTCGACCGTCTCTGGCACGCCGTGCCATCGTTCCCGACCCGCAGCGAGATCTGGCTGAAGCTGCTGGAGGCCTACGGGCTGTGACACCGAGGAGGCTCGCTTGACGTTCGAGAAGGTCCGCTACGAGGTCGACGAAGCGCTGGTCGCGACGATCACCCTCGACGATCCCGACACGCGCAACGCCCTCGGGCCGGAGATCATGGGCGAGCTGATCGCGGCCTTCGAGCAGGCCGGGCGCGACCCGCAGGTGCGCTGCGTCGTGCTGACCTCCTCGCACGAGAAGGTCTTCTCCGCCGGCGGCAACCTCGCCGGCTTCGCAGCGGAGGTGCCGCTGGTCCACAAGCACTACGGGATCGAGCAGTTCCCGCGGCTGTTCCGGACGATCGGCCAGCTCGGCAAGCCGACGATCTGCGCCGCCAACGGCCATGTGCTCGCCGGCTCGCTCGGCATCGCTCTCGCCTGCGACCTGGTCGTCGCCTCCGAGAAGGCGACCTTCGGCACGCCCGAGATCAACGTCGGGGTCTTCCCGTTCATGATCATGGCGCTGATCTATCGCAACATCGGCCGCAAGAAGACCAACGAGCTGCTGCTGCTCGGCGAGCGGATCGACGCCAAGGAGGCGGAGCGGATCGGCCTCGTCAACAAGGTCGTGCCGGCGAAGGGGATGGAGTACGAGGTGCGGCTGTGGGCCGAGGAGCTGGCCAAGAAGTCGCCGGTGATGATGCGGCTCGGCAAGGACGCGATGTACCGCCAGCAGGACATGGCCTTCGACGACGCGCTCGCCTTCCTCCAGCACAACCTGACGCTGGCGTTCTCGACCGAGGACATCCAGGAGGGCGTCAAGGCGTTCTTCGAGAAGCGCGACCCGGACTGGCAGGGCCGGTGAGCGACGTCGCGCTGATCGCGCTGCGCTGCCGCACCTCCGATCGGACCGCCGCGCCGGTGCGCGGCGTCGACGCGCTCGCGCCGCTGGTCGGCAAGCGGCTCGGCCGCGAGCCGCGCGAGATCGGCTCGCCGGGCGAGCCGCGCGCCGGGCGCTGGGACGAGGACCTGCGCGACTCGCGCGGCTGCCTGCTGGAGGCCGGCGGCCAGGTCGACGACGCGCTGACCGCCGGCCGGCTGCCGGTCCTGCTCGCCGGCGAATGCTCGATCGCGTTGACGACCTTGCCGACGGTGCTGCGCCACCGCCCCGACACCGTCGTGCTGTGGCTCGACGCCCACGGCGACTTCAACACCCCGGGGACGACCGCGACCGGCAACCTCAGCGGCATGGCGCTCGCCGGGGCCTGCGGCGCCTGGGACGCCGGCCTGATCACCGACACCGTGCCCGAGGATCGGGTCGTGCTCGCCGGGGTGCGCGACCTCGACGACAAGGAGCGGCGCGCGCTCGAGCTGGGCGACGTGACGGTGATCGGGGCGAGCCCGATCGAGACGCTGGTGGCGATCAAGAACGCCCTCGACGGCGCGCCGGTCTACATCCACGTCGATCTCGACGTGATCGACCCGGCCGTCTTCCCGGCCAGCGACCCCGCGCCGGGCGGGCTCGCGCCGGAGAAGCTCTACGACATCCTCGAGGCGGTCGTCGCCGACTGCGAGCTGGTCGGCGTCGAGGTGACCGACTTCGACGCGCCCGAGGACGAGGAGGACCGCCAGGAGGCCGTCGCGGTGGTCATGCGCGTGCTCGAGCCGCTGCTCGAGGCGATCCCGGCCCGGTCGGGGATGGCATAGAGTGAGGAGTAGCACTTCCTACTTCTCACGGAGGACCGTCCGTTGTCGAGCACCGACGCCCCACCCGAGTCCGTACTGCGCCCGCTGGTCGAGGATCTCCACGCCCGCCGCGAGCGTGCGCGGCTCGGTGGCGGCGCCGAGAAGATCGAGCGCCAGCACGCCGCCGACAAGCTGACCGCGCGCGAGCGGATCGCGCTGCTGATCGACGACGGCAGCTTCACCGAGCTCGGGATCCACGGCCGGCCGCACTTCGCCCAGCGGGCGATGGACGGCAAGGACGCGCCCGCCGACGGCGTCGTCACCGGCTACGGCAAGGTCGACGGGCGGATGGTCGCCGTCTGCGCCTACGACTTCACGGTGATGGCCGGCTCGATGGGGATGACCGGCGAGCTGAAGGTCACCCGGCTGCGCGAGCTGGCGCTCGGCAAGCGGATCCCGTTCGTCTGGCTGCTCGACTCCGCCGGCGCGCGGATCCAGGAGGCGGCCGGCTCGCTGTTCGCTGGCTCGGGCTTCCTCTTCCGCGAGGAGGTCGTGATGAGCGGCGTGATCCCGCAGGTGGCGGCGCTGATGGGGCCGTGTGCGGCCGGCACCGCCTACATCCCGGGGCTGGCCGACTTCGTCCCGATGGTCAAGGGCCGCGGCTCGATGGCGCTCGCCGGCCCGCACCTCGTCAAGGCCGTCACCGGCGAGGACGTGACCCAGGAGGAGCTCGGCGGCTCGCGGATCCACACCCGCGTCTCGGGCGTCGGCGACCTCGAGGTCGGCTCCGACGAGGAGTGCGTCCAGGCGATCAAGGACTACCTCTCCTACTTCCCGTCCAACTGCGAGCAGCCGCCGCCGGTCCGCCCGACCGCCGATCCGGTCGACCGGATGGACGAGGAGCTGCTCGACGTGCTGCCGGCCTCCAACCGCCAGCCCTACGACATGTACGACGTGATCCGGCGGATCGTCGACGACCGCGTCCACTTCGACCTCAAGCCCCGCTTCGCGCGGACGATCATCACCTGCCTGGCGCGGATGGGCGGCCGGCCGGTCGGGATCGTCGCCAACCAGCCCAAGCACCTTGGCGGCATCCTCGAGAACGACTCCGCCGACAAGGCGGCCCGCTTCGTCAACCTCTGCGACGCCTACGGCATCCCGCTGCTGTTCCTGCAGGACGTGCCCGGCTTCATGGTCGGCACCAAGGTCGAGCACGCCGGGATCATCCGCCACGGCGCGAAGATGCTCTACGCCGTCTCCAACGCCACGGTCCCGAAGATCACGGTGATCGTCCGCAAGGCCTACGGCGCCGGCTACTACGTGATGTGCGGCCGCGCCTACGAGCCCGACCTGATCGTCGCCTGGCCGACCGCCGAGATATCGGTGATGGGGGCCGAGGGGGCGGTCAACATCATCGGCCGCTCGACGATCGAGGCCTCCGACGACCCCGACGCCACGCGCAAGGCGATGGAGGACGCGGTCCGTGCGACGATCGACCCCTACATCGCCGCCGGCAACGCGATGATCGACGACGTCATCGATCCGCGTGAGACGCGGCCGGTGGTGATCAAGGCACTGGAGATGGCCGCGACCAAGCAGGTGGAGCGGCCCTGGAAGAAGCTGGGGGTCGTACCGGTATGAGAGCTGTGCGCGTGACCGAGCTGACCGGGCCGGCGGCTGTCGAGCTGGCCCACGTCGGCGAGCCCGTCGCCGGGCCCGACGAGCTGCTCGTGGACGTCCGGGCGGCCGGGGTGTCGTTCCCCGAGCTGCTGCAGACCCGCGGCGAGTACCAGCTGAAGATCGAGCCGCCGTACACGCTCGGCGGCGAGCTGGCCGGCGTCGTGCGGACCGCGCCGGAGGGCTCTCGCTTCGCGCCCGGCGACCGGGTGACGGCGTTCGCGCCGCTCGGCGGGGCGTTCGCCGAGGTCGCCGTCGTCCCGGCGTGGATGACCTTCGCGCTGCCCGACGCGCTCAGCTTCGAGCAGGGCGCCGGCTACCTGATGAACTACCACACCGCCCACTTCGCGCTCGCGCGCCGGGGGGTGCTGCGCGCCGGCGAGACGCTGCTCGTCCACGGCGCCGGGGGCGGCACCGGCACCGCGGCGATCCAGGTCGGCAAGGGGCTCGGGGCGAGGGTCGTCGGTGTCGTCTCCAGCGACGAGAAGGAGCGGGTCGCGCGCGCCGCGGGCGCCGACGAGGTCGTCCGCGCCGACGGCGACTGGCGCGCCGAGGCCGGCCCCGCCGACGTGATCTTCGATCCGGTCGGCGGCTCGCGCTTCGACGAGAGCGTCCGCGCGCTCGCGCCGGAGGGGCGGCTGGTGGTGATCGGCTTCACCGAGGGGTCGATCCCGTCGGTGGCGGTCAACCGGCTGCTGTTTCGCAACGTCAGCGTGGTCGGGGCCGGCTGGGGCCACTTCGCCTTCGAGCACCCCGAGTACCTCGCGGAGGTCGCGGCCGACCTCGACCGCATGGTCGCCGCCGGCCACGTCGCGCCGGTCGTCGGCCGCCGCTACCCGCTCGAGCGGGCGGCCGAGGCCTTGACCGACCTCGACGAGCGCCGGGGTCTCGGCAAGATCGTGCTCTACACAGGGGAGGAGCCAGCAGGATGAGCCGTTTCGAGGAGCCCGCGATCGTCACCTGCTCGATCTCGGGCGTGGCCGCCAACCGCGACCAGTGCCCGGCGATCCCGTACACGCCGGAGGAGTACGGGGAGGAGGCCCGCCGCGCGGTCGAGGAGGGGGCGGCGATGATCCACGTCCACGCCCGCACCCCCGACGGGACGCCGAGCTTCGAGATCGAGGACTTCCGCGCGATCACCGAGGCGATCCGCGCCGCGGCCGGCGAGGTGATCGTCAACTACTCGACCGGGGCGATCGGCATCCCGATCGAGAAGCGGATCGCCTACCTGCGTGAGCTGCGGCCCGACGTCGCCGCGCTGAACATGAGCTCGATGAACTACGCCAAGTACTCGCGCTCGCGCAAGGACTTCGTCTTCCAGACGGTCTTCGAGAACTCGTTCGAGACGATCGTCGAGTTCCTGACGGCGATGAACGAGCTGGGGATCAGGCCCGAGCACGAGTGCTTCGACACCGGCCACGTCGCCAACCTCGACCCGCTGATCGACATGGGCCTGCTCGAGGCGCCGCTGCAGGTGTCGCTGGTGATGGGCGTGACCGGCGGCATCCGCCCGACGCCACGCAACCTCGCGACGATGTCCGACCAGGTGCCAGGCGGCCCGGAGGGGCCCAACAACTGGGGCGTGATCGGCATCGGCCGCGGCCAGTGGCGGCTGGTCGCCGCGGCGGCCGCGCTCGGCGGCAACGTCCGCGTCGGCCTCGAGGACAACTTCTACCTGCCCGACGGCGCGATGGCCCGCTCCAACGGCGACCTGATCGCCAAGGCGCGCCAGATCGTCGAGGACGTCGGCCGCCGCGCCGCGACCGTCGCCGAGGCGCGCGCGATGCTCGGCCTGCCGCGGACGCCGGGCCCCGCCGGCGGCGCTGCCGGAGGGGAGGCGCGATGATCCCGCCGCCGGCCAGCCAGGCGCTCTCCGACGTCCGGGTGCTCGACCTCTCGCGGCTGCTGCCGGGCGGGTTCTGCTCGCTGCTGCTGGCCGACTTCGGCGCCGAGGTGCTGAAGGTCGAGGACACCGGGATGGGCGACTACGTCCGATGGGCGCCGCCCTACTACGAGGGTGCCGAGGACTCGGCGAAGTCGGCGCTCTACCTGGCGCTCAACCGCGGCAAGCGGTCGATCCGGCTCGACCTCAAGAGCGAGGCCGGACGGGAGGTGCTGCTGGCGCTGGTCGCCGAGCACGACGTGCTGCTGGAGTCGTTTCGGCCTGGGGTGATGGACCGCCTCGGCGTCGGCTACGAGCGGCTGCGCGAGGTCAACCCGGGCCTCGTCTACTGCGCGATCACCGGCTACGGCCAGGACGGTCCCTACCGCGATCGCGCCGGCCACGACATGAACTACCTCGGCCTGGTCGGCCTGCTCGGACTGACCGGCGCGGCCGACGGCCCGCCGATCCAGGCGGCGGGGCAGATCGCCGACCTCGGTGGCGGGGCGCTGATGGCGGCGTTCGGGATCATGGCCGCGCTGCGCGAGCGCGCGCGCTCCGGCGAGGGACAGCTGGTCGACGTCTCGATGGCCGACGGCGCGCTGTCGTGGCTGGCGATGGTCGCCGGCAAGTACCTCGCCGACGGGACCGAGCCACGCCGCGGCGGCCTCGAGCTGGCCGGGGCCTTCGTCTGCTACCGGCCCTACGCGTGCGCCGACGGCGACGTGACCCTCGGCGCGCTCGAGCCGAAGTTCTGGCAGGCGTGGTGCCGCGGCGTGGGTCGCGAGGACCTGACCGAGCGCCAGTTCGACGGCCCGGGCTCCGACACCCACGCCGAGGTCGAGCGGATCTTCGCCGGCCGCACGCGCGCGGAGTGGGAGTCCTTCGCCGCCGAGCACGACTGCTGCCTGGAGCCGGTGCTCGCCCTCGGCGAGGCGCTCGATTCCGAGCTGGTCCGCGCGCGCGAGATGGTCGTCGAGCTGGAGCAGCCGGGCGCCCGGCGGCCGGTCCGCCAGCTCGGGGTGCCGGTCAAGCTCTCGCGCACTCCGGGCGGTCCCGCCGGTCCCGGCCCGGGGCTGGGCGAGCACACCCGCGAGGTGCTGGCGGGGCTGGGCTACGGCGCGGACGAGATCGAGGCGCTCGTCGAGGCGGGGGCGGTCGCCGGGCCGTCGTCGGGCCAGGCCGGGAGCTTCCTGGCGTGAGCGACGGCGAAGCCGCCCGTCCTATCCCCGCCGCGCGCCGTGACGGCGCCGGCGACGGCCTGCTGAAGATGAGCGAGCTGGCCGAGGCGAGCGGCGTCAGCGCCGGCACGATCAAGCACTACCTGCGCGAGGGGCTGCTGCCCGATCCGGTCAAGACCTCGCGCAACATGGCCTACTACCCGCCCGAGTTCGTCGAGCGGATCGGCTTGATCAAGCGGCTCCAGGAGGACCGCTTCATGCCGCTCAAGGCGATCCGCAAGGTGCTCGAAGACAGCCCGGAGCGGGCGCGCGCGTTGGTCGAGGTCGAGGACCGGATCCTCGAGCGGGCCCAGCGCGAGGATGTCGCACGCGTCTCGCGAACCGAGGCGGCGCGGCGGTTCGGCATCCCGCGCGAGGCGCTGCGCCGGCTCGAGGAGATCGGCGTGCTGACGCCGGACCGCCGCGGCTACGGCGAGCAGGACGCGCGGATGCTGGAGGCGATCAGCCGCTTCCGCGCCGGCGGCTACGACGAGCAGATCGGCTTCACCGTCTACGACACCCTCCGCTACAAGGAGGCTCTCCAGCGGCTGGTCGAGGAGGAGGTCGAGGTCGTCCTGGAGCGGCTCGCAGGCGACGTCGAGCCCGACCGCATCGTCGCCCTGCTGGAGGCCGGCGCCGAGCCGCTGCGCGACCTGATCGCCGCGATGCACTCCAAGCTCCTGCTCGCCGAGCTGCGCCGCCAGCGCGACGCGCGCGGCTGACCGCCGCTCACCAGCGCACGTCGTGGTGCTCCATCACCCCGTGGCCGGCGGCCAGCTCGACGCCGCCGGGCAGGGTGCCTGAGAACTCGCCGAACGGCTGGGTGTAGGAGGAGGCCATCACCAGGGCGTCGGTGGAGTGCTCGCGGCGCGACCACTCGCTGAAGGCGAGCCGCTCTCCGGCGGCGCCGTCGATCGTCGAGAGGTCGTCGGCGAAGGCGACGGGCCCGACCTGGCGCGGCTCGCCGTCGATCCAGACGGTCCGCTCGCTGGCGGCCGGGTCGTCGTGGATGCCGGCGACGAGGTTCCAGCCGACGGGCGCGCCGTCGGCCGCCGTCCCAACCCCCGCCGACCAGCTCCACGCGGTGTGGCGGTCGTGGTAGCCGGCGGAGTCGTCGACGAAGCCGAGCGCGCCGTCGAGGCGGTGGGTCGCGCCGTCGACGGTCACCGTGCCACGGACCGGCACGCACGCCTGCTTGCGCGTCCAGATGTGGGCGGCGCCCGCGGGGGAGAGGGTCTCGACGCCGGGGCCCTCGTCGAGCTCGAGCTCGATCCGCACACCGTGGCTGCCGGCGCGCAGGCGGGTGGGGCGGGCCGTCGGCGGCCCCCACGGCGTGTCGAGCTCCAGGCCGCCGCGGCTGAAGGTCGTCCGCTCGCGCAGCCCGCCGTCGGGCAGCGCGACCGCCCACCACCGCTGGGGGACCGGTCCGATCCGCGCGTCGCCGACGCAGAGCATCAGCTCCGGCGAGTAGACGCCCACGTAGCGCCACCGCTTCAGCGGCCGCCCAGCGCGCCAGGGCGCCAGCCGCGCCGGCGGCAGCGCCACCGCCGCTCGCCGCACCGCGCGGCCGCGCAGCGGTCCGATCGCTCCCCTTGCCATCGGCCCACCGTACCGCGACCCGTTCGCAGTCGCGGCCGCTCGGGCTGTCGCGCAGTGAGAGCTACGGCCACGCGGGCCGCCGCGCGGTGAGAGTTGCGGCCGCGCCGGGAGCCTGGTCAGAGTTGCGGCCAAACTTTGGCCGTAACTCTCACCTGGCCGTCGCGCGCGCCGTCGCGCGCCCGCCCGTCGCGCGCCCGGCCCTCGCGCGGGGCGTGCGGGACAGGCGCGGGTTGGCTGGCCAGCCGGTAGGGATTCCGCGGTATCCTCGGCCCCATGGAGGCCGCGACCGCCCCGCAGCGGCAGCCGCCCCCGCGCGAGCCCGCGCGGCGGCCGCCGCCGATCGACGAGAGCGCCTGGCGGCGGATGGTCCGCGACGTGCGCGACGAGCTGCGCACCCGCGAGCCGTTCCCGCCCGGACCGCGCAACCTCGACGCCCGCCGCACGCTGCAGATGGTCCGCGACCCGCTGCCGATCCTGCTCGAGTGCTACGAGCGCTACGGGCCGGTCTTCTCGATGCGGATCCTCCACGGCGTCAACGTCTGGGCGCTCGGCCCCGAGGCCAACCACACGATGCTGGTCTCCGACGCGCGCAACTTCCTCTGGCGCGAGGGCAGCTTCGGCGACCTGATCCCGCTGCTCGGTGACGGGCTGCTGACGATCGACGGCGCCTACCACCGCCGGGCCCGGCGGATCATGCTGCCGGCCTTCCACCGCGAGCACCTCGCTACGGCGGCCGACACGATGGTCGACGAGGCCACCGCGGCGCTCGACCGCTGGCGGCCGGGGGAGACCGTCGACGTCTACCACTGGGCGCGCAACCTCGCGATGCGGATTGCGATGCGCGCCCTGCTCGGCCTCGACCCCGACGACGGCGACACCGGCCGTCGCGCCGCCGTCGAGTTCGAGCGGGCGCTCGGCTTCTACGGGACCGACTTCGCGCTGCGCGTGCTGCGCGGGCCCGGCTCGCCGTGGCGGCGGATGATGCGCTCGCGCGCCGAGCTTGACCGCATCCTCTACGGCGAGATCGGCCGGCGCCGGGCCACTGGCGAGATCGGTGAGGGCGACATCCTCGGAATGCTGCTCGCCGCCACCGACGAGGACGGCTCGGCGCTCACCGACGAGGAGGTCCGCGACCAGGCGATGACGCTGATGTTCGCCGGCCACGACACCGCGACCTCGACGATCTCCTTCCTGCTGCACGAGCTGGCGCGCCATCCGCACGAGCTGGCCGCCCTCTACGCCGAGCAGGACCAGCTGCTGGCCGGCGCGCCGCCCACCCTCGCGCACCTCGCCGGCGGCCTGCCGCGGCTGGAGATGGTCCTCGACGAGACGCTGCGGCTCTACCCGCCGGCCTGGATCGGGCCGCGGCGGTCGGTCGCGGCGTGCGAGATCGCGGGCGTGCGGGTGCCGGCGCGGGCCTACGTCAACTACTCCTCGTGGGCGAGCCACCGGCTGCCCGACGTCTTCTCCGAGCCGGAGGCGTTCCTGCCCGAGCGATTCTCCGCGGAGCGCAAGGCGGCGCTGCCGAAGGGCGCCTACGTGCCGTTCGGCGGCGGCTCGCGGACCTGCATCGGCATGCGCTTCGGCCAGATGGAGATCCGCGCCGTGGTGACCCTGCTGCTGGCGCGGTTCCGTCTCGAGGCGCTGCCGGGGCGTACGATGACCGTCCGGCAGATGCCGACGCTCAGCCCCCGCGACGGCCTGCGCATGACCGTCCGCGCGCGCGGCGTGCCGGTTGTGCCGAGCTGACCGCCGCCGCTTATAGACTGCGATTGACTCGCGAGTCAATCGCCAAGGGAGCCAGGTGAGAGCGGCCGTCGTCCAGATGAACTCCAACGCTGACAAGCAGCGCAACGTCGAGACCGCCGAGCGGCTCGTGCGCGCGGCCGCCGCCGACGGCGCGACGCTGGTCGTGCTGCCGGAGAAGTTCAACCTGCTCGGCACCCCCCACGACCTGCTCGACGGCGCCGAGCCGCTCGACGGGCCGACGCTCGCCTGGGCGCGGGAGCTCGCCCGCGAGCTGGCGGTCGACCTCGTCGCCGGCTCGATCGCGGAGCGTCGGGAGGGCCGGGAACGGCTCTCGAACACCTCGGTCCACATCGGTCCCGACGGCCGCGACCGCGGCGTCTACCGCAAGATCCACATGTTCGACGTCGTCGTCGGCGGGCGCGAGTACCGCGAGTCGGCGACCGAGGCCCCCGGCGAGGAGATCGTCAGCTCGACCGCCGGCGACGTCGAGCTGGGCCTGACCGTCTGCTACGACCTCCGCTTCCCGGAGCTGTTTCGCATCCTCGCGGTGCGCGGCGCGCGCGTGTTGACGCTGCCGGCCGCGTTCACCGCCGTCACCGGCGCCGCCCACTGGGACACGCTCGTCCGCGCGCGGGCGATCGAGAACCAGGCGTTCGTTCTCGCGGCCGACCAGGTCGGTGCCCACCCCGGCGGGATGGAGAGCTTCGGCGCCAGCCAGATCGTCGACCCGTGGGGCGACGTGCTCGCCCGCGTCGACGGCGGCGAGGGGTTCGCCGCCGCCGATCTCGACCTCGCCCGCCAGGACGAGGTGCGCAGCTCGCTGCCGAGCCTCGCCAACCGCGTCCCGGCCGCCTACCGCTGGCCGGCGGAGGTGGCAAGGTGAGCGGGCGCGCCGGCGCGGTCGACAAGCGGCGGCTGATCCTCGACGCGGCGATCGTCGTCTTCGCCCGCCAGGGCTTCCACCACTGTCGCGTCTCCGACGTCGCCGACCAGGCGGGCGTGGCCTACGGGCTCGTCTACCACTACTTCGACTCCAAGGAGCAGATGCTCAACGAGCTGTTCCTCGAGCGGTGGCAGATCATGCTCGACGCGATCGGCGAGATCGACTCCAAGGCCGAGCTGACCCCGCGCCAGAAGCTGCGCGAGGTGGCGGGGTTCATCATCGACTCCTACCGCCACGAGCCCGACCTGATGAAGGTGATCATCGTCGAGGTCACGCGCGCGGCCAACTCCTTCGGCCGGCTGCACCTGGAGAAGATCCGCGAGGCCTACGCCGGGATCGCGGAGATCGTCGAGGGCGCCCGGCGCGACGGCAGCTTCAAGCAGGACATCTCGGCCGAGTTCGCGGCGATGTGCTTCTACGGGGCGATCGAGCAGCTGCTGTCGGGCTGGATCTTCGACCTCCTGCCCGGAACCGAGGACGAGTTCGAGCGCGCCAAGTCGCTGGTCGTCGAGGCGATCTGCGGTGGCCTCGAGGTCTCGCCGTCGAGTACGCCCGCGGTATCTGGTTGAATCGACCGCGATGGAGAACGAACTCGTCAAGCGGTTGATGTGGAGCGGGGTCATGGCGGGCGTGAGCGCCCTGTCGACGATCGTCGCCCACCGCATTGCCGCGTACATCTGGGTCCGGATCTTCGACGAGGACCCGCCGGACGCCTGATGGCCCCCACCACTGAGGGCAGCGACGGCGACGGTCAGGTGACTCGCGAGATGCCGCGCGTCGAGGCCGACGCGGCCGTCGCGGCGGCGACGGGTACTACCGCCGGGACTGGGTATACGGGCGCTATGCCGACCGATCGCGACCCGTTCGCCGACCACCCCGAGTACTTCGTCGGCGCCGCCTTCGTCGGCGGCCTGGTCATGGCTCAGATCCTCAAGCGGGTGCGCCGATGAGCGCCGACGACGGCGACCGCTCACTCGGCGAGATCGTCTCGGAGGTCTCCGACAAGGCCTCGCTGCTCGTCCGTGAGGAGATCGAGCTCGCCAAGGCGGAGGTCCTCGACAAGGCCAAGAAGATGGGCCGCGGAGCCGGCATCGGCGCCGCCGCCGGCGTCTTCCTGATCTTCGCGCTGGTGATGTTCCTGCACACGCTCGCGTGGCTGCTCGTCGACATCTTCGACAGCGCGATCTGGATCGGCTTCGCGATCGTCACCGGCCTGCTGGTGCTGTTGGGCATCATCGCGGGCCTGGTCGCGGCGAAGCTGATCAAGGCCGGCCCGCCGACGCCCGACATGGCGATCGAGCAGGCGAAGATCACCCGCGACACGATCGAGGCGCACGCCACCGCGCCGCCGGCTCCGTCGGGCCCGGCGGTCCCGGTCGTGCCCGGCGAGCCGGGCGCCGCGCCGAGCACACAGGAGACCCCCAAGCCATGACCTCCAGCGGCGTACCCGCCAACCGCAGTCCCGAGCAGATCCGCGCCTCGATCGAGCAGACGCGGCGCGAGCTGACGACCTCGGTCGACGACCTGCGCGGCAAGGTGCTCGAGATCGCCGACTGGCGCCGCCAGCTCGCCGAGAACCGCAACGCCGCTCTCACCACCGCCGCGGTCGCCGGCTTCGTGATCGGCGGCGGCATCGCCGCCACCGTCTCGCTCTTTCGCCGCCGCCGCTAGCCGGCCTCATTGACGATGTCACGCCGCCCTGGCCGGGACGGTGAGTCCCTCCAGCAGCCGGCCGACGTCGTCGCGCCCGTGATCGCGCGCGATCGCGCGGTCCATCAGCCCCTTCACGTAGGCGGGGAAGGCCGGGTCCACGCCGCGCGCCTCGCTGACCTCGACCATGTGGCCGACGAAGACGGCCTGCATGTTGAGCTGGGCGTCACGGCCGCCGTACTCCCCCGTCTGCACCTGGTCGGCAATGTCGGCCACCATCGCCGGCAGCGCGCCGATCAGCTGGGTGGCGTACGGCAGGAAGTCGCCCGCGTCGACGGCCTCGGCCCGCAACACCGCGAGCGAGTGCAGGAAGCCGGTGATGGTGCCGAACATCACGCCGACCAGGCCGAGGTCGTAGAGCGACGCCAGTCCCGGATCGGGGCCGAGGTGGTCGGTGTCCCCGAGCACCGCCAGGGTGGGCTCGTGGGTGGTGAAGACGTCCGGCGGTCCGCTGAAGAGCAGGAAGGCGTCCGGGCTGCCGACCGTGGACGGGAGCGCCAGGATCTTGCCGTCCAGGTACTCGACGTGGTTCTCGGCCGCCCAAGCCGCGGTCGCGCGGGCCTCCTCGGGCGTGCTGGAGGTGAGGTTGACCAGAGCGCGGCCGGACAGGTCGCCGGCGACCGGGTCGAGCATGTCGTGCAGGGCGGCGTGGTCGAGGACGCAGGCGATCGTCAGCGGACTGGCCGCGACGGCCTCGGCGACGGTCTCGGCGCGGGTAGCGCCCGCGGCGACGAGCGGGTCGGCTTTCGAGGTCGAGCGGTTCCATACCGTCGTCGGGTGGCCGGCGTCGAGGAGCGCCTTCGCCAGCGCGGCGCCCATCAGGCCGAGCCCGAGGACGCTCACCGCGGGGCGGTGGGTCAAGTTGTCGTGAGTCATGGACCGAGCATGGCAAGCCACGCTAGAATCGACAAGTACCTACTAGAAAGTTGGGTACTCACCTGATGGTAAGCGATCGAGACTACTACTGCGGCCTGGACGCCACGATCGACGTGATCGCCGGCAAGTGGAAGGCGCTGATCCTCTGGGAGCTGGACGGCGGGACGCGACGCTTCGGCGCACTGCGCAGGGGTGTGTCGGGCATCAGCGAGAAGATGCTCATCCAGCAGCTGCGTGAGCTGGAGGCCGACGGGCTGGTGCATCGCGAGGCCTACCCCGAGATCCCGCCGCGTGTCGAGTACTCGCTGACCGAGCTCGGCGCCTCGCTCAACGCTGCGCTCCTCCCGCTCTGCGAGTGGGGTGAGCGCAACATGGACGGCATCCGCGCGACCCGCTCTCGGCAGAGCGCCTGAACGGGTCGCCGCCGCTCCCGTCCTCTCAGACCCTCCCCGTCGCCTGCCGGCGCTTGCGCGCCAGGGCGTCGACGATCACCGCGATCAGCAGCACGGCTCCGGTGACCATGAACTTCACCGAGGACTCGAGCGCGAGCAGGTCCATCCCGTTGGAGATCGACCCGATCACCAGCGCGCCGAGCAGCGCCGTCCAGACCGATCCACGGCCGCCGAAGAGGCTCGTGCCGGCGATCACCGGGCCGGCGATCGCGAGCAGCAGGAAGTCGCCTGAGCCCGAGGACTGGTTGACCGCCAGCAGGCGCGAGGCGGCCATGATGCCGCCGATCGCCGCCATCGACGAGGCGATCGCGAATACCACGATCCTGATCCGCTGGACGCTGATCCCGGCCCGTCGCGCCGCCTCGGCGTTGCCGCCGACGGCGAAGATGTGGCGGCCGAAGGTCGTCTTGGTCGTGATGAACTGGAACAGGATCACGAAGCCGACGAGGATCAGCGCGGCGAGCGGCACGCCGCGGTCCTGGTTGAGCACCGCGACCGCGGCGCCGATCGCCGCGCCGGCGAGCGCCAGCCGCACGATCAGCGCCCCGAGAGGCCGCACGCGCAGGCCGGCGGCGACCTTGCTGCGCCAGCCGACGAGGCTGACCGTCGCGTAGACGCCGAACCCGACGGCGGCGACCGTCCAGCCGACCGGTCCGTCGTAGAAGGTCGAGGTCAGCCCGGTGATCGCCGGGTCGGTGAGGTTGATCGTCCCGGTCGAGCCGAGCACCTCGAGCTGGGCCCCCTGCCAGCCGAGCAGCCCGGCCAGGGTGACCACGAACGACGGTACGCCGAACCGCGTGAAGACCGACCCCTGGAAGGCTCCGATCGCGGCCCCGACGGCGATCGCCGCCACGATCGCGAGGTAGGGAGACCAGCCGTGGTTGACGCTGAGCACCGCCATCACCGATGCGCAGAGGCCGCTCACCGCGCCGACCGAGAGGTCGATCTCGCCGAGCAGCAGCACCAGCACGACACCGACCGACACGAGGCCGATCGCGGTGATCTGCAGCAGCAGGTTGGTCAAGTTGGTCGAGCTGAGGAAGCGGTCCTCCTGGAACTGGAAGATCGCCCAGATCACCGCCAGGACGATGATCACGCGCAGCTCGCCGAGGTCGCCCTGGACGAACCGGCGCAGGAGGTCGCGCCGGCCGCGCGGCTGCTCGCCGCCGGGGTCGTCGCCGGGTCCCTCAGAGGCGTCGACCGCGGCGGTCCCGGCGGTCATCGGTCCGCCTCCGGGTCGGCCTCGGTCGGCGGCCCGCCGGAGTCCGGCGGGCGCGGTGGCTCGGCGGCAGTCCCGATCGCCGCGTCGTCGCGGCGAGCGTTGGCCATCGCCTGGGCGACCTCCGGCCCCAGCTCGCCGGTGCTCGGATCGCTCGCGCCGGTGATCGCGGTGACGATCTCCTCGTGGCTGGTGCTCGCCGCGTCGTGGAGGCCGGCGAGGCGGCCGAGCCGCAGCACCGCGATCCGGTCGGCGACCTCGAAGACGTTGGCGAGGTTGTGGCTGATCATCACCACGCCGTGGCCGTTTTCGCGCAGCCGCTTGACGAGCGCCAGCACCTGCGCGGTCTGGCGCACGCCGAGCGCGGCCGTCGGCTCGTCGAGCATCACGACCTTCGGCTCGCCGAGCAGCGAGCGGGCGATCGCCACCTGCTGGCGCTGGCCGCCGGACATCGTGCCGACCTCCGAGCGGACGTCGGTGATCGTCACCGCCAGGTTGTCGAGCAGCTCGTGGGCCTGGCGCTCCATCGAGGTCTCGTCGAGCTGGCGGGTCACCGTCGCGAGGCCGCCGCCGCGCTCCTCCTGGCCGAGGAACAGGTTCTCGACGACGTCGAGGTTGTCGCAGAGCGCGAGGTCCTGGTAGACGGTCGCGATGCCGAGGTCGACGGCGTCGGTCGGCGAGCCGATCCTCACCGGCTCCCCCTCGAACAGGATGCGGCCGGAGTCGATCGCGTGGATGCCGGCGATCGCCTTGATCAGCGTCGACTTCCCGGCCCCGTTGTCGCCGACCAGCGCGACGACCTCCCCGGGCGCGACGTCGAAGTCGACGTCGCGGAGCGCCTGCACCGGCCCGAAGCTCTTGCTGACCCGCTCCAGGGCCAGCACAGGCGTCCGCGTCTCGCTCACTGGATCCCGGCCTCCTCGCACGCCTGGCGGTAGCGCTGCGTGCAGATTTGCTGTGGCGTCCAGAAGCCGTCCTCGACGATCGTCGAGTCGATGTTGTCCCTGGTCACCGCGATCGGCTCGAGCAGCACCGACGGCACCGATCCTTGGCCGTTGTCGATCTCGTCGTTGACCAGCCCCTCGGGCGGATCCTCGCCGCGCACCAGCGCCACCGCCAGCTCCGCGGCCGCCTCGGCCTCCGGCTTGATCGCCTTGTAGACGGTCATGTACTGCTCGCCGATCAGGATCCGCTGGATCGCGGCCAGCTCGGCGTCCTGGCCGGTGGTCGGGCGGTTGCCGGGCTCGATCCCCGCCGACTTCATCGCCGCGATCGCGCCGCCCGCGGTGCCGTCGTTTGCGGCGTAGACGCCGACGAAGCCGTCCCGTCCGAGCGCGGTGATCGCCTGCTCCATCTCCTGCTGGGCCCGATCGGGGCTCCAGTCGGGAGTGTCGTACTCGCGGCCGATCTCCAGGTCGCTCTCGTCGAGGACGCTGTGCGCGCCCTGCTTGAACAGCGTCGCGTTGTTGTCGGTGGGGGCGCCGTTGATCATCACGATCGTCCCGTCGCCGTTGCCGTCGGACTCCAGCTTGTCGACCAGGCTCTGGGCCTGCAGCCGGCCGACCTCCTCGTTGTCGAAGGAGATGTAGTAGTCGATGTCGGCGTCGGTGATCAGGCGGTCGTAGCTGATCACCGGGATGTCGGACTGCTTGGCACGGGCGACGATCGCGCCCGCGGACGCGGCGTCGACCGGGTCGAGCACGAGCACCTCGGCGCCCTTGGTGATCGCCGCCTCCGCCTGCTGCTGCTGCTTGGCGGCGTCCTGGTCGGCGTTGGAGTAGATCAGCTCGCAGTTCGGACACAGCTCCTCGAGCCTGCGGACGAAGTTCGGCCGGTCCTGGGACTCATAACGTGCGGTCTTGGACTCCGGTAGCAGCAGCGCCACCGTTCCACTCCCGCCGCCGTCGGCCGTCGATCCGCCGCCGCTGTCGCTGTCGTCGTCGCCGCAGGCGGCGAACGTCGTGCCCGCCAGGGCGAGCAGCGCCGCGACCGCCAGCGCCGACCAGTTGATGCTCGGCATCGGTTACCTCCCTCGCTGTCGTGTCGGCTCCTCGCCCCGCCACGCTCTGGGGCCGCTGCGAGGTCAGGGCCGCTGTAGGGAGGTGTTCCCGACTGGCGCTGAGATCAATCGCCGGCCGGACGCCCGGCAGGCAGAGATTCGCCGTCTCGTTCGTCCAAAGTGGCCACTGCCATGAAGCAGGCGACCGCGCCGCCGAGCATCAGCACGAGGCCGACGATCCGCGGCACGCCGCCGGTGGTGACGAAGGTGATCGCCGCGCCGATCGCGGTGACTCCGCCGCAGAGCAGCGCGGTGCGCAGCGACGTCGCCTCCGCGTGCGGGCGCCCACCGACGGCCACCGCCGGCTCCGGCGGCAGCGGCGCCGCCGGGTCGAAGCGTCCCGAGAGGACCATCCGCCAGAGGTAGGCGAGCGACGGGATCAGCAGCAGCGCGCCGGCGCCGAAGCCGATCAGCACGGCGGTGATCGTCGCGTCGCCGGCCGCCGCCTGGTCGAGCGTCAGGCCGGGGAGGATGTAGGGCTCCTGGGCGATCCCCCAGCCGGCGACGATGGCGGCGACGGCGGCCGCCGCGGCGTAGCGGGCCGGCTCGAACCGGCGCGTGGCGACCAGGGCGAGCGCCGCGATCCCGAAGGCGCCCGAGCCGAGCAGCGCGACCAGCCCGAGGCCGCTGGTCAGGCCGTCGTAGAGGTCGGGCGCGTCGGAGCTGAGCACGAACGGACCGGCGAGCGCGAGCACGCCCGCGACGAGACCCGCGCCGAGCGCGCGCGAGCGGAACGCGTCCTCCATCTCGCGGTCGCCGATCCGGCGCGCGTCGGCCGCCAGGTAGACCGCGGCGAGGTAGGCGGAGGTCGCGACGGCGAGCACGCCGATCAACAGCGCGGTGCCGTTGAGCCAGCTGGTGATCTCGTCGCCGGCCGCGTTGCCGACCGGCACCCGCCCCGAGGCGATGCCCCCGACCACCAGTCCGAGCGCGAACGGCGTCAGGATCGACGAGAGCGCGAACAGCACGCTGACCGCGCCCTCCTCGCGCGGGCTGCCGACCCCGGCCCGCACGGCGTAGGCGGCGCCGCGCAGGATGATTCCGATCCCCGCCACGAACAGCGGGATCGTCAACGTCGAGACGATCGAGGCGAACGCCTCCGGGTAGCACGTCCAGGCCATCACCAGGACGAAGATCAGCCAGACGTGGTTGGCCTCCCAGACCGGCGCCATCGACCGGTGGGTGTGGGCGCGCAGGCGCTCGCCGCGCTTGCCGCGCGCGGTCAGCTCCCAGAGGCCGGCACCGAAGTCGGCTCCGCCGAGCACCGTGTAGGCGGCGAGCCCGGCGAGGATCAGGATCGCGGGGATCTCAGCCATCGGCGCGCCTCGGCTCGGGGATCGTCTCGAGGTCCTCCTCGATCGGCCGCGCGGCGAGCCGGCGCAGCACCCAGATGACGCCGGCGAGCACGCCCGCGTAGACGATCGCGAGCGTCGCGTAGCCGATCGGGATGCCGCCCGCCCCGGTGACGGCCTCCTCGGTGCGCATGTAGCCGTAGACGACCCACGGCTGGCGGCCGACCTCGGTCGTGACCCAGCCGGCGATCAGCGCGATCACCGCGAGCGGCCCGGAGGCGACCACCGCCCGCCAGAACCACGGCGTCTCGGGTAGGCGGCGTCGCCGCACACGGAAGTAGAGGAACCAGGCGGCGACCGCGAGCAGCAGCATCCCGGCGGTCACCATGATCAGGAATGAGCTGCGCACCACCCCGACCGGCGGCCGGTCGTCGGCCGGCACCGAGTCGAGGCCGGTGACGGTCGCGTTGGGGTCGTGAAAGGCCAGCAGCGAGAGCATCTTCGGGATCTCGATGCCGGGTGGGATCGTGAACGGGGCGCCCTCGGTGGTCTCCTGCAGGTCCTCGAAGGCGGCGAGCTTGATCGGCTGCTCCTCGGCGACGGTGCGGGCCGCCCAGTCGCCGACGATCATCTGGATCGGGGTGGCGATTGCCGCCGCGGTGAGGGCGATCGTCAGCGCCTTGCGCTCGTAGCGGCCGCGGTGGCCCTTCAGCCAGCGCCAGCCGTAGACCGAGGCGATCAGGAAGCCGCAGACGATGTAGGCCGCCACGTACATGTGGGTGAGCTCGTGGGCGAGGTAGCTGTTGCCGAAGAGCGCCCCCCAAGGGTCGACGTCGGTCGCGTTGCCCTGGGCGTCGAGCGTGAAGCCGCTCGGGTTGTTCATCCAGGCGTTGACGGCGATCACGAAGAACGATCCGGTCAGGCCGGTGACGATGATCGGCAGGCCGGTCGCGAGATGGACCTTCGGCGGCAGCTTGTCCCAGCCGTAGACGTAGATCGCCATGAAGATCGCCTCGATGAAGAACGAGAACCCCTCGAGCGTGAAGCCGAGCCCGAAGACGTCGCCGAAGGTCGCCATGAAGCCGGGCCAGAGCAGCCCCAGCTCGAAGCTGAGGATCGTGCCGCTGACCACGCCGACGGCGAACAGCGCCAGCATGATCTTCGACCAGCGGCGGGCGAGGACCCGGTAGACGGGATCGCCGGTGCGGTGGTACCGCCACTCGGTGAACACCACCAGCGCCGGGAAGGCGACCCCGAAGCAGACCAGCGGGATGTGCGCCACGAACGACAGCGCCTGCATCTGGCGCGCCTCCAGCAGGTAGTCCTGCTGGACCGGTCCGAACGCTTGGGCGAGCAACTCGAAGACCATGAGGGCCGCACGAGCCTACCGCCGCCATAGGCCGTCTCCGCTCAGAGGCGTTCAGGTGTTCGGGCGCGGTGCCGAAGGGGTGGTCATGGCGGGGATGGGAATTGGGCCCATACGGCCGGACCGGCTGACGATCTGGCCGCTGGAGACCGGGTTCGGGATCGACGTGCGGTGGTCGGGCGCCGATGGCAACCGCCGGGCGACGGTGGTGCGGCGGCTGCTCGAGGCGGCGGGCGTGCGGGCACGCCTCACCCAGGACTTCGACGGCCGCGGCTGGGAGCTGCGGGTCGGGCCGGTTTCGGGCGAGGACGTAGCCCGAGTGATCGACGACTTCGTCTGGTAGCCGGGCGACCGAGTCAACCGCGGGGGGGTTTGTCACAACATCGTGCCGAGATGCAAGTCCTAGTAGGGGGATCTCTCGATCGAGTGTCTGGGTGGCTCTCGGGGAGGGGAGAAGGACGGGCACGGCCAGCCGGCGTGAGTGACGCGGCCCGGAGGATTGGACCCTGGGTGGGAGTCCAAGGGCGCCACTCCCGCCGGCGGCTCGCCCGTCCGCCTTCCCCTCGCGCGGCTCGTCGACCGGCTGTCTCCCTGCCTCAGGCGCCGACGGCGCGCCGCAGGATGTCGCGCAGCGCGACGCGGTCGGCCTCCGAGAGGGCGGCGATCGGCGCAGGAGGCTCGTGCAGTCGGCGGCGGATCTCGGCGTGGACATCCTCGCCCTCGGCCGTCAGCGCGATCAGCTTCACGCGCCGATCGCCGGGATCCTCGCGCCGCTCGATCAGGCCGCGGGCCTCGAGCCGGTCGACGATCCCGGTGACGTTGGACGCGTCGCAGAACAGCGTGTCGGCCAGCGCGCGCATCGACGAGGCCGCCGCCGGCTCGAGCTTGTAGAGCAGCTTGAGGCCCATCGGCGAGACATCGAAGGCGGCCGCGACGGCCGGCACCCGCGGTGGCCGCTCACCGAGAACGATCTCCAGCGCGATCCCCCAGGCCTCGGTGGCTGGATCGACCTTGGCCTCGGCGGTCATCTCGGGGGCAATGATAACCCACGTGGACCCAATGTCGAGCAAATCGAATATTGGTGTCCGCAAATAGTTGATGGACTCAAGCATGGTGCTAGGGTGCCCCGCATGAGTGAGCGCGAGCGGGCGGCGAGCATCGAGGTCGAGGGCCTCGTCAAGGACTTCAAGAAGGGGCCACGGGCCGTCGACGGGATCGATCTCCACGTCGAGCCCGGCGAGATCTACGGGTTCCTCGGTCCCAACGGCGCCGGCAAGTCGACCACCGTGCTGATGCTCACCACGCTGCTGCCGCCGACGGCCGGCGTCGCCCGCGTCGCAGGCTGGGACGTCGCACGGGAGGGGGCGCGTGTGCGCGAGGCGATCGGCGCCGCCCTCCAGGAGGCCGCACTCGACCCCTTCCTCACCGCTCGCGAGCACATGCGGCTGCAGACCGCGCTGCACGGGGTCCCCAAGTCCGACCGCGCCCGCCTCGGCGACGAGCTGATCGACCGCGTCGGGCTGGCGGAGGCCGCCGACCGCAAGGTCAAGGGCTACTCCGGCGGGATGAAGCGGCGGCTCGACCTCGCGCTGGCGCTCGTCCACGGGCCGCGGATCCTCTTCCTCGACGAGCCGACCACTGGCCTCGACCCCCAGAGCCGCGCGTCGCTCTGGGAGGAGGTCGAGCGGCTCGCGCGCGAGGACGGCGTGACCGTCTTCCTCACCACCCAGTACCTCGAGGAGGCCGACCAGCTCGCCAACCGGGTCGGGATCATCGACCGTGGCCGGATCGTCGCCGAGGGCACGCCGGCGGCGCTCAAGGCCCAGATCGGCGAGCCGAGCCTCGAGGCGGTGCCCGCCGACCCCGACCGGCGCGAGGCGATGGCGGCCGTCCTGGAGCGCTTCGCCTCCGACGGCGACTGCGTCCACCACGAGCGGGGCAGCGTCGGGGTGCGGCTGCGCGGCGGCGACGCGGCGCTCGCCGAGGTCGTCCGGGCGCTCGACGCCGCCGACGTCGCGGTCTCCAGCCTCCAGCTGCACGCGCCGACGCTCGACGACGTGTTCCTCGACAAGACCGGCCGTTCGCTGGAGGGCTCCGGCGACGGCGAGGAGGGCGACGCCGAGCCGGGCACTGCCGGCCGGCCGGCAGAGGCCGTCGCTTGACCGCCCGCCCCGCCACCCAGATCGCCGAGCTCGCCCGCCGTTCGCTGGTCCGGACCGTGCGCCAGCCGGCGCAGGTCGTCCCGGCGATCACCTTCCCGCTGTTCCTCTTCGCGATCAACGCCGCCGGGCTCGACTCGGCCGCCGAGCTGCCCGGCTTCCCGGCGCCCGACTACCTCACCTTCATCCTCGCGGTGCCGTTCCTGCAGGCCGGCCTATTCGCCGTCGCCGGCCTCGGCGCCGATCTCGCCCGCGACATCGAGACCGGCTTCCTCGACCGGCTCTCGCTGACCCCGCTGAGCCGCAGCGGCCTGGTCTCCGGCCAGATGGCCGGGACGATCGCGCTCGGCGTCGTCCAGGCGGTGATCTTCCTGGCGATCGGCCTCGCCGCCGGGGCGACGTTCGACACCGGCATCCCCGGCGTGGCGATGCTGATCGCGCTCGAGATCGCGATCGTCTTCGCCTTCGGGCTGATCGGGATCACCGCCGCGTTTCGGTTCGGCAACGGCGAGGCGGTCCAGGGCCTGTTCCCGGTCCTGTTCATCTTCCTGTTCCTCTCCACGATGGCGCTCCCGGCCGACCTGATCGAGCAGGACTGGTTCCGCACGATCGCCACCTACAACCCGGTCAGCTACCTCTTCGCCGGGGTTCGCAGCCTCTTCTACGGCGGCTGGGACCCGGCCGCGCTGGCCGGAGCCTTCGCGGTCGCGGCGGGGATCTCGGCGGTATTCCTGCCGCTCGCGGTGCGGGCGCTCAACGCGCGGGTGGTGCGCACGTGAGCGCACGCAGCCGCTCGGTCGCGCTCGGGGTCGCCTGGCGCGGACTGCACAACTTCCTGCGCAACCCGTCGCTGGTGCTGCCGGCGGTGATGTTCCCGCTGTTCTTCTTCGCCGCCTTCGCCGGCGGACTCTCCAACGTCGCCAACGTGCCGGGGTTCGACTTCCCGGAGGGCTACACCACCTTCCAGTTCGTCTTCGTGCTGCTCCAGGCGAGCGCCTTCGGCGGCGTCTTCACCGGGTTTGCGATCGCGCGCGACTTCGAGTCGGGCGTCGGGCGGCGGATGTTGCTGGCCGCGCCGAACCGGCGCGCGCTGCTGGTCGGCTACATGCTCGTAGCTCTCGGACGGGCGGTGTTCATCTGCTCGCTGCTGACGGTGCTCGGGTTGGCGGTCGGCGTGCACTTCGCCGGCGGCGTGGCCGACATCGCCGCGATGTACGTGCTGGCGCTCGGACTGACGCTGGTGACGGTGCTCTGGGCGGCGGGGATCGCGCTGCGCTTCCGCTCGCTGCAGGCGGCGCCGCTGATGCAGACGCCGGTCTTCCTGATCATCTTCATCGCCCCGGTCTACGTGCCGCTCGACCTGCTCAGCGGCTGGGTCCACGCGGCCGCGACGGTCAACCCGATCACCGCGATCCTGACCGCCGCGCGCGACCTGATCGCCGGCGTTCCCGCCGACGCCGCGCTGGCCTTCGGCGTCTCGCTGGCCCTGCTCGCGTTCTTCGGCGCGTGGGCGCTGCGCGGGCTTGGCCGCGCCGAGGCCGCCGGCGGCTGACCGGCCCGCCCTCGCTCACTCGAGCAGCTTGGCGAGCGCGGCGGCGTTGCGTGGTGCGAAGGCCTGCTGGTCGTTGTTGAAGTAGGCGTAGACGTCGGCGCCGGCGTCGCGCCAGCCGGCGATCCGCTCGGCCCAGTCGGCCAGCTCGGCGTCGGAGTAGTTGCCGCCACGGCCGCGGCGGCCGCGGTGGAGACGCAGGAACGTCCAGCTTGCGGTGATCTCGCGCGCCTGGAACGGCCAGTCGGCGCTGTCGCCGATCACCAGCGCCGCGTCGTGGCGGCGCAGCAGCTCGTAGACGGGCTCGCAGAACCAGCTCGCGTGGCGGAACTCGAGACAGTGGCGGCCCGGCGGCGCGGTCTCCAGCAGCTCGGCGATCCGGTCGTCGTCGCGGCGGAAGTTCGCCGGCAGCTGCCAGAGCACCGGCCCCAGCCGGCCGGAGTCGATCAGCGGCGCCAGCGGTGCGTAGAAGTGGGCGATGCCCTGGGCGAGCGCGAAGCCCTTGTCGGGGTGGTCGCGCAGCCGCTTGACGTGGGTGAGGTAGCGGCTGGCCTTGACCGCGAAGCAGAAGTCGTCCGGCGTGTCGGCGACCCACCGCTCGACGGCGGCGCGCGAGGCGGTCCGGTAGAAGGTCGAGTTGACCTCGACGGTGTCGAAGCGGTGCGCGTACTCGCCCAGCCAGCGCGCCGCGGCCAGCTTCTGGGGGTAGAAGGCGCCCCGCCAGTCGCGGTAGTTCCAGCCCGAGCAGCCGATCCTCACCATCGCCCCCTTTCTACCCGCCAGCCGGGCTATGGTGGCCCGATGGGAGACATCGAGCAGGGCGATGGTTGGGCGACGGCGCATCTCGGCGACCTCGGCGACGGCCCCGGATTCCGCAAGGTCCGGACGGCGCTGGGGGTCGAGGAGATGGGCATCAACGCAGTCGTGATGCCGCCGGGCGTCGAGTCGGGCTTCCACTTCCACGAGCGCCAGGAGGAGGTCTACTTCGTCCACTCCGGCGTGCTGGAGATGGAGTTCGGCGACGGGTCGGTGCAGGTGCTGGGGCCGGGCTCGATCGCCCGCGTCGGCGCCGCGACACACCGCAAGACCCGCAACCGTGGGCCGGAGGAGGTGGTCTACGTGGTCGTCGGCGCGGAGGGCGGCTACGTCGGCCGCGACGGCCGCGCGCCCGAGGGGGACCCAGGCCCGCGCGTCCGTCCGATCGACGGCTGACCCGCTTTTCCGGGCGGCTTCCGAACGCGTCCGACGTTCCCCGCGTCATGGGCGGGGAACGTTGGGTCGGCTCCGCGGGCGGCGGGGAACGTCGGGTCGGCTACTCGGAGGGGGTGGCCGAGGAGTCGGGCGTGGTGGTGGGGGGCGGCGCGCGCTCGGGCGCGGTCGTCGTCGGTGTGGTCGTGGTCTCGGTGGTCGACGGGGTGCGCCGTTGCTCCGGCGGGACCGGGTTGGTGGTCGTCTCGGTGACGGTCTCGGTCTCGGTCTCGGCCGGGACCGTGTCGGTCGGCGTCGTAGCCGGCGCGCTGTCGCCGCGCTGCGACCCGCCGAGGGTCGTCTGGCGGTCGTTGAACAGCGACTTGCCGCTCAGCGCCTCGGGGATCGTGAGCACCGCGGCGGCGATCAGGAAGCCGAGCAGGCCGGTGCCCAGGACGGTCACCCACGCGATCCGCCGCCGGCGCAGGCGGCCCTCGCTGCGGTAGACGGTGAACTCGGGGCGCCCCTCGGACGCGGCGTCTCCGCGCCGCGGCGCTTCCCCGGGAGTCGGCGGCTGGGCGCGGTCGGGGCTTGGATCCGACTCCGCGCTCGCCGGGGGCGGCGCCGCGCCGGCGGCCTCCGGCAGGGCGTCGGTCTCGGCGGTCAGCCGCTCGGCGAGCTTGTCGGTCGGGCGGTGCAGCAGCTCGCTGACCAGCGCGACGATCAGCGGCGTCAGCGCGGCGGCGATCGGAGTGCCGCGGATCCAGAACTGCGAGGTGATCGCGGCGGCGGCGGCCGACGCGACGCTCGCGATCGCCAGCGTCCGCAGGCTCAGCCTGGGAGCGTCTTGCTGCATCGCGTCGAGGCTAGCGAGGCGCCCGCGGCCCGCCGCCGTATCGCTGTCGACGTTGCGGCGACATATTCGCCGCAACGTCGA
>Ga0307505_10000820_pt1 | contig 30272 bp, 22 predicted proteins | sample 23_S_MG_FD_202183 | JGI IMG/M metagenome (GOLD analysis project Ga0307505, IMG submission 202183) | Soil microbial communities from Populus trichocarpa stands in riparian zone in the Pacific Northwest, United States - 23_S | ecosystem: Environmental > Terrestrial > Soil > Riparian zone > Trees... | reverse complement strand
AGCCAACGAACACCTTTCTGAACCGCACGGATGACCCTTTGCATACGCGACGCATTCAATTGACCGTTTCCTCCTGAAGGTGTGTATAATTTCTAGTTATTCAAAGCTCCACTAAGGTGTCCATTGTTGATGAGGCTGAGCAGAGGCGAACATGCAAAGGATAACAGGCTCGTGGAGGTACAGCCTCAAGTTAAGTCGAACGCAAGATAGGTCTGGATTTTCTAAAAGTCAATGGGTTTGACGGCTGTTTTGTTAGCGCTGCTCAGACCTTTGTCGGCTTGAATCTGCTGTCCAGTCTAACTAGACTCTACCCGGCTTCTCACCCACCAAGACGCTCAAAAGCCTTGCAAAATATCTCGAACAGTGCGGGGAGTACTGTTTGCGGAGGTGTTTGCTGGTGATACTAGTCCAAGCGATGACCTCCTCCCTTAAAACCCTACCAAAATAAAATAGAGAAAAACGGGCAATTTATGACAGGATGGAGCCTGACGATTGCCATGAAAAAATCCAGCAACTTCCGCGATCCCTTAAGCGAGGCCGAAATCCGTGAGTTGCTTGTTTACGCCAGACAGAGTCATAGCGCGGCAAATATTCCTCGCAAAGGTGCAGTATTGGCCACCAGAAATACGCAGAGAAAGCTTAATGAACAATATCGTCCGTTACGTAACCTAGCACTCGTGGATCTGCTTTTCGTGACGGGCCTGCGCGTGGGTGAAGTTTCCAAGCTTAACCTGGAAGACTTTTGTGCCTCCGAATCAGTCTTTCGCGTCAACGGCAAGGGCGGTCGGACCGTTTGGCATTTTTGGCGGGTGAGCAAAGTCGCCGCATACAAGAAGAGCATCTCGAACTGCGTTCTCGTGTCGCCTCTACTCTTTGTTACGCAATGGCGTAGATATTCGTGTGGTCCAGGAATTCCTGGGACATGCGTCAATCGCAACAACACAACGATACACACACATCACGAAGGACCATCTGGTCTAGGTTCTTTGCGAACGTCATCCTTCCCTGGCGCTTCGGTAATGCACGCTCGAAAGGGCGTGCAACTCCGCGGCTTTCTGTTCAGGTGAAGTGTCGCTTAGGAAATTGCCACCGCCAATCTCGGGACCGGCGAGGAATTTTATGAGGTTACGCCGGCGTAGCGGAGGATGAAACTCGATGTGGAAGTGGAATCCTGAATAATCGCCGCCGTCCGTTGGCGCCTGGTGCAGGGGCATGACGTAGGGAAACGGCATGCGCCACAGGTTGTCTAGTTTAATTAATACGGTTTTAAGGACCTCACTAAAATCAGACAGTTCAGTTCGCGAGAGGCTTGCGAGGCTCGGGTGGGTTTGCTTTGGCGCGACGAACACCTCGTATGCATACCGCGCAAAATAAGGAATGAAGGCAATCGCCGAATCGTTCTCCACAATGATACGCCGGCCATCACTGCGCTCCGCTTCGATAATGTCCTGGAACAGGACGCGTCCGGTTTCTGCTAAATACTGCTGACTGACTCGCGCTTCGATCTCAATCGTCTTGAACACAAAGTTCGTCGCATAAATCTGGCAATGAGGATGCGGATTCGAAACACCGACGACCTCGCCTCTGTTCTCAAAAATCAACACATGCGAGATCTCAGGACGAGACCCAAGTTCCACGTATTGCTGTTGCCACACACGCAACAGCTTTTCGATCTCGTGATTCTCAAGCTCGCTTAAACTAACGTTGTGCTTCGGGCTGTAACACACAACACGCGCAACACCCTGCGCGGGCCGGTTTCGATAAATGCCCGGTGCGGGTTCAAGATCCACCGGTGCGTCGAACGAAACGCAAGGATGATCGTTGTCGAAGACAAACACATCCGTGTACGACGGATTTACCTGTCCGTGCACTCGCGCATTCCCAGGACACAGATAACAATCTTCGACATAAGCCGGTAACTCGACTTCCTGCTGCTCGACAGTACTGCCGCTCCACGGCCGCTCCTGCCGATGTGCGGCCACGATCACCCACTCTTCCCGCAACGGATGCCAACGCTGTTCCCAAACCATTGAGCTAGATCTACCATAAACATCATTTCCTTGACAGCCGTTGTTGTTTACAATCACGCACGCTGTTTCTGGTCCTAAGGAAAACACTTCAATGAAGACTAAAACATCGTTTCAATGCGCAACGGCCGTAGTGTGTCTTTTCGCGTTCCTGGTAACCGATGCTTACTCTCAGCGCATTCAGAAGCCCGTTCCAGATGCCGCCAAGCCGTTCCCGTTGTCCGCAGTTCGCGTGACCGGTGGTCCATTGAAACGCGCACAGGATCTCAACGCCGAATACCTTCTCAAGCTCGAACCCGATCGCATGATGGCCTATTACCGCAAGCGCGCTGGTTTGGAGCCAAGAGCGAAGGGCTATTCGGGCTGGGACGGCGACGGAAAAAACCTAACGGGACATATCGCGGGTCATTATCTGTCGGCTGTTTCGTTGATGTATGCCGCCACCGGCGACGAACGCTTCAAACAAAGAGCTGACTACATCGTCAAGGAGATGAAGGAAGTTCAGGACAAGAATGCAGATGGATACCTCGGCGCGGTGGAGGGCTTGAGAGAAAAGTTTGCCGAAGTGACAAAAGGAAATATCAAGTCGACCTTTTTCGATCTCAACGGACTTTGGTCACCCTGGTATACCTTGCACAAAACCTACGCCGGCCTGCGCGACGCCTATCGGTTTACAAACAACCCCACTGCGCTGGAACTGGAAGTCAAGTTTGCCGCCTGGGCCGAAACAATCCTTTCGAAGCTGAATCCGGACCAGACACAACAGATGCTCAACACCGAGTTTGGCGGTATGAATGAGGTGCTTGCCGATCTCTTCGCTGACACGGCCGACAAGCGCTGGCTCGCGCTATCACGCCACTTCGATCATGAAGCGTTCCTCGCTCCACTGCGACGGCGTGAAGACAAACTGGTGGGCCAACACGGCAATACGCAAGTTCCCAAAATGCTCGGCGTGCTGAAGCAATACATCTATACCGGAGAGAAGCAGGAGGAAACGGCGGCGGAGTTCTTTTGGGATGCAGTCGTTAACGACCACAGCTATGCCACCGGAGGTCACGGGAAAGACGAATACTTTGGACCACCGGATCAGTTGGCGGAGCGCGTTGATGGACGAACGAACGAAACCTGCAACGTCTACAACATGCTGAAAATGACGCGGCTTCTTTTCGCGATCCACCCCGACGTCAAGTATGCAGAGTTTGAAGAACGAGCGTTGTTCAATCACATCCTGGCATCGATCGATCCCCAGGATGGCCGCACGTGTTACATGGTCCCAATCGGCAACGGAGTGCAGCACGAGTACCAGGACATGTTCGATGATTTTACCTGTTGCGTCGGCAGCGGAATGGAAAGTCATGGACTCCATGGCGACGGGATCTATTACGAAAGCAAAGATCGTCTCTGGATAAACATCTACGTGCCCTCAACCGCAACCTGGCAGTCCGCCGGTGTGAACGTCACGATGGATACAACTTTTCCGGAAGGTGATAAAGCAACGCTGAAACTCACCCTCGAAAAACCAAGAGAGTTCACCGTGGCTTTGCGGCGACCGTCATGGGCTAATGACGGGTTCACAGTGAAAGTTAACGGCCAACCGGTGAAGACACTTCCCCGCCCCGGCTCATACGTCGAGGTGAAAAGAACCTGGAAGACTGGAGACAGTGTCGCACTCGTTCTGCCTAAAACTCTGCGCATCGAGGGGCTGGCTGATAACCCCAGCCGCGCGGCCTTGATGTGGGGACCGTTGGTTCTGGCCGCTGACTTGGGTTCGGAGCGCCGTGGACCAGCGGAATCGATTCCCTCATTAGTCACCGCCGGGAAACCGGTAACGGAGTGGCTCCTGCCAGTGCGCGACAGCCTCGGCGTCTTTCGCACTTCAGGTGTCGGTCGAACCACCGACGATCAAGCAACGGAAGTGGACTTCATACCGTTCTATCGCCTTCATCGCCGGACGTACGGCGTCTATTGGGATCTCTACACTCCCGATGCCTGGACCAGTAGGGTACAAGAAGCGAAAGCGGAAAAAGCAAAGTCGCAGAAACTGGAAGCAGCCACAATCGCCTTCGTGCAACCGGGAGATCCGGCAAGAGATAAGGATTTCAATCAGCAAGGCGAAGAAACTACATCTGATCGAAACAAGGGCCGAACAGGACGGCGAGCCAGGAAATGGTTTTCGTATGATCTGCCTCTCAAAATAAATGCTCCAATGACCCTGATGGTGACTTACACGACTGAAGAACGCGCCAAGCGTTCATTTGCAGTCTTTATCGATGGTCAACGCGTTGGGGAGGAAACAATCGAACGCTATCCACCGGGCAGTCCAACCGGAAAATTCTTTGACGTTAACTACAAGATTCCCGATGACCTCATAAAGGACAAGCAGAAATTAACCGTTCGGTTTGAGGCCTCAGGCGGCCATGAGACGGCGGCTGTTTTTGGCATTCGGATAATTCGGGCTGACGAAAAATGCGTTTGCGAACCGTGAGCCTTGGCGCGATATTCGCGCTGCTAGTGCTGGCAGTTTGCGATTGCTGGTTCTCGGTCGGAAATGCTCAAAACCCGCCCAGCCCGCAACCTGTCCTGCCTCCCACACTCGGTCTCGATCAGGGTTATCTCGATCTCGAGAGCCCTGATTTCTTCGTCAGATTAGTTAACGCATCGCAAACTGTCGCTGCTCTCCGGCCCAGGAATACTTCGAGCTTCGACTTCACACCGGCCGATCGCCTGGAGCGTCGCGCGGCGAATGGTTATCACCATCTCGGCGATCTGATCCTACGACTTCGCACCGGTGGTTCTGGTCCATGGCAAGAGTACGACACTGCTAAGTCACGTAAACCGGTTCAACCCTTGCCGGCAACTCAACCCACTCTAGCCGCGGCAGACCTGTCCCCAACATTGCCCGCGGATATTCCCGTACAGATCACGCGTTTATGGCTCATCCAAAACGGCCGGCTCACACTGCGCTTCGAGCTCAAAAACACAACGACTCAGCCGGTTCAACTCGGCGTGCTTGGCATTCCGATGATCTTCAACAACATCATCACCGGCCGTAGTCTCAAGGAAGCGCACGAGACGTGTTCGTTCTCCGATCCTTACATCGGACAGGATGCCGGTTACTTGCAGGTGACGCGTTTAAACGGGCACGGACCATCGCTGGTCGTAGTTCCCGAAAGCCATACGCCGTTCGAAGGTTATCAACCTCTGACTGAACCAACGCGGCCGAGTCAAACATTCGAAGGTATGTTCGCATGGATGGCCCACACGCAAGCCTTTGCTGATGATGAATGGCGCGGGGTTGAGCCATGGAATCCGCCAACGTTCGCCACACTCGCTCCCGGCGCAACGAAAACTTATGGCGTCACGTTTCTGTTGTCAGATGAGATTCGCAAGATCGAAGCCACGCTCGCGGCTAACAATCGCCCCGTTGCCATCGGCATTCCCGGGTATATCCTGCCGATGGATATTGATGGCCGTCTCTTCCTGAAGCACAACCAGAACGTGAAGCACATCACTGTGGATCCGGAAGGCGCTCTCGACGTGCATCAAGATCGCGTCGCGAACAATACCTGGAAAGCCTGGACCGTTCGCGGCAAGAAGTGGGGCCGCGCGCGTCTCTCAGTGAGTTTTGACGATGGCTCCACGCAGTCGATCAGTTATTACGTAACGAAGCCGTCAGCAGAAGCCGTGGCCGATCTCGGCCGTTTCCTGTTTATCCGCCAGTGGTTCGACGATCCAACCGATCCGTTTCATCGTAGCCCCTCAGTCATGAGCTACGATCGTGAAACTAACAAAATCGTCACGCAGGACAGTCGCGTCTGGATTGCGGGACTGGGCGACGAAGGCGGTTCCGGATCGTGGTTAGCCGCGGCGATGAAGCAGTTTGGCCAACCACGAAAAGAAGAGGTCCGCAAACTCGAGCAATTCATCGACAGCGTTTTATGGGGCGGCCTGCAATACAAAGAAGGTCCAAACAAGTATGGAGTCCGCAAGAGTCTGTTCTATTACTCGCCGCAGGATCTTCCCGGTTTCAAATACGATCCGGCCCTGGATTGGACCACCTGGACCAGTTGGAAGAAAACCGATGCCGAATCGATTGGGCGTGGCTACAACTACCCGCACGTTGTCGCCGCTTATTGGTCGATGTATCGCCTTGCCCGAAATCACACCGGTCTCGTTACCAACCATGCCTGGGATTGGTACCTGGATCAGGCGTACGAGACCACAAAGTTCATGTTCGGCAGGAGCCCGAACGGACGGCGCCGCGTCGGCTACGTAGAACTCGGCCTGATGGAAGGCGACATTATTCTGTCTGTACTTGAAGACCTGAAACGCGAAGGTTGGAACGAAAAGGCACGCGTTGTCGAAGACTTGATGAAAGAACGCGCTGACCGCTGGAAGCAGGAGGCATTTCCCTTCGGCAGCGAGATGGCCTGGGATTCGACGGGACAGGAAGAAGTCTACGCGTGGTGCAAGTTCTTCGGATACGACGACAAAGCTCTCGTCTCACTCAACTCGATCATCGGCTACATGCCAACGCTGCCACATTGGGGATACAACGGCAACGCCCGGCGTTACTGGGATTTTCTCTATGCGGGAAAGATCAGAAGAATCGAGCGGCAGTTACATCACTACGGTTCCGGCCTGAACGCGATTCCCGTTCTCTCTCACTATCGCGAAAATCCCGCAGACGATTATCTACTGCGAGTCGGATACGGTGGCGCAATGGGCGCGCTGTCGAATATCGATCAGGAAGGCTTCGCCTCAGTAGCATTTCACTCGTTTCCGTCAGCGCTCAAATGGGATCCCTACACCGGCGACTATGGTCCAAACTTCTTTGGCCATGCGCTGACTGTCGGGACGTATCTGATCGATCACCCGGAATTCGGTTGGCAGGCATTCGGAGGAAACGTGAGCCGCGGTGGTGAATGGGTCAACGTGCAACCACTCGACTCCTTTCGCAAGCGCGTTTATCTGGCGCCGGTTGGTCTGTGGCTGGTTTTAGACGCTGGCACATTCGAACGAATCTCTCTGAACACGCGGACAAAGACGGTGCGAATCACTCTTTCACCAGCCGATTCATTCACGACACACGCTCGGCTGCGAGTGCAACAGCCCGCAAGAATTCCGCGGGTCGGAACTTATGCCCCCAGCATGAGGCTGCTGAGCGAAAGAGACGCTTTTACGATCCCACTTCGCCGTGCAACTACTTCGATTGAACTCAGGGCGAAGCCCTGAGCCGCAAATGACCAAACACACCCGCGCCAGGCGAGGAACCGAAAATGACCATCGGTGTGTAGCCGGTCTTCTGCGCGTACATTTCGACTATGCGCGCGATTGAAGCGGGCGCTTTATCACGTTGGCCCAATACAGCCACTGTTCCACCGCTTCCACCACCCGTAATTCTGGCGCCGTAAAGCCCACCAGGAATTCCAATCTCTCGCACCAACTTCACGAGATCATCTGTGCCGTTTGAGCCGAGCCCGCAGGCGGAGTAACTGTCGTGCGATTGATACATCATTTCGCCTAACGCTTCGGCCTGATGCAGTCCTTTCCAGTGCTGCAGAATGTTTGCGAACGACTGCACGCGCGCGTGTTCGTAGACAGGGTGACGCGTGGCGTTGCGAACGTCATAAACTCGATCCGGTTTGATTGTGGTTACAGAGTCAGTGATACCGCCATACAGCTTCAAGAACTCCTCACCGGTTATCTCTTCAGGCAAACAGCCGGCAAACTGTTGCTCGAATTCCGCAGGAGTAATGTTAGCCAGGTAACCATTCCATTTATCTTCGCCCACCACGTCGATGATGATTCGATAACCCATGAATGCCGACGTTCGCACAGTGCCGTAATCAGAACGGCCAACAGAATGGCGAAGGCCGGAATCAAGTCCCCAGATTCTCAATTCATCGGGTAAACGGACAATCTCGTTCAACTGCGCAGGCTGGCACAGTAAAGACAGTAAGCGATCGCTTTCACCACACGCCGAAGTAATCTGGTCCATCACGCCACAGGGCGCGCCGGCGATTAGATTTTCGACTTTTTGACATAGCAGAGCGAGCTCGATCGGTGACAGTCGAATATCGTAAGCCGTGGCAATCGCCTGCATCGATGCCACTTCGAGCGCAGCAGAAGAACTCACACCTTTGCCTTCCGGAACTGCCGAGGAGATGAGAAGGCTCGCGCCTCGATCGAACACCGCCGACTTTTCTCGCATCAGGACCAGAAATGCTCCGGCAACATAGGCCGCCCAATGATCCTTCGGATCACGCTCAAACATAGCGCGAGCCGTCGCGTATGAAAGCGGCTCAGCCAACAGTAGATCTTGAAGGGACACTTCGAACTTTCGCAGCGACTTTTCAGACCGGCTGTGAATACGAACAACGGGTTCGTCGTGAAGCTGAATTGCAACGTGCGTGGCAGCGGCTATCGGAAACTGCAGCACGAGCGAGCCGGAGTAATCCGCGATTCCGCCCATCACATCGATTCTGCCCGGAGCGCGAGTAACGATTACTTCGCCGGCAGAAAACAAATCACTAGCTTCAGGGCTCTTGAGTAACTCTATGAACGCTTCAGTGTCGTGAGTCATCGGCGTTCAGATGAGGCCTCTGCTCAATAGAACTTCGCGCAACACTGGCTCAATCTGAGCCCGAATGCGTTCGTTGGCATAACCGATCCAGGCCACATCAGGCGAGACCGAGAGTTTTGCCTGCAACGGATTTCCCTGCACGCCGGTAACACTCACCCCCGCTTCGCGCGCGATCAGTTCCGTACACAGATCGTATGGATGACAACAAATTCCGAGCGCAAAGCCTCGCTTTCGCAGCGTGTTTTCCATCAACGGCCGCAGATCCGCAATGAATCGATCGTGACCACTCATCAACTCATAAAGCTGACCGCCGGTTGAAGCGTACTGGTCTTCAAAACAATTTGCTTTACCCGGCGCCGCTGGTCCAAGCACTCCGCGAACAACCTCTTCATCGATCGCCGCGAGCTCATCACGCGCGCCCGGAAAGAACCGTGCGACTTCCGCGTAGCCGTGCTCGATTGTGTCCGCGCCGGAAGGCCGCAGATTGATCGTTGAGCTTTCGGCAGAAAGGCGGTTGAAACGCTCAGCCTGTGCGCCTCTGCCACGAAAGGCCCAAGCGCAATCGGAAAGATGTTGTTTGACGAGCGGAATCTCTGTTTGAATCGCAAACTCGATATCCGCGAGACTGGTCTCCTCTCCACGATTGCGCGCGACGCCGGTCAATATCCAGCCGCTTCGTTTCTGATACATCAACCCTCGCGTACCATCGATCGGATCGACAATTACACGCCACACCGCATCAGCTTCTGAAAGTCCGTGCGGTAACACGATCTTTCCCCCGGGTAATCCTTCAGCAATCAGGACCACCGGTGTCAACGGCGCGATTTCGCGTTCGAAGAACTCGACGAGTAGCTCTTCGCTGATCCGATCGACCGCATAGATCGTGTCGCCTTCTTCCTCCTGGGCCACGCTCGCAAGCGACTCGATAGCTGAGCGCTCACAAGCGTCAACCACAGTTCGGCGAATCGTCTCGTGTAGAGTCTTGATTGCGGCAAAGAGTGCAAACGAGTCATCCATTACAGACTTTGTAACCCAAAGACAGCTCGCGGCTCAACGCCTGCACCAGTAGATCGACAGATTCTTTCGTTTGCACTGCCAATCGTAAGTATTGCTCAGACGAGCCAATCTTGTTGCTGCACTCGCGCACCATCAGTCCATAATGTTCCAACAACCGATCCCTAAGCTTTCGGCCCGGCAACTCCTCCGGCAACTCTACGTAAAGAAAATTCGCCTTTGAAGAAAACACTCTCAAACCGGGAACGCGTTCGAGTTGATTCAGCATATACGTTCTGTCTTGTGCGACAAGCGCAAGGCTTTGCCGGAATTCATCCTTAAACTCTGACAGGTTCTTGAGAATGTATGCGGCTAACCCATTGATGTTCCAGAACGGCAATTGAGATCCAAGTAGCTCAGCCGCTCGCGAATTCATGGCGGCGTAACCGAGTCGAACCCCGTGCCAACCTAACGACTTACCAAGACTCTTAACCACCACCAGATTCTCAGCCTTCGGTATCAAGCTAACCGCGCTTTCGAGATCCGAGAAATCAAGGAACGACTCATCAACCACGATCAGCTCTACTTCCGGCAAACTGAGCACGAGCTCTTCAATCTCAGCCGCCTCGAACCACGCGCCCGTTGGGTTGTTTGGATTCGAAATTACCAACATTCGCACCGCGAGCTCGCGGGTGCGCGAAACCAGGTCCGAAACCTCGAGACGAAAATCTCTCCGCACGTCGTGGTTGATTGTATGGAGCGGAAGGCCTAGCTCTTCCGGCAAGTCAGTCCAACGGCTAAATGTCGGAATCGGTGTGAGGATTGGACCACGAGTCAGATGACAAAGACGCGTGATGATTTCCGTCGATCCATTGGCCGGTACGATGCATTCAGCGGGCACGCCAACGATTTCTCCAATGTGTTTCGCGTGCACCTCGGCATAGTCAGGATAGTACCGAAGAATTTCAGGTAAACGCTCGCCGATGCGTTGGACCATTTGCGGCGGCGGAAAGTGCAAGTTAACCGGGATGCAAAAGTCCACGAGTGGGCCTTTGTAAACTGCGCTGTCCTTGACCGAAAAAAAGGATGGATTGTGCGAACGCACGTTAAAGAGATCTGCGACTGTTGTGTTGCTCATCTTCTACTCTCCCTTAGTTTGACGGGTAACCAAAGAATTTCTTCCATCGAAGTACTGAGTTAAGTGTTTTGGGCTAACCGAGGAGAGTCGTGATGCTGGTGAAGAACGCGTGAGCGCGCGCCGGCTTGCACAAAAGTTAAGAGAACGTCGTCGAGATGTTCCTTTTTAACAGTCTCCGCAACAATCGTGTACTTTCGCTGACGAATTCCGATGCCGGTGAGTTGGAAGCGCGTTACGTAGCAACCGACGTCGGCGCCACGCTCGGCAAAGTTGGCGGACTCGGCGGCAAGCGTTCGAAAAATTCACTGGAGGATTTCCGCTCGAGTAAGTTCATTCTTGGTGTCGAAAACGGAATGGTAAAATTCGACTACGATACCACTCCCAAGAAGATGGGCATGTTCGCGTCGCTGTTCAAACCGAGCTACCGGAGCAGTCAGGAACGAAAAGAACGAGTGATGAAGAACATCTCGGTTGAAAACGCCAGATGGATCGGATCACTGCTCAACGAACTGAGTGACGAACAGATTCGCGATGCGTTTCGCGCAGCAGGCTACGACCAGCAAACAATGAATGGATTCGTCGCCGTGATTCGCGACCGTATCAATCAATTGAACAAGTTGAATGCGCCGGTTTCAGCTTCTTCGAACTAATGCTGAAGAACATGAGGAACATCCAACAACGGGTTCACACCATGACAGGGCTGGCGGCGGCAGGAGTTTTGCTGCTGCTGCTGGCCCTAACGGGCGTTAGCTCATCTTCAGCGCAGAAAGTCGTCACTCCACCGGGTATTAAAAACTTCGGCAAAGTTAACGACAACTACTTTCGCGGCTCACAACCCACGCACTCTCAAATGGCGGCTTTGAAAGCGATGGGTGTGAAAACAATCATCGATTTGCGAAAGGATTTCGTGCCCGAGGCACGTCAGTGGACCACTGAACTAGGGTTGAACTATTTCAACCTGCCGCTTAAACCCGGCGTGCCGGCTACGAAGGAACAGACGGAATACTTCCTTCGTCTCGTGAACGATCCGGCAAACGCTCCGGTTTATGTTCATTGTAAAGGCGGACGTCATCGCACCGGAGCACTGACGGCGGCTTACCGGATTACTCATGACGGCTGGACCGCGGAACAGGCGTACGATGAAATGAAGAAATACGACTTCGACGATAGTATTTTTGGCGGGCCGCCGAAGCAGAAGAAGTTTGTGTTTGACTTTTACAAGCAACAACAGAAGCTGGATGCGGATGCTAACGAATGATCATTATTCGATCGCCCGGCCTGATTAACGGATCCATCGCCTTCCCGGTCTGAATATCCTTCAACTTAAAGCTCGTTTTGACTAAAAACCCTTCGCCGTCGTCACGGCCGATCTCTGCTACTTTCGACTTTGGCGTCATGCCTCCGGCTGAAATGATCGCCTGCGTGAGCGTTAATCCACGGCGAAAGATCTTCTCGCCAGGATCTTTGACTTCGCCGCCGACATAAACGAACTGTGTTTCATTCCGCTGAAGATTGACGACGTCTCCGGATCGAACGAGCAGATTCATATCTGCGACCTTCGTAAGGTCGATTTCAAACATCTGATTCAACTCATTGCGCACCACCGTCACCTTTGCTGCCTCTGGCAAAGGCTGAGCATCCGCCACCACAACGTACAGTGGAATAGCTTCACGCCGTAAGAATCTTGTGCCGGATTCTTTGACCAACCCACTAACCAGAATCGAGTGACTAGCGTAATCGCGTATTCCCACAGTTACCTCCGGGTTTTCGATCAACGCCCGTTGCTTAAAGTCAGCTTGAAGCTTTGTCACGATCTCTTCTGTTGTCAGTGCAGACACATTTAATGGTTCGGCAAGCAGCGGGTGTTCCAGCAGTCCCGCTGGTGTGACTGTAAAAAGCGTTGATTGTTGCGGCTGCGCCTGATTGATACGAACATCCAAAACGTCGCCTGGACCAACGCGATAGATCTTCGTCAGTGAAAGATCCTCGCTCGAGGCTTTTAGTGAGATGGGGTTCACAGTTCTACTTTCGACAGTAGACGAGGCCGGTGATGCACTCATTGAGACGTTGACGCCGGTTGCTTCCTGCGCTTCTTCAGACGCAGCGTAGCTCTTCAACGGTGCTACTTCACCGGTCGCCTTTTCATCCACCGGTACTTCGAGTGGAGTTTGTAGCGGCGCCTCGATCGCATTTAACTTCATCGCCAGACTGGTAAGGGTTTTACTGCCTGTTGTACCTGGCTCCGGCACCTTTTGAAGCAGAATACTTGCTGATACCGGATGAGGAGTAGGCAAGGGTTGTGCAGTCTTTGCCTGCTTCTGTCGAGCGTTCAACGCAGCCGCGTGGTGAAGGTTGTCAACCGCCCTGCGCCACTCACGCATCTTGAAGTACGCACGGCCCAACGCAGCGTATGCTTCAGCGTATTGCGGGTCCAATTTGATTGCTGCTTCAAAAGAGCTTACTGCCTCTGCGAATTGGCCCGCACCCGTGAATTCGATTCCCTCCTCTAATAATCGCCGGGCTTCCGTCTTCGTTTCGTTTGCCGGTTGAGACTCACGTACCTGGCCGATCGTCCGGCCCGCGGGACAGCTAAGCAGAATCAGAAGGAAGAGAAACACGAACGCCTTGTACATACCTGCCCCCCTTGCAAACTGGCTAGTGAGATTTGTTTATACCACTTCGGATGTTCAGACTCGGTTTCATTAGTGTTGCAAATTTGGGCCTCTCTGAGCCTCTGTGGTTGCTTTTCAGCATTAATGAACCACAGAGGCACAGAGAACCCCGAGAAGAAGTCAGCTATTGACTGAAAGGCTTGAAGATATTCGAGAACGCCCAATTGCTCTGCGAAATGCCGCTACAAACAGGAGAGGCAAAGCCCTGGTTCGGGCAACTGCCATTGTCCCGCGCCATTGACCACATCGAGAGCCGAGTGATGTAGCTGTTTGCGTTGGCAAAGTTCAAGAGCATTGTCGCGTCGCTCAATTGAAAGATCTCAGTATTGACGTCGTTGATGCCGATCATCGGCGTCACGCCGATGCTGGCGGTCAATCCCGCCGCCACGACCTGATTGTGCGTGTTGCTCGCGGCTTGTGTAGCGCTGAGTCCCATCTGACCTCCGTTATCGTTGGCCGACCCGTAGTCCATGGCCATGATGTTTACGACGTTCAGATTGAGTCCCGAAGCTTTCACGCTGTTGAGAATGTTTACACCGCTCGCCACCAATCCCGTCGGCAGAACCGGCAGCGTGTAGGAAATCACCAGATTCGGATTCGCGGCCTTGAGTCCCACTAACGCCTGATTGCGACGATTGATCGAAGCCTGGTCCGTAGTTGCTCCGCCTTCGATATCGAAATCCAGTCTCACCGGTGTACTGCTGTTCACACTGTATTTAGTGAGCACCGATTGGTAAGCCGCTTGCAGACTCGACACCGTGGTGCAACCCAGTGCTAATTCAGTTCCCGAGGCGCCGCCGAAGGAGATGATCACATCGCCGCCCGCGGCACGTATGCCTTGGACGATTGAAAGTATTGTGGTGCCGTTGGGCAGCGTGTCGTTCGCGACCGTCGCACCCACGCCGCCCCAAGTCGGCGTACAGCCGCCATTTCCAACAACGAATCCGAGAGTAAAGACTTTGACTCCGGATTGCTGTTGCATTGTGAGGAGTTGCCAATCAACCGTGAGACCCATGTCCACATAAGGGGCGAACACTTTTGCCGATGGTGGCGGCGCGGGTGGACCGTTGAGCGTCGTTACGTTGATTGCTGCGCTCTGTGCGGAACTTCCCGCCGCATCCGTGGCTGCAACTCTGAAACTGTAAGTCGTCAAAGGAGACAAGCCGGTTATCGAAACGTTCGGGCTGCTTGAAGTCGCGACCGCGACACCGTTTCTAAAGATTGTGTAGCCCGTTAAAACGCAGTTGACGGCGACAGTAGAAGCGTTCCAACTCAGATTCGTGCTGTTACTCGTGGTTCCCGAAGCTTGTAGTCCGGTAGGCACGCTGGGAACGGTGGTGCAGACAGCGCAGGTTCCGATGATGGTCCAAGGCGCGCCGCTACCTGCACCACCATTGTTTGTCGACGGGTTTTGACCCTGTGTCCAGAAGTTGGCTTGATAGTTTGTGCCGTTGAGACTTGCCGTCTGCCCGCCGGTGTAAACGGTGGTAGCGTTCCAGGTTTGCGCGCAGGAGCCGCCTCCACCACCACCTCCCGATCCGCTACACGCTCCGTTGCTGGTCCATGGTTGACCACTGCCGGGCCCGCCATTATTAGTTGCGGGGCTTTGGCCCTGGTTCCAGAAGTTTGCTGTGTACTTGACTCCATTAAGACTCACCGTCATGCCGGACGTATAGACCGAGGTGGAATTCCAAGCCGCAGGGCAGGTGGTCTGTGCGGCGCTTTCGCGCGCCATGCACAGCAACAAAAACACGAGTCCGATCGCACATTGGATTTTGCGAGTTGAGTTCATAAACACTCCTTAGGTGATGAGGAGGTGCCTTGGCGCGGGAAGTTTAAGTATTCAGTTGTCGGGGTCGAGAAACGAGGATGGGCTACTAACTTCTATGCCTGATAGCAGCGGTTGTCAATAGGGAGAGAGACTTGAAACGTTTGGAGTACTTGAGAAGAACAAGTGTTTTCAGCCGCGGGTCTGTTTCAATTAACGACTCTTATTTTTCCTTTCTTCTTGTTATCCGCTTCCTTCACAGATTGGACCATGCGCTGAAATGCATCTTCGTTCTTTTTCAACCTGGAAAGATCCAAATCGGAGAACGAATTTCGAATAGTAACCATCATAAAACTTCGTCTCTCCGCAACGCTGTCATGGCTCGACCAATAATAAGTCGGACCAGATCCTTCCGTCTTGGCGACTAACTTCCAAACACGCGGAGCTTCACGTATGTCGTAACCCGCATCAGCCATGTATTGCAGCGCTAGTCGATCGGATTGGTTCTCCAAGGTTCGTCCATACCCTTGCACCATAGCCGTATTGACCACTTCGAGGATCCTGCTGATGGAGTAATAGCCCATACCCGCCGCAACTAAACTCCCAATCTTCAGCGCCACCCGACGTTTTTTATTGTGCTGCATCCTGCGAAAGGTATGTTCTTGTGTGGCGTGTGCGATCTCGTGAGCAAGCACGGCCGCCAATTGGGCCTCATTCTCCAAAATTCTAAAGACGTCGGAGTGAATGATGATCATACCCATCGGATATGTTGCGGCATTGAAACTCTTGGCTTGTATGACTCTAAACTGAAAGTTGATCTTCTGGGGGTGTGAATCGCGCAGTCTCCGCTGATAGTCGGGCACCAAACTCCAGCCAAGTTGATTGACATAGTCCTGCACTGCCTGGCTCGGAAGAACTTTGTACTTGTCTGATCCAACCTTCAGTTCGGCAGGTTTTCCGGATTCGAAATTGAAGGGCTTCTCTTTGATTTTTATCTTCTTCCATAACTTGTACTCGCTTTCTTCCATTTCGTTCTGCTTAAACTCGACCGAAGTTGCGAGCACGCTGCCATCCGCCTGTTCACGTCCGTGGTACGTCATTACGGTTCCCGGCCCAACATCCGCTAGTGTTTTTAGCGGAACGAAGCTCTCTTCTGCTGGTTTAGAAACCACTCCGTCGATCCATGAATCATCACCCGGCGCATCCCTCATCTTGGTCCAATCGTCGTTGTCCGGATTTTCTGCGCGCTTCTTCTTTTCCCTCGCTACCTTTTCCTCCTCTTTCTGCTGTTTCTTTTCAGTCTTGTTTGGCCTGAAGAGCATCCTGGTATCGGTGCCGATACGAATGCGACGACCGTCAGCGTTGATTAGACCCGCCCAACCCGTTTCAGTTTGCGTGAGTTCCAAGGGCCGGCGATCAAGAATAGTGGTCACGTCGAGTTGTCTAAACTGTTCGAGATCAACCTTGATTTTGGTTGCTTTCAACTCGCTTGTTGTTTCGTCGTAGAGTCCGCGTATTTCAATCAGTGTCCCAACTCGCAAGTCTGATTGTTTGAAATCTATCTCTGGTTTGTGGTTCTCAAACTCGAGAATCACTGATTCATCGCGGGTAATACGATAATCCTCAACTTCGAATGAGGTCGGCGAATAAAACTCAGTGATATAACCGACGATCTTGATTTCTTTGAGCTTCTTTTGCGCCAGTAGTGTGGGCGTCACCAACACTACAATAGAGAGGGAAAGGGCAAAGCATTGTAAGACTCGTTTCATGTTTACTCCCTGGGCTTAGAGAAATGGATCTCTAGGTTCGAGTAAGATCCAGCAACAGTTGTGAAGCGATCACGTTAGCCGCATACCGAGCCGTGTGCGGGACGATAGCCTTGAGCCTGAGCTTCTTTCTGCGTCATGTATTCGCCGTTTTTTGTATTTCCATACCATCGGGTATTTGGACAATGGTAGATACCGGAGTTTGTGTTAACCCACACAGTCACATCTGGGCTACCCGACCTCACACCGGTTTCACTAGAGGTAAAGCCGGGTTCGCCAGAATTCGCATTTGCACCGGTTCCGTTCGGACTTGCGTTTACAGCAGATTCGTTCGAATTCGCGTTTACTTTGGGCCGCGGATCCACTGTCGACGTGTTAGTAAGGAGTGTTTTCGATGAGATGAATCCACTTACCAATACAAGACCGGCGAGACCGAGAATTAGGGCAATTGACTTGATTTCTGCGAGAGGGGGCTTCGGGTTTTTCATGGCGTGTAGCGTGCCATTCACTGGTCCACTTCTTAACGACGGTTATACGGCGACTGATTGTGCGGGGCAAGGCTACCTGCTTGCGACGCTTTGGTCCTTACAGCAGCCTCAGTACGACCAAGCTTTAGACCGATAACCCGAGTAGGGTATTTCCCTTCGCGAGTTTGCGGAGCGTTGCAATCTCGCTTCTTGTCCAAGCCTTGCCAGCATTGCGAGTAGATTGAGGCATCTCATCCTGTCCTCGACATTTCGAAAATTAGGGACGCTCGTAGTCGGAAGTACCGAGCATCGACCATGTAACGTTACGCGCCAGCAACCAAGTCGCTCACTTTCGGAGTTGCCGTCGGACGTAGTGATTCTCCGACTCATGCTCGTATACATAATGAAGTCACTTCTGAAACATTACAGACAGTGGCTAGGAGTGGAGTTCACCAACTACTTCTCTTGGCTATAGATTCAGGTTCGGGCAGGACCGTTGGAGATGAAAACAGAGGAATTACACGATGGGATAAACCTTAAATCACCACGTCGAAGCGTAAAGCGTTTTAAGAAAACTATTGGTGGCAGAGAACAGAGTAAGGGTCGCGTCCATAACAGCGAGATTCTGTCGCCAGAACCGAGTCGGAACACGCCGTTCTCGTGCACGAGTGAACTCAGTAAGCAGATCGATTAATTCCTTATCCTGAAAGCTCAGCCTGTTATCCTTCCTCTTTCCGTGTTCAGAGAAGATCCGTAGCTCAGCATTTTGCAATGCAGACTCTGGGAGCATTAGCTGCAATGATTTTCTAAACGGGAATAAATTGTGGAAGGCACTATTCCTTGCGTCAGAAATCGTTGACGTATAGTTCTTCATCGACGGTTTATTTCGCGAACGGCTCCAAGGCAACACTTTAAAAGCCTCAGACAGAGTAATATGTTCTGCGATTGTTCCCCATAGAACGATCGGTTTCAGATCGCAAATTGAAACGATCAAGTTCAAGTACGTTGTCGCATCGCTTGCAAAGTTATACGCAATTCTTAAGATCTCATTTATTCCCTCGCTAATCTCTTCAGTAGAACTACTCGCTAGCGCGGAGGCATATTGCTCACGTTGGTCAATGAGAACTTCAAGAATCGAGTCAGTCATTCCAATACCTAATTCTCTGGCCTTGGTGGGCAGAACGAGCGAAGCGATAGCACGATCTTGAAGTTGGTCCAAAGCAATTCCCAAAGCAGTAAGAAGCCCCTCTGGAGGCTGAGAAGCTCTGTCCTCGTATGTTCTGCTAATCGCTTCAATTAGCGGTGCATCATCGTGAACATCACGTACTTTAATAATTCTATGAGTAATCACAACTGACTCAACTGCATTAGGATCCCAATACATCTTATCGAAATCGGTGTGAGCAACGGTTTCTTCTAGTACTGTCGTATCGTGAATCTCGCCAATCAAAATGAAAAGCAGTTCACCAAGACCGGCTACTTCTTCAGCAGCCGCTTCCTCAAGGGTAGATACCGGCGGCTTGGGCGCTTTTTTACCAAAGTGTTTGAAATCGAGATTAAATCGAAGATCGTCAGCGATCAGCGGTCGGGGTTCGAGAACGCCATTGTGATCAGCTCTGAGAACGAGGTGTTTTTGAGACTTTACTGTGCTGGCGGTTCGGTAAACAAAGGAGTCGTTGATAACCACATAGTCACCAGCATCAACCTCAGTTTTGCCTAACCATTTGACGAAAGCCGGCTGTCTGAGAAGGTGACTAACGCTTGACTCTATCTCGCTAATAATATCGTCAGTAGACATTTATTGCTTTATGGTTTCTCCGTCTCACCTTTCTTCTTCAGCCTACTCGCGTCAAAATCTTTTTCTATTTGCCGAAGTTCGAGCAGCACGGCACTAAGATCGGCTGACCAAATTTCACCATCGTCAAACCGTACCCTGCTGATATAGGCGACGCCGGTGTGGAATGAAAAATCCGCATAACTTGTAGCGACCCACTTACCCGTCTCTTTGGAACCAGGTGCAATCCTTTCCATTGTTATGCCACCAGTGCGATCTAAGAACTCGTTCCATATATCAAATGAGACTAATCCAAATTGAACGGCCACGACTGTACGCCCCGATGCATTCTCATATTCCAAGTTGTGGTGAATGCCTCGTGAGATATAGGTTGAACCCGAATCTATATAGACCGCCCGGTACGACATTATTTTGATCGGGGCGGTTGGTTGGTTCATGATTCTTGTGGCTGTAGCGACTCGTTGGGCGCCGGCGCTTAGCCAACTCGTGGCAATGATGAAGAGCACGGCAAGGTATCGCTTCATAAAATTCCTTTCGCGGAACTATCAGTGTGGGTCTGATATTTGCGGCTACAGTTTAGGAAGAAGCTTGCTTGTAGGTCGCTGACGACGGAGTCGGAACCTGCCGCTTCCTAAGTAATATGAAATTGGCTTGAAAACATTACAGGGACGTAAAAAAAGGTAAGAATTCTATTTGCGGCAGTGCAGTTGGATCCAAGAGAACGGGACGAATACCCTCGGAGCGCGGACGTGGCGAAAAGCTATGGTCCATCAAATGCCTGGTTGTCGCTAGTTACGTACAGAGAGTATGTACTCTTCCGAGAGCCCAACAGAGCCGTCAAGAGCAATTCCGCTCAACTCTATCTGATACTGTCCCTTCATAAGAATCCGAGTTCGCAGTCTAATTCGAATCGCATAATTACCGTCACTTTCCCCATGAAGATCGCGGATCATATATGACTCGTCCTCACCCACACGGCTCAGTCGTGCCTGGTAACTCGAATAGCGTTCCTTGAGCCACGGAAGAGCTAATTCCACAAAGCTAACCTCGTCCCGAGCTATTTCTCTTGATGTTTCCTGCCCCCTGACTGCGCCGGGTGATAGTTCCAAGCGAATTATCTGTTGTGGTACCTCGCGCAGGCTAGAAGGCGAATTAAGCTGGGCCAGCTCCAGTTCAATAGCTGAAACTCTGTCTCGTTCTTCAATTTGGCGGTTTAGCCAAACGGCGGCGACGACAAGTGCGATCACAATCGCTACCGTGATCGGAACGACGGCCGGTTTTAGTCGCAACCAGTCGCGTAGACTGCCCCAACTCGAGACTTTAGCGGAAACCGTTTGAGGTAACTCAGCTTCAGTGGACGCCCAATCCCTAATCGACTTTGTAATTCTGAGCTTACGCCGCTGTTCAGATGTTCGAGCATACAGCGAAATAAATCTCTCTCTGTCTTCGGTCCCAAGACTATCTTCAAAGTAATCTTCAATTAAATCCTGCTCGGCGCCAAGTATCCTTTCCCTCGTTTGAGAATCGGTTAAAAACTGATCCTCAATTCGGTCGCGCTCGTAGTCATGGAGCCCACCCAACAGAAACTCACGCAATACCACGTCGCTGATCGTTTCTTCTTTCATGGGCCATACTCCCGAGGTTGCCATTCACCTACAATGAAATTTCGCGCAATCCGTTTCATTTTTGCCGAGCCTTAAGTTCAAGACAGCGTTCAATACATTTTTCGAGAGACCCTCGAATGCGGTGAACTTTAACTCTCAATGTTCCTACCGATATCCCAAACCGCCGTGCCAATTTACTGCGATTCTCGATCTTAGCCTGCTTTTCTTTGGCGTAATACGCCTGAATCATCTCCCACATCTCACTGTTGAGTTCTTGCAAACACGACTGCAAACACTCTTCCCTATTTGCCTTCGTTTCGTCTTCGGTTTCGGCTTGTGGCTGCTCGAGCGGGTCAACGTCTTCTAATGACAGGTGAGTTTTCTTCTTCTTAATGTTTTCTTTGATCAGATTGTTTGCTACCGCACGAAAGTAGTTTCGAGCATCGCCTTCATAGGTTGGTCTTACTTCATGTACCTTCTTCGCAACCCGGTCGAATACTTCATCGCTCAATCCTTCTGGATCACTACATCCCCTCCACAAGAAGATTTTCGCAAGATCGTGGTGAAGTTGAACGTACATGGCCCCAGCCACCTCACGATCAGCGTTGAGCCAGGCGAGAATCTCTTCGAGGCTTTCGGTTGGGATTGCCGAATCTCGGGCCATTACATATCGCCTTCTATTCAGCTCGACTGTGGTGTGGACAAACGCCGCTTCCGTTTTTGTAAAACAAGGAAACCGGCAGCAATAAGACCTACCAAGACTAGAAGTAATAACGCAAAACGGAACGATGATCGGCGGTCTACATTAATGCGATTCGCGTACTCACCTTGCACTACGAATCCTGCCCAATAGTAAGGGGCGCTCCAGTTTTTGTCCCGCATCATCTTCAGTTTGGCCGATCTCAGTGCAGCAGCCGGCGACATTCCGTGCTGCAACATCGCCTCGTAGAAATCAGCCATCAGCACCGCGGTCGCCCGATCGTCGACCTTCCAAAGGCTCGCGACCACGCTCTTTGAACCGGCAGACATGAAACCGTGGGTCAGACCGACAAGTCCTTCCCCTTTTGTTTCTTTTCCTAGAGCGGTCTGACACGCACTCAAAACTGTTAGGTCCGCCGAGAGGTCCAAACTGTAGATATCGTGAAGCGGCATCACGCCATCCGCTGTCTCACCACGAGGATCCACCATGGTGAGAACCACGCTCGAAAGTTCCGGGTGCTCATTATTCGGAAAAGCATGAGTCGCAAAATGGACTATCTGATATTGACCGACGTCGGAACTCATCGCGGTTTCACGGCTGGCATCAAAGCCTTTAGCCACCATCGTCGTGCCCCAGGGGGCCACCGCAGAGATCGCATCAGCCTCTTCTGCAGCATGAATGAGACGGTTGAACTGACTTTTTTCAAGCAAGTTGGCGTTGCTCTGCACCCGAGCATCACTACCGCTAAAAACCGGATCGGCTATGACAGCAACCAGCTTCCTTGTCGAATTGGGGCGATTCTCTTTGCAGCGGATCGCGATCAGCGTTGACATGGACGGCAATACAACTACTTCATTCGTTTCCAGCAACAAGGTGCCGCTCTCCGCGCCCGGAACCGGCAATGCATCAAACGGGATGTACTGCAATGCTCCTTCGGCTACCACGAGTAGTCTTTTCCTTCCTAGCTGACCAGCTATTGGTCCCAGAAGTATTCTGCTCAAATTGGTCGCTTTTTCCGCGAGCAACTTTTCAGCCGCTTGAAGGCTGCGTTGATAATCGTTGCTGCCTTGTCCTTCGGTTCCCTGTCTAGCGGTCAATGACTCGTAGTATTCGCGTGCTGCATCTTCGACGGACTTGCGGCCCGGCAACTCATAGAACTTAAGCGAGTCGGAGGTTACGGCCCACAAATAACTACTTGTCTCCCCCAGAGAATACTCCAGCAGCATCGTGTCTCTGCCGCGCAACTCGTTCTGAATTCGTTGCAAGTCGAGCGGCGGCGCCTGCTCGAGCGAGAATAGACGGGGTTGCTGCCGGCTCAATTCAGCCAGCACCGATTGATACTCCGCTTTCAGCTTGAACACCTCATTGTCAGCTTCAGCTATTTCCGCTTTGTCTTTTTTATCCAACGAAAGCCCGATTCTATATACGGCTTGAACGCGAAGTAATCCTCTTAATTTGCGCTCGCGTTCGAGCAGTTCAGGGGATGCCCCGGTGCGTAAATGGGACCGCGATTCGGTAACGAGATCGACAAGCAGGCGAGCCCGACTTCTTTCACTCACCTCCAAAGCCTCGACAGCGAAACCCTGTCCCGGTTTCAATTTTTCGAGTTGCATCAGAACGTTGATGCATAGTTCATAGTGCTGTTGGACTTCGGAAAAATATGAAACGCGGAACTCCGGGCTTTCAACGTTTGCCCGGAGATCTTCGATGACGCTGAGCGAGCCCTGAATAAGCGGCAGTGCGGCTTCAGGAGAACCAAGCTCAATGTTAGCTCGTGCCAAGCCGTAGAGCGCGGAAATCAGTATGCTTTTCTCTTCCACTTTTTCACTGAACGCAAGGGCTCTACGAAATGTGTCAAGTGCGTTTTGCTTCTCTCCGCGTTGAAGTAAAAGCTCTCCGTAGTCGTTTAGCGCCATCGCTTGTCCACGGAGATCGCCAATGGACTGGTAAAACTTCAGTACTTTCTGATACTCCTCCGCGGCTCGTTCGTACAGCCCCTGAGCGGTATAAAATTTCGCGATCTCGCTACGCGCATTGATCTCATCTCGGAGATTCCCGGCAGTCCGGGTCAAAGTCAAACCGCGTTCATAGTATTCGAGTGCTTGATCCGGATTTTTGCTGGCAGCGTAGGCCGAAGCTATTTGGAAAGTACTTACTGACGCCCCCTCCACGAAACCAACTTCTTGAAAGAGTTTCAACGCCTTCTGGTAGAAATTGATAGCGATCGGGTGTTCGTTGAGAGTTTGATGAGACTGCCCTAGTGCATTTAGGGCTACAGCCTCGCTAAGACGGTCTCCAGCAGCGTGAAAAGTTTCGAGAGCTTTAAGATATACCTCAATGGCGCGGCTCTCTTCTCCCTTGCGGGAATACCACGTTCCCAAAGCTGTGAGTGCCAAGGCCTCACCGGTCTTATCGTTGATGGAGCCATACAGATCTCGTGCTGTCGACAGTTCTGCAAATGCTTTCTCGGTCTCGCCGATACTTCCGGTTATGTAACACAAGAAGAGATGCACCTTCGCTTCGCCCCTGCGATAGCTCTGAAAAACACTGCGAGCGCTCTCGAGTTGGTCTGACGACTTTACGAAGTTACCTTTTGAATAACTGACTTCAGCTAGATTGGTAAGTGTTTCGCCATAAGCATTCGTAGCGATTAGGTCTCTGCCAGCTTCATGTTGCTTGAAGAGGTTGAGGGCCTGTACTAGATGCTCTTGCGCTCGGTCGTTATTTCCGAGGTAAGACTGCAACCGGCCCACATGACTCAGTACCGTGGCTTTCGCAAGCCAGTCATCTGTCTCTTCAGCAAGCGCTTTCGCGTTTTGGTATCTCTCGGAGGCTCCCGAATATTCGCCAAGCAAAAAGTAGATGTCGCCTGATTTCAAAGTCGCCTGTGATGCGCTCGTAAAGTCGGAGATGGATGTCCAGATCAACGCCGCCTTGTCAAATTGCTCAGCGGCTTCGCGAAAGGACGCCGCAGTCGAGTTTGCGCGCAGCATCTCGGCGTGCGCCATCGCTTGCCGGGCCTCGCTGTCCTTTAGGTTAAGCGCGGTAACTGCAGTCAGAGGTTGAACTTTTAGTTCATACCCTCTCGATGCCTGAGCGCTCTCCTGCGATCGGAGTTCTATAGTGTACGTGCCTGCAAGCTGCGCCGGAAACGAAAGTTCGACGGTCTCAAAATCCTGACTGACGTGTTCCAATAATTTAATGCCCGTTGGACCATAAAGCGTCGACGATAACACAAGGTCCCCTTTGTCTACCGAGAATCGCAGAAGCTGATCTTGACCTACTACGATGGCAAACACTTGTCCAGCTCCACCTACCAGTTCACGACGCTCTGAAGAACCAGGAGCAATCTGGATCGGTTCACCTGCGTTCAACGCCGCATCCAAAGCCACCGACTTGGCTGCGCGCCGACAACCAGGGACCATCATCAGGACCAGGCAAAAGCCCAGCACGATGATCCTGAAAAGCCAACCTGTTTTAGGACCGACTCCTTTTGGCCGTACCATTTGAGTCAGTCTTCTAGTGGGAAACCAACAGAACTGTCAATGGATAGAATGACGCAGGGAGAAGGTAGCCCGAATGCAACTACCTTCTCCTGGCGAAGCTTGATTACCGGCCATCTCGCAGCGCGCGGCCATAGCGATCCGAGATCTTTCGCGATGAGTTAGATCCCTCTCTCCAGTTAGCCAAGGTACCAAGCCTTGTACCCGGCGCTTTTCGATACGATTTGCGAGAAGAACTCTTGTTGTCGGACATTTCGTTTCTCCTTATCTATAGTGCCAGGGTGCTGCAGTCACCCGGCACACGTTTCCACTTGCCGGGCGCGAGTCGTCGCTTGAGCAAACCGCGCCTGCAGCCGGCCTTACTTTCTAAACTCGAGCGAAAACAGCTTGTTGAGTGCTTTTAAGAACCGTGAAGTGGCATTCGAATCTCGTCTCCGCTTTCAACACGAGATTCGCATCAATCGCGCGGCATGTCTTACCCCGCTGCTTCTCAACGCGCGGAAACGAATCATGCTTACGGACGCCGTCTCGGATGAAGAGTTCAATTCCACGCGAACGCGGCATCTTCGTTAGCGCAAGTTCCGCACGAGCAGATTCAAATGCGTCTTTGACGGACTTGCCGAATCCAAGCGCTCGATAAAATGCGCCGGCAAACGCTACGCCAACCTTGTCACCAATTGCCTTACTCGTGCCGATGGAGTAGTTAACCACTTCAGAGATGGAGCGAGCCTGCGCTTTAGTAAAACAAGCGTTGAGCAGCACCAAGCGCACATGACTGTTGTAGAGCGCGAAGACATCTGCCAGCCCCTGTTGATCGACTGTTTTCCCTTGACCATTCGTTCCACTGAAAATAATTCTCGCTCGCTTGCTGCCGTGGCCACTGAAATGAACGATGTGTGGTCGGTATCTCAACAGCAGCATTTGAAGATCTATGGGCCTTATAGCCACATGATTGTGAAGTTCGAAGTGGTCGCGGTATGGACCTTCGTGAACTCTTTCGAAAATCTCTCGTGCTTCTTCGTCCACCAGAATCCGGCTTGCATTCCACGGATTTGAGGAGAGAAATAGAATTCGGACCTTTTGTGTCATGTATCCTCCTGCAACGGTGCAACCCGAACTGGGATATCAACGACGTTCGGATATTGACTTCACCTACACATGGCGAGGAAATGAGGCGAAATCCGTCATGACACGAAATAATTTTTTTGAGCGAATGTTCGGTGGGAGATTGAGAGACTGCTAGCGGTGTTTGAACTGAGCCAGCACGACTAACAGGTCGTGCCTCGCGCGGACAACCGCAGTTTGATTGCCATTGTAATTGAAAGTAGTCGCATCAATTTCGGCCTTTTTCTTCGTTAGATACTGTTTGACTCTGACCAGGGTGTCGCCGGTTAGACCACCCGCATTGTCGTAAGCTTCTTTCTTTACGTCCTCCAGTTCCTTGACTGGTGCGGTGGACCAGACCATCCAGAAGTTTTCCACACCTGGCGGTCCTTCGAACGTCATCCAGTCTGCATCAACGGACTGATCCGCGCCAAGGCTTGCAGAGCCGTTGTTAGTTCCCTGACGAGGAAAGATCATTTTGAAACTCGCGCTGTTTTCCTTGAGTGATCCTTCCTTAAATATGTAAAGAAACGCCTCAACGGGCGTAGCGACGGTTAGACGGACATTGTCACCACTGTCGAAAATTTCCTCGCCGTGTGACTTACGCGGGGTTAGGTATGGCCGCCCATCGCGCATCCTTTGGACTGTAAGAAAGTAATCGAATGAACGATTGGGCGGCTTGGATGATGGAATGATGGATATGCCCAACGCAACTAATGCTATGCACAAAACGATAATTGCCACTCTCGGCCATTGGTTCCTCTGAAGGGCCCTGGCCAAGTCATCCCCAAACTCCTTTGCATTCTGATATCGAGCTGCCGAATCGATTGCGAGACCGCGATGCAGGGCCGCTCGGACCTTTGCCGGAAGGTGTCGGTTGAGAGCGACGTCAACGCCTGCCTGCTGCTCCAGCAATTCTTCCCTTGAGATCGGATTGAACGGCCGTTGACCGGTGACTATTTCATACGCGACTACCGCCATTGAGTAAATATCACTTGCCGCTGTGATTTCTTCACTGCGAAGTTGCTCGGGAGACATATACATCAGCGTTCCGGCTGATTCGCCGATAGCTGTACCTGGCGCGACAACTGAATCTGTCACCTTTGCAATGCCAAAGTCGATCAACACAACTGAATCGGTACCATGCTTAAGCATGATGTTCTCAGGTTTGAGATCCCGATGAAAAACATTGTTCTTATGAACGTGTTCGAGCGCCGAGCCAATCTGCTTGAGAATCGACGCGGCACGCTTCATATTCATCCCCTTGCTCGGTGTTTGTGAACGCACATTCTCTCCGCCAATGAACTCCATCACAAAGTATGGCCTGCCATCACGCAGTTCGCCCTTGTCAAACACCTCTACAACACCATCATGATGAATACGAGCTAATGCTTCTACTTCCTGCTCAAATTTCTGCCGCGCATAAGGGTGTTCCATTAATTCCAATGAAAGTATTTTTGCAACGACGGGTTTACGGTTAACTCTTAGATCGCGAGCCAAATAGACTTCGCTCATACCTCCACTGCCGAGTTCTTTCTCGATGAAATAGCGGTCGTCGATTGTCGTTCCCACTAAGTCGTCCTCTGAAGAAGCGAGGTGTAAGGCGATGGGCGGTTCCAGAAATGAGGAGGGGTCGTGCGCAAGAAGCTCAATAACCATGCCGGCGAGAATTTGATTGCCTTCGGAGACTCTTTCGACGAAAGCGCGCTGTTCGACGCGAGGTAAAGTCCGGGCCTCGTGATAGATTTCTTGAATCCGATCCCAGTCCGGTTTCTTCATCCGAGTTATCTCCTGGGTGGGAAGGTTGAGCGGCTGAATAGAGAATTTTAGCGCCTCGGCTTTAATTTACGCGCGGCATTCTATATGCGGGTCGCAACTCTGGCAACACCTCTCTCGATGAAACAATTTCCGATAAAAACTCTACATGTAATGGATCGATCCCTCATTCCATTACTTTGTTAAGGTTGGGCCAGAGCATACCGGAGGCCGAAACTAAAACTCATGCACCAGATTACCGAACTACTTAAAGCCTGGAAAAACGGCGATAACGAGGCCCTCGACAGGCTGATGCCGCTAGTTGTTCAAGAACTGAAAAAGATTGCGCACAAGTATATGCAGGCTGAGAGACCTGGAAACCTACTGCAAACGACCGCTCTGGTTAATGAGGCGGTAATAAAACTGATGCCGGAAAAGATCCGTTTTGAGGATCGCAAGCAGTTTTATGGGCTGGTCGCGAAGCGGATGCGGCAGATACTAGTTGACGAGGCTAAGAAACACTCAACGGCAAAAAGAGGCAATTGGGCTGTCGAGCAGCTTGATGATCGTAAGGCCAACCAACTGTCCTCAGAAAGATCTAGGGAGCTCTTAAGTCTCGATGAAGCGCTGACAGAACTCGCAAAAATCGATGAACGCAAGGCCACAATCGTTGAGTGTCATTTCTTCATTGGTTTGACCGTCGCCAAAGTAGCGAAGCTTCTGGGCCACTCAAAAGCAACAGTCGAACGTGACTTGAACTTCACTCGCTCATGGCTCAGGCAAGAAATGACCAGGGAATGATAAAGCGCTAGATGTGCGAGTCGAAAGTCAACAAAATGCACAGTCCTGAACAAGTCGCAACGGATTTCGCAGAAAAGCTAGCCCCCAAAAACAGACATGTCATGTTCTTATTGGGCGCTGGCGCAAGTTGTGCGGCCGGGCTACCCACTTTGAATGACTTGAAAGCTGCGGTCGAAAATATTTTGGTAGCTGACGACCAAAAGAATTACCAGAGACTAGGGACATCACGAAATATCGAAGAGATTCTCTCTCGTTTGCGACTGGTCGCAGAAGTAATTACGGGAACGGCAGATTCCCTTGATGGTTTCACAAGCGATACCGCTAAGGATCTTGATAAGAAGATCTGCTCAGCAATCTCAACTGTTATCCAAGAAGCAGATGTAAAACTCGAAGCGCACTTACGATTCGCCCAATGGTGCGGCCGGTCTGTGTACATGAGACCGCTTGAAGTCTTCACAATCAACTACGATAACGTAATTGAACAAGGCTTTGAGCAGATCGGGGTACCGTATTTCGATGGTTTTGCCGGCACCTATGAAGGACTATTTAGGGCGGATCTCGTTGACAGCACTGATGGGAGGGATAGCGTAACACCACCGCCAGCCTGGGTACGGGTTTGGAAGCTACATGGCTCTATTTCGTGGAGTCGCATTACAAGGGGCGGAGGAGCTGCCATCGTCAGGAGTGCGACTCCACGCGAAGCACTTGCGGTATATCCTTCAATAGAGAAATACGAAGAGTCGCGTCGTTTGCCATTCGTTGTATTAGGTGATCGATTGCGGCGGGCCTTGGCTATTCCTGAGACTACGTGTGTCGTTTCCGGTTACTCGTTTGGCGATCAGCACATAAACGATCTTATCTTCGATGCTGCTCAGTTCTACCCATCATCAGAAATCATAGTCCTTTGTTATTCGGACATTCCAACTAACTTGGCGGATCGAGCCAAGAACTTGCGAAATATCACTGTCTGTTCCCCGTCACAGGCGATTATCGGTGCGTCGGAAAGTGCGTGGCACAACCATCTCGCCGACACCATCTTTTGGAAAGCCGGTGCATTTACTTTAGGTGATTTCGCCGCTCTCACCGAATACCTGCTGGTCAATACCAACCCTGGAGCAGCACCACTTCTTCTTGGAGCCGGGATATCCAAATGATGGAGCGGGTTCTCACAACCCAACATGCGCGTCGAGACCCAACCCTCATCGGGAGAGTTCGACATGTTATGGGTTCGACCGTGACAGTTAAACTCTTGGACGAAGTTGCCGGCAGCGCTCCTCTCTATGAAGGACGCGTCTATCACATTGGACAGATCGGCTCACTTGTGACTCTGCCTCAAGGACCGATTAGGTTAATTGCGGCTGTTACGATGCTCGGCATCGCTGAACTTACCTTACCTCCGGAACCAGCGATGGTCCCCCAACAAGGCGAACGATGGCTCAAGGTTCAACTCTTGGGAGAACTTGACGCTCTCGGGAAGTTTCAACGTGGTGTCAGTATTTTTCCATCGCTGGACGACGAGGTTCGATTTGCTACCTCTCAGGAACTCGACGCGATGTACCCGCCGGAATCGGAGGGATTTATCGCAATTGGCGG